>Ga0116157_10006142_pt1 | contig 10904 bp, 10 predicted proteins | sample AD_UKC048_MetaG_FD_89882 | JGI IMG/M metagenome (GOLD analysis project Ga0116157, IMG submission 89882) | Active sludge microbial communities of municipal wastewater-treating anaerobic digesters from USA - AD_UKC048_MetaG | ecosystem: Engineered > Bioreactor > Anaerobic > Digestate | place: USA... | reverse complement strand
GAGAGTTTGATTCATTGTTAAGATTTAAATATCAAGAATATGGGGTTTGATGAATTTCTGTATCGAAATAGAAAGTGTATTTCATAAATGAATGAACTAATGCCATTAAATACAATTTAATTCATCTTTCAATTTTTGTTTGATTGAAAGAATAAGATTTCAGTTTTGCAAAATCGAAATTGAATACTCTTTTTAAATCTAGATTATCTATTTTGGAAAATAGCTTGCAGTTATTAAGTTCTTGCTTCATTCTTTACTGAAATTTAATTTGTTCTATTCTTAGCTTTCTTAAATCCGATTGGGTCACGTTGCACCCATTTCTCCATTTTCTTATCCTTTTCTTTGAGTTTATGGGTGTCATTAATCAGGTTTTCAAGTGCCTCATAAATTTCCATGAATTGAGCGTTATTTTGTTGCTCCATTTCATGAATTTTCTTAGCCAATTCAGCATTATGAGAAATTTGTTTTTCATTTCTATGAAAGCTGTAACAATGGCAATATTCATTTTTATAGCCCGCTCACTCTTTAAAATACTTGCTAACATGGTTACTCCATGTTCAGTAAAGGCAAATGGCAAAACATTAGAAAATCGGGCATTTGAGAGTAGGTGGTCACAATTTGTGACCACCTCACGCCACTCATTCGAAGTAAGTTCAAACATAAATGTATTGGGGAAACGTTGTATATTTCGTCTAACACTTTGCTTTAATCGTTTTGTTTCGGTATCAAAAAGAAGCACTAAATTAAAATCAAACATGATTCGTTCACCTCTTACTTCATAAATCTTACTTTGAATTGGCAATAGCTCCATAACAGAAATTTAGAGTGGGTAAATGTAAATCTATTTTGTAATTTATTGGGAGCTTGTCACAAATTGTGATCACCTCCGCTGAAACCCTTGCAGGGCCTCACAGTTTGCAATACAATTTTCAAAATTTGCAATTCTCAAAGTGTTTTTTTGCATATCTTCAAACAGTTTGAAGTACTTGACTTTTCCAAATGGTATTTAATTCCCTCTCAAATTTCTTCTAAAAATAAAAAAAGAGAATGAAGGTTTAGTTCATTCTCTTTCTCATTCTGTTATGTGGTGTGAGAGGGATTTGAACCCCCGACACATGGATTTTCAGTCCATTGCTCTACCAACTGAGCTATCGCACCATTTTACTCTTTACAATCAAACCAAAACAAAGTTTAAATTTGATTGATTTTCGAGTGGGTTGCAAAAATAACAATTTAATGCAAATACCCAATTATTTTTTTATCTAAAAATAGATTTTGCCCGCTAATTGGCATATTCACTCATATATTTTATTCTAACCAATTGTAATTGTTCTAAGGTAATATTGTTTTCTTTCAAATCCTCAAATGCTTCATCTAAATTACCACGATCGCTTGTTTGAAAATATTCATAAATATCTTCTTGATCATATTCATCAACATAATCATTAATACAATAATCTAAATTAAGTTTGGTGCCGCTCGATACAATGGTTTCCATTTCATGCAAAAGATCATTCATGTTTAATTCCTTCATTTTGGCAATGGTTTCAAGCGGAATTTTTTTGTCGATATTTTGAATAATAAATACCTTAATTCCACTTTTATTCATCACACTCTTCATCACAAATTCATCCATCTTTTGGATATCATTTTCCTCTACATATTTAGCGATCATCTCAACAAATGGCTTACCAAATTTCAACGCTTTTCCTTTACTCACACCCGAAATATTTTCCATTTCAAGTAAGGTTGTCGGATAATTTGTTGCCATATCCTCTAATGAATTTTCAAGAAAGACAACAAAAGGCGGTACGTTATTTTGCTTAGCCACTTGTTTACGCAAATCCTTTAGCATTTCTAACATCGTAGGATCTAAAGCGCCACTACCTGATGCTCCGCCACCGCCAGTTTCATCATCATCACCATCGGCATCTTGAAACTTATGATTTAATGACAATTGAAGTGAATAAGGTTTCTTTAAAAAATCTTTTCCTTTATCAGTTAATTTAATCAATCCATATTCTTCAATATCCTTTCTTATCAGGCCTTCAACCATCATTTGACGAAGTAATGAAAACCAAAAATGATCATCCATTTGGAAATGAGCACCCATGCTAAAGCATTTCAGTTTATCATGTTTAAACGATTGTATTTGTGTATTTAAACGCCCCAAAATCACATTGATTACATAATCAATTCCGAACATTTCTTTTAATTGGCGTATTGCTTCTAAGGCTGTGAATACAGTATCTTTTACTTCAATTTTTTCTTTTGGATGCAAACAATTATCACACATGCATTTACATTTACTTTGATCGTATTCTTCACCAAAATAGTGTAATAAAACTTTTCGTCGACAAATAGCACTTTCAGCATACGCAACAGTTTCACCAATTAATTGTGCACCCATTTCACGCTCGGTTAAAGGTTTATCGCGCATTAAATGCTCTAATTTCTGAACATCTTTGTATGAAAAATAGAGTAAACATTTGCCTTCCATTCCATCACGACCTGCTCTACCTGTTTCTTGATAATAGTTTTCAATCGATTTTGGAATATTATAATGCATCACAAATCGAATATCTGGCTTATCAATTCCCATCCCAAATGCAATCGTAGCAACAATCACATCTACATCTTCCATTAAAAATTTATCTTGGCGATCAGCCCTTGTTTTACTATCCAAACCTGCATGATAGGCAACAGCACTGATACCATTTGCTTCTAAAAGTTGAGCAAGATCTTCTGTTGTTTTTCTATTCAAGGTATAAATGATACCACTTTTACCTCTATTTTGTTGAATGAATTTGACAATATGTTTAACCGTTTGATCCTTCTTGGCCTTCGGCACTATTTCATAATATAAATTCGGTCTATTAAATGATGAAATAAATACATTTGGATTTTTCAAGGCCAAATTCTTTCTAATATCGTCTTGAACCTTAGGTGTTGCGGTTGCTGTTAACGCAATAATATGAAGCTTAGGATCAATATCATTTATAATTTCTCTGATCTTTCTGTATTCTGGTCTAAAATCATGTCCCCATTCTGAAATACAATGCGCTTCATCAACTGCTATAAACGAAATCTTTAATTGCTTTAAAAATTCAACATTCTCCTCCTTTGTTAAGGTTTCAGGTGCTACATAAAGCATTTTTGTTCCTCCGCCCATTAAATCTTCTTTCACTTTTTTAATTTGCCCCTTATTCAAAGATGAATTTAAAAAGTGCGCCACATTTTCAATATCACTATAACTGCGTAATAAATCTACTTGATTTTTCATGAGTGCAATCAATGGCGAAACAATAATAGCAATTCCTTCACTCATTAATGCTGGTAATTGATAGCAAAGCGATTTGCCTCCCCCCGTTGGCATAATTACAAACGTATCTTTATTTGCTAAAACACTTTCAATAATTTGTTGTTGTTCATCTTTAAAACTATCAAATCCAAAATGTTCTTGAAGTGCTTTCTTAAGGTCTTTGTTTTCAACCTTTTTTGACTTTGCCATAACTAATTTTTTTTTATCCCCCCTGTGAGATATGATATACTTTGTAGTATTTGTCTAAATGTACAATATCTCGTTTTTATATGCAAATACTATTCCAAATAATTTTTACGATTCTTTCGAAGGTAGGGCAGTCATTTAAAACTTGAGTCTAATAAAAAGTTAATTATTTCAAATCAATGCTAAGAACCTTTGCTACGTGCAATTTTGAACAGAATAAAATTTATTCACTTCTTTTAATATCGAAGAAATTTCAGCTGGACCTCAACCATCATTTCATAAACACCATGAAAATTAGGGCTTTCATAACATATTTTTTTATCACAATCTGATTTATTTCGGATATTTGTCTCCTTGAAAAAAATACTCATTATAATATTTAGCCTGATTTTTACGCAAAATGTAAATGCACAGGAGCAACTCTTAAATGTGGCCAAACAATATTTAATGGCTGGCAATTATGAGAAGGCAGCCGCTACTTATAAACAGTTACTTGATTATTCGCCCAAAGATCAAGATCTACAAAGAGCTTATTTAGAAAGTTTAATGGGTATGAAAGATTATAAAACTGCCGAGAAGGTTGTAAAGCAAGTCTTAAAAGCTAATCCTTCAGATGCTCGAAATAATTTTCAATTAGTAAAAATTTACAAGGGTATAGATGAAGAAAAAAAAGCTAATAAGCTTATTGAAAAAATAATTAGTCGAGTAAATAATAATGATGATGAAATTCGTGCAACCGCTGATTTATTTGAAAAAGAAGGTTATTTAGATAATGCCATTGCTGTTTATGAGAAGGGGAAAAGTTTCGAAAAAGATTTTCCTTATTTATATGCTCCTGAATTGGCATTATTGTACAATAAAAAAGGTGATATAGAAAAAGCCACAGAAAGTTTGTTAGATGTTTATGTATCAAGACCTGAAAAATCGGAAGAAATTAAAGCGACTTTTCAACGAATCATGAACCAACCTGAGAAGATTAAAGATCTTCAAAACAAGGTAACTAAACGAATTGAAAAGCAACCCAATATAGAAGCCTATCCTGATCTAATGGCATGGATTTTTGTTCAACAAAAAGACTATGAAAGTGCATTTGCACAAATAAAATCAATTGATTTAAAATTAAATGAAGGAGGTAGACGAATGATTGGTTTTGCTCGTGTTTGCTTTCGTGAATTACAATTTAAAGCTGCTATTTTAGCTTATAATGCTGTTGCAGATTTAGGCAAAGAGCAACCTTATTATCAAATTGCACGAAGTGAGAAATTAACTTGCATGAAAAACCAATTGCAACGAAATCCACTCTATACGCAAGAAGATGTGAAAGCTTTGGGTTTAGAATACGCCTCGTTTTTAGATGAGTTTCCACAATATCTTCAGAAAGAAACATTACGCGAATACGCTGAATTAGAAGCTCGATACTCCCATAATATTGAAAAGGCTATTGAACTTTTAAATAATGTGGTTAAAGCAAATAATGTTCAACAAGCTTTTAAAGGCCGTTGCAAATTAGAAATGGGTGATTATGAATTAGTGCGTGATGATATTTGGGAGAGCACACTACTTTACTCACAAGTTGATAAAGAATTTAAACAAGATATTTTAGGTGAAGAAGCTCGTTTTAAAAATGCAAAATTATCATACTATACTGGTGATTTTGTTTGGGCTCAGGGACAATTAGATGTATTGAAATCATCAACATCTGAACTGATTGCCAATGACGCACTCAACTTATCTGTTTTAATTACCGAAAACAATCCGCCTGCTGATAGTAATGCTGTTCCATTAATGATGTTTGCTCGGGCCGACTTACTTGAATTTCAAAATAGAGATATAGAAGCATTAGCTATTTTAGATAGCATTACAACTGAATATCCTAACCATCCATTGATGGATAATATTTTAATGGAAAGAGCGCGTATTGCCAGCAAACGGCAGGATTATAATGAGACTGCCATGTTACTTCAAAAAGTAGTAACCAATTACGGTGATGATGTGCTTGCCGATGATGCCTTGTATAATTTAGCGCTAATTAATGAAACCTTTTTTAAAAATCTTGACGAAGCCAAACGACTCTACGAACAATTAATTGTAAAATACCCTGGTAGTACATTTGTGAACGAAGCAAGAAAAAGTTTTAGACGACTTCGAGGCGACAATGCAGATGTTGAAGACGGAGGAAGTTAGTCGTTATCTATATTATAATTGCCTCAATATCTTGTAATTGCCTATGAATTTTCAACTCGACATTTCAATTCCTTCACTTGAACCTCGTATTCTTCATCAATCAAAAATTTTATTGATTGGTTCATGTTTTACTGAACATATGTCGCGTTTTTTGAGTAGATCAAAATTTCAAACAGTTCAAAATTCGCATGGTATTTTATTTAATCCAATAAGTGTATGCAAAGCTTTATCAGATATTATTCAAAATAAACAATATACTGAGAATGATTTATTTTATTTAGATGAATATTGGCATAGTTGGTATCATCATTCTGACTTTTCGGATATGGATAAAAATAAATGTCTTGAAAAAATAAATCATTCGATAGAGGCACAACATCAATTTTTAAAATCAACAGATTTTGTATTCATTACCTTAGGTTCGGCATTTGCATATAAATTAATTGAGAAGAATATTTTTGTCAGTAATAATCACCGTGCACCCTTACAATGGTTTGAAAAAGTATTGATTGATATTCATGAAATTCAAAACTCTTTACGAAAGATTCAAGAAGAATTGGTTACTTTTAATCCAAATATAAAATTGGTATTTACTGTAAGTCCGGTTAGGCATAGTAGAGATGGTGTAATTGAAAATAACCGAAGTAAGGCACGTTTAATTGAAGCAGTGCATTCATTAAAAAACACCTACTATTTCCCTGCTTATGAATTAGTGATTGATATTTTGCGTGATTATCGTTTTTATGATATGGATATGGTTCATCCAAACTATCAGGCAACTGCCTATGTTTGGGAGAAATTTATTGCTCATTGTATCGACCCATCATGCTTACCCTTGATGAAAAAACTAGAACAAATTTATATGGCTAAAAATCATATCTCAAGAAATAAAGACAGTGAGGCACATCAAAAATTTTTACATGAACATATTTAATTTGTGTTCAATTAAAACAAGAGTTCCCTTACTTAACTTTAGAAGATGAATTGAATGTGTTCCAATCAAAACATATGAACTAATCAATTACGCCTAATCCTTCGCGAATTAATTCTGGTGGATTTTTTGTGCAATCAACAATGGTTGAAGGTATAACACCGCCTGGTCCGCCATCGATTACAATATCAATCAAATGGCCAAACTCTTCAAATATTAAACTTGGATCTGAATAAGGAATATCATCTTCATCATAAGGCAATGATGTACTTAAAATAGGATGACCTAATTCGGCAATGATTGTTCGACAAATTTCGTTATCGGGAACACGAATACCAACCGTTTCTTTTTTTGTTCGAAGCAGCTTAGGTGTTTTTTTACTTGCAGGAAGAATAAATGTATAAGGACCCGGTAAATACTGTTTTAAAAAACGATAAATAGGTGTATCAATCGATTTAGTGTATTCGCTTAAATGACTTAAGTCGGAACAAATAAAAGATAATAATGCTTTTTCAGGGAGAATATTTTTGATTCGGCAAATTCTATTGATGGCTTCAGGTTGCTCAATACTACATCCTAAACCATAAATGGTATCAGTAGGATAAGCAATAATGCCACCTTTGCGAAGACATTCAAGCACCATTTTAATTTTGCGTTCATCTGGATTTTTAGGGTGTATTTCTAGTAACATGATGGCAAAGATACAAGCTTGGTTGATTATCTTCGTGCATCTATGTTCACTTTTCCTGCATTGAATAGGGCAAACACCTGGTATGTATTGGTAATTTTAACCGCCATTTCATTTACATGGAGTGAACGTTTAAACTCAATAGGTATTATTTTATTAGTTGTTCATTGGACACTTGATCGAAAATTAATTGACAAATGTTTATTGCTGATTTCAAGTAAAACGTCAGCATATCAATTGAGTTCGCGACTTAGCAATATGCAACGAATATCAATTTATTTATTGATTAGCTTTTTTTTACTCCATCTGATTGCACTAATTTGGAGTGATTATAAAATCCAAGGTTGGCAAACAATCGAAGTCAAATTAAGTTTTTTCATACTGCCTCTACTTTTTTCAACGGAACATTATCTTGATAAAAAAAAGACTGAATTACTACTTTTCATTTTTTCTATATCATGTTGTCTTTCATTTTGCTATGCTTGCATCTATTCATATTTACATTATATTGACAAAGGATGGATTTTAGTTTTAAACAGGATGAGTATTTCTGAAGGCATTATGCATCCGGGCTATTATTCAAATTATTTTGCCTTTGCTTTAGTTTTTTGTATTTTTCAATGGCTAGATATAAAAAATAAAATCAGTCTAAAATCAATTGCATTCATTGGGTTAATTTTGTTTTTATCTACAGCAATTTTAATGTTGATTTCAAAAACGACCATTCTATTTTTAGGATGCTTTGGCTTGTTTTTATTGTGGTTAGCAACTTCACGAATAAAAAATATATTAACGAGAATACTTGTCTTCATTCTCTCCTTATTTATTACGATACTTCTAGCAATTCAAATTCCGAATATTAAATATCGAATCAACGAAACGTTTAATGATACCGCTGTAATTGACACAAATGTTATTTTAGAAAATTCAACGGGCAGCCGAATTGCTGCATGGACTACCGAATGGCATTTAATAAAACAAAATTGGCTAATTGGATATGGTACTGGAGAAGCGAATCCTCAACTTAAAAAACAATTTATAAAAGAAGGATACCACAATTTAGCGAATGAAAATATGCATACACATAATCAAATACTTCATACTTGGCTTGATTTGGGAATAGTCGGTGTTGTATTACTATTTCTTATTCTTTTCGTATCAGGCTATTTATTGTTTACCAATAAACGTCCATTAGGATATTGGCTGGTGCTATTGATTTTATTTAATATTAGTACAGATGATATGCTTGAAGTGCAAGCGGGAACCGTGTTTTTTATTTTCTTTTTGACTTTGTTTTTATACCAGAAAGAGGGAAATCGATATGGCATTAAATACTCATCATGAATGTAATTAGGGCCTGCTACTTATTGGATAAATTTTACAATTGCTTCCACAATTTGCATGGCACCTTTACCGAATAACATTGTTTGATGGTTGCCATCTACTTCAACATAATTTGCCTTCTTCATTTTCTTTAGAATTTTTTTGGCCTTTTCAACAGGTAATAATGGTTGTTCTAAAGTATAATCATCGAGGGCCACCACCATTAATGTTGGCTGTAATATTTCTGAATAATATTTTGTCCAGTCTTCTTTGGCTACACCCATTGCAATTTGAGTAATATCGGCAATATTACTTCGTGGTTCAACCTTACCGTCATCAGAAGTAACCACATCTGCTTTATAATATTCTGTCATGGCTTCATCCCAAAATGAAATATAGGGTGCTTGTTTAACCACTTCAATAAAAGCATCAAAATTTTCATATTGATGATCAATTCTACTTAATGCAGGTGCCAACATTTCAGGCGCCTTCGGATTCATTTCGGGTGCCGCATCGAGTATAATTACTTTTTCAAAACGATGAGGATAATGATAAGCCAAATAGGTTGCCATTAATCCTCCAAATGAATGTCCGCAGATATGAATTTTATCGATATCTAAAAAATCGAGTAAGCCAATGATATCTAAAGCATGATCTTTAATACTATAGGCAAATGCTGGTTTTGAGCTTTGTCCGCGGCCTCGCTGATCAACACTAACGACCGAAAAATGTTCTGTCAAACCAGCTTGAACTAAACCATTAAAAGCAAAAGCATTTGCCGTTAACCCATGTAATAGAATCATTTTAGGCTGATCATTTGCATATTCGATATAGTGAAGATTAATGCTATTTACTTCGGCATATCCTTTTTTTATTTTATGTGACATATTGCTTTGTTGGTGTTGATGAATAAAAAATTTAGTTCAAATGATTAGATGATAAAAACTATTCTGCCGTCCATCCACCTTCAATAGGTAACGATATTCCCGTTATGGTTCTGGCATTTTCGTTAGCTAAAAACAAAGTGGCATCAGCAATTAAATCGGCTGATATAAATTCTTTAATAGCTTGTTTGTCGAGCATTATTTTTTCAATAACTTCTTCTTTTGTCATATTATGTGCCTTCATTTGATCTGGAATTTGTTTGTCAATAATGGCAGTATGTACATATCCTGGACAAATGGCATTACAAGTTATTCCAAACTCAGCACCTTCTAACGCAATAGCTTTTGTAAAACCAATAATACCATGTTTTGAAGCCACATAGGCACTTTTATATGCTGAGGCAACTAAGCCATGAGCAGAAGCAATATTTATAATTCTGCCGAATTGTTTTTCTTTCATTTTGGGCCAAACTGCTTTCGTTAAATGAAAAGCAGAACTTAAATTAACACCAATAATGGCATCCCATTTTTCATCTGGAAATTCATCAATTGGCGAAACAAATTGAATACCTGCATTATTAATTAAGATATCAATCGATCCAAATTTTAAAACAGAATCTGATACCATTTTCTTCACCGCTTCTTTATCTATAATATTGACAGCAAAATAAAGATGTTGAATTTTATATTCATCAGCAATTGACTGCGCTATTTGTTCGCCATCTGTATCAATACTATCAAACACAATATTGTATCCTTCTTTTGCAAATTTTATTGCAATGGCTTTTCCGATGCCACTTGTTGCACCAGTAATTAGCACTGTTCGTTTCATACTCATTTAATTTTTACAAGTTTAAGTGATATGAAGCATATTTAAGTCTTTTATTTAGAGTTCGTTCGAAAATCACAATGACTTCATTTCCTTGATAAATATCGTGTTTATCTCTAAATCTGTATATTTTGGTTGCAAATTATCCTTATTCTAAAACATTAATTACATTTGTCTATTACATATTTTATTTTCATGAAAAGAATTCTCTACGTTATCCCCTTCATTTTTTCGACTATTGCAAATGCTCAGCAAGGAAACCTCTCAGGTGATTTGATGATGAATGTCAATTTTTTTCAAAGAGATACAAATATCAAAGCTTCTGATAATCAATTGTACGATAATTTTTTAAGTGGTGGCGAAGGATGGTTAGGATTGCGCTATTCGGGTTATGGATTTACCGGTGTTGTTCGATTTGATGCATTCAACAATTCAAATTTACAAAATCCAACCTCAGCTTTATCTGGCGCAGGTATTGGTATGTTTAGTTTAAGTAAAGAGTTTAAGAAATTAACTGTAACAGGAGGACATATTTATGATCAAATAGGCAGTGGGAT
>Ga0116157_10006139_pt1 | contig 10907 bp, 6 predicted proteins | sample AD_UKC048_MetaG_FD_89882 | JGI IMG/M metagenome (GOLD analysis project Ga0116157, IMG submission 89882) | Active sludge microbial communities of municipal wastewater-treating anaerobic digesters from USA - AD_UKC048_MetaG | ecosystem: Engineered > Bioreactor > Anaerobic > Digestate | place: USA... | reverse complement strand
CTGATGTTCGGGCTGCTGATCCTGTTCACACTGGCACAGGCTGCCGGTGCGGAACCCGCAGCGGCATCGGCACCCGAAACTGCTGACATCGCGCCTCTGGTGATTGGCCATCGTCCGATCCATACCTTTCGCGTTCCTCTGGGAGCGTTCACGGCCAGTGAGCGGGCTGACGGGGCCCGGATGCGCATCCTGAAAGCCTTTGAGGAGTCAGGGGAAGGCTGGACCTCTGTTCGTCCGCAGGGGGGCGGTGTTCAGGTCGAACTCGATGGCAAACCTTTGTTCGTGGTGCTTCCGGGAGATGCTGCGCAGTTGACCGAAACCAGCGTCGAGCAGATGGCCAACTCCGCTTCACATGCCTTGCAGAAGGCCTGGGCCGAGGCCCGCGAGCGCCGTGACCCGCGAGCCACCCTCGGCGCCGTGCTCCGTGTCGTGCTGGCGTTGGTGGCGCTGGCTGTCGTGCTGCTGGCTGTCTGGCGCGCGGCGCGCTGGGTTCGTGACGTCGTCACCAGCGCCCTGATCACGCGCGCGCAGTTCCTGGCTGACGCCACGTTGGCCACGCGCATCACGCCGATCTTTCTCGGAACCATATCGCGGTCGTGCGTGCTGCTGGGATGGTTGCTCAGCCTTCTGGCGCTCTTCATGTGTCTGGCCTACAGCCTGGACCAGTTCGCGATCACGAGGGCGCTTGGCGAAGGTCTTTTCCATGCCTTCTTCGACCTGCTGCTGGAGAGTCTGGCCTCGGTGGCATCGGCCCTGCCTGGCTTGTTCTTTGCCGTGCTGATCTTCCTGGCTGCCTGGGTCGGAACGCAGGTATCGACCGAAGTCTTCAACCACGTTGCTTCGGGTCGTCTGAAATTGGGCATGCTGGACAGCCACACCGCCCCGGCGACGCGACGCATCGTCAACGCCTGCATGTGGCTGTTTGCGCTGGCCATGGCGTATCCGTATCTGCCAGGCGCTCAGAGCGAGGCTTTCAAGGGCCTGTCGGTGATCCTCGGGATCATGGTCTCCATCGGGGCTTCGGGCCTGGTGGGCCAGATTGCCAGCGGCGTGATCCTTGTCTATACCCGGGCGCTGTCGCTGGGCGAGTACGTGTCCGTCCAGGACTGCGAGGGCACCGTGACAGAGATCGGACTGTTCGTGACGCGCCTGCGCACGGGCCTGGGATCGGAGTACGCGTTGCCAAACACCCTGGTACTCAGCAACGTGACGCGCAATTTCTCGCGTGAGGCGCAGGGACCCGGCCATGTGCTGGAGACCGCGGTCACCATCGGGTATGACACGCCGTGGCGTCAGGTGCATGCCCTCCTGCTGGGCGCTGCCGAGTCCGTGGTCGACATTGCGCGGCAGCCTGGTCCCTACGTAGTCCAGAGCGGGTTGTCGGATTTCTATGTCGTCTACAAGCTGGTGGTTTACGTGGCCGTTGGCAGTCCGTCGCAGCGCGCCCAGGCGGCGAGTGCGCTCAACGCCAGCATCCAGGACATGTTCAACCGCTATGGTGTGCAGATCATGTCGCCGGGCTACTACGAGGACCCCGCGCACCCCAAGGTGGTGCCCGAGGATCAGTGGTATGCCGCACCGGCGCGACGCCCGGACGAAGCTCAGGTCGCCACTGATGCCCGGAACCGGAATTGAACCGGTACGGCCTCTCGGCCTGCGGCTTTTAAGGCCGCTGCGTCTACCAATTTCGCCATCCGGGCACGCCGTTGCGGATGATAGGGGGCACTCAACGTCCGCAAGTGCCAACCGCGAACCGCTGCAAGCGAACTGCAATGCAGTCCGGGCCGCGTCCGCCCGCCAGAGAGCTGGTCGGACATGGGGCTTACGATTCCGATTTCCGGCGCTTGGCCTTGACTTGAAGCCTGCTGCAAGGCGTCCGGCCGCGTCATGATTCAGCTCTGTTCCAGGAACCATCCAGACGTTCATGGTGGCACTCCGCGTGCACGGGAGGTCGCCTTAAAATCGAATGTTTGGTGGTCACCCCGACCGCAGGAGCCGAGTGAATGAAGGTGCTGGTGGCAGTCAAGCGTGTCGTTGACTACAACGTCAAGGTGCGCGTCAAGTCGGATGGCAGCGGCGTCGATCTCGCCAACGTCAAGATGAGCATGAATCCGTTCGACGAGATCGCCATCGAAGAGGCCGTTCGATTGCGCGAGAAGGGCGTGGTCACCGAGATCATCGCCGTGTCGTGCGGAGTGCTGGCTTGCCAGGAAACTCTGCGTACCGCGATGGCCATCGGGGCCGATCGCGCGATCCTGGTCGAGACCGATGTCGAGCTCCAACCTCTGGCCGTCGCCAAACTCCTGAAGTCGCTGGTCGAGCGTGAGCAGCCCGGACTTGTCATCCTCGGCAAGCAGGCCATCGACGATGACTGCAACCAGACGGGACAGATGCTTGCTGCCCTGGGCGACATGCCGCAGGCCACCTTTGCCTCGAAGGTCGAGGTGTCTGATGGGTGTGCTCGGGTCACCCGCGAGGTCGATGGTGGCCTGGAAACACTGAAGCTCACTCTGCCAGCGGTCGTCACGACCGACCTTCGGCTCAACGAACCGCGCTATGTCACGTTGCCGAACATCATGAAGGCGAAGAAGAAGCCACTCGAGGTCTTGAAGCCCGCCGATCTCGGGGTCGATGTGACTCCACGCATCAAGACCTTGAAGGTCAGCGAGCCGCCCAGGCGTGCCGCGGGCATCAAGGTGCCGGACGTGGCCACGCTGATTTCAAAACTCAAGACCGAAGCGAAGGTGATCTGACATGGCCACCCTGGTGATAGCCGAACATGACAACGCGTCGCTGAAGGCCGCGACCCTCAACACCGTCGCCGCGGCGCTGAAGATCGGAGGTGCAGTCGATGTGCTCGTGGCTGGGCAGGATGCCGCGGCGGCTGCGCAGGCTGCGACAGCGATTCCCGGTGTCGGCAAGGTGCTGCACGCGGATGCTCCCTGTTTCGCGCACGGTCTGGCCGAAGCCGTCGCGGCCCAGGTGCTGGCGCTGGTTCCGGCCACCGGGAGCGCCTACACGCACGTCCTCTTTGCCGCCACGGCGTCGGGCAAGAACATTGCGCCGCGCGTGGCTGCGAGGCTCGACGTGGCACAGATCTCCGACATCACGAAAGTGGTGAGCGCGGACACCTTCGAGCGTCCTATCTACGCAGGCAATGCGATCGCCACTGTGCAGAGTGCAGACGCCGTCAAGGTCATCACGGTGCGATCCACGGGCTTCGATCCGGTTGCGGGTGAGGGTGGCTCCGCGGCGGTCGACGTGATTGCGCCGGTGGCAGATGCCGGCAAATCCAGTTTCGTCGGTAGCGAGATCGCCCGCAACGACCGGCCGGAGCTGACCGCAGCCAAGATCATCGTCAGCGGCGGCCGTGCCCTGGGCAGCGTCGAGAAATTCAATGAAGTGCTGACGCCCCTGGCCGACAAGCTCGGCGCGGCCCTGGGTGCCAGCCGCGCAGCAGTCGACGCAGGTTATGCGCCGAACGACTGGCAGGTCGGGCAGACCGGCAAGATCGTCGCACCGCAGTTGTACGTGGCTTGCGGCATCAGCGGAGCCATCCAGCACCTGGCCGGCATGAAGGACAGCAAGGTGATCGTCGCGATCAACAAGGACGGTGAAGCCCCGATCTTCAGTGTCGCCGACTACGGGCTCGAGGCCGATCTGTTCATCGCCGTCCCGGCGCTGGTGGCCGCGCTGTAAGCAGCCGGTCCGAGTCACCCCGCTGGCATCCGATACCGGCAGCGGGCGACGAAAAGGAGTTCCATGAGCTACGTCGCGCCAGTCAGGGACATGCTGTTCTGCATGAAGGAACTCGCGGGGCTCGAAGGGATTTCGAATCTGCCGGGCTTCGAGGATGCCGGCATCGACACGGCCGAGGCGGTGCTGACCGAAGCTGCCCGCTACTGCAGTGAGGTGGTCGCGCCGCTGAATGCCGAAGGGGACAGGCATCCCCCGGTGTGGCGCAGTGGCGAGGTGAGCACCTCTGCCGGCTTCAGGCAGGCGTTTCGGCAATACGCGCAAGGGGGCTGGCAGGGCTTGCAGCATCCGATCGAATTCGGCGGCCAGGGGCTGCCCAAGACGATTGCTGCTGCCTGTTCGGAGATGCTCAACAGCGCCAGCGTGAGCTTCGCGCTGTGCCCGCTGCTCACGGACGGGGCCATCGAGGCGCTCTTGACCGCTGGCAACCAGGAACAGCGCAGCTTCTTCCTGCCCAGGATGATCGACGGCACCTGGACCGGCACGATGAACCTGACCGAGCCGCAGGCGGGCTCCGATCTGGCGATGGTGCGGACCCGGGCGGTGCCGCAGGGCGATGGAGCCTACCGCATCACGGGCCAGAAGATCTACATCACCTACGGCGAGCACGACATGGCCGAGAACATCGTCCACCTCGTGCTCGCCCGCACTCCCGATGCGCCGCCTGGGGTCAAGGGTATCAGCCTGTTCCTGTGCCCGAAGTTCCTGGCGAACGCCGACGGCTCGCTCGGAGCGCGCAACGATGTCTATTGCGCGTCGATCGAGCACAAGCTCGGCATCAGGGCCAGCCCGACCGCGGTGCTGGTGTTCGGTGATGACCAGGGCGAAGTGGGTGCGGGCGCCATCGCGCAACTGATCGGCGAGGAGAACCGCGGCCTCGAGTACATGTTCGTCATGATGAATGCCGCACGCTTCTCTGTCGGGGTGCAGGGCATCGGTGTTGCCGAGCGCGCGTACCAGCGCGCGGTGTCCTATGCAAGGGATCGCGTGCAGAGTCGTCCGGTGGATGCGTCGCTGCCGGCTGGTGCCGCCATCATCAATCACCCCGACGTCAAGCGCATGCTCATGCAGATGCGCGCACACATCGAAGGTTGTCGTGCGCTGGCCAGCGTTTCGGCTGCTGCATCCGATGTGGCTCAGCGCCATCCCGATGCGGCTGTGCGCCAGGCCAGCCAGGCATTCCACGAGTTCACGGTGCCACTGGTGAAGGGGTTCAGCACCGAGATGAGCATCGAGGTCACCAGCCTCGGCATTCAGGTGCACGGCGGCATGGGCTACATCGAGGAAACCGGTGCAGCGCAGCACTTTCGCGATGCCCGCATCCTGGCCATCTACGAAGGCACCACGGCAATTCAGGCCAACGACCTCGTCGGACGCAAGACGCTGCGCGACGGTGGTGTGACCGCATCGTCCATCGCGCAGCAGATTTCTGATGTCGAGCTCGCGCTGTCCGAGCGCGCCAGCCCTGCGGCGAGGGCGATGCACAGGAACCTGCAGGCCGCGCGCCTGGCTTTCGTCGATGTGGTGGATTTCGTTCTGGCGAACACCCGAACTCAGCCTACCCGTGTCTACGCTGGCTCGGTTCCGTACCTGATGCTGGCAGGCAAGTTGCTCGCTGGCTGGCAACTCGCTCGAGCACTCCTGATCGCCGAGGACCAATTGGCCGAAGGCGGCGGGGACGAGCCTTTCCTTCGGGCGAAGATCGCGACGGCCCGCTTCTTCGCCGAGCACGTCCTGAGCACGGTTCCCGGAATGCGGGACGCCATCATCGGCGGTGCCGACAGCGTCAACGGACTGTCGGTCGACTCGTTTTGAGCGCTGCCCGATTTCCGTTTCCGCAGATTCTGAAGAACCTGCCCTTGCCGATCATCGGTGCGCCACTCTTCATCATCAGCCATCCGCAACTGGTCATCGAGCAGTGCAAGTCGGGTGTCGTCGGCTCGATGCCGGCACTGAACGCCCGACCGATTTCGCAACTCGATGACTGGCTGGCCGAGATCACCGAAACGCTGACTGCATACAACGCAGCGAATCCGCATCAGCGCGCGGCACCGTTCGCGATCAACCAGATCGTCCACAAGAGCAACGACCGGCTCGAGCACGACATGGCGCTGTGCGTGAAGCACAAGGTGCCGATCATCATCAGTTCGCTCGGAGCACGCACCGAGATCAACGACGCGGCACACAGTTACGGCGGGGTCGTCCTGCACGACGTCATCACCAATGCATTTGCCCGCAAGGCCATCGAGAAGGGCGCCGATGGCCTCATCGCGGTGGCATCCGGAGCGGGTGGACATGCTGGCGTGAAGAGTCCGTTCGCTCTGGTCCAGGAGATCCGGGACTGGTTCGATGGCCCGCTGGCCTTGAGCGGAGCGATTGCCACCGGCGGTGCGGTTCTCGCCGCGCAGGCGATGGGTGCGGACTTCGCCTATGTCGGATCGGCGTTCATTGCGACCGATGAAGCTCGAGCCTGCCCTGCCTACAAGCAGATGATCGTCGACGGGTCGAGTGACGACATCGTCAACAGCAACCTCTTCACCGGTGTTCACGGCAATTACCTGAGGGGTTCGATCGAGCAGGTCGGTCTCGATCCGGATGCGCTGCCTTCAGGTAACTCGAGTGAGATGAACTTCGGCGCCGATGCGGCCAAGGCCTGGAAGGACATCTGGGGCAGCGGGCAGGGGATCGGTGCTGTGAAACAGGTGCAGCCGGTGTGCGAGTTGGTCGCCCGCCTGCGGATGGAATACGCGCAGGCCCGTGCGAGGCTGGCCCTGGTCTGAGCGGCAACGTTCAGCAGATCAGTTCTGCGTCCGAATCGCAGCCGGAGCCTGCGGATATCAGTCTTCGCGTCACGCAAGAAGCCGCCGCATTCAGCCAGGGATGATTCAGCCCCAGGTAGTGCCCGGGCTCGCTGACCATCCCGCAGACGTAGCGCCGATCGACCTGGCGCCACACCAGCGCGCGGCATGTCCCCCGACGGCTGCCGGTCACCAGGACACCCACCGGGCAGGGCTCGGCCGCGCAGCACACCCCGCAGCCGTTGCATTTCGTGCCCCAGGGCGGCTTGTCCGGGGCCTCGGGGTGGATGGGTATGGTCTGGTGATCTTTCATGCCGATGCAGTTGTCGCTGTTCTTTCACCACGCTGACGCTGCGAATAAGGTCTGCAACACCTCCCATTCGTCGGCCATCGGGCTGCAATCGCCGGTGGTAGCATCGCCGCCGTGACTTGAATGGTCCTTCCCGTCCCCTCAGCTGTTTTGCAGCTCAGTCGGGTCGCTTGTCCGCCCACCGGTGCAGCCGGGTCGCGGAAGGTTTTTTAACCCACTATCGCGCTGGAAACCGGCGCATGAGGTGAGCGAGATGATGCAGGAATACAGAGCGAATTCGCATCTGTTCGGTGGTAACGCGCCTTACGTCGAAGAGATGTACGAGGCCTACCTCGACAACCCGGGCTCGGTCCCGGACAACTGGCGGTCGTACTTCGACGCCTTGCAGCACCTGCCGGCAGTCGACGGCTCCGACGAACGCGATGTGGCGCACGCGCCTGTGGTCGAATCGTTCGCTCAGCGCGCCAAGGCCAACGCGTTCGGCGCGAAAGCCAGCGGCGCCGATCTGGCGGTGGCTCGCAAGCAGGTGCATGTGCAGTCCCTGATCGCGGCTTACCGGTTCCTCGGATCGCGCTGGGCTGACCTCGATCCGTTGAAGCGCCAGGAGCGCCCGAAGATTCCCGAGCTCGAGCCCGTGTTCTACGACTTGACCGAGTCGGACATGGACATCTCGTTCAGCGCGAGCAACACGTATTTCTCGACCGCCGAGAACATGACGTTGCGGCAGATCCTGCAGGCCTTGCGCGAAACCTACTGCGGCTCGATCGGTGCCGAGTACATGCACGTCACCGATCCGACCGAGAAGCGCTGGTGGCAGCAGCGCCTGGAATCGATCCGCTCGAAGCCGACGTTCTCGGCGGAGCAGAAGAAGCACATCCTGGAGGAGCTCACTGCCGCCGAAGGGCTGGAGCGATACCTCCACACCAAGTACGTCGGCCAGAAACGCTTCTCGCTCGAAGGTGGCGAAAGCTTCATCGCCTCGATGGACGAACTGGTGCAGCGTGCCGGCAGCAAGGGCGTGCAGGAAATCGTCATCGGCATGGCCCACCGCGGTCGCCTGAACGTGCTCGTCAACACATTGGGCAAGACGCCGGCCGAACTGTTCTCCGAGTTCGATCACACCGCGCCCGAGAACCTGCCCTCCGGCGACGTCAAGTACCACCAAGGCTTTTCCAGCGATGTGACCACGCCCGGCGGTCCGGTTCACCTCAGCCTGGCTTTCAACCCGTCTCACCTCGAGATCGTCAATCCGGTCGTCGAAGGTTCGGTCAAGGCCCGTCTCGATCGTCGCGGCGATGCTGCCGGCCGCTCGGTGCTGCCGATCATCGTGCACGGCGATGCGGCATTCGCTGGTCAGGGCGTCGTGATGGAAACGCTGGCTCTTGCGCAGACTCGCGGTTATTTCACCGGTGGCACGGTCCATCTGGTCATCAATAACCAGATCGGCTTCACCACCAGCGACCCGCGCGATACCCGATCGACGCTTTACTGCTCCGACGTGGTCAAGATGGTCGAGGCGCCTGTGCTGCACGTCAACGGCGATGATCCGGAAGCCGTGGTCCTGGCAACGCAGATGGCGCTCGATTACCGGCAGGAGTTCAGCAAGGACGTGGTGGTCGACATCGTGTGTTTCCGCAAGCTCGGCCACAACGAGCAGGACACGCCGGCGCTGACGCAGCCGTTGATGTACAAGAAGATCGGCCAGCATCCAGGCACGCGTCGTCTCTATGGCGACAAACTGGTCACCCAGGGTGTCCTGCCTGCAGACGGTCCCGATGGAATGGTCAAGACCTTCCGTGCAGCGATGGACGAAGGCAAGCACTCGTTCAGTCCGGTGCTGACCAACTACAAGAGCAAGTACGCGGTCGACTGGGCCCCCTTCCTCGGGAAGAAATGGACGGACGCAGCCGACACGGCGCTGCCGCTGTCGGAGATCAAGCGCCTGGCAGAACGCATCACGGCCCTGCCCAAGGACTTCAAGGTTCATCCGCTGGTCGAGAAGGTTCTGGCCGATCGGGCTTCCATGGGACGTGGCGAGATCAACGTCGACTGGGGCATGGGCGAGCACCTGGCCTTCGCGTCGCTGGTCGCCAGTGGCTATGCGGTGCGCCTGTCGGGTGAGGACTGCGGGCGTGGCACCTTCACCCACCGTCATTCGGTCCTGCACGACCAGAATCGAGAGAAGTGGGACGAAGGCACCTACACGCCGTTGAAGCATGTGGCCGAAGGGCAGGCACCCTACGTCGTGATCGACTCCCTGCTCTCCGAGGAAGCAGTGCTCGGATTCGAATATGGATACGCCTCTGCCGAGCCGAACACGCTGGTCATCTGGGAGGCCCAGTTCGGCGATTTCGCCAATGGCGCCCAGGTGGTGATTGACCAGTTCATCGCCTCCGGCGAGGTCAAGTGGGGCCGTGCGAACGGCCTCACGCTGATGCTGCCCCATGGCTACGAAGGTCAGGGTCCCGAGCACTCGTCCGCACGCCTCGAACGATTCATGCAGCTTGCCGCCGACAACAACATGCAGATCGTGCAGCCGACATCGGCCAGCCAGATCTTCCACGTGCTGCGTCGTCAGATGGTCCGCATGTTCCGCAAGCCGCTGGTGATCCTGACGCCGAAGTCTCTGCTGCGCGCCAAGGATGCGGCATCGCCGTTGAGCGAGTTCACGCGGGGTGAATTCCGCACGGTCATCGGCCCCAACCTCGCAGATGTCGAGGCCGACAAGGTCAAGCGGATCATCGCTTGTTCGGGCAAGGTGGCTTATGACCTGATGAAGCGCAGGGAAGCGAAGAAGCAGAACGACACGGCGATCGTGCTGGTCGAGCAGCTCTATCCTTTCCCCCACAAGGCATTTGCTTCCGAGCTGAAGAAGTTCCCCAATGCCACCGAGATCGTGTGGTGCCAGGACGAACCACAGAACCAGGGCGCCTGGTTCTTTGTCCAGCATTACATCCACGAGAACATGATCGAAGGCCAGAAGCTCGGTTACGCCGGTCGTCCGGCTTCCGCGTCTCCGGCCGTGGGTTATGCGCACCTGCACCAGGAGCAGCTGAAGTCGCTGCTCGATCAGGCCTTCGGCAAGCTCAAGGGATTCGTCCTCACCAAGTGAATCGCAACGTCAGCAGCGGCGTCACGACAGACGCCGTGTGCCGAAACCACGGCATGCCGTTCCCACCGTTCGTTGAACGGGCCCGCGCGGATCGGGACGGCAGCCGCTTGAACACCCAGAAAGAACATCATGTCCATCGTTGAAGTCAAGGTACCGCAACTGTCCGAGTCCGTGGCTGAAGCCACGCTGCTGCAGTGGAAGAAGAAGCCGGGCGAAGCCGTCGCCATCGACGAAATCCTGGTCGAGATCGAAACCGACAAGGTCGTGCTGGAGGTGCCTGCTCCAGCAGCCGGCGTCATGGCCCAGATCATCAAGAACGACGGCGAGAGCTGTGTGGCCGAGGAGGTCATTGCGCGTATCGATACCGCGGCATCGCCGCAGGTCAGCCCTCTGGCAGTCAAGGCGGTGGCACCCGATGCGGCCACCCCGCCACCCCCCGCGCCGGCCGGTTCGGCCGCAGGAGCAGCGATGCCCGCGGCAGCGAAGTTGATGGCCGACAACCAGCTCGAGCCAGGTTCGGTGGCCGGCACCGGCAAGGGTGGCCGCGTGACCAAAGGCGATGTGACCGAGGCACTGGCCGCGGGTGCGCAGGCTGCAGCGGTAGCGTCTGTTGCCGCGAAGGCGCCGGCTCCAGTTGCCGTGGCCCCGGCCGTGGCGCGTTCCCTACCTAGCGTGTCGGTACCCGGCCCGGTGAATCCGGGCGACCGTCCCGAGCAGCGCGTGCCGATGTCGCGACTGCGTGCACGTGTGGCCGAGCGGCTGCTGCAGTCGCAGGCAACCAACGCCATCCTGACCACGTTCAACGAGGTCAACATGGCTCCGGTGATGGAGATGCGCAAGCGCTTCCAGGAGAAGTTCGAGAAAGAGCACGGCTGCAAGATCGGCTTCATGAGCTTCTTCGTGAAGGCGGCAGTTGCTGCGCTGAAGAAGT
>Ga0116157_10006138_pt1 | contig 10908 bp, 11 predicted proteins | sample AD_UKC048_MetaG_FD_89882 | JGI IMG/M metagenome (GOLD analysis project Ga0116157, IMG submission 89882) | Active sludge microbial communities of municipal wastewater-treating anaerobic digesters from USA - AD_UKC048_MetaG | ecosystem: Engineered > Bioreactor > Anaerobic > Digestate | place: USA... | reverse complement strand
GGAGGGCCGTTGAACACGTTCCGGTTACTCACGCAGAGACGCAGAGAACGCCGGGTAGGCAAGTGAAAATGCGATGGGAAAAGGTCCCACGGCTTTTCAAAGGCCTGCCGAGCCCTCTTGACCGGGATAGCAGACAACTTGATGGAAGGACATGCATCATCCCTTCCGAAACCTCTGCGTGACTCTGAATGTAGTCACCATCCATCCCAAGATCAAGTTCCACTGTCACCTTTTGCCGGTCTCTCCCGTACAAGCGCACATGCGCGCACTATGCCCTTCCCTTGTTCTCTCGTTCACCTTGGTCGGTTCGGTCATGGCCCAAGATGCCGTGGTGATCTCCGACATCGCCCAGCTGGTGCGGAAGCCCGACCTGGCGCAGGACCCGGCCGTACGCTCGGGCATGCAAGCCGCCGGCGTGGCCGATGAGCGGGCCCAGCAAGTCCTCACCCTCGGCAAAGCCGACAACCTGCCTGCTGGACTCAGCACCGACAGCGCCCTTGCCGCCAATGCCGCCGCCGTGCGCAACTACAACGCCCACAAGGTGTGTACCTACGCCGACGAGGCCGGTCCCAAGGTGCTGGTGCAGGTGCTGGCGGCCGAGAACTACCACATGCCGGAGGACCTGCGCAGCCGCCAGGACATCTACTTGGTACTCCCCGAAACGGCGGTGGAAACGGCCATCACCGATGCCCAGCGCCCCAAACCGAGCAAAGGCCCCAGCTGGCGCCGCATGCGCGAAGCCCGCATCACGGCACCCGACGGCGTATACGCCACCTACGACCTGGCCACCGACAGCACAGTGCTGGCCGAGTTGGTGGAGAGTGGCATGAGCCAGGCCGAGATAGACGCCGTGATCTTCCGCAGCCACGAGCGCAACTGGCCCGAGGGCATCGACGGCTTCGAGCGCCGCTACCCGCGCCTGAAGGACTTCAAACGCTACAAGGCCTACCAGGCCGCCACCTGGGACGACAAAGTGCTGCTGGTGATCCCCGTGGAGCAGAACAAACGCCAGCCCATCGCCCTGCGCCCGCACCTGGACATCTACATGGTCTACGCCAAGAGCGCAGTGGAGGTGAAGGCGAAGAAGTGAGGCGCTTTCGCGGGTGTTGACCCTGTGCGCGTTCGAGCACAGCGTGGCCCATCCAACGACACAGCTCGTTTCAACTAGCGTGGGCGGTATAACGTCTGTATTCTTGGAGTAACGTTATTACATTAGCAATGGCATGGGTAGAATGTTCGGGTATCGTGGTTACGTTAAGGACCGCTGCCGCAGGGTCCTCTCGTGCCTCGGGAGACCCTGCGGAGGTTTAGAAACCTTAGAATACGCATGAGTCCGTTGACCGCGAAGCTTGTTAAACGCATCGTCCCCGGAGATATTGTACTGATCCCCTTGGACAAGGGAGCAACGTGTTGCGCTCAAGTGCTTGTGCGCGGCGGTTTGATCGTCTTCAACAAGGCTTGGAAAAAACCACCCGAAAGTCTTGAGGAAGTGACCGGATACGATATCGTTGTTCACGTGGTGGTGGAATCAAGCGTTTACAAAGGGCGATGGCCCTGGATCGGCCATGCGCCAATACCTCCTGATCTTGTGGACCCGAAGTACTGGAAACCGAGCACACGCGGAAGACACCTGGTAGACCTGATCGTGGGGGGCAACATCGTTGATGATATTCCAAGGGAACAAGCTATTGGTTTACCACGCCACGGAATTTGGCTTTGTGAGGCGATTGAGGAGCGCCTGAAACATCACTTCAATGGAACAAAAGATCCATGGGATGAGCGCATGGGGCCATTGATCTCATGGCTGAAATAGGGCGCGCTACCCCGCATGGTTGCTGCGCTACATCTAGGAGCAATGTGGCATGAAACCTTCCTCCGCCCCCGCGGATCTAACATCCTTGGTCTTCTCTCAACCATTCGCGCCCAAGTTATCACGGTGATGCCGCCCGTCCAGGCCAGGTTAAGTGATCATATCAATACAGCACCAACATGAACCTACTGGACTAGCGTCTAAGGCTCGATCCTGTTCAACGTACCGTTCGCACACCGATACCTTCTCTCAATCTATCTTCATCCCGAATGAGCGAGCCCCGCATCACCCAGGTCCTGCCGGAACTCGTCCGCGAGGGCATCATCAGCGCCGAGCAGGCCGAGCGCATCCGTGCGCGCTACGCGGGCGATGCGGAGCGCAGTGGCAACCGCATGCTGCTGGTCTTCGCGATACTGGGCAGCTTGTTGGTGGGGCTGGGCATCATCCTCATCATCGCCCATAACTGGGATGATCTTTCGCGCAGCGTGCGCACGGCCATCGCCTTCGTGCCGATATTGCTGGGTCAAGGGCTGGTGGTCTATGGCCTTTGGAAGAAGCCGGGCGTGTTGGCCTGGCGCGAGGGCAGCGCGGTGGTGCTCGCCTGTGCCGTGTGTGCGTGCGTCTCGCTCATCGCCCAGATCCACCACATCGGCGGCGATCTACAAGGCTACCTCTTCACCTGCTCCTTGCTGATCCTGCCTTTGCTGTACCTGCCGGGTTCGTTCAGCGTGGCCTTGGGCTATTTGGCCTTGATCACCTGGTACGCCTGGTTGGTGCGTTTCGAAAGCTTCGGCGGCGGTCTACGGCCGTGGTATTTCATCGCCTTGTTGGCGGCTGCCCTGCCCTACTACATCCGCCAAGGTCGTGAGAACGGCACTGGGGCTAGGTTCTGGTGGCTCAGTCTTTTCATGGCCCTGAGCGTTGGGGTTGGCAGTCAGTTCTTCTACCGGGATTGGGAACAGCCGAACGTGCTCGGCCTCATGGCGCTGGCGGGTGCCTTTACCCTGGTGCCGTGGCTGCATCATGGCCGCGAACTGCGCACCTGGCCTTGGGTGCTGGTGGGTGGTGCCACTTTGCTCATCACCTTCTTCGTGTTCAGTTTCCGGCCCGTGTGGGAAAACCTCGACCACGGCGATCGGTCGGACTGGCCCTTGATCGCCGCGTACATGACCGCGGGCAGCATTGCCTACGGCTGGTCGTTACGGGTGCGCAAACCGTTCGAGCGCTGGCCCTATCCCGAAGGCTGGTGGCTCTTCGTGCTCTGCTTCGGCACCGGTTTCTTCTCCCCTGCCCTGGCCGCCATCCTGGTGAACGTGGCCCTCTTGATGCTGGGGGTGTTCACCGTGAAGCACGGCATCGAAGCGAATTCCCTGAAGCGCATGAATCTCGGCTTGACGATCCTGAGCGTCACCATCCTGATGCGCTTCTTCGACAGCGACCTCAGCTTCGTGGTGCGCGGCCTGGTGTTCATCGCCATCGGCTGCGGTTTCCTGTACATGAACATGCGCCTGGTGCGCCAACGCAATAGCCAACGCCATGCCGCGTAAGGTGCTCCTCTTCCTGCTCGTGGCGCTGGCCCAGCTGGCGGTGCCCGCGTGGATGCTCATCGGCCACGAACGCGTGCGCTCCGAAGGCGAGGTGTTCAAGTTCCGCACGGCGCCAGTGGATCCGCGCGATCCCTTCCGCGGCGAATACGTAAGCCTGTCGTTCGAGGCGGAAACCGGCCACTGGCCACTGCCCCATGAAAATGATGCTTCCGGCGCCCGGATCCATGCCTATGCCGTATTGGCCAAGGACGCCGAGGACTTCGCCGCCATCACCGCGCTGGTGCCTGAACGACCGACCGTAGGAGCCTACATCCCGGTAGAGTTCATGGCGTGGGAGACCGACACCATCTTCAACATCCGCCTGCCCTTCGACCGGTACTACCTGGAAGAAGGCGATGGACCGAAGACCGAAGCCCTCCTGGCGACCCAGTGGAACGACGGCGTGCCCACGCAACCCTTGCCAGCCTACGCCGTGGTGCGCGTGCTCGATGGGGAGACCGTGATCACCGACCTGGTCGTGGACGACAAGTCCATCCACGAATGGCTGAAAGAGGAACCGCGTTCGGCGCCGGAGACCCTACCTGCCCCGGAGCCTACTTCGGCACCAAGCGGATCGTGAATTCGCGCGCACTTTCGCCGGGCGAGATCAATAGTCTTTCGCTGTACGCCTCGTAACCGTTCTCGGCCACACGCAACTCCAACGCGCCGGTGGTCACCACGAACAAGGCATAGCTGCCTTCGCTGTTGGTCTGGTTCACGGCTTGGCGGTGGCCGTGCTCATCATACCACTCCACCAGGGCTTCCAGCACGGGTTGGTCGGTGGTGGCGTTCACCACGGCGCCGTGCACCTGCACCTTCAGGGTATCCTGCGCCAAGGTGGTCTGCGCGGTGCCGAGGACACCGAACAGCAGCAGGGCACACATCAACGGTCGAGCCATCGTCGGTCGCTGTCTTGGGGAAGTGAAGGTAAGCCGCCTTCCTTCTTCAAGGTGGCCAGCACCGCACCGATGGAGGCCAGTACGGGTGCGAACATCACCCCGAACAAGGGCAACTTCATCACCAGGCTGAAGAGTGCGCCGTTCGCCAACACCGCGCCGATGCGGTCGTTCACCGCCTTCACGCTCTCGCCGATGCGCATGCGGCGCCGTTCGAAGACATAATCGAACATGCTGAAACCGTAGAAGTAGGCGGAAACGGTGAAGAGCAATGCGAAGGAGACCGGCGCCAACACCGGGACGAAGAGCGTGAGGAACCAGATGCCCACGGTGATGGCCAATTCCATGATGCCGTTGCGAAGGGCGATGAGGGCACCACGTAGGGCGTCCTTCATCAATTGTGCCCAGCTGAAGGGGAAGGTGCGTCCGGTGATGATCTCTTCTGTGCGCTCGCTCGCGTAGGCCAGCAGGGGCGAAAGCAGGATGAGCACGATGTACTTGTTGGCCACGAAGAGCAGGTAGGCCACGGCGAGTTTCAGCAGGATGGCTACGATCATTTCGCGGGCACCGTTGAAGAAGGCCTTCACATCGCTCCACCAGTCCTGGGCGCCTTCCTGCACGGGCACCTCCAGCTGCAAGGCCACCCAGTCGCTCAGCCGATCCACGGGACCCTGCAGCACGGCTACCAGCCCGAAGGCGAGCAACACCCACAGCAGCACCGGTACCAGGAACATCCAGCCCATCCGGTTGCTCATGGCGAAACCGAACGCACGGAAGAAACCGGAAAGGCCGAGGCCGAGGTCGCGGGTGAAGGACATGGCACAAAGATGCACGCTGCGGGAAGGCCGCCTTCTACCTTTGGCCTCCCATGGAACTGGACACCCTCACCGCCATCTCCCCTGTCGACGGCCGGTACCGCGACCGCACCCGCGCGCTGGCGCACTGGTTCAGCGAGCAGGCCTTGATGCGTTATCGGTTGCAGGTGGAACTGGCCTATTTCCGTTTCCTGTGCGAGATCCCATTGCCTGAGTTGAAAGGCACCCCGGTGGACAAGCTGGGCCCGGTGGAACGCCGCATCGCCGAATTGAGCACCAGCGACGCCCAGCGCATCAAGGCCATCGAAAAGGTGACGAACCATGATGTGAAGGCCATCGAGTACTTCCTGAAGGAGCGGCTGGAGGAAGCGGGGCTCGGCGAACAACGTGAATTCGTGCATTTCGCGCTCACGAGCCAGGACATCAATAACACGGCCCTGCCGCTGCTGATCAAGGATTTCCTGTACCAAGCCTACCTGCCGGCGATCACCGCCGTACGCGACCGATTGCATGGCCTGGCACTAGATTGGGCGCGTGTCCCCATGCTGGCGCGCACGCACGGCCAGCCGGCCTCGCCCACCTCCCTCGGCAAGGAATTCCAGGTCTTCGTGGAGCGGCTTGATGGGCAGATGAAACTGCTGCGCGAAGTGCCGTTCACGGGCAAATTCGGCGGCGCCACAGGGAACTTCAACGCACACCACGTGGCCTATCCCGAATACGATTGGGTGCAGCTCGCGGACCGCTTCGTGCTGGAGAAACTCGGCTTGGTGCGCCAGCGGTTCACCACGCAGATCGATCATTACGACGACCTCGCGGCCTTGTTCGATGCTTTGCGCCGCATCAACACCATCCTGGTGGACCTGTGCCGCGACCTCTGGCAGTACATCAGCATGGATTACTTCCGCCAGAAGATCAAGGCGGGAGAGATCGGCAGCAGCGCCATGCCGCACAAGGTGAACCCGATCGACTTCGAGAACGCGGAGGGCAACCTGGGCCTGGCCAATGCCGTGTTCAGCTACCTCAGTGAGAAACTGCCCATCAGCCGCCTGCAACGCGATCTCACCGATAGCACGGTAACGCGCAACATCGGCGTACCCATGGCCCATACCATGATCGCGTTGGACGCCGTGCAGAAAGGGCTCGGCAAATTGTTATTGAACGAAGCAGCCTTGGAGCGCGACCTCGACGCCCAGTGGCCCGTGGTGGCGGAGGGCATCCAGACCATCCTTCGTCGTGCCGGCTACCCACAGCCCTACGAGAAGCTCAAGGAGCTCACACGCGGCAAGGAGAAGATCACGCAACACGACATCGCAGCATTCATCGACACGTTGGACGTGAGCGAGGCCATCCGGAACCAGCTGAAGGCGCTGACCCCGCGCAATTACACCGGGATCGACCTGTTGGGGCGATAGGCTGCTGGCGTTCCGGTGACGGTCAGTATCTTTTCCGGCGAACGCAGCACCATGCTCCTCACCATCACCGACCTGTGGCAGCAGGCCAGCGGCTTGGAAAAGGCCTACTGGGTCTTTGCCGTACCGTCCACCTTGATCTTCCTTTTCATCATGGTCACCACCTTCATCGGTGGCGACAGTATGGATGCCGACCCCTCGGATCTCGACAGTGATGCGCTCGATGGTGTTACCTCGCAGTACTTCACGTTCAAGAACCTCGTCGGTTTCTTCTTGCTCTTCTCGTGGACCGGCATCGCCTGCCTGCATGGCGGAGTGAGCATGGGGACCACATTCGCCCTATCACTCGTCGCGGGTGTCTCGATGCTGCTTGCCATGGCCTGGATGTTCCGAGCCATGAGCAAGATGACCGAGAGCGGAACGCTGCGCATGGAGAATGCGCTCGGCCGCACGGCGAACGTGTACATGCGCATCCCCGGCAACCGTGGTGGCATGGGCAAGGTGCAACTCACCGTTCAGGGCTCTTTGCGTGAACTCGACGCGCTCACCGATGGCGCCAATGACCTGCCGACCGGCACGATCGTGCGGGTGGATGAGATCATCGACGGGCATATCCTGCGCGTGAACCGGACCGAACACTGACCATTTCGCACCACCATGGCCAACCTTGAAGGCATCAACATCGCCCTGATCGTCGTCGCCGCGGCGATCCTCTTCCTCTTCGTCCTCTTCTTCTCCCTGCTAAAGCGCTACAAGCGATGCCCCAGTGATCGCATCCTGGTTGTGTACGGCAAGGTGGGCGGAAATGCCGATGGTGCGTTCAGCGCACGCTGCATCCATGGTGGCGCTGCCTTTGTCTGGCCCATCTTCCAGGATTTCGCCTTCCTTGACCTCACACCGATCAGCATCGAGGTGAACCTTACGAACGCGCTCTCGCGGCAGAACATCCGGGTGGACGTACCCTCTCGTTTCACCGTGGGTATCACCACCGAGCCCGCGCTGATGAACAATGCTGCGGAACGCCTGCTGGGCCAGAACAAGCAGCAGGTCCACGACCTTGCCAAGGACATCATCTTCGGCCAGCTGCGTCTGGTGGTGGCCACGATGGACATCGAAGAGATCAACAGCAACCGCGACAAGTTCCTGGCGAACGTGGCCAGTAATGTGGAGGCTGAATTGAAGAAGATCGGCTTGAAATTGATCAACGTGAACGTGACCGACATCAAGGATGAATCGGGTTACATCGAAGCGTTGGGCAAGGAAGCGGCTGCGAAAGCCATCAACGATGCACGGCGCAGTGTGAGCGAGAAGAACCGCGACGGTTCCATCGGGGAGGCCATCGCGCAGCAGGATGAACGTACACAAGTGAGTGCGGCGGTAGCACAAGCGCGCATCGGTGAGGCAAGCGCGAACAGAGAGGAACGCATCAAGGTAGCCGATGCGGACGCCTTGGCCAAAGTGGGTGAAGCCGAGGCCATGCAGTTACAGCGGGTGCGCACCAGTGAAGCTGATGCACGCGCTGTGGAGGGCGAGAATAAAGCGAAGATCGACATCGCCCAGAGCGAAGCCGAACGACGCGAGGCGCAAGCCGAGGCGAACCGCCGCGCCATCGCTGCGGAGAAGGTGAAGGAAGCGCGGGCCTTGGAAGAAGCCTACGAAGCACAGCGAATCGCTGAGACCGCCCGGGCCGACCGTGACAAGGCGATGCAGTTCGCGAACGTGGTTATCCCCGCACAGATCGACAAGCAGAAGGTGGAGATCGCCGCTGAGGCCGAAGCTGAGCGGGTGCGTCGTCATGCCAAGGGTGATGCGGACGCCATCCTTTTGAAGATGGAAGCTGAAGCCAAGGGTAATTTCGAGATCCTCTCCAAGCAGGCCGAAGGCTTCAAACTGATGGTGCAAGCCGCAGGCAACGATCCACAGAGCGCTGTGATGTTGCTCATCGCTGAGAAGCTACCCGAACTGGTGCGCTTGCAGAGCGAAGCCATCCAGAACATCAAGATCGATAAGGTCACCGTATGGGATGGTGCCGGTGGTGGGGGCGATGGAAAGACGAGCACGGCGAACTTCATCAGCGGCCTTTACCAAAGCGTGCCCCCTTTGCAGGACATGTTCAAATTGGCCGGCATGCAACTGCCGGAATACCTCAAGGGCAAGGACCTCACCGGAGCAGAGGAGAAGCCCGCATCATAGGTCCGGTAGCATATGGCCAATGGTGTAAGAAGCCCGGAACGGTCGAGGCTCTTGAAGCGCGCATTCCTCATGGCCTTGCCCCTCCTTGCGATCGGATCGATCACGCTTTGGTGGTGCGATCATCATATCAAAGCCGAGACCTCCGAGCTGGTGTACGACCAGGTCCAGGCCATGCCATACAACCGAGTGGGTGTGGTGCTGGGCACGTCGGAAAAAGGTCGCGGCGGCGGGACTAACCTGTACTTCACCCACCGCATGAAGGCCGCCGCTGAGCTCTACCATGCGGGCAAGGTGCAGCACCTACTCCTGAGCGGCGACAACGGTCGCAAGGGCTACAACGAACCGGCCGATATGCGGCGCGCGCTGATCCAGGCTGGCGTGGATAGCACGAACATCACCTTGGACTATGCAGGCTTCCGCACCTTCGATTCCATGGTACGGGCGCGGGAGGTCTTCGGGCAGGACCGCTTCACGGTGATCAGCCAACGGTTCCACAACGAACGCGCCATCTACATCGCGCAGCAGGCCGGCCTTCAAGCCATCGGCTTCAACGCAAAGGATGTCACCGGCCGCTCGGGTTGGCGGACGGCACTTCGTGAGAAAGCCGCGCGGGTGAAGGTGTTCGTGGACATGGCCCTGGGCATCGACCCGAAGTTCCTGGGTGATCCAGTGGAACTGGGCACCCAACCTCCACCTGACCCGGAAAACTGAAGCGTGTGCGATCGACGCTGGAAATTGGGGAACGTTGACCTCATGATCGTGGAGTACGATCGACACTGGAGCATAGCGAGGTAGAAAACAACTGAACTAGCTCCATGCGCATTCTTGGCCGGAACGGCGCTTTTGCTGTGGTTTCATGGAGCGGAACAGGGCTGTCGTCGAAAACGAGGTGCTCCGGATACTCCAGCGGTGCGAATGTTGTTGAATGAATGCAGGCCACTGGAGGCTTCATTCAATAAACGGCACAGGAACATGAACTGGATACATCGGTTGGATCTGACGAAGCTGCTTTACGGGAACATCATTGTGGCTGTCATGCTGGCCGGTGCGCTCCTATCCAACGAATTCCTGATCGAACACCGTGTGGCCGAACAGCAATACGCCGATTCGTCCGAAGTGCCGTGCAACCGCGTGGCCTTGGTGCTGGGGACTTTACCTGTGGCGCGCGACGGCAGCCCCAATCCATTCTTCCGCGATCGTATGTTGGCGGCTGCTGATCTGTATTGTTCGGGCAAGGTTCAACAGCTCCTTCTGAGTGGCTCGCACAACAGCTGGGGCTACAACGAACCAGAGGAGATGCGCGAAGCACTGTTGGCGTTGGGCGTGCCCGCTGAAGCGATGATCTTGGATCGTGCGGGCATCAACACCTTCACCTCCATCTCGCGGACCAAGGAGGTCTTCGGATTCGAGCGCTTCACCATCGTGAGCCAGGCCTACCACAATGTGCGTGCTTTGTTCATTGCAGAAGAGCTGGGTGCGACAGCGATCGGATTCAACGCGAAGGATATGCCACCGATGCAGGCTAAACGCTCGTGGCTGCGCGAACGCGGATCACGCGTGAAGATGTGGTTGGACCTGCTCGGTTGAGCGTGTGATCAGATCCCGAACTCCACCTGGAACATGGCCGTCCAAGCGTTGCCGGGAGCATCCAGGGCCATGTCGCTTCGGAGCCAGCGATAACCTGCGTAGGTCTGAAGCTTGATCCGATGCCCGTTGAGGTATTGGGAAAGGCCCAGCAGGCATTCTTCGGTGGTGTTGGAAACAGCTGTCGTATTACTCGCGGGCCTGATGGAGGTGTATCGACCAGCCACCTCGTACTTGCTGCGGAAACACTTACTGAGCTGAAGGTTCAACCCCTGTCCGGTCTGCACGAACCGCACCGCCCCTTCCGCGTTGGTGGTGATCGGGTCAACACATTGGCGGTCGAAGAACTCGCTGGACAGCGCCCATCCTTGGTACTTCAAAACCAGATCGGCGATGGCGGTCGTGAACGTGCGGCTCTCGTACAATTCGTTCCCAAGCTGGCCGCCCGTCCGGTAAGCGCGATCATTGTAGTGATAGGTAGCACCCAGGGCTAATTTCGGACGTGGCTCGAACTCCAGATCTCCTTCGGAATAGTCTCCCTTGTTGGTGAATTTCCCCAATGGCAGCCATTCCACCCGGCCCGTGTATCCCATGCCCGAATTGCCTGGTGAAGCG
>Ga0116157_10006130_pt1 | contig 10912 bp, 9 predicted proteins | sample AD_UKC048_MetaG_FD_89882 | JGI IMG/M metagenome (GOLD analysis project Ga0116157, IMG submission 89882) | Active sludge microbial communities of municipal wastewater-treating anaerobic digesters from USA - AD_UKC048_MetaG | ecosystem: Engineered > Bioreactor > Anaerobic > Digestate | place: USA... | reverse complement strand
GGCTCCGGCACCACGACTCAGCGCATCAGCCACATGAAGACGCCCGTCTGCAGCAGCACCCGGCCAGGCAATGAATCCATCACCCGCACCCACTTTTCGGCTGTCCGTCTGCAACTTTCCGGTGACGCGTTCACGCAGCCAGTCTGCGGCGAGTGAAGGTGTTGTCAGCGTCATCATCAGAAACTTTCCTCAGCCGCCTGGACCACGATTTGTGGCTTGACGCTCATGTCTGGCTGCACGCCCAACAAGCGCAAACTCTGCTGCACGGTTTCCGAGAAGACCGGTGCCGCCACATCACCCCCAAAATATTTCCCGTTGCTGGGTTCGTCAATCATGACGGCAACGATGATCCGGGGTGTTTCGATCGGCGCCATGCCGACGAACCAGCTGCGGTACTTGCGATTGCCATTGCTGCCATAACCGTTGCCCACCTGCTTGTAGGCTGTACCCGATTTGCCGCCTACGGAATACCCAATGGTTTGCGCCTTTTGACCGGTCCCACCCGGTCCGGCCGCCATTTGCAGCATCTTGCGAACCTGGCCCGCTGTACGCGCCGATAACACTTGAACACCCGCCGCTGGCTCAGTGTTGCGGAGCATCGTTACCGGGATAATCTGGCCGTCGTGCGAGAACACAGTGTAGGAACGCGCCATCTGGAACAGGGATGCAGACAGTCCATAGCCATACGACATCGTGGCCTGCTCGATTGGCCGCCAGGTCTTGTAGGGTCGCAAACGTCCGGATACGGCACCCGGGAAACTGATCTGCGGCTTCTGACCAAAACCCGCTTGCGAGAACAACTCCCACATCTCACGTGGCTGCATCTGCATCGCAATTTTAGTAGTGCCAATGTTGCTGGACTTCTGGATCACACCCTCAACCGTCAATACGCCATTGGGATGGGAGTCGGAAATGGTGGATCCCGTGATGTTGAGTTTGCCCACACCGGTATCGATCAGTGTTTGCGGCGTGACACGACCCGTCTCCAAACCAAGACCAATGGTGAAAGGTTTCATCACCGAGCCGGGCTCAAAGGTGTCCGTCAACGCACGGTTGCGCAATTGCTCGCCACTCAGGTTGCGTCGTTTGTCGGGTGTGTAACTGGGATAGTTGGCCAACGCCAGAACTTCACCTGTAATCGCGTCCAGTACCACAACGCTTCCCGCCCGTGCCTTGTTTTCCAGGACTGCATCACGCAGCTTCTGGTAGGCAAAGAACTGCACCTTGCTGTCAATGCTGAGTTGCAGGTCTTGTCCGTCGGCGGGCGCAATCGTCTCGCCCACAGCCTCCACAACACGACCAATCCGGTCCTTGATCACGCGGCGTGACCCATTGCGGCCCGCGAGCTCCTTGTTGAATGTCAGCTCAACACCTTCTTGCCCGTTGTCCTCCACGCTGGTAAAACCCACCACGTGCGCGGCCGCCTCACCTTCCGGATACTGGCGTTTGTACTCCTTGCGCTGATAAATGCCCTTGAGATTCATCGCTGCGATCTCTTTGGCCACGCCGTCGTCAACCTGGCGTTTGAGCCAAACGAATGTTTTATCGTCATCAGCCAGCTTCTTGTTCAGCTCAGCGATTGGCATGTCCAGCAATTTGGCCAGTCGCTGCGATTGCGCCCTGTCCAGATCGACATCCTCGGGTATGGCCCAAATACTGGGCGCAGGAATGCTGGACGCCAGAATCAGGCCATTGCGATCAAGGATACGGCCCCTGTTAGCAGGCAATTCCAGTGTGCGGGCAAATCGCACCTCCCCCTGTTTCTGGAAGAAGTCATTGGCAAACACCTGGATATAGGCCGCTCTCGCTGCCAGGCCGACAAAGGCAAGTGCGATGGCGGCCACGATGAATTTACTGCGCCACACAGGAGTGCGACTCGCCAGCAACGGGCTAGAGGTGTATTGAACGCTGCGACTCATTGCACCCGCCCCACAGACTCCGGATTGGGACGATTTGCGGATGACGTGTCGGCAGCGGCAGAGCTCGCCGCATAGGTCACGTAGTGCGTGATGGCGGGCGTGGATGACTTCATGTGCAACTGCTCTTTGGCCAGTTTTTCAACACGCGCAGGTGTGGCCTGTGCACGCTTTTCCACTTGCAGTCGCTCATTCTCAGCCGCCAGCTTGCGGGCTTCAGCATTGGCCTTGTCGATCTCGGCAAACAGACGACGCGACTCGTACTGCACACCCACCAGGTACAACGCGCTGGCTAATACAGCCATCAACAGCACCAAATTCAGCCGGGTCATGCAGTTGTCCTCAACGCAACACGCATGATGGCGCTGCGTGAACGCGGGTTGCCCTTCACTTCAGCGGCACTCGGCTTGACACGATCCAACGCCTTGAGCCGCATGATTTTGGGCGGCGCGAAAGGCGCACGACGATCATATTCATCGCGGGAATGCTTCGCGATGAATTGTTTGACGATGCGGTCTTCCAGCGAATGAAAACTGATCACAACCAATCGTCCTCCAGGTTGCAAAACATCCAGACTGGCCTCTAGCGCCTGTTGCAGCTCTTCAAGCTCGGAGTTGATGAAAATCCGAAAAGCCTGAAATGTGCGCGTCGCAGGGTTCTGGCCCTGCTCGCGGGTTTTGACCGTGTCAGCCACGAGCTGGGCCAGCTCGGTGGTGGTTGAAATTGGGCCCCGTTCCTGTCGGCGAGCAACAACCGCCTTTGCAATGGGCCCAGCAAACCGTTCTTCACCATAGTCACGAATCACCTCCGCAATTTTGTCGACTTCTGCTGTTGCCAGCCACTGGGCCACACTCATCCCCCGCGTGGTGTCCATGCGCATGTCCAAGGGGCCATCGAACCTGAAACTGAAACCCCGTCCGGGCGTATCGATCTGAGGCGAACTCACGCCCAAGTCCATCAAGATGCCAGCCGCACTGCTCTTGGGGAGTTCGCCCAAATGGCGAAAACCCTCGTGACGAATGTTGAACCGTGAATCGGACAGGGTGGAGGCGTGCGCCACGGCTTCGGGGTCCTTGTCGAATGCAATCAGCCGCCCTTGCGGCTTCAATCGCGAGAGAATGAGCCGCGAGTGCCCGCCGCGCCCAAAAGTTGCATCGACGTAGGTTTGTGCGAGTGGGTCCATGCCAGACGCGCTCGCGTCCGGATCGTTGAACAAGGCATCTGCAGCTTCGTTCAACAAGACGGTGGTGTGATTCCATGGGGCGTCCACCATCGCCTTTCAGAAGGAGAAATCCTTGAACACGTCCGGCATCTCGCCTTGCATGGCTTTGGCCTCCAACGCGTCGTAGGTGGACTTGTCCCACAGCTCGAAATGGTTTCCCATCCCCAACAAAACTGCGTCTTTGGAAATGCCCGCCGCCTCCCGCAGTTCGGGCGAAACCAGCACCCGGCCAGTTGCATCCATTTCCACGTCCATGGCATTACCCAGAAAAATCCGCTTCCACCACTGGGCAGCCATCGGCAGTGCCGCAATGCGCTCGCGGAATTTTTCCCACTCCGGGCGTGGAAATACCATCAGGCAACCGTGCGGGTGTTTGGTAATGGTGAGCTGCCCCGTCGCGGTTGCGCTCAGGACGTCACGATGCCGCGTCGGTACAGACAGCCGACCTTTGGCATCCAGACTGAGAGACGAGGCTCCTTGAAACACGACGACAAACCCTTGGTTGATACTTGAGCAGAAAAGCTGCAAATCGAAGTGGAATTACCACTTATTTGCACATTTTTCCACTGTATCAGCAATTCGGTGCCGCACAAAACTGTTTACAAGATTTTTTACAATGAAATCAATGACTTAGAAGCGATTTTGCAAGTTTGATCGTTTGAAAATCGTTCTAAATTAAGCACTTACAAGATCATCTGAATGTAATGCCTTAAAAGCGATCCCGGTCGGTGGGTAGCTCAGTACCCAGCAACGATTCAACGTTACAAGATGTAACGCGACAGGTCGTCGTCCTGACTCAACTCGCCCAATCGGGCATCAACGTAGGCCGCATCAATCTTAACCTCCTGCCCGGCCAGCCTGGCTGCGTCGAAACTCACCTCGTCAAGCAGACGCTCCATGACCGTAGACAGACGCCGTGCACCAATGTTCTCCGTTCGCTCGTTCACATCAAAGGCAATGTGAGCCAGGCGCGTGATGCCCTCTTTGGCGAACGTCAGTGTCACATTCTCGGTTGCCAGCAAGGCCTGGTATTGCCGGACAAGTGAAGCATGGGTGTGCGTCAGGATCGCGACGAAGTCTTCCGCCGACAACGACTGAAGCTCCACCCGAATGGGAAACCTGCCCTGCAACTCAGGAATCAGATCGCTCGGCTTGCTCAGGTGAAAGGCACCGGATGCGATGAACAGGATGTGGTCTGTCTTGACCATGCCATATTTGGTGGACACGGTTGTTCCCTCGACCAATGGCAATAAATCCCGCTGTACGCCCTGACGAGACACCTCGGCGCCACTGCCTTCACTGCGCGAGGTCACCTTGTCAATTTCGTCAACGAAAACGATGCCATTTTGCTCGAGCATATGCAATGCCTGTGTCTTGATTTCTTCCTCATTAACCAGCTTGCCCGCTTCTTCATCAATCAGCAGTTTCAGCGCCTCGCCCACTTTGAGTTTGCGTGCCTGTTTCTTCTGTTGGCCAATCTGCCCAAACATGCCCCGTAATTGTTCGGCCATTTCTTCCATACCGGCCGGGCCCATGATTTCCAGCTGCGGCGCAGCTTGTGCCAGATCGATTTCAATTTCCCGGTCTGCCAATTGACCTTCCCGCAGCTTCTTGCGAAACGTTTGCCGAGCCGTGCTCTCGACCTGTTCACCGGACAAAAACACCCCGGCGTCACCCCGCGGTGGCGGGACCAGAATGTCCAGAATACGGTCTTCTGCTGCGTCTTCTGCGCGTGCGCGCATCTTCTTCATAGCTGCGACGCGGGTCTGCTTGACTGCAATATCGGCTAGATCACGGATGATTGCGTCAACATCCTTGCCGACATAACCCACTTCCGTGAACTTGGTCGCCTCCACCTTAATGAACGGTGCATCAGCGAGACGCGCCAGTCGCCGCGCAATCTCGGTCTTGCCGACGCCCGTAGGGCCAATCATCAGGATATTTTTAGGTGTGATCTCGCCACGCAGGCCAGGCTCCACCTGTTGTCGGCGCCAGCGGTTTCGCAAGGCAATGGCCACCGCGCGTTTGGCCTGATGCTGTCCCACAATATGCCTGTCCAGCTCGGCAACAATTTTCTGAGGAGTCATGGATGACATGGGTCAGTCCAGCGTTTCTATCGTGTGATTCATGTTGGTATAGATGCACAACTCGCCGGCAATTTCCAGCGACTTCTTCACGATCTCCCGTGCTGACAGTTCAGTGTGGTTGAGCAGCGCAATCGCCGAAGCCTGCGCATACGCACCGCCCGAGCCAATCGTCACAACGCCGTTTTCGGGCTCCAGCACATCTCCGTTACCGGTGATGATGAGTGAAGCTTCCCTGTCAGCCACCGCCAGCATGGCCTCCAGCCGACGTAACACCCGATCCGTGCGCCAATCGCGGGTAAGCTCAATGGCCGCACGAACCAGATGCCCCTGGTGCTTTTCCAGCTTGGCCTCAAAGCGTTCAAACAGCGTGAAGGCATCTGCAGTGGCGCCAGCAAAACCAGCCAGCACTTTGCCGTGGTACAGCTTGCGCACCTTGCGTGCCGTGCCTTTGACAACGATGTTGCCCAGGGTGACCTGGCCATCGCCGCCAATGGCAACCTGATACCCATCGGGCGTTTTGCGACGCACGCTGATGATGGTCGTGCCGTGAAATTGTTCCATGTGTTTTCAAATCGCGGCTCGTTACAAGAACGGCCGCAGGAAAGGCATCAGGTCATGCGCCGGATCACGCTGGCGTGTTCATGAATACCAATAACATTGAAGAATGTGGCCACCAGGCGATGCATGTCCCTGAACTGCACCTGGCAACCGTCACCTTCAAGGGTTGCCACCCAATTCAGGATGGTTCCTGCTGCCGCAAAATCAACCCGAATCAGCCTGGAGCAGGACACAACCAGCCGTTGTGAGCCATGCCGGCTTTGCTCCAGTTTTTCCAGCGCCTCCGCCGCGTCCCCACGCAACTCGCCCACCAGTTCCACGACAACCGACTCAGGAATGGGCAGGCCATCAAGACCAGCACGCAGCGTCATTTCATAACCACTGTCAGACTTCGGACCACCCGGACGCAAACCGCTCTCGCCCGGCGAGCCGGCGTCACCGACCCCGACCAGGTTGTTTTCCACATATTCACATCGGGGTACCTGCCACGCGGGTGGCGAGACCTCGTAGGTTACGCAAAAATCCAGCGCAACCAGTTCAAACTCATCCTGTCGCCGCATGACGCGCAAGGCATCCAGCCTCAACCGCCACCAGGACGGGTCACACGCCCGGTCACCCGACACCGTCAGCGGTCGCAGCACCCTTTCCAGAGCCTCCGCACCCGAAAAGCGCAATTCGACCGGCTGATTGCACCAGGCGGCGAACAATCGACCCAGCGGTGCCATGGCCTCAGGCTGGATGAACGCAAGCTGCGCCCAGTCAAAGTGCCACGGTGATGGTTCATTGGCCAGTGTCAGGCGCAGTTCATCGACAGACGCCGGCGTCAATGCGGACGGCGACTTCCAGGTTACCGCGTCGAGAACCGGGTCCAGTTCTGAAGTATGGTCCAGCTTGGCCGGACGGCCTAGTGCGTCCTGCATGGAAAACCAGGCCGGCGCCGAACGGCCAAATCGTTCGGCAAATTCGACGGCCACGCCATCAAACTTGGCCTGCTGACCGGTTGCACGATACAGATCAAATAGTGCACCCGTCCACAAGTCGGCCGACTCGCGGTTCACCGTGCCGCCGCGCAGGGCCCCCATCAAACCCGATTCGGCGCCTGCATCGTCGCCATTTGCAAACCGGATGGCGGCTTCTTCAAGCTCAGGGTCCGTGCCGGCATCATCGGCCTTGTCGGCATACAGCTTGGAAGTCGAAAATCCGGCACCACCCATGTCGTTGCCCGGCGGTCTGATGACACTTGCGGGGCCCTGGCGTGAATCCGCAGGACGCGAATGCAGGGACGAGCGCATGTCTTGCGATGGCAGGCCGGTGCCGGGGTGCGTGTCCGAGAACGCCCGCGCGCTTTGCATATGGGGCCGTGCTTCCAAGCTCGCCGCTTCCGTAGCAGCATAGCTGCTGCCTCTGGGCTCGGGCGCAACGGTTTCCGGTGCGCTTTCCGAATCGGGCGTTTGCCGCCTGGCAGCGGGCGGCGGAATCGGCACGGCGCCACGCGGCGTGGGTGTCTCGTCTTCCTGCTTGCCCTTCCACCACTGTTTGGACATGTGGGCTTCAATCTCGTCGATCTTTTTCAGCGTACTGGCGCGGTCGTCAGTTGATGACGACAAGCTGCTGTGAAAGAACGAGGGACGCCCCACTTCGGCGGCCAGATCGGCTGCGCCACGCTTGCGCAACTTGCGCAACTGGTCAAATTCGCGCTTGCGGACAAAGTCATTTTGCCGCTTGCGCTCAATCATTTCCTTGAGCGCCTGTTTGCTGAAAGCGCTGTCGGCAGCCCCCGCATCCATCTGGTCCAGATCCGACCAGTTGGTTGTCGGATTTCGGACGAACATCGCCACTTTGGACAGCAAACCGGGGCTATTGTCTTTGGTGGCCATGGATTGGAAGTTGGAAAGGAATCAACAAGCCTGAAGGTTACCTCAATCCCCAAACATTTTCTGTTTGAGTTCGCGACGCTGCTGCGCTTCCAGAGACAGCGTTGCCGTAGGGCGGGCCAGCAGACGGCCCACACCGATGGGCTCACCTGTTTCGTCGCAGTAGCCATAGTCGCCCGCATCGATGCGGCCAATCGACTGCTCGATTTTCTTCAGCAGCTTGCGTTCACGGTCGCGGGTGCGCAGCTCCAGGGCGTGCTCTTCCTCGATCGTCGCGCGGTCGGCTGGATCTGGCACCACCACGGTGTCTTCACGCAGATGCTCGGTGGTTTCACCGGCGCTGCTCAGGATGTCCTGCTTCAGCACAACCAGTTTTTGCCTGAAAGCAGCCATTTGCACGTCATTCATGTACTCCGAATCCGGCATGGCCATGAGCTCGGCATCAGTCAACTGGTTTGCAGGCTTTGTTTTCCAGTTGTTGGCCAGCTTGGGGTCTTTTTTGACAGCAGACGGCAGCGGCGGAACGATCAGCGGGGAAGACACGGTCTGGGTATAACTGGCTTTGGCTGCGGTGGATGCCACCGATTGCGCCATGGACGGCACGGTCAGGGAGGCCAGACGTGACGACGGACGCCCCGCTTTCGGCGGCACCACAGCGCTGGCGGCAGGCACAGGGGTTGGCGCGGCAACGGCGGCGGCAACCGGTTTAACTTTTACGGCGGACTCTTTCACATTCCCTTTCGGTTCTTTTTCTTGGGTTGGTTTGGCGGCAACAACGACCGCCTTGGCCACTTTGACGGGCTTCACGGGTTTGGCTGGCACCGATTTGGCAGGCTTGGCCGCTGGCTTGGCAACGGGTTTTGCAACCGTTTTGGCCACCGGCTTTTGAGGTTTGGCTTTCGCTGCGGGCTTGGCAACCGGCTTGGCCGCAGATTTGGCCACTGGTTTGGCTATCGGTTTTGCTTTGGGGGCCGGTTTGGCAACCGCCTTGGGCGCAGCTTTACCGGCCGGCCTGGCAGCGGGCTTCTTTGCGGACTTGACGCTCACCGCAACTTTATTTGCTTTGGCTGGTGCTTTGGAAGGCACTTTGGCCTTTCCAGGTTTAGCTTTCACTTCTTGTCTCCTCGCAGAACTGGCCTGCGCATGCACTTCGCTGACGGACTGGGGTCGGGCGTTTTCGGCCCGATTGCTGGCACCCACTGAATTACCCACTGTTATACCGCGTTGGCTGGCCCTCTCAGACTTGCCATCAGAGTTTTCACCGGCGCGCGAGTGTACAGCCTTCCCCGCCGGGAACCCCATTAGTTGCAAAAGCGAGACAAACATGGGCTTCAGACCAGACACTGCTCCATGCCCTGCAAAAAGATGTCTTTGGGCAGATCGATGCCAATAAACACCATTTTGCTGACCCGCTGCTCACCCGCCGCCCAGGCCGGGCCCAAATCGCTGCCCATCAGCTGGTGTACACCCTGAAAGATCACCTTGCGGTCAGTACCCTTCATGTTGAGAACGCCCTTGTATCGCAACATGCGCGGGCCATAGATGTTGACGATAGCGCCCAGAAAGTCTTCCAGCTTGGCCGCGTCGAAGGGCTTTTCCGACTTGAAAACGAAGCTTTTCACGTCGTCATCATGGTGATGGTGGTGGCCGTGCCCAGCGTGATCGTGCGCATGAGAGGGGTGATCGCAATGCTCGCCGTGTTCGTGATCGTGGCCTTCATGTGCATGGTCGTGCGCATGGTCATGGTCGTGATCATCGTCCTTCAGAAAATCGGGGTCGATATCCAGCTTGGCATTCAGGTTGAAACCCCGCAGGTCAAACACCTCCGAGAGCGCCACCTCGCCGAAATGCACGGCTTTTTGCGGCGCGCGCGGGTTCATGTGCTTGAGGCGGTGCATCAGCGCATCCGTCTCGTCCTTCGCCACCAGATCGGTCTTGCTGATGAAGATCTGGTCCGCAAATCCCACCTGACGACGGGCTTCCTGCCGGTCGTTGAGCTGGGTAGCGGCGTGTTTGGCATCCACCAGCGTCAAAATTGAGTCCAGCAGGTAGCTCTCGGCTATTTCGTCATCCATGAAGAAGGTCTGCGCCACCGGGCCGGGGTCGGCCAGGCCCGTGGTTTCGATCACCACGCGGTCAAAGTCCAGCTCGCCCTTGCGCTTTTTCTCGGCCAGGTCACGCAATGCACCGCGCAGGTCCTCCCGGATGGTGCAGCAGATGCAACCGTTGCTCATCTGGATGATCTGCTCCTTGGTTTCAGACACCAGAATGTCGCTGTCGATGTTTTCTTCACCGAATTCATTCTCGATCACGGCGATTTTCTGGCCGTGCGCCTCGGACAACACGCGCTTGAGCAGCGTGGTTTTGCCAGAGCCCAGGAAACCGGTGAGGATGGTGGCAGGAATGAGGCTCATGATGGGTCTTCAATCAGTAAAGGTAAAGCTGGGCAATACACACAAAGGTGGGGAGTTTAGCGACGTCTTCAAGACCGCCTGGATACGTGGCTATTTGGCGACTATTTGGCGCTTATTTGCGGATGACCACCAGCCCCTTGAGGTATTCCCCTTCCGGGAAGGAAATCGTCATCGGGTGGTCCGGCGCACCGCCCATGCGCTCGGAAATATAGCCATCCACCCCTGCGTCCGACCCGGCCGAGGCCACGATCTTGTGAAACAGGTCGGCGCTGATGCCGCCCGAGCAGGAATAAGTGAACAACACACCGCCCGGCTCCAGAATCTTGAAAGCCAGCCGGTTGATGTCCTTGTAGGCACGCGCCGCACGCTCGGCATGCGTGACAGTGGGCGCAAACTTGGGTGGGTCAAGAACAATGGCATCAAAGGTCCGCCCCTCGGCACCAAACTGGCGCAAGGAAGCATTTACGTCGGCGTCCATGAAGGTGGTTTTCGCCAGATCGAAGCCATTCAGAGCCACGTTGGCAGCCGCTTTTTCAAGCGCCGGGCCAGACGAATCGATGGATGTAACGTGCCCCGCGCCACCCGAAAAACCGCCAGCTTGCATCCCTGCGAGGGCAGCCACGGTGAAACCGCCGGTGTAGCAATAACAGTTCAGCACACGCTGGAAGTTCAAACGGCGCGTGTAGTCGACAAACCGCTTGCGGCTGTCGCGCTGGTCGAGGTAAAAGCCGGTTTTGTGGCCTTCGGCGATGTTCAGCGCCAGCCGCCAGTCGTGTTCGCGCAGCTCCATTTCGACGGGGCCATCCCCGCGCAGCCAGCCCTTCACCTCCGGCAGCCCCTC
>Ga0116157_10006126_pt1 | contig 10919 bp, 9 predicted proteins | sample AD_UKC048_MetaG_FD_89882 | JGI IMG/M metagenome (GOLD analysis project Ga0116157, IMG submission 89882) | Active sludge microbial communities of municipal wastewater-treating anaerobic digesters from USA - AD_UKC048_MetaG | ecosystem: Engineered > Bioreactor > Anaerobic > Digestate | place: USA... | reverse complement strand
TGACGATCGCCCTCGGTTGCCGAAGAAGCCGGTTCAAAAGCGAAGATTTCCCAACATTCGGCTTCCCGCAAATGACGGCTTTAATCCCGTCTCTTAAAATACGTCCCTCGGTTGACGTGGCGATCAATGCCCGGATTTGCGCCAAAGCCTGCTCCGTGGCGGCCAGCGGACCGGCGGAGTTTCGGGACAACGGACGACCCACGCCCCCTGGCGCGCTATCCGCGCGAAAAAACCGGCTCTGCTGTTGAATATCATCCTCCGGAAAATTCACCGCTGCTTCCAGCCCCGTATAAACATCCATCAGCCGTTCACGGATCGATCCCAGGGCCGCCGTCAAATCCCCTTTCAATTGATGCGCGCTGATTTTCACAAACGCTTCTGTTTTAGCCCGGATAATATCCAGGACCGCTTCCGCCTGCGTCAAATCCATCCGGCCTCTCAAAAAAGCCCTCTTGGTAAATTCGCCCGGCTCTGCCAAGCGGGCCCCCTGTTCAATAACGAGCCGCAAAACCGTCGCTAAAATAACCGCGCCGCCATGACAGTTCAACTCCACCACATCTTCACCGGTATAAGACTTCGGCCCGCGCATCACCACAAGGAGCGCCTCATCGATCATATCAAAATCCTGGTCCTCCCGAGCGCCTCCGGTTGGTCCCGCAGCCTTCTGAACCACATGCCCGAAATGAACGGTGTGGCTCAAGCACTCAGACGGAAGCCTACCGCTTTTGATATGGAAAATCTTATCCGCAACGGCCAGGGCCCGCGGCCCGCTTAAACGGACGATGCCGATCCCTCCCTGTCCGGGCGGGGTTGCGATCGCCGCAATAGTATCATCAAACTTATACAAAGGATCCATAATGTTTGCTGTTCCCTCTTTTCACCGAGGATCATCGTCCGCGGCCTTTCCGCCCAAGAAACCTTCCCCCGCTTCCGCCACGACGAAAACCGAACCCGTCGCCACAATAACATCGCCCTTGCCGGCCCTGCTCAAAGCCATTTTCAGCCCTTCCCGGACATGCGGCGAAACAAAAAACGGCTGGCCCCGGAATATCTCCCGGATGTCCGGATTATCCAGGTCAGCGGCCCGGGGATGCCCGGCCCTCGTTATGATAACCTCCCGCGAAATCTGCGTCAACTGACGACAAATGCCAGGCAAATCTTTATCCCGAGAGATTCCCAGAAGCAAAACGATCCGTTTCCCCGGAAAACAACTCTGCACCGTTTCCGCCAAAGCCCGCGCCGAGTCCGGGTTATGGGCCACGTCCAAGACGACCGTAGGGTCGGTCCGCACAATCTGAAACCGCCCCGGCCAGGACGTTGCGGCGATGCCCTTTTGAATAGCTTCCGCAGGAACCTTCCATTGAGTTGTTTCCGCCAGGCACTCAACCAACCCGACCGCCAACGCGGCATTCTCCCGTTGATGCCGCCCCAACAGCTCTGTCGTGACCATGTAATCCGAACGGCGGCCCCGGATCACAAACGTCTGCTGGGTCCCGGCCTCCTCCACGTCTAAAGCGCTGAAATCCTTTCCGGCGAAGAAAGCTTCACAGCCGACATCGCTAATCCGCTGCCGGATAACCACCTCTGCCGCAGGGGCCTGGCGGGACACCACCACCTTCTGACGCACTGTTTTTATAATTCCCGCCTTCTCCCGCGCGATCGAGACCAGAGAATCTCCGAGGATATGCGTGTGATCCAGGCTGACCGGGGTCAGGCCGCACACGGACGCCTCAACGACATTCGTCGCGTCCAGCCGCCCCCCCATCCCTGTTTCCAGGACAACGCAATCCACCCGCCTGCTTTTAAAATACACCAAAGCCGCCAGGGTCAAGACCTCAAAATACGTCAACCGCCCCAAGGCACCGTTTCCCGTCATAAGATCCAAGACCGGCTTCATTTTCCTGAAAATCTCGCAGAACTCCTCTTCGCGGATACAACCTTCAAACAACCCTGGGCGCGCGAACCCGCCCCCCCCTGGGCTCAAAACCCGGATCCGTTCCTTAACATCCCACAGATGAGGCGACGTGTACAACCCCGCCGTATATCCGGCTTCCTTTAAAATATGCGCCGCGTAAGCACACGTTGACCCTTTCCCTTTGGTCCCGGCGACGTGAATAAAAACCATGTCCTTCTGCGGAGACCCCAAAAGACCGAGGACATGCTCCACCCGTTTCAACTTAAACACGTCCGGGAAGAACGCCACGGATGCTGATTTTTCGAAATTAAAAAAAGATTCGAGGTAAACTCTGACGTCCTGGGAGTTCATGGAAGGGAGGGGGTCAATGTTTAAAATGACGAACGCCGGTCATCACCATGGCTATCTTATGCTTGTCCGCGGCCTTAATAACGTCCTCATCCGCGATGGAGCCGCCGGTCTGGATGATCGCCTTGATTCCAGCCCGGGCCGCGGCTTCGATGTTGTCCGTCTTGGGGATAAAGGCGTCCGAAACTAGGCAGGATCCCCGCGCGGCCGTCCCGGCTTTACGGATGGCCAAATGCACACTCTCCACGCGGGACGTCTGGCCGCAACCAATCCCAACGGTCCGCAGCCCTTTAACAAGAATAATGGCGTTAGATTTAACGTGCCGGATCACTTTCCACCCGAACAGCATGGATGCCAGCTGAAGTTGCGTCGGTTTCCGGAGAGAAACCACGTTCAACTGGGCCTCGGTCAATTTTTTCTCATCTTTTGTTTGAACCAGCAAGCCGCCGTCGACCTGCCGGAAATCCCACGGGTTCTTTTCCAGGTCACTCTCACTTAATTTTATAAGACGGATATTCTTTTTCTGGGTTAAAATTTTCAACGCGTCCCGGGCGTAATCCGGGGCGATAACGCATTCCATAAACCCGCTTTTTTCAATCAGCTCCGCGGTCTGGGCGTCCACTTTCTTATTCAACCCGATAATGCCTCCGAACGCGGACAATGTGTCGGATTTCCATGCTTTTTTGTACGCCTCCGAAAGGCGGGCATCTTCGGCCACGCCAGTGGGATTATTGTGCTTGATCACAACCGCCGCCGGCGAAGAAAAATCCTTGACAACCCGGATGGCCGTGTGCAGGTCCAGATAATTATTAAACGACAGTTCCTTGCCATGAAGTTGCCGAAGCAGGGCCAGGCCAGACGTCCCCTGCGCGCTCTGATAAAACGCCGCATCCTGATGAGGATTTTCCCCATAGCGCAAGTCCACGACTTTATTGAACCGCAGGGTCAAATTGCGGGGCAAGCCGGTCAACTCCCCGCTGCGCATCCTTTGATTCAGGAAATCATAAATCACCTCATCATATTGGGAGGTATGCCGGAAGACTTCCACCGCAAGGCTTTTGAGAACAGACTCGGAAAGCAGGCCGTTATTCCTCTGAAGCTCCTCCAGAACCTCCCTGTACCGGGCCGGATTACAAACGACGGCCACGCTCTTGAAATTTTTAGCCGCGGCCCTTAGCATGGTCGGGCCGCCGACATCAATATTTTCCAGCGCCTCATCCAAAAAAACATTTTTTTTCTGGATAACTTTTTCAAAAGGATACAGGTTGACCACGACCAGGTCAATAAGGCCAATTTTCTGCTGCCCCAGTTGTTCCATGTGCTGCTGATTGTCGCGCACCGCCAGCAAGCCGCCGTGAATAACAGGATTCAAGGTTTTGACCCGGCCATCCAGGATTTCCGGATACCCGGTGTAATCCGAAACTTCCACCACCGGGACCTGTGCGTTCTTCAACGCCCGGGCCGTACCTCCCGTGGAAACAATTTCCACCCCCAGCCCCTGCAAGCCCCTGGCAAATTCAACAAGTCCGGACTTGTCCGACACGCTCAACAGAGCTCTTTTGACTTTAATCATCCTTCTGCGATCCTTTTAACTGATGTTCAAAACGGCGGGATTCTGCGGATACCTGCTATCCTTCCCGAACCGCGACGTCATACCCGCCGCCGCTCCAGGAACTTTTTACCGCCTCCCGCTTTTTGCAAGGAAGGCGGCCACATAAAAAATTCGACCCGGCAAACAGGCCGGGCCGAAAAAATCAGGAACTTTTTTTGCGGCGCTTCTTTTCCGAGGGCTTGGAATAATAACGCCTCTCTTTCAATTCAACCAAAAATCCTTCTTTCTGGCATTGCTTTTTAAATATCCGTATCGCTTTCTCAAAGCTGTTCTTATCATTAATTTTAACTTCAACCATAAAAAATATTCACCACCTTCCAACTCTCTTTAAAGGTTTCAACATTCCGTGACAAGTAGGAGTATTATATTACACATTCCGAATTTGTAAAGCGGAACTTCTGACGGCTTCCCTTTAAATGGCGCTCGCGCCCTGCTCTCCAGTCCGGATCCGGTACAAATTATGCAAGTCAACAACGGCAATTTTCCCGTCCCCGGTCACCCCCATGCGGGCATGCTTGAAAATAAGCTCCACAAGCTTGTCAATCTGAAATTCATCAACATAAACTTCCAATTTGACTTTCTCCTGCAACCCGTTGCGGTGCCGGCCGAAACCCCGGGCCTCCAGAACCGTCACCCCCCCAAACCCGGATTTTTCCAGGGCGTCACACACATCCTGAAATTTCTCTTTGCGAATAATCGCTTCCACTTTTTTCATAAATCACCTCTTTCGAAAAACGCGCATCCCGCAACCCGGGAAAAACGCGCGTGATCACACAATTGATGTTAACCACGCCGCAGACTTCTTCCGCAGCCGGCGCTATCTTAACATATCTATTAAATTTGTCAATTTCGGCCTTGGGCCGGGAAGGGCGCTTCTGCTCCGGAGACATGGACCCGACGCTTTTCAACGGGATTTTTTCTTAAGAAAGATAATAAAACAGTTCTCCGGCGTAATTCCGTAGAACGTACTGAGTCTCTTCTCTGCGGACAATGTAGTTGGGATTCAGAGGGATTTTTCCGCCCCCGCCGGGGACATCCAGGACAAATTTGGGCACGGCGTAGCCGCTGGTAAAACCCTGTAACTGTTCCATAATCTCAAGCCCGCCCTGAATGGTCGCGCGGAAATGCCGGGTTCCCACAACCGGGTCACACTGGTAAATATAATACGGCCGCACCCGGATCTTCAGCAAGGCGTGCATTAACGTTTTCATCGTTACCGGGTCATCATTAATCCCTTTTAAAAGCACGGTCTGGCTTCCCAGGGGAATTCCGATATCCGCCAATGCCCCGCAGGCCTCCCGGACAGCAGGAGTGATCTCTTGGGGATGGTTGCAATGGATGCTGATCCATAACGGAGAATATTTCTTTAACACTCTCAACAGCGCCGGAGTGATCCGCTGCGGCAGGCTCACCGGCGCCCGGGTGCCGATACGGACAAATTCAACATGCGGGATCGACTTGATTCTCTGGAGCAGATATTCCAGCAGGTTATCGTTAAGGAGAAGCGGGTCCCCCCCGGACACCAGCACATCCCGCACCTCTTTATGCTCCAGGATATAATGAAACGCTTCGTCATAGGTGGAAGAATTAAAGTGGCTGTGGCCATCATTCAGTATCCGTGAACGCGTGCAATGACGGCAATACATCGCGCACTGGTCGCTCACCAAAAACAAAACCCGATCCGGGTAACGGTGCACCACCCCCTTAACCGGCGAGTCTTTGTCCTCGCCGCAAGGGTCCACCAGCTCTCCATCACTGGCGATCAACTCCTGCCGGGTGGGAACACACTGTCGCCGGATAGGGCACGCCGGGTCATCGGGGTCGATCAAAGCGGCGAAATACGGGGGGATCGCCATGGTCAGCTTCTGGCCGCAATGATCTATCCCCTCCTGTTCGTCCGGGGTCAAAGACATGATGGCTTCCAGGGCTTGGCGCGTCTTAAAGCAATTTCTAATCTGCCAGCGCCAGTCGTTCCATTCGTCATCCGAAACACCCGGGAAGCAGGCACGCACGCGCACTCCCTGATCCGTAGCGTTCGCTTCTTCCAAGGTGAGTTCTGTTAAGGGAGACGGGGAATCCTTCATGCTCTATCTTTCGTTCGTCATTATATGGTCACAATCCTTTCGTTTCCAACCGGGCTAACCATCCCGTAACGTTCCAAGGCAAAGCGCAGGATACGCTGAATAACGGCATCGTATGTTATCCCCATCGCTTGGGGAAAGACATTAAACACGTCATTCATCCCCAGGGAAGGCAAGGGATTAACTTCCAGCGCATAAGGCGTTCCGTCACGGTCAACCCGGAAATCGACCCGGCCGAAATCACGGCAACCGACGGACTGAAACGCCCTGATGGCCAAATCCTGGATCGTCCGCGCCAGATCCGCCGGTATTCGCGCCGGGCAAAGGTACGTCAAAATATCTTCATCCACAACCATATCATAAGTAAAAAACCGGTCGCCCAAATCCTCTCCATCGCCAATGCTTACCTGAACAACCGGCGCGGCCTGGGGTGGATTATTCCCCAACACAGCCACGGTGAATTCTTGCCCCTGGATAAATTCCTCGATCAAAACGGGCTGATGATATCTTGAAGAAACAAAATCAACCTGCCTAATGAGGTCTTCCCTGTTTTCCACCCGGGAAGCCGCGTTTAAACTTTTCGAGGACCCTTCCGCAGAAGCCTTGACAAAGAGCGGGAAATGACTCAGGCATGCCTCCGGGATATCCGTGGCTTGATGGGCGACCCAAGACCGGGGTGTCAGGATCCCGTCCGCCAGGAAACACTTTTTAGCCATCACCTTGTCCAGGGTCAGAGCCATCGTCAGCCCGTCAGAGCCCACATAAGGAATATCGCGGGCCTCCAGCAGAACCGGAACCTGGGATTCCCGGTTGCGGCCCCGGATGCCCTCACAAATATTAAACACCAGATCCACGTCTAACGTGTCCAAGCCATCCAGCAACTGCCGCAGATTGCCGATCCGCAAAACCTCATGCCCTTCAGAGGCCAACGCCCCGGCAACCGCATCAATCGTTTGCGGTGTGTCATATTCCGCACTGGCATCCCGTGGGTCCCCGGATGTCCGCACCCAATCAGATTTCAAATCGTATGTGAAGCCAACTTTCATAACGCTCCTCTTCCTTGTATTCACAAAAAAAAACAGGAACCGCCACTTTTTTCAGATTCCTGTCTTTAAGTCTTTATAGTCAAGGGGAAATCCTCCCGGGACAAACCCTAATGAAAAGCACAAATGATATTTTCCTGCTCACGCCTTTCAAGTTGCCAGCTCAACATATTTAATTCCTTTTTCATACAAATCTAATTAGGTGTTATCATACCTGTATGGGCATGTCAAGTATTCTTGCCATAAATTTTTAAAGCCGTCGCAGCGGCCTCCCGCAAAAAATCGCGCCGCGCCCCTTTAAAATGCATTTTCATGACGAGAAAAGCTCACAGCTGTTTCAAAACGTTAAAACACCCACATGGCGATCTTAAAATAAATTAACAACGAAAAAACATCCACGATACTGGTAATGAACGGCCCGGACATGAGCGCTGGGTCCAGTTTCACTTTTTTAAACATCATCGGCAACACGGCTCCGAGCGTGGTCGCGAGGCACACGTTGGCGATCATGGCGATCCCCACCGTGATCCCTAGCCTCGGGTCCCCGTGTGTGATAAACAATGCGCGCAGGGAAACAAGAACCGCCATAAAAGCCCCTACCATGATTCCGACGCTCAATTCTTTCCGGATCACGTCTTGCAAATCACTTAAATTAATGCTCCCGGTCGCCATCCCACGGATCACGACCGTCGACGACTGAGTTCCCGCGTTGCCCCCGGCGCCTAGCAACAGCGTGGTGAAAAAACTCAAGGCCACCACCCGCTCGATCAAATCGGCGTTCCGCTCCAGGACCCACGCAGAAACAAACCCGACGAAAACCAAAAGCATCAGCCAGATGACCCGCTGCTTCGCGACATGAAATGAGTTGGCTTTTAAATAATCGATATATTCCCCGGCCGCGCCGTATTTATATATATCCTCGGTCGTCTCCTCAATCACAACGTCCACCACGTCGTCAACCGTCACGATCCCCACCAGTTGGTTCAAGTCATTGACAATCGGGATAGCCAAGAAATCATAATCATTGAGTTTTTTAGCCACCTCCTCCTTGTCTTCATTGACGTTGGCACTGATAAGGTTCCGAAGCATGATGTCCGCCACCATCTTATGAGAAGGGGCGACAATCATATCCTTCAAAGTCACAAAGCCGAGGAGCTTCCTCTCGCTGTCGATCACATAAATGTAATAGATCGTTTCCCGGTCAAAAGCCTGCTGCTTGATTTTTTCAATAGCGTCCCTGACCGTGATATCCGGCGGCAAAAACGCGTAATCGGTGGTAAGAATCGACCCGGCGGTCCCTTCCTTATATTCGATCAGCTTCTTGATATCCAAGCGCTCCGCCCTGGCCACGAGCGGCAGGATTTCCTCCCGCTTAGCCTTAGGGAGGAACTTCACGAAATCCGCGCGGTCATCGGGGTCCATCTCCTCAAGGATATCCGCCATCCATTCCCTGGAAAAACAATTAAAGATTTCCTCCCGGCGGTCGTCATCAAAATATTCAAAGACATCAATCCCATGCGGCACGCCCAAGGCTTTGATGCATTCCGTGATCTCGGCATCGCCCAGATCCTCGCAAAGCACAAAAATATCATAAGGGTGCATGTCAGAAAAAAAATCCCGCAGCTTTTGGTCTTTATTCTCCGCCTGCAAAATTTCCAGAATTTGCGGCGCGATAAGGGACTTGCTTTTTTCCACGGCACACATCCTTAACGGCTTTTTGTCACGCCCTCCCGGGCGCAAAAATGATTAACCGGACACTGCGAGCACAAGGGAGACACCGGCTTGCAAATATTCTGTCCCCAAGTGACGAGCAACGCATTATAATCCGTCCAATAAGGCTTGGGCAATTTTTTTCTCAAAGCCCACTCGGTCTGATGCGGGTCCCGCGTTTTCACGTATCCGAACCGGTTTGAGATCCGGTGAACGTGGGTATCCACGCACATCGCCGGGATATGAAAGCCTTCGATCAAGACCAAATTAGCGGTTTTGCGCCCGACTCCTTTAAAAGACATCAGGTCCTCCAAAGTGCGCGGGACCTCCCCATGAAACCTCTCCAGGATATCGCGGCTAACCCCCCGGACAGTCCGGGCCTTGGTCCGGTAAAATCCCACCGGATAAATGGCGTCCTCAATGGCCTTGACCTCCAATCCGGCCATTCCCCGGGGAGTGCTGGCCAGCTTAAACAGGCGCTCAGCCGCCGGCAAGGTGGTTTCGTCTTTCGTGCGCAGACTCAACAAACAGGAGATCAGGACCAAATACGGGTCCTGCCATTTTTTTCCGACCAGAGTGACCGATGGGTCGGGCATGTCCTTCATGGCCCGCCGGATCAAAGCGATCACCCGATGAATGTTACGGTTTGTAACGGGCATGCTTTAAGTGTTCACCCACAATTTTCTGGGGATACCGATATCTGCGACAATCACCCTCCCTGTCCATCGGGCCGCCGCCTTATTTAAAAAACCTTTTTTCATAACGGCAAAAGTCACTGTTTCACGGGCTTTAACACAGGCGCCGTAAACATCCCCTGTCGTCCCGTCGAGCCCGGAAGGGATATCGACAGCAAGGATATTCTTCCGCGATTCATTCAAAGCGGAAATAACATCCGCGAACAATCCCGTTATGGCCCGGTTCAGCCCCACTCCGAAAATCGCGTCAACAACAAGGTCCGCGCCCCGAAGATTCTTTCTAAAATCCGGCGTCACGCCCCGAATTTCCACCACCGGATATCTGCAGTTCTTTAAAACCCGGGCATACACAGCCGCGTCGTTTTTTAATTGGCTGACGCTTCCGACAACAAACACTTTGACCGGAACCCCGGCATTCAGCAGATGGCGGGCGGCCACAAAGCCGTCCCCCGCGTTATTCCCGAGCCCGCAGACGGCCACAACGCGCGGGCGGGAAACAGTTTTAAGCAGGCGCACCGATTCAACGGCTACCGCCTTGCCCGCGTTCTCCATCAATGCCAGCGACGGGATACCACAGCGCTCAATCGCCTTGCGGTCCAACGCCTGAATCTCACGGACACTCAACGCTTTTTCAATTTCCGCGGATTTCATCATCGCACAAAAATATGCTCCTAAAATAAAACCGCATATAGGCTCAAAAACATGCGCCCCACATGCGAAACGGACAGGATCACCACGCGCTTATAAATTTAAAAGGATACGCCAACACGAGCAGGACAATCAAGACAAATACAGGTTCAGTATAAGCCAAAAGACGGGGGATTGGGGGAAAAAATCAAAAAATTTCAGGATCCGGACAGGAGGATTTCAAAAATTTTCGTAATACCCCATTTCAACCAGGAGGGAATAATCCTGACGCCAGTTGCGTTTACTTTTCACAAACAACTCCAGAAAAACCTTTCCATCCATCAAATCCTCTAATTCCTGACGGGCCAAGGTCCCCACTTCCTTGAGGATATTTCCATTCTTCCCGATGACGATATTTTTTTGGGACTCCCTCTCCACTAAAACCAGCGCCCGGATATGGACCACCTTGTTCCGCTTGGGCTGCATGTCTTCAATCAAGACTGCCAGAGCATGGGGGACCTCCTGGCGCATGATCTGAAAAAACTTTTCGCGGATGATATCCGCGACGGCCATGCGCTGCGGGATATCGCACACCACGTCCGCGGGGTAAAGCGCAGGCCCGGGAGGCAGGAGCTCAAACAGGGCATCCAACAGCTTCTCGGTGTTCATCCCCGTTTTCCCAGACAGCGGCAAAATCACAAAACGTTCCAGTTGTGTGACCGGCTTCTCCGTCACCTTCTCCCATAAAGAGATATACTCCGGGATAAATTTATCGGTTATGTCGACCTTGTTTAACCCCAGCACCACCGGAACCGTCAGCGAGGCCAATTTCCGGACAACGGTTTCCTCCTCGGGCCCGACCGGATCGCCGCAATCCACCAGATGAAT
>Ga0116157_10006125_pt1 | contig 10919 bp, 7 predicted proteins | sample AD_UKC048_MetaG_FD_89882 | JGI IMG/M metagenome (GOLD analysis project Ga0116157, IMG submission 89882) | Active sludge microbial communities of municipal wastewater-treating anaerobic digesters from USA - AD_UKC048_MetaG | ecosystem: Engineered > Bioreactor > Anaerobic > Digestate | place: USA... | reverse complement strand
TTTGATAAATATAGTACCAGCTCCACCTTTTTGAGCACCCCAATCCCAGCCATTGGGTTTGCCTCCATAAGCAGATATTTGGCTCATGGGGATATCGTTAGTTGTATAATAAATAGCAATTCTACCAGCACCTCCGCCACCACCATCTCTATCATTATCCTGGGTATCACCACCGTTGGCACTGATTGTGCTAGTACCTGTTAAATTACCTACATTAAGCCAAATTGATCCACCAGCCCCACCTCCGCCAACATGGAAACCATCATCTGCCGATCCATAACCTCCGTTAGCACTAATAGCTCCATTAACAGTTAATGTCCCCGTTACAAATAGTTTAATGGCACCACCGCCAGCGCCACCTCCACCTGCACTTGGTTGACCACCACCGCTACCTAAGTTTTCAGGCAATAGATAATTCCCATAAAATATGTTACTTCCCGCTCTGGAATTACCATTACCACCAAGTCCTGCATGAGCGGCTCCACCTGCCCCCTCATTGCCACCTACACCCGCTCCAGGTCCATTACCAGCAGCATATCCCCTTCCTCCTACATTTACAGTCCCACCAGAATTGACTGTGAAATTACCTGAAACCGTATGATTCAATTTATATGCCTCTGTACTTCCGTTGCTGGAGTGTGAAAGTGTTCCATTGACTATGACATTTGTATATGATCTAGGAACATTTGAGAAAAGAGTTGATGTTGCTGGAACTGTTAAATCCCCCCCACCTGAAAGTAAGGCAAAAGTTCCACCGTTATCAATTACTATTCCACTAGTCCAATTTAAAGATGAGTATGTTACCGTTGCAGTTGATTGATTATTAAATATTGCATTGGTAGTTACGTTCAAAGTACCTGTATTTAAAGTCCCACTAATATCTGAAAGTGCGTAATTATCTACTGTAAATGTATTTGTAACGTTTAAAATTGAGGCATAGTAAAATTCTGTGTATCTCTTAATCGTTAGATTATCAAGGTTTAGATTATCAGGTAGAGGGGTATGTTTGACTTTAAAATATTCAGTTTGATACCAGTCAACGGTAAGATTATCCAGAGTAAGACTTCCATATGTTTCTGAAGGAGTTTTCATGAATATAGTACCTGCTCCCCCTTTTTGGACACCCCAATCCCAGCCATTAGGTTTACCACCATTAGCAAATATTTGAGATGTGGGAAATGTATTTGTAGTATAGTAAATTGCTACTCGGCCTCCTCCTCCGGCTCCGCCATCCCGATCATCATCGCGAGCATCTCCCCCATTGGTCCTGATATATCCACTCCCTGCTAGGGTACCAGTATAAATCCAAACAGAACCTCCAGCTCCTCCTCCTCCAACATGGTAGCTGTCGTTAGAGTTTCCATATCCTCCTACCGCTGTAATATTGCCGTTTATAGTTAGAGTATTTGCTACAGTTAATTTAATAGCTCCTCCTCCTGATCCTGCACCACCTGCAGAAGGTTGACCACCACCACTACCTAATTTATCAGGTAAATTGTACTCTCCATAAGTAACAGATCCTCCCGCTCTTGATCTACCGTCTCCTCCAAGTCCAGCATGAGCTCCACCCCCAGCACCTTCATTCCCACCTACCCCAGGACCAGGGCCATAGCCTGGAGCATAGCCTTTGGAATCTACATTGATATTCCCATAGATATTGGCACTTCCAGTTTGTACATCGATGTTAACTCTAGCTACAACAGTATTTCCTGAGGCCGGTGTATGAGTAATATTAGCTCCGGGAAATACTGTTAGATCACCTCCATTGAGTGTTAAAGCCCCGACCGAGATTGCATCATAAGCAAAGTTTAAATTCGTTGCAACTGTTCCAGCTGGTATTCCTAATGTTAAAGATTTTATAGCTATTGGTGCAGATATATTTATTGTGGCGGCACTGGCAATCAGCACTTCATCTGTAGCATTAGGGACAATATTTGTATCCCAGTTCAAAGGATCGCTCCAGGAAGTCCCGTCTCCTCCTGCATCCCAGGTTATAGTTGTAGCAGCTTGAATGATTAATAAATGTACTGAGGGAGCAATTATAGTGCCGACAATAAACATACCTGTAGCTATAACAGGTATTATCAAAGCCCTGAATATCTTCAGGATTCGTTGTCCTCTTTTGCGTTTATGCAAATTTTTCGGAACTAATTTATACAAATATACTAAACCCAGATTAAGACCTCAAGGATTTTTATCTCTTTTTATTCGTATCTTAAAGCATTTAGAGCTGATATCCCAGTAGCTCTTCTGGCAGCAGCTCTAGATATTAATGTCAAAAGAGATGGTCCGGCTATGAGTACAGTTACGAACATAAATACAAAAACAACGGATAAAATTGTTATCCGTTTATGTATTAAAGATTTAAGCCTCTTTTTTATAGCCTTCAATTCAATTGGATTAATCCAATATAAATATGTAAAAAAGGAAATCAGTTCACAAGGAGATTTAAAAATATTGCGAGACTAAGAATCGAACTTAGATTCACGGCTCCAAAGGCCGCTGTCCTACCATTAGACGATCTCGCAACCTGAAACTGGCACTAAATTATATACTCCTCTTGATATTTAGGCAACTTGCACAGGGATAGAAATAAGATATAATTGGCGCATTGAATTTGAATGTATGCAAAGGATTGGTTTTTCAACCGGGCTACTCTACCAAGCTTTTCCAGCAAGCCCTTTGTCTGAAAGAGTAACTACTCTTTCTAACCTGCCCCTTCCTATGAATTCTCCGGCAATGCCCATTGAGGTACATATTGCTTATCCAGAACAGCTTTTAGGGGATGCTTATGAAAATTTACGTTCCTCTCTGTTCTATGCTGCTAATAGACTTTTCTATCATAGGATTAGTATTCATGCTCCAACGCAGATTAATTATCCTTCGAAAGCTGCTCAAGAAGTATTACCCAAATTACATGAATTAGCAGATATATCCAATGCTTCGGCAGTGGTATTTCATCCTGACATTGTCAGTGATCCAGCCGGCATTTATACATCCTTTCCTGAAATAGCAGCTGTGGAAAATCTTGATATCACAAAATCTACCGGAAGAACGGATATGGAATTATCCCCATTTAAAGATGAAGGATTCAAATTTGTATTAGATCTTAATCATGCTCAAAGTCATGGGGAGCAAGCCCCTGGTCTAGTTGAGACATTAATCAACTTTATGGGAAATCGCTTAACTCACTCTCACATTAGTGGCCTGGTTAATGAACGAAACCCCCATTGCCTTTATACACACAATGGTACTGCGGCCCAGGCTTATCTTATTACCCAATTGCCGGCAAACATCCCTTTGATCCATGAAGGGGTTGTAGCACACAAAGACAGACTAGCTCTAGTAGAGGTATTATCCCAGGAGATGCAATTACTGAATCGCTTTGCCTTTTAAAGCCCAAGGAGTAACCGAACTTACCTTGAGATCAATGAACTCCCCTATTCTCTTATCTTTAGCTTTAAACATAATCTCTTTGTAATTTCCTGTTCTTGCCAAATTGCTATCGCCTTTAATATTTTTCTCGATCAAACATTTATATACCTTCCCCAGCATCTTTTGATTATTGCCTAAAGCCGTTTTAGCTAAGATTTCATCATTAAGATATCTTTTCCATTTCTTTTTAAGGCCTTGAGGGACATCATCGTTAATTAAAGCCGAAGCCGTTCCCTTTCTGGGAGAGTATTCAGAGATATATGCCATATCAAATTCAAGTTTAGACATTAATTTTGCAGTCATTTCCAAATCTTCCTGAGTCTCTCCGGGGAAGCCCACAATAATATCGGTAGAAAGACCCAATCCTTTAATCTTTTTCTTCATATATTTTCCTATCTTTAGAAATTCCTCTGCAGAATATCGTCTATTCATTCTCTTTAAGATCCGATCAGATCCTGATTGTAAGGCAAAATGTAGATAGGGCCGAATATGCTTTGACTCTGCCATGAAATCAATTAACTGCTCGCTCATATAGTTGGGGTGAGAAGACATGAAGCTTAGCCAGAAATCCCCTTCCATAGCATCAATAATTTGCAGTAACTGTAGAAAGTCTCTAGGAAGCTTAGACAGGTCAGTAAGCATTTCTTTATTCAATCCTTCTATTCTAGTATTTCCCCTCAGTCCTTTCCCGAAAATATCAAGTTCGGGATTAATATATCTATTAACAGTTTGTCCCACTAACACAATGTCTTTGTATCCCTTTGCAACCAATTCTTTAACTTCTAGAATAATATCACTTGCTTCTCTGCATATTTCAATACCTCTTGCGAAAGGTACAATACAATAACTGCAGAAATGATCACATCCTACCGAGATAGGGACATAGGCTTGGAAAGTAGAGCTTAGATTAGGTTTAAAAGAGAGATAATCATCAATTCTATTCTCAATTTTATACCCAAGAAGTTCGGGTAATTTATGAAAATCCTTACTTTCAAGCACATAATCTACCCAAGGCATTACTTTTTTCAATTCCTCCTCACGTTGAGTTTGAGTTTGTTGCAATGGAGATTTGCTATCTTTACCAGCCCAATTCCTTCTACTCATGCAACCGGTTAATACAATTTTTAGTTCAGGATTATTAATCTTTAATTTCTCCATCAATCTACCCAACCCCAATATTCTATCCTCAGCTTTTTGTCTTACCGAGCAGGAATTAAGAATTAATAGATCTGCCTCTTCCAATTTATCTGTTTGGCTAAAGTTCGGGATTTGCTCAATTATTGCTGAGAATCTTTCCCCGTCAGCATAATTCATCTGACATCCAAAATTTGTAATTACATATTTCTTCATGGTTCCTCAATGATATCAGGCAAGGCCTCTGATTGTAAAAGAGAAGGCCTTAAACCTGTTTGAGGAAATGAACAATAAAGAGGCATAGTTATTACGAATTTTGATGCAATATCAAATAAAGGTGAGCGAATAGTTTCTTCAGGAAGAATATATGGTCCTAATGCAAAGAGGCATCTAATTAAGAACAAAGCGGTATCCAGAACTATTATTGAAGGCTCAGTCGGGATTTTGATACCTAGTTCTTGGGCTTTATTGATACTGCTTCTAATTAATAATTCTGATGGTTCCACCTAAGTATTAAAAAGCGCCCCTTTTGAGGGCGCTTTATTAAAATTATTTATTTTCCAATTTGGCAACTATTTCCTAGTATGCCCATAACATTCAAGTTGTCCCCTACTCTTCTTAACCATAACCAAGCCCAGTTACCTTCTGTAACAGTTCTTTGTCCAACAATGGTAGTATCAGTAATATCTACCCTGGGGGGGAATGTGCCATTTTCCAGGTCGGCAAAATTGGTTGAGATTGAATTATCTACAGTCATGATCTCTGTAACCATATCACCTGAGCCTTCTCCACCCAAAGTTACTGGAGCAGTCTCTTGACTAGCGAAAGTAAATGGATGAGCATCACATGTTACTTCATGTTCTACAGGATAAAGTTCTCCAGTTATTTCGCCTAATTCTGGTAAGCCACCATCAGGTTTATGGGCTAATGTGACTGTATCAAATATCCCACCATCAGCTGGATCAGGATAGTTAAATGTTAAGCTCTCGCCGCCTTTAGTAAGTATTTTAGTCCCATCTTGCAGGGCATTTAAATGTTCACCAACTCCAGTTTGACCGAAGTCTACTATACTATCAGCGATGTGAACTAAGAGTTGTTTAATAGCCTCTACTGTTTCTAAAGGCTCCTGTATCAATTCTTGAACCTCTTCTGTAGGTACTGTCAAAGTGCTTACTCCTGCAGATAATCTACAGGCTAAGCCCATTAATGATAGGCCTGCAACCTTTAACAAGGTTCTCTGTAAAGGATTTAAGCTTAAATAACTAATCTCTAATTTTCTTAATATATTCATCTTTCGATAAATAACAATATATATATTATATATTATTTTATCGAAATAGACAATATATTGGATATATAGGGGGCGTTTCTTAAGGAATGGTATCTAGGTATTGAAGCATTATTACGCTTGAAGTAATCTCGTCAAACAAATTCATTTTTATCCTTTCTCTTTGAACATTTTTTAGTTGCTCAACTGCATTAGGATCAGAAGAATTTATTACTGTTTCATCGATGATCTTAATAGCTCTTTGCAGCAATTCATCAGGGTTTGATCCTAATTCTTCAGCTAATTGGGCAAACATAGCTGTTTGTAGTTCAGGATTTTCATTTAATAATTCAACAATCACATTGGTAAATTCATTTACTAAGGCTGCTTGAACAATTACATCATCATTTTGATATTTATCCTGATCTGGTAAGAGGTTGGATGCACCGATAATATTAACCCCTATCATGATTTGTCTTGTTTCTGGAGAAAAATATACTATGCCACCACTTTGATCAGACATTATGAGATTATTTGGTTGTAATTGCATCTCTACCTGTGCAGGCTGATATGGTGCCATATGATTGAACATAGCAATGGCTGGATTCATCGAATTATCTAGTGCAGTTGGAGTTTGCAATAATTGACGTATCATTTCTACACTTAACTTGGTATTCATATCAATTCCTGGGGAAGTGGGAGGTACTATTACCATTCCTCCTCCTCCATCACCCATTTGCGACTTGGCACTATGGATGGTAATAGTGTTGTTAGCATCCATTCTTTGAGCTAATTGATCGATATATAATCTACCTGATTCAAGATCCATTCTGGCTGAGCCCCCATGTGATCCTGTAAGGGTTCGGTCTAATAAGGAGCCAACGCTATTAGCAGCAAATTCCCATGACTGGGAGATAAGTCTTTCAGAATCAACCTGATGCGGTCCAATTACTATTTCATATCCACTAAAGGGGGGGGAATCGATAGTATCAATATTTATTGGTGTTTGCTCATTAAAGATCTCACTTTCTTCAGGATGATCTGAATCATTTCTGGGATAGCGATATGAAGTTTCAAATGAAGGTATCCCAAACTCTATCGGTTCCGGTTCACCAAATTCATCTAATAAAAATTGGATGCCATCTATATCCATAGAAAGTATATGAGCAGGTAAAGGTGGCAAGGCAGGTTCCAAAGTCTCAACTAAATCAGCCACTTCTACGGTAGGTGCTTTTGTTAGTTCAGTTTGGATTATCGGCATGGACGCTTGTGTTGGAGAGTCAATTCCTCCACAGGCAGCTAGAACCCATGCGCTTAAAACCAATAAGGAGTAAGTAAGAGCTCTTCTGCTTTTGATCCGTTCGGTGCTTGGTTGTGGCAATCTTAGAATATCGGGTAAGTTGTTCAATTTCCACCCGTATTCCTTCAATATCTGAAGATCATGTATGCTCCATTGTCTGATAATTGCCTTTTGCATATTACTATTCTATATGAATTTCTATTTCATTTGAATGTAAGTATTTTCCCATAATAGCGTTAATGGTTTATAAACTTTACTTTTAAATTTATAACTATGTGCGGAATCTTTGGATACTCAGGTAAAAGAGATGCAGCAAAAACTATCATTGATGGACTTAAAAGATTGGAATATCGAGGCTATGATTCTTGGGGAGTGGCAGTAGTTAGTTCAGATAAGATAGATGTTGTTAAAAAGGTAGGAGCGATTGGAGATCTGTCTTCCCTATCGAAATTGCCATCTTCCACTATAGGCATCGGTCATACACGCTGGGCTACCCACGGCGGAGTTACAAACTATAACGCGCATCCTCATTATTCAACAGACAAATCATTTGTAGTTGCTCAAAATGGCATAGTTGAAAATTATCAAGAATTAAAGGAAAAATTAACTAAAAAAGGATATATATTCTCCACTCAAACAGATACCGAAGTAATAGTGAGGCTAATTGAAGATAAATTAAAAAAAGAAAAAGAGCTATTTAAGGCTATTAGATCAGCCTTTTTAGATCTGGAAGGCCGTAATACCATTATTGTACTACCAACTTCAAATTCACATATCTATGCTGTCAGGAACGGTTCACCACTAGTGGTCGGCATTGGTAAGGATGAAGTATTTATTGCTTCAGATACTTTATCCTTTGCTGATAAGACAGATAAGGTCGTGTATATAAATAATAATGAGATGGTTTCCTATCATGGAGGTGAGGTCAGTCTTTATGATGTAAAAAGTGGTAAGGAATTAAAAACCAAGATCTCTAAACTGGAACATGATGATATCTCTATAGCTAAAGAAGGTTATGATCACTTTATGATCAAAGAGATAGTTGAGCAAAGGCATACAATCAGAGAAGCAGTTCAATATTCCCTCGAAGAATTAACTCCATTATTAGAAGCTATTAAAAAATCCAGAAATGTCTATACGGTTGGGGCTGGTACAGCTAATTTCGCAGCCGGCCAGATAGCCTTCTATTTAAGACGCTATGCCCATATTAACGCCATAGAATTAAAATCATATGAAATGGAGAGCTTTAAGGATATGTTTAGTAATAAAGATCTGATCTTAGCCATATCACAAAGTGGAGAAACTGCAGATACTATAGAGGCTCTTGAATTTGCTAAAGCTAAGGGAGCCAAGGTCGCAAGTCTAGTTAATATGCTGGGCTCAACCATAACCAGGATGAGCGACTATCCATATTTTTCAAGATCTGGACCTGAGATCTGTGTTGCTTCCACTAAAGCATTCACTGCTCAGATCAGCTGGGGCTATCTGCTTGCTAAAAGTTTAACTGGTAAATACTCTCAAGCTAGAAAAGATATTGAGGTTTTGGCTGAGAAGTTACAGAACTATTTTAATAAAAAGCTATTTTCCCAAATGCAATTATTGGCTAAAAAGATGGCTAAGCATGAGCATTTCTTCGTTCTTGGCAAAGGCCAGAACTACTATATCGCCCTTGAGGGAGCATTAAAAGTAAAAGAGATAACATACAAGCATTTTGAAGGCTTTGCTGCAGGTGAATTAAAACATGGAGTTATTGCATTAATAGACAAAGGTACACCTGTATTTGTGATTGTAAGCGAGGATGAGAATAAGAACGATATGATGAGCTCTGCAGCAGAAGTAAAAGCTAGAGGTGCTTTTGTGATCGGTATAGCTAAGAAAAGCAATGAATTGTTTAATGAATTCATTAAAACAATTGACGCTTCTGAACTTGATCCAATCGCTAATGTTATACCCTTTCAGCTCCTATCATATTTCTTAGGCGTAAGTCTTGGTAATAGCCCTGATAAGCCCAGGAACCTGGCTAAAAGCGTAACAGTTAAGTAGCTATTTAATGCCTTTTAGGGTAAGATACATACGAATAAAAAGTTAATATTGTTTTTATGAACAAAAAGCAACTTTTTCGCGAAACAGATGGAGTACGTGGTAAAGCCAATTACGCTCCTCTTGATACTGAGACTGTACTAAGACTTGGCAAATCCCTATCAGAATATTTAAAGCGTAAGGTAGAACCTAATCCTAATCGAGGGTATAAGGTGATCATTGGAAAGGACACTAGACGTTCCGGGTATTTACTAGAACAAACTCTTACCGCTGGCTTTTTAAGCAGGGGCGTGGATGTAATAACTGTAGGACCAATGCCCACCCCTGCCATTTCCCATTTGGTCAAGAGCTTTGCTTTGGATATGGGGGTGATGATCACAGCATCTCATAATCCCTATTATGATAATGGTATAAAGGTTTTTAACGCTAATGGCCATAAATTGACCGATCAAGAAGAGCTGGAGATAGAGTCAATTTATTTCGAAAATGGTTTTAATGGATCAGAACTGATTGGTAGAGCTCAAAGAATTGAAGATGTTTCAGGAAGGTATATTGAATATATTAAGCATGCTGTTGGGAATACTTCTCTAAAAGGTCTTACAATTGTTGTAGATTGTGCTAATGGTGCCTCCTACAAAACAGCTCCTACAGTGTTTCAGGAATTAGGAGCTAAAGTTATTCCTATTAACGTAGAACCTAATGGATACAATATTAACGTGGAATGTGGCTCGCTTTATCCTGACAAGGTTAAGGATGCAGTTTTAAAGAATAAAGCTGATATTGGGATTGCTCTTGATGGTGATGCTGACAGGGTCATAATGATCGATGAAAAAGGCAATGAGATCGACGGCAACTATATCACAGCTCTTGTTGCAAAACATCTTAAAGAGATCGGAGAATTGAATAAAAATTCCGTTGTCATTACAGAATATTCTAATATGGCCTTAGATCTGGAGTTGGAATCACATGGAATTAAAGTATTAAAAGTAATTAATGGCGATAGAGCCATTACAGAATTATGTAGAAAACAGGGGCTAAATTTCGGAGGAGAATTCAGTGGCCATTTCATTTTCCTTGATTATTCAGATACTGGAGACGGCACCATGACAGCTCTTCAAGTATTAAAAATCCTTAAACAAACAGGTAAAAAGCTTAGTGAAATTGCTTATACATTTAAGAAATTCCCTCAAAAAATATTTAACTTTGAAGTTAAAGAAAAATTACCACTTGAAGAATTAAAGACATTCCAGGAAACAATTTCTAATTGGAAGCAGAAGTTTGATAATAAGGGCAGGATATTTCCTAGATATTCAGGTACTGAGAATTTATTAAGAATAATGATCGAGGCAGAAGATGCTAGCTTGGTTGATAAAGCTGGAAAAGACCTTATTAATGCTGCTAGAGTAGATCTAAGTTAAAATATTAACATTTTAGTTATGCTGCAGGATTTCTTTAAGGACCTTACTCTCCCCTCTTTTTTACAATCTGCATTTGAGAAGGAGGAATGGTATTTAGTCACAGCACAATTGATTGAAATTTTAAATAATAGTATTACTCAAACAGAGCTTAATTCCGGTGACGAAACCTTAAAAATAACGGGGAAAGTCCATATAGGGAAGAACTGCACGATCGGACAATATGTTGTAATAGATGGCCCGGCATATATTGATGATGATGTGGAGATAGGGCCTCATGCATTTATCAGGCCCGGGACTGTTATTTTAAAAGGATGCTCAATTGGGC
>Ga0116157_10006121_pt1 | contig 10920 bp, 10 predicted proteins | sample AD_UKC048_MetaG_FD_89882 | JGI IMG/M metagenome (GOLD analysis project Ga0116157, IMG submission 89882) | Active sludge microbial communities of municipal wastewater-treating anaerobic digesters from USA - AD_UKC048_MetaG | ecosystem: Engineered > Bioreactor > Anaerobic > Digestate | place: USA... | reverse complement strand
TGCTCATCGAGTCGGCCCGCCGGACCGGCGCCCCCGACGACCCGGCCGCCATCCGTCGCATCCTGCTGGACACGTGTGTCGAGCGGATCGGTGGTCCGGCCAATGTCGTCGGGGCCGGGCGGCTGCGGCTGCGGTGAGCGTCGGCCCCTCGCCGGCGTGCGGTTGGCCATCGGCCTGGCCTCGTCGGGCGGGGGTCAGCTGGTTGGCGGGGAGGGGTCGGCGTCGTCCTTGAAGCCCCGGACCGGCATCCGCGGGGTCGCGTGGGTGACGGGTCGAGGGGCTCCCGGCAGCGACATGCTGAAGGCGACGACGCCACTCTCGGTGGCCAGGGAAATGTCCGAGGTCCACCGGAAACGGCTGCTCAGCGTGCCCCACTCGTGGTGGTCGGCGAAAAACGGCCGCAGGAGCCCTTCTTCGCTGGACACCACGGTGCCGGTGCGGTCGAGCACGGTGATGATCAGGTGCCGGATCCCGTCCGGGTCGATGTGCAACGTGAGCGTGGCCGTGTGCCGGCGATCCGGGCTCCGCCGCCGGGGACTGTCGAACCGGGCGGTCAGATCGTGGTCAAGGCAGTACTGATAAGCGTGCCGCAGTGGTTCCTCGTCCCAGCCACGGAATCGAGCCAACCGCACCATGACGTGGTGCAACCAGTTCAAGTAACCGGCGGCGCGCTCCTCGGCTGGCAATATCAGAAGCTCGGCGTCGATCCTCACCCATCCGCCGTCGGAGAAACCGAAATTGTCGGCTGGTTCGTCGACCAAGACCGCCAGATCGGCACCGAGGTACCGGTACGCGGGCGCGTATTCGGCGGGGATGGGGTTCGAATCTGCGGTGAGGCTGAGCCTGGTCCAGGAGGCGGTTGCGGCGATCGCAGTCGGCGCGGCCTGCAGCCCGCGGCTATAGAGGTTGTAGATCGGGGAGCACTGCCAGCCGAACAGGCCGACCGGACCGGGCTCGTCGGTCCAGACGTCGACGGACTTCATCGTGCGCCGCCGCACCCGCCCCATGATCCAAGAACCTAGTTCGTGGTGACTCGGGCCGCTTCCGGGAACCTGGTCGTCATCCGGCCGCTCACCGGCCTTTGCCTTCTCGATCGGAGCCCACGATGACCGACTCACCCGCGCCGGGCCTGCACCTGCAGCCGATGGTGCACGTCCAGCAGATGGAACCGGCGGTCGCGTTCTACGAGGCGCTGGGCGCCACCGTGCTGCATGGCAGCCGGGACGGCGACTTCGTGATGCTGCGCATCGGCGACAGCCAACTGGGTCTGCTCGCCCACCCGCCGAACCCGGAGCAGAACGAGGGGACGGTCGAGCTGAACTTCGACACCGCCGACGACCTGGCGGCCGTGCAAACCCGTCTGGCCGCCGCCGGTGTCACCATCGTCGCGCCGGCCAACGACACCGGGTTCGGTCAGCAGTTGCAGGTCGCCACCCCGGACGGCTTGCTGGTCAAGATCAATCGCCTCGAACCGGACCGCTACCGCTGATCGGCCGGGCCATCCCGCTGGTGCTGCACGCCCACCAGGTCTCGCGTCGGCCGAGATCCACCTCACCAGGTCGAGAAGCTGTCTGTGTGGATGTCGCGCCCTGCTGATTGACGGGTGAGCGCATCCGCCGCGCTCAGGTCCGGGCCCGTTCCAACCGTTGCAGCGCATCGTGCGCCCGCCGCTGGGCGATCTCGGCCCGCCGCACCTGCCGTCGGGCGTCGTCCACCGCGCGCCGGGCGTCGGAGAGTTCCTGCTCCAGCTCGTGCACCCGGTCGACCTTGGCCTGCTCGTCGTCGGTGGCCAGGATCAGCTCCTCCTCCGCCTCGTCGACGGTCTGCCGGGCGTCGGCCAGCGCGGCCTCGCGGGCGGCCGCCGCCTCCTGCTCGGCCTGCGCTCGCTGCTGCGCCTCGGCGCGTTCCTGCGCCTGCCGGGCCTCGCGGCGTTCGGCTGGCGAGAGCCGAGAGCCGGCGGTCGATCCGGTAGAGGGTCGTGACCGGGCCGGACGTTGCGCGGCCGGGGCGGCCTCGGATGCGGTACCGGACCCGGCGACCAGGGTCAGCTCAGGCCCGCCGATCGAGAACCCCTCCCACCGAGCCGGTTTGACCAGCGCGCCACGCTGGATCTCCTGCGCCACCGCCTCGTCGGACAGGGCGGCCGTCAGGGTGGCGACCACCTCCTCGCGGACCGCGGCCCCGGGATTGCGCTCCTGGACCGCGTCGAACGCGGCCCTGGTGAGCTCGTCGAGCAGCCGCCGGCGGGATTTGGTCAGCGCCCGGATCTGGTTGGCGTCGACCGACTTCTCCGCCGACCGCCACTGCTCGCCGAGCTCGCGCAGCCGGTCGATGGCGTCCGGGTCGGTACGGGCGAGGCGGTTGAGGGCGTAGGCGGACCTGGTCGGTTTGCGCAACGCGCCGATCTGTTTGGCGGCCGCGGCGGCGCCGGCCGCCTTGGCCTGCGCGACCAGTTCGGTGCGCCGGGCCATGAACGCATCGGGGTCGGCCCCGTACAGCTCGTCGATCGCGGAGTCAAGCGGGTCATCGGCCACGACTCATCCTCACCCCGGTCGCCGCCGGCTGCCGGGAGGTCACGGGCGGGACGTCGCGTTCAGCCGGCAGGTGGCGGATCGGGCAGCAATCCGCGCCGGTGCGCCACCGCGACGGCCTCGGCGCGCCCGCCGACCCCGAGCTTGCCGAGCACGTTGGAGATGTGCACGCTCACCGTCTTGCCGCTGATGTAAAGGCGCTCGCCGATCTGCCGGTTGGTCAGGCCGGCGGCGACCAACCGCAGCACCTCCTCCTCGCGGCCGGTGAGCACCCCGCCGGAGGACGTGGACCCGGGCAGGTCGAGCCGGGCCCGCCGGCCCAGGTCGATCAGCGCCGCGGCCAACGGTCGGGCCCCCATATCCTGCGCCGCACGCAGCGCGGCGCCCGCCTCGACGGTCGCGCCCGATCGGTCGCCGCGGGCGGCCAGCGCCTCGGCCAGCCGCCACCGCGAGCGCGCCTCCTCGTACCGGTAGCCGTAGGCGAATTCGGTGACCGCGGCCCGCCAGAGGTCCGGGTCGGGCTCGCCGATCAGCCGGCTGTACTCGGCGCGGGCCCGGGCCACCCACCCCCGACCCTCGGGGCCCAGCTGACCGCCACGGGGCCGTCCCCGTCGGGCGGTCTGCTCCATCCGCTCCAGGAGCTGGGCGCCGGTGGCCAGGTCGCCGGCCAGATCGACGGCCAGATCACCGCCGGTCAGCCGGGTCTGGGTCGCCCGGTCGGCCAGGGCGGCCAGGCCCAGCGCGGACAGCCAGATGCCGCCCAGGAAGTAGTCGTTCCAGGCCCGGCTCATGAAATCGGTGAGCCGGAAGGTCAGGTCGACGGCGGCCTGATGCTCGCCCGCCCAGGTCAGCGCGTCGATGGTGCAACCGCCGGAGGTCAGGGCCATCATCGGGTCGCGCGACCAGTCGATCTCCACTGCCCGGCCCCGGTCCAACGCGTCCTCGTCGCCGCGCGCCACCGCCGCGTACAACTCGATGGTGGACAGGATGGTGCGCACGGATTCGGGCACCATGTCCATGCTCGGCTCGGGCCGGCGCAGATCCCCGCTTAGGTACCGGATCAGTTCCCGGTACAGCAGGAGCCCGACGCCGTAGCCCATCCAGAGCACGCCGGTCGAGCGCGCCCGGTCGATCCCGGCCGCGCAGATCTGGGCCGCGGCGGTCAGATCGCCGGCGTAGTAACGGTTCGCGGTCAGATTGTGGGTGGCGCGCAGCTCGGCGGTGAGGTCGCCGACCGAGCGGGCCAACTCCAGGGACCGGCCGAACAGGTCGCCGGCCAGGTCGGCCTCGTTCACGGCCAGCACGCCCAGCGTGGTCAACGCGTCGGCCTCGGCCGCCGGCACGCTGAACGCCCGGGCCTCGGCCACCGCCCGTTCGGCGATCGCCTGGGCCTCGTCGTCATGATCGCAGTTCAGCGCCGACCGGGCCTGGGCGGCCAGCAGCCGGGCCCGGTCCGCCGACGGGCCCTCGGCGTCCAGCACCCGCAGGGCCCGGGCCGCGCGGTCGAGCGCCTCCCGCTCCCGTTGATCATCGATCAGGTAGTAGGCCGCGTCGGGGGTGAGCCGAGCGGAGCGCGCCTCGTCGCTGCGGTCCAGGGCGCTGACCGCCAGCGCGGCGGCGCGAGCCGGCCGGCCCGCCCGGCTGGCCGCGGCGGCCGCCGCCATCTGCACGTCGACCAGGTCCCGCCCGAGCCGTTGCGCGGCGTCCGGCACGGCGTCCCAGAGCGAGATGACGGTCTCCAGGTGCCGCAACGCCTCGGCCGGGGCGAGGACGTCCACCGCCTCCTGGGCCGCCGCGGACGATGCGGTCAGCGCCACCGGCAGCTCATGCGCGCGCAGCGCGTGATAAGCCAGCTCAGCCGGTGACCCGAGGGAAGGATTCGCGGCGATCTGCTGCTGGTAGGCCCGGTGCAGGCCGGTGACCTCGCCGGGCAGCAGGTCGCCGTAGACGGCCTCGGCCAGCAGGGCGTGCCGGAACACGATCCAGCGGGCGTCCTCGGTCGCCAGCACGTGGTGCGCGATCGCCTCGCGCAGGGCCGCGTCGACCGTGCCCGGGGCGGCGAAGTCCGGCCGCCCACCGGCCACCGCCGTGAGCAGCTCCCCGGAGACCCGGCGGCCGGCGACCGAGGCAATGCCGGCCAGCGCCTGCACCGCCGGGTCCAGCCGTTCCAATCGGGCGTGCAGGACGTCGGCCAACGAGCCGGGCAGGGCGGCGGTGTCGGGTCCGGACTCCAGCAGCTCCTGCGCGAAATAGGCGTTGCCCTCGGAGCGGCGCAGCACCCGCTGCAGCACCTGGTCGGGCAGCGGATGGCCGGTGACCGCGGCACCGAACTGGGCCAGCTCGTCCCGGGTGAACGGGGACAGCTCGACATGATCGACCCGCGGATGCCGCAGCAGTTCGGACAGGGTGGGGCGCAGCGGATGGCGCCGGTGCAGGTCGTCGGTGCGGTAGGAGGCCACCACCACCAGGGGTTCGGTGCGCAGCCGAGCGATGAGGAACCGCAGCACGTCCCGGCTGGACGGGTCGGCCCAGTGCAGGTCCTCGATGATCAACACCAGCGGCCGGTCCGGCCGGCCGCCGGCCCCGATCGCCGACGCGATGCCGTCGAACAGTTGCCCGCGAGCGGTCTGGTCGGCCCCGCCGGCGGCCGGCTCGGCCAGCCCGACGTCGAGCAGCCGGCCCAGGGCGGGCCGGGCGGCGATGGCCTGGTCCACCTCGTCGCAGCGCCCGCGCAACTGCTGCAGGGTCTCGGTGAACGGCAGGTAGGGCAGTCCGACCTCGCCGAGATCCACGCAGTGGCTGACGACGACCCACGCCCCCTCGGCGCGGGCGATCTCGGCCATCCGGGTCAGCGCCCGCGTCTTGCCGACGCCGGCGTCACCGGAGACCAGCAGGACGCTCGGCTCGCCCTCCCGGGCTCGGCCCAGCGCGGCGCGGAACCGGTCCACCTGGTCGGCGCGACCGACGAACGGGAGGTCGACCGTCAGTGCCACGAGGTCAATAGTGGCAGCCGGGTCCGACACCGGCCCTGATCCTTACGCCGCCCCGGCGGAGCCGACCGGACGGTGCCCGACCGGCCGTTCGCCGACCGGGGGGAAGGAAGGCTCGGATTGGCGGGCTTTTCCTCCCCGGTGCCGCAGCGGCCCGGAACGTACCGGCGAGCGGAACCAGGCCTGGCGACGAACGCCGAACTGGGTCCGAACCTGATCGTGGCGGTAGGCGATCTCGGCGTCCAGAGCCGGCCCCCAGGGTGCAGTCATGGGCATGTCCCTTCCGATTCGTCCCGCCGGGCCCTCTGGCGCCGGCAGGTTCCACGGTGTCGGTAAGGGGGTGGGTCCCGGATCGGTCGGACGGGCACGCTTGGCCGACCGGCCGCCTCAGACGGCACCTCAGACTCGCTCTGAGGTGCCTCAGCTCGGCGACGGGTCGTGGGGGCGGACGGCTCGACGCCGAGATCGCCAGCTCGACTCCACGTAGGGCGGCGTTACTCCACGACGGGGTTCTCTCCTCCGCATCGACAAGGAGTGGAGAACCCCCATGTGGAGTGGGGTTGCCCGGCGCGGAGTGTGGTTGCCCGACGGGGAGCGGGGTTGCGCGACGCGGAGGTGCTGCGGGCCGCGGCGGAGGTCAGCCGGTGCGGCCGTACCGCACCTCGGCCCGGGCCCGGGCCTTGGCCGCCTCGGTCTCCCGGTCCTTGGGCGGCGCGGAGGTCACCAGGTCCTCCAGCAGATGCCGGGTGATGTGGGCGATCTCCTCGACGGCGCGGTCGAACACGGCCTGATTGGCCGCCGACGGCCGGGTGGACCCGCTCACCTTGCGCACGTACTGCAGCGCGGCGGCGTGCACCTCGTCGTTGGTGGCCGGAGGATCGAAGTTGTGCAGGGTTCGAATGTTGCGGCACATGCCTCCAGGGTGACACGGAAGCGGGGCGTCTTCGTCGGCCTGACCACCGTCGACCTCATCCACCGCATCGCCGAACCGGTCGGCGCGAACCAGAAGGCGACCGCATTGGGGCAGGAGATCGTCGCCGGTGGTCCCGCCGCGAACGCCGCCGTCACGTTCGCGCTGCTCGGTGGCCAGGCCACCCTGGTGACCAATCTGGGCCGGCACCCGCTGGGTGTGTTGGCCGGCGACGACCTGAGCGGCTACGGCGTGCGGGTGCGTCCGGTCGAGCCGGAACACGCCGGCGCCCCGGCGGTCAGCAGCATCCGGGTGCTGGACGGCTCCGGCGACCGGTCGGTGGTGTCGGTGAACGCGTCCGCCCGCACCGTGGCCGCGCCCGGCTGGCTGCCGGCCGTGCTCGACGACGCTGCGGTGCTGCTGCTCGACGGGCACCACCCGGCCCTGGCGATGGCCGCCGCCCGGGCCGCCCGGACACGGGCAGTCCCCGTCGTGCTGGACGCGGGCAGCTGGAAGCCGGTGCTCGACGAGCTCCTGCCGCTGGTCGACACCGCCATCTGCTCAGGCGATTTCGCGCTGCCCGACGGCGCCCCGCCGACCTCGCTGCTGAACCGTGGGGTGCGCCGGGTGGCGATCACCCGCGGGCCGGAGCCGATCCTGTGGTGGTCGGTCGAGCCGGGGGAGCGGCGCGCGCCCGGCGTGAGCGCCGAGCAGGACGCCGTGCCGGTACCGCCGGTTCTCGTCCGGGACACCCTGGGCGCCGGTGACGTGTTCCACGGCGCCTTCGCCTGGCACCTGGCCGACCGGCCCGACCGGGCGTTCGCCGATCAGCTGGCCCGGTCCGCGGTTGTGGCCGCCGCGCGCTGCCAGGTCGCCGGGATCAGCGCGGGGCGGGCGCAGCTGGCGCGCCGATCAGCGCCGCTCGAGCCCGTCGACCCCGCTGAGTAGCCGGTCCAGCTGCGGTGCGGGGACCAGCTCCGCGGGCAGGAGGTGCACCACACGGAATCCGCGAATCCGCAGCACCACGGCGCCGCCGCCCGTCCAGGCCTGCTCGAACGTGCCGTACGGGCTCTCGGTGACGCCGAGCGGTCCGGCGATCGTCATCGAGCCCTCGCCGAACAGCGTCCAATGAGTGGTGGCCGCCCCGAACGGGCCCCGGAGTTGACGGGCCACGGAGACATAGGTGCTGATGAAGGCCGCCGGTATCAAGATGACCATCAGGTACGGCCCCATCCAGGGCTCGCCGACGGCGAAACCGACCCCGATCGTGACGCCCACCAACACCAGCAGGTTGATCCAGGACGCCGGACGGGAGAACCGATATCGCAGCAACGCCCGGCTGAGCCGGCCGGCGGTTCGTTCGTCCGCGACGTAGCTGATCGCGCCGTCCGGGGCGGGGCGGGTCGGCATCATCGGGCGTCTGCGTGTGCTCACCGGACAGACGGTCCGGCTCGGCGCGTGTGAGCGCCATATGGGAACGGGCCGCGGGCCCCGATATGACCGAGGGCACACCCCCGACCTGCTTCGTTCAGTCGTCGGAGCCGTGCCCGGAACCGGAACCCGAACCGGAAGAGCCCGACCCGGAGCCACCCCGGCCACCGCCGGAGCCGGAGCCGCTGCCGCCGTCGTCGGCGCCGTGGCCGCCGGTGCCGGGGCTCGAATCGTCCCCGTTGCTCGGGTGGTCGTCCGCGGTGGGCGCCGTCGATGCCGGGGGGGCGGGGTCGGCCGTGGCCGGAGCCGTCCGATCCGGGCCGCTGAGATCGTCGCCGCTGTGATCGTCGCTGGTTTGATCGTCGCCGCCGTGATCATCACTGCTGGTCGATATGGTCGTGGGCGAAAGTGTCGGGTCCGCCGACGTGGCGGTCGGGGTGGTTGGCGCGGGCGGGATGTACCAGAGCGGGGGCGGGGCCTCCGAGCCGCCAGCCGGGCCGGCGGGGGCGGCCAGGGCGATGGTGCCGCCGAGCACGGCTGCCCCGACCAGGACGACCGCGACGATGCCGCCGACCGTGCGGAGGCGATGGGTGGGCGCCGGCGGGGCCGGGGTCACTTCGAAGACGACCGGCCGGCCGCGCTCGTCGAGTCCCGATCCGTCCACCGCTTCATGGTGCCGGGCGTGGGTCGCCGGGCGCATCGGCCGCTGGTACTAGTACCTGCGGTCAGGTCCGGTCCCGCCGCTGGATCCACAGCGCCGCCTGCGTCCGGTCGGTCACCCCGATCCGCTGGTAGACGCTGGTCAGGTGGGCCTTCACGGTGCGTTCGGTGATGCCCAGGCGCCGGGCGATCATCTTGTTGGCCAGCCCGTCGGCGACCATGCGCAACACCTGCTCCTCGCGGGCCGTGAGCAGGTTCGGTTGCGGTGCCCGCCGGCTGTCCAGCAGCACCCGGGCCGCCTTCGGATCCAGCGGGGAACCGCCGCTGGCGACCTCGCGGATGGCCGCCAGGATGGTCTCCGGTTCGCTGTGCTTGAGCAGGTAGCCGTGCGCGCCGGCCTCCAGCGCGCCGTTGATCGCGCGCTGATCGCTGAACGAGGTCAGCACCAGCACCATGACGTGCGGGTGGTCGGCCAGGATGCGCGCGGTGGCCGCGGTGCCGTCGAGCCCCGGCATGGACAGGTCCATCAGCACCACGTCCGGGCCGAGATCCGCGGCCATGGCGATCGCTTCCTCGCCGCTGGCGGCGGTGCCGGCGACGGCCAGATCGTCGGCGGTGCCGATCAGGTCGGCCAGCCCGCGGCGGACGATCGCATGGTCGTCCACCACCAGCACGCGGATCGGACTCGGGCTCATTCCGGCACCTCCACCTCGACGCGGGTGCCCTGCCCGGGCGCGGACCGCACGGTGAGCCGGCCACCGCTGTCGCGCACCAGATCGCCCAGGGAACGCAGGCCGACGTGTCCCTCGCGCCGCCGCTCGGGCAGCGCGGACTCCTCGAACCCCTGCCCGTCGTCGTCGATGGCCAGGATCGCCCGCCCGGCCGGCCGGCTCAGCCGCACGCTGACCTGCCGGGACCGGCTGTGCGCGACCACGTTGCGCAGGATCTCCTGGGCGGCCCGGAACAGCACCGACGACACCGGCAGCGGCAGCCCGTCGGCGTCGGCCAGTTCCAGCTCGACCTGCACCCCGTCGCGCTCGACGGTGTCGGCCAGGTCGCTCAGCGCGGCGGCCAGGCCCTCGGTGGCCAGGTTGGGCGGGTAGATGTCGACCAGCAGCGAGCGCATCTCGCCGGTGGTGCGCCGGAGCTGGGCGGCCGCCTCGGCCAGCAGCTCGCGGTCCCGGGGCGGGTTCGGCGGGCCCAGCCGGGCGGCGTCCAGGGTGAAGGTCAGCCCGGCCAGCTGCTGCACCACCCCGTCGTGCAGGTCGGCGGCGATCCGGCGGCGCTCGTCGTCGGAGGCGTCGATCGCCTGCCGCAGCAACCGTTCCGCGTCCTGCTGCTGGCGTTGCACCCGTCGCGCCAGCGACCAGGCGAACGGCACCTGCACCAGCTCCAGCACCAGCAGGGCGCCCAGCGCGGTCGGGGCGAAGGTGCGCCATTGCGCCTGCCCGGCCTCGGTCACCGAGTCGTACAGGAAGTACGCCTCGAACAGCAGCGGCTGCCCGTCCGGGCCGGTGATGCCGGTGTAGACCTCGAGCAGGGTGCCGAAGTCGCGTTCGTACTGGTTCTCCGGCTTGCTCAGATCGCTGATCTCCGAGGCGGTTCCGCCGCCTTCGAGGGCCTGGCGCTCCTCCTCGTCGAGAGTGAACGTCTGCCCGATCAGCCGGCTCTCGTTGGAGTAGACGATCCTCCCGTCGGCGTTCCAGAGCTTGACCCGGACCAGCGAACCCTGCACGACCGAGTCGTTGATCACCGCGTTGAACTGCTCCAACGCGGCCGGGTCGCCGGCCAGGACGGCTGCGGTCAGCTGCGGTTCGACGATGCCGGTGGCCGTCAACCAGGCGACCTGACGGGCGGACTGTTCGGCCTGATCGGTGCCGGCCTGTCGGGACAGCGCGGCGATCACCACGGCCAGCAGGATCGAGACCAGCAGTCCGGACGCGGCGAACCGGGCCAGCAGCCGGGCCATCGACAGGGGTCGGGGGCGACCGGCCGCAGTGTGCGGCGCCAAGATCCGGGCCGCGGCTGGCATGGGCGGATCGTAACGGCGGCGGTGGGTCCACCGGATCGGCCGACGGTCGTAGTACCAACAGCCACCTGTCGCTGCGACCACGCCGCGGCGAGCGTTGTCGGCATGTTCCGCACCGATCTGGCCTCCGTGCTCGCCGCACCGGCCCGGGCCACCGCCACCCCGCTGGGGCTGGCCGCCGGGGTCTCGGTGCTGCGCATCGGGCTCACCTTGGCCCAACCGTGGCCGATCGCGCTCGCGGTCGACACGGTGACCTCGGGGGCGGCGCCGGCCGGGCTCGGCGACGCCGATCCGCGGCTGGTGATCGCCGGCTGCGGGCTGGCCCTGATCGTGGTCAGCCTGGGTGCCGGGCTGACCACGATCAGGGCC
>Ga0116157_10006119_pt1 | contig 10920 bp, 11 predicted proteins | sample AD_UKC048_MetaG_FD_89882 | JGI IMG/M metagenome (GOLD analysis project Ga0116157, IMG submission 89882) | Active sludge microbial communities of municipal wastewater-treating anaerobic digesters from USA - AD_UKC048_MetaG | ecosystem: Engineered > Bioreactor > Anaerobic > Digestate | place: USA... | reverse complement strand
CGGCTTCCAACAGCCCGATCCCCTGCTCCATCGCACCTTTGGCGGAATCGTCACGGCGGACCAAGGCGAGAGGCTGGACGACTTGCGCCTCCGTTCGCCGCGCGGCTCGTCGCATCGCTTCAGCGTGTTCGTGCTCACGCGGCATCCCTCCACTCCGGAACGCTGGCTGGCGGACATGGACGACACCATTGGTCGCATCGAAGCCGGGGATTTCGCCGCTCGCCGCACCGCCCACGAGAAATGGTGGAGCGACTTCTGGAACCGCAGTTGGATTCGCGCAACCGCCAACACCAACGCCCAAACCGCCTTCGAGTCCATCGTGCCGGAGAACAAACACCCCGTGCGCATCGGCCTGGACCAGGGCGGCGGGAACGCGTTCCTGGGCGAACTGGGCAGGGTGAGCATCTTTGCCCAACCGTTGAACGACACGGAGATTCTGGCCCACGCCCGCGGCGGCGTCTCGGCAGCGCGCCGCCCGTCTCTGGACTCCTCGACGGATTCGCGGGGCACAGCCCAGACGCCGCCACGACCGCTTTTCTCTGGCACAAACCTCACGCCGCAGGCGCTGTCCAATTCCGCCGCGTGGGACTTCAGAACCGGTTTCACCATCGATGCCTGGATCAAGCCGCCGAAACTCGGCGCCGCCGGCGCGCGGCTCGTGGACAAAATCACCCCCGGCGGCAGCGATGGCTTTCTCCTCGATGCTCACCCAGGGAACAGCGTTCGCTTCATCTGCGGACAAACCATACTCGCGCTGGACGACGCATTGCCGGCCGACCAGTGGACACATGTCGCCGCCGTCGCCGATCCCGCCGCGGGCGGATGCCGTCTCTACGTCAACGGCAGGCAAGTGGCCGATGACACGGGCGCGTCGGTGCGCGACGAAGCCGCTTACGTCAGCCAGATGTATAATCTCCAACGCTTCATCACCGCCTCCGCGGGACGCGGCGCGTTTCCCATCAAGTTCAACGGCACCCTCTTCACCGTGCCGCCCGGCCTGAGCGAAAAGGACCCCGACTATCGCCGCTGGGGACCGGGCTACTGGTGGCAGAACACCCGCCTGCCTTACATCAGCCTCTGCGCCTCCGGCGACTTCGACCTCCAGCGCCCGCTCTTCCGCATGTATGCCGAAGACTTGCTGCCGCTGTGCAAATACCGCACGAAACTCTACCTCGGCCACGACGGCGCGTTCTATCCCGAGTGCATGATGTTCTGGGGGGCGGTGTTCAGCGAGACCTACGGCTGGACCCCATTCGAGCAACGGCAGGACAAGCTTCAGGAAAGCGGCTGGCACAAATGGGAATGGGTCGGCGGCCTCGAACTGTGCTGGATGATGCTCGATTACTTCGACCACACGCTCGACCGCGACTTCCTCCAGAACACCGCGCTGCCCTTCACTCGCGAGATTCTGACCTTCTTCGAGCAACACTATGCGACCAACGCGCAGGGCAAGCTGGTCATGCACCCGTCCCAAGCGCTCGAGACCTGGTGGCACTGCACAAACGCCATGCCCGAACTCGCCGGCTGCGTCGCGGTGACCGAACGGGTCCTCGCTCTGCCAACCCAAGTGACCTCCCCCGCCGACCGTGATCTGTCCCGGCGGCTCCACGCGAAACTCCCCCCCATTCCCACCCGCGACGTGGACGGCCGCAAGGCCCTCGCGCCCGCCGAGTTCTTCGCGAATAAGCCCAACATCGAAAACCCGGAACTCTACCCGGTGTTCCCCTTCCGCCTCTTCGCCTTCAACCGGCCCAACGCCGACTGGGCACTCGCCGCATTGGAGCATCGCTGGGACCGCGGCCACAGCGGCTGGCGGCAGGACGACATTTTCATGGCCTACCTTGGCCTCGCGGACGACGCGCGCAAGGGCCTCGTCAGCCGCGCCCGGAGTTCCGATCGCGGCGAGCGGTTCCCCGCGTTTTGGGGGCCGAACTACGACTGGACGCCCGACCAGGACCACGGCGGCGTCTTGATGAAGGCCTTCCAGTCGATGCTCCTGCAAACCGACGGCCAGAAGATTCTCCTCCTCCCCGCCTGGCCCAAGCACTGGAACGTCGAGTTCAAACTCCACGCGCCTCAGCAGACCACCGTGGAAGGCGTCTATCGCGACGGACAACTGACTTCGCTTCGGGTCACGCCCGAGTCACGCCGAGTCGACGTCGAGATGCCCAGGTGAGCAACTGACGCGGACTGCGCCGTTGCCAAGGGCAACACGACGCTGGCGCACGCGGGCGCGAACGTCGGCGTGTTCCTGGCGAAAACCGGTTCGCACTGGGTCGCGCTCGGCATCGCCATCGGTGTCGTGGGCGTGGTGTTCTGCGGACTGGCGGGACGATGGAAGGAGCGCGATCTCGCCGCCGCGGGCGGCCCGGCACTCGAGAAGAGCAACGCCTTGCTCGGACTCGGCCTCTGCGTGCTGGCAGGCGTGCTGTCGGCGGTGTACGGCATCTCGCTCACCGAAGGCGCGCCCATCGCCAGGCTCGCCGAGCAACACGCGGCAGGACACACCGTGCTGGGCATTGACGCCGCGACGTTCTCCAGCAACGCCATCTATCCCTTCTCCAACTCCGGCGCGTTTCTCACCACAGCGCTCTACTGCCTCTTCCTCCACGCGCGGCATCGGACCTTCCGCGAGATCGTCGCACTGCCTGAAGGCGAGGACAAGACCAGCCTGCCCGCGAACTGGGCCATGGCCATCCTGACGGGCTGCCTGTGGTACGGGCAGTTCTTCTTCTACGGCTTCGGTCACTTCTACATCACGAAAGTCGCCGGCTTCGAGCAGACGTGCTGGGCCATCCACATGATTCTGCTCATCCTCTTGGGCACGCTCATCGGCGTCGTGTTCAAGGAGTGGAGAGGCACCGGGATGCGCACCCGCGGCGTTCTGACGGTGGCGATCGCGCTGTTGATCATCGGGAAGCTCCTGCTCGATTACGGCAACTATCTCGGAACGCAGATGGCGAAATGAACGGATACCCCCGATAGACTGCACGCCAATGCCCCGCCGCCCGATCACCGCCCGATGCGACCAACCGATGCATCCCTGTCAGAGTGATCGCCCCATCCAACGTCGAATTCCTGTCGGGACACCCCTTCCCTCATCGGGCCGTGTAACTCTTGCAGTCCAAGGCGTTGCCGGCGCCGAAAGGCCGGAGGAATTGGCTCCAGAGAGAGGGCTCGAACCTCTAACCCGCCGGTTAACAGCCGGCTGCTCTACCATTGAGCTACTCTGGAACTTAAGGCGGGCGTAAAGTATCGACGCCCCCGCCCCGCGTCAACCGATTTTCGCGCTTGCCATCCGCCCGACGACCGGTATGGTTTTCAATCTTTAACGTATGCGTGACGGGATTCATCCGAAGTATCAGGAAGCCGAGGTGCGATGCGCTTGCGGCAACAGTTTCAAGACGCGGTCCACCCGACCGCTCATCGTCCTCGGCATCTGCAATGTCTGCCACCCCTTCTACACGGGCCAGCAGAAATTCGTCGATACCGCCGGACGCGTGGACAAGTTCCAGCAGCGCATGGCCAAGACCAAGGCGGCCCAGGACGCCATGGCCGCCGCCGCTGCGTCCAAGAAAAGAAAACGTTAGCCTTTTGCCGAGTCTCCGCCCGTCCGGCTTGCCGCCGAACGGGCGGACTTTTTTTCTCAGCCTGTCTCTCCTGGTTGATGGTTGATGGTTCATGGTTGATCGTTGCCAGTTGAGCGTTAAACGTTAAACGTTGGACGTTGAACGTTGAGCGTTTCTGGTTCACGGTCCCCATGCGCATTAGGTCGTTGAATTTCAATGCTCTCCATGGACTTACGCCCGTACATCGCGCAGTTTAACCAACGCCTTGCCGAGGTCGAGAGCGCCTTGAGCGATCCCAAGGTCTTCACCAACACCCAGCGTACCCAGGAACTGGCGCGCGAACATTCCCGGCTCAAGAACCTCCAGGAACAAGGGGCGGCTTACCTCAATACCCTCGCCGAACTCGACGCCAACCGCGCCCTCCTCGATGCTGAGACCGACCCGGAACTGGTCAGGATGGCCCAGGACGAAATCGCCCGCCTCGAACCCGAGGCCCAGCGCATGGCGCAAAGAGTCCAGGCGGGCATCATCCCCCCCGACCCCTCCGACTCGCGCAACACCATCGTCGAAATCCGGGCGGGGGCCGGAGGGGCCGAGTCCGCGCTCTTCGCCGCTGACCTCTATCGCATGTTCAGCCGGTACGCCGAGGCTCAAGGCTGGAGAACCGAGACCATCGACGCCAGCGGCTCCGATCTTGGCGGTTTCAGGGAGGTCATCTTCAGCGTCACGGGCACCGACGTCTTCAAACGCCTCAAATACGAGAGCGGCGTCCACCGCGTCCAGCGCGTTCCCGCCACCGAAGCCCAGGGACGCATCCATACCAGCACCGCCACCGTCGCCGTCCTGCCTGAAGCCGAGGAAGTCGACATCGAACTCAACGACGCGGACCTCGAATTCACCGTCTGCCGCGCCTCCGGCCCGGGCGGACAAGGCGTCAACACCACGGACTCCGCGGTGCAACTCGTCCACAAGCCTTCCGGCATGATCGTCCGTTGCTCCGACGAACGCTCCCAGCAGAAGAACAAGGCCAAAGCCCTCAAGGTCCTCCGATCGAGGCTCCTGGACCAGCGCGTCGCCGCCGAAAACGCCAAGTACGCCGCCCAACGCCGCGCCCAGGTCGGCACCGGCGAACGCAATGAAAAAATCCGCACCTACAACTTCTCGCAGAACCGCGTCACCGACCACCGCATCGAGTTGAGTGTCTACAACCTTTCTGCCGTCATGGACGGCGACCTCGATTGTCTGATCGAGCCTCTGATTGCCGATGATGTCCAGCGCCGGCTCGCCGCGCTCAAGACCTGAGCCCAGCCAATTAAGACTTGCGCCCGCGCGCAGCCGTTTTACCTTCCGTCTGTCACGGCGGGCGGGGTAGCCAAGTGGTAAGGCAGGGGTCTGCAAAACCCTCATGCGTCGGTTCGATTCCGACCCTCGCCTCCAGCCTTCGCTGGCCTGCCGGCCAGCTACGGCTGGCAGGCCAGCGAAGGCTGCCCGCCATAGCCCGAAGGGCGGCGGCGGGCTTCCCTCCGCGCCAAGCGCTTCGGCGGACTCGTCGCGCGGTGGCCGAAGCCGAAAGCAGAAGTGCACAGCAGCAAAGGAGGACAGCACTTTCGGTTGAAACGGAATGCAGCAGCCTATGAACGGCTACCACTACGTATACACCCTGGCATCCGCTTCCCATCCCGGCCAGCTTTACACAGGCCAAACCCACGACCTGCGCCAGCGTCTCAGGGAACACAATGGCGGCAAGGTCCCGCACACTGCCAAATTCAAACCTTGGATCGTCCGGTCGGCCACCGCCTTTGGCGACCGCACCCGCGCCCTGGCCTTCGAACGCTACCTCAAGAGCGGCTCGGGCCGCGCTTTTCTGTACCGCCACCTTTAGGCGGTGGCCGGCGGCACGATGCATGATGAGTCGGTGCCGATCCCCTCGGCCAAGAGCAAAACGGTGCAGGCCGGGGTGAAGGCGGCGGTGCCAAAGACGCTGAAGCTGAACCAACCGATTGCCGGAGGCGATGGCCTTGACCTCGGCGTAGGTCAGTGCCCCGGAGTTGAGGTCTTCGACCCGGCGGATGGTCAGGTCACCGGTCATGACCTGGGCGATGAATTTCGCTTTGGTCTCGAGGGTCTGTCACATGTAGGCGTCAAATGACCCCTCCGTCACGTAGCGAAACACGCTCACCACAGGGTTCGTGTTGCCCTGGCGCAGCATGCGTCCTTCGCGCTGTTCGACATCTGTGCACCATGGACCTGTTCCTGCAACTGCTCAACGCGGCACGCGAGGACTATTTCTGCCTTACGTTGACTCGCGTGTGTGCAGTTCGTCAGGCAAGACGAAGAGTCGAGCCTTGGCCAGATCGGAGCGATTCGTTGTCACGAGGCGAGAAGCCGGCCTGTGACGTGCCGAGTGAATCGCGCCCAACCGACTACGACGCAGTTCGACCGCGAGCCTGGTCCGCTTCAGCAGTCTCGCCGACTCCGTGCTGGGGTTGGACAGGACGATCTGGTCTTCGGCTTTGGTCCAGCGGCGCCCCATACCGCCGCGAGATTGCCATTCAGGTTTGGGCAGAGCATCTGCCACCAGCGGCATGTGGCGAAGCGACAACCGGCTGTTGCGTCCCGGCCGTCGACCTCGCAGAATAATGCCCATGGCTGATGCACGAACCGCCGTCAGGGACTCCGCTGAGTGCGCGCCTTGGCCCCGTGAGCGGCAACCCGGAATGGGCTGAGGCCATTGCTCGCTTCTCCCCCCATCTGGTGCTTTGCGGTCATGATCACGTCACGCCGATGAAGAATCGACGCTGGCACTGTCGCCTCGGAGACACCGTGTGCGCCAACGTCGGCCAGAATGACAGCGAGGATCTGTGCTTTGTCGTGGTCGAAATGACGTTCCCGCAGCGGACTGCTTGCCCACCGGCCAAGACAGTCGTACGGGCATATCCTTGGGGTGAGGCCGTGACAGTGCTCCCCGATCCGCGGCGCTGACCACAGAGGGAAGCACCGGGTCTGGTCCTTTGACATCGCCGTGTCCCATAGTTGATTTACCGGGGCGGAATGAAGCATGCTGCCCGCATGATAAACGTATTGCTTCGACTCTCTTGCCTGACCTCGGTCGCATTGTCCCTGGCTGCCACGCTGTCCCTTTCCGTCGCCGATGCCGCCAGCCCGCGCTGGTCCAAGGAGAAGGCGGCGCAGTGGTACCAGCGCCAGCCCTGGCCGGTGGGCTGCAATTACATCCCCTCGACCGCCATCAACCAGATCGAGACCTGGCAGGCGGAGACCTTTGACGTCCAGACGATCGACCGGGAGCTGGGCTGGGCCGAGGCGCTCGGGTTCAATACGGTGCGCGTCTTTCTTCACGACTTGGTGTGGGAGGCGGACCCGGCCGGGTTCAAGAAGCGGCTGGGACAGTTCATGGACCTGTGCCAGAAACATCATCTGCGCGCCATCATCACGTTCTTTACCAACGGCTGCTACGGGTACGAGGGCGAGCCGCGCCTAGGGCCGCAGCCGGCGCCCACGCCGGGCATTCACAATTCCGGCTGGGTGCAGTCGCCGGGCGCCGCCAGCGTCAACAATCCGGCCCAATGGGGGCGGCTGGAGAAGTACGTGGTGGATGTCATCAGCGCGTTTGCGCAAGATGACCGGATTTTGCTGTGGTGCTTGTACAATGAACCGGAGAGCACGCGAAAGGGGGCCCAGAGCCTGCCGCTCCTGCGCGAGGTGTTTGGGTGGGGCCGCCGCGTGAATCCGTCTCAGCCGCTCACCGCTCCGATCATGAAGTTTCCCAAGCCCGGCCCGCCGTCGGAGCTGGTGCGGTTCCTGGAGGAGAACTGCGACGTGCTGACCTTCCATTGCTACAGCGCGCCCACCGAAGTGGAGGCCTTTGTCAAGCTACTGCACACATTCGAGCGGCCGCTGATCTGCACGGAGTACATGGCCCGCACGTGCGGCAGCACTTTCCAAAACACGTTGCCTATCTACAAGCGCGAGCGCGTGGGCGCGATGAGCTTCGGCCTGGTGGCCGGCAAGATGAACACCCATTACCCCTGGGGCAGCAAGGCCGGCGCGCCGGAGCCGCAAGTCTGGTTCCACGATATTTTGCGGGGTGACGGCGCCCCGTATGACCCGCAGGAAGTGGCGTTCCTCAAACAGATGACCGGCCGCGAGTCGAAATGACCAGAATACCTCCTTGCCCGGAAATCTCTTATGACAAATATGGATCACCCGAAAACAAATGCCGCGCGCGCCAGTTCGCGCCGGCGGTTCCTGCGACAATCAGCCGCCGCCATGGCCGGCACGGCGGTGGTCGGCGTTTTGCCCGGCGTCGCCCAGACGGCGGGAGAGCGGCCGCTCAAACTGGCATTGGTGGGTTGTGGGGATCGCGGCACCGGCGCCGTGGCGCAGGCCCTGTCCACCGCCGGGCCGATCAAGCTGTGGGCGATGGCGGACCTGTTTCCCGACCGGGTGGACTCGAGCCTCGCACTGCTGACCAAAGGCGAACAGGCCGCGTACGACCGCGAAGCGCACGCCGGTTTTAGTGACAGGGTGGATGTGCCCCTGGAGCGGCGCTTCGTTGGTTTTGATGCCTACAAAGGCGCCATTGAGAGCGGGGCGGACCTGGTGATCCTGGCGACGCCGCCGCACTTCCGCCCCATGCACTTCGCCTATGCCGTGGAACGCGGCAAACACCTGTTCATGGAAAAGCCGCTGGCGGTGGACGCGCCGGGCATCCGCCAGGTGATGGCTGCCAACGCAGAGGCCAAAAAGAAGAATCTCAAGATCGGCGTGGGCCTGATGTTTCGCCACAGCCCCTGCCGCATCGAAACCGTCCGGCGTGTCCGGGAGGGGGCGATCGGCAAGATCACATTCATGCGCTGCTATTGGAACATGGGCTCCCTGCGCGATACTGCGCCGCGTCCAGCCGACCAGACGGAAATGAATTACCAGCTCCGCAACCCGTATCATTTTGTGTGGCTCAACGGGGATTACATCGTGGACGCCCTGCCGCACTTCCTGGACCTGTGCCTGTGGGTGAAGGGCGAGCATCCCGTGTCCGCGCAGGGGCAGGGCGGGCGCCAATTCTACACCTCCGGGCAGTCCGGCGACGGGTTCGACCACCACTCCATCGAGTACACGTTTGCGGACGGGGTGAAGCTCTTTGCCCAGACACGGCAAATCCCGCACTGCTGGAACAGCTCAAGCGCGCATGTCCACGGCAACGGGGGCTCGGCAGATCTCGACCGGGGCGTGATCCTCGGGACGGCGCCCTGGCGTTTCAAAGGGGCGGCGTCAAATCCGTACCAGGTGGAATGGGACGCGTTGGTGGAGGCGGTCCGGAAGGAACAGTCCTATAACGAGGTGGACTACGCCACGATGACGACAATGACGGCCATCCTTGGGCGCATGGCCAGTTACTCGGGAAAGGTGCTGGAGTGGGACGAGGCGTTAAACGCCACGATTCGTCTCGCCCCGGACAAATACGCCCTGGACGCCCAGCCGCCGGTCGTTGCGGACGCTTCGGGACGTTACCCGGTGGCGATGCCCGGCTTGACGCAGGTGCTTTAAACATTCATCCAGTGCAATCAATATGGCGAATACAAACCTCTCACTGATAACCCGCCGGAAAGCTTTGTCCGCCGTCGCGGGAGCGGCCGGTCTCCTGGGAATCGCGGGACTTGCGGGGCCCGGGGCAGCGGCAGCCGGGACGGCGAAAATGAAGATCGGCTGCGGCACGGTGGCATTTCGCCAACGGCCATTGAAGGAAGCGCTGGAGCGAATCCGGCGCGCGGGCTACGACTGCATCGAGACGCAAGCCGTGGGCCCGTGGTGTCCGCATGTGGACGTGCTGAAGGACGACCCGCAGGCCTTTCGCGACCTGGTGCGATCGTTTGGCTTTGCCAGTGTCACCGGGCTCTGGTCATCACACGGCGCGATCCTTCCGGACGCTCAAAGCGTGGAAGGCATCAGCAAGACGATTCGCTGGGCCAAAAAGGCGGGCATTCCGATGGTCTTTGCCGGCGACGGACACAAGCCCGACTCCATGTCCGAAGAAGAGGCGTTGAGAATCCTGGGCGAGCGTTTGGGCAGAATCCTGGAAGTGGCGGAGGAATGCCAGGTGCATTTGCTCATTGAACCCCATGGAACGTTCTCGCTCACGGCCGAAGGGCTGAACAGGATCATGGGCCTGTCCTCCTCGAAATGGCTGGGGATCAATTTCGACACCGCGAACGTGCACCGAGCGGGTCTCGCGCCGACGGCGAAAGGCGGCTATTCCTGGAAGCTGTTTGGCACGCGGCAGGATGAAGTGGCCACGCTCAAGGCCGTGATCGGCCGGGTGCGGCATGTGCATGCCAAGGACGTGGTGGGGGCGCGCTGCGTGGCGCTGGGCAAGGGCGCCGTCAATCTTCCCGGCTGCATCGCGGTCTTGAAAGAACACCGCTACGAAGGCGTGATCTCGCTCGAGACCGAAGGCGATTCGACCGCTGAAGAAGGGCAAGCCTTGATCGAAGCCAGCTGGACTTTCCTTAAGCAGGCAATCGGGTAGGATCCTGTTTCCAGCTCGGCGCCAATTACCCGCCGCCCGGCCCGGCCAAAAGGCATCAGCGTGACGGATATGGCCCGAAGACCTGCTTAACGCGGTGACTCTCCGAGGTGTCGTCCACCAGCACCACGCAAAAACTGCCCCCGCCCGGCGCGACGCGCAAGAGGATGTGGCCGGCATCGCCGGTCAGTTTGTCGGCGCGGGCGGCCGCCAGAAAGTTGGTCGGGTGCCGGTCTGTGGCAAAGACGTCGCGCGGGCCCGGATAGAGGTTCGTTGACAGGAGCCGATTCCAAACGGCCGGGGTGGGATGATGCGCATCCCACACCGAAAGCGTCCACACGCGCGGCCGCAGCGTGCTCACAAAGAACTCGTTTTGCGTGTCCACGTAGCCATGGTGATCCAGGATAGCCGCCTCTACCGACCCCACCGCCTTGGCGACCGGGGTCTCGACATCGTGCCACGCGGGCCGACCGGCTGGCGGCACATGCAGCAGTGAGTGGAAGTCTGGCGATTCGCTCAGAGACAAATCGCACGCCACCCGGGGCGCCTTGCCCCACCCGCCTTGACCTTAAATCCCTCTGCACTTCGCCTGCGCCCACCGCCCGCCCCTTCGTCGGCTCCGAATGCCTCTGAGCGGTTGCACGGTAAATGATGGCGGTCCTTGAACGGAGAACGAGGGAAAAGAGTGTGGGCGGTTTGCGAGGGTCCTGTGAGCGGGGGCTGCTCTGGGGGACGCTGTCCCCCAGACCCCCTGGGATTTATCGCTTTGATGCTGCTCCAGCAGAAGGGCTCCGAAGAGCGAGCCGGGCG
>Ga0116157_10006117_pt1 | contig 10923 bp, 12 predicted proteins | sample AD_UKC048_MetaG_FD_89882 | JGI IMG/M metagenome (GOLD analysis project Ga0116157, IMG submission 89882) | Active sludge microbial communities of municipal wastewater-treating anaerobic digesters from USA - AD_UKC048_MetaG | ecosystem: Engineered > Bioreactor > Anaerobic > Digestate | place: USA... | reverse complement strand
TGCATAAACAGATCTCAAGGGTTGAACGACCGTAAGACTCTTGGGTATTACGGATTGCGATGGGAGGCACTATAGCGTACTTATTGCCAAGCAGGCCATAAGCAGCTTGGCAGAATTGAAGCAGTGTAAGGTGTTTGTGGGCTGGTTTTGGAAGCTCTGGCTCTTCAATCGATATCGAGAGCTCTTTGCGTTTGAGAGGAGTCGCTTTGGGCAGGAAAGGATTTTTGATATAAAAGGCGCGACGATTAGGTGGATAGGAATGGCAAGACTCTAAACGGTCATCATCTATCAAATGCAGCGATCCATATTTAAGTGATTTTTTGCCTCAAAAAATAAAAATGCCACGTATCCGAAGATGCATGGCATTAAAGGTACTGCAGGGATCGGTTATACGAAGGCGGCAGCGGTACTACAGCGCCAAATCATATCCATAAACTCATGTTGCTCTTGATTGGTAATAACAACACTATCAACCCGACAAACTTTATGTTTGTACCAGGTTAAATCGTGCCGAGTAAACGTAAGCTCTCCACTTGTCGATTCGTTAACTGTAACTGCCACTGTATGGGTTTCTGCCAGTTCCAACTGCCGAACGAGATCATTCAGTAAGTTGTGCATAGCTGTAGGGTTTTTTCGTGGAAGTTTGATGCCTTGCGAACTGATAAAAATGTAATCGCGCCCAAGCAGCTGGCTAACACTGACGTGTTCCAGATCAATATTTGGGTGCTCAGGCAAATAATTCGCAAACTGAGGTAAATCTGTACTTTGCTGAAATGCATGTTGACTTGTTGCCATGCTTTGCTCCGCTGAAAACTTAAATGATTAAGTGATTGAACAGGCGAAAATCTGGCGCGTAAAGTGGGTGCAGATAGTGAAGCAATTAAACGATGTAACCAACCGTTGAGCTGCTTATTGGACTGTACCTAATACGCGTAGTGACTTCGTTATATTTGTAATATGTCGAGCTATTGGCAGTCCGTTAAAAACGAATCTATCAGGGAGTTTTTTTAATTGCTAAGAATTCTTAGTATGCTTTTTTAGAAAAAGTGAAGAAAAAAGTAATTAAAACGCATATTTGGAATAACAAAAAAGCGGCAATTGCCGCTTTTTTTCTTATTAATCAAACAGATATGCGCTTAGGCTAAAGCTGCCTATTAACTAGGCTTTGCTTGATTGTGTCGCGCATTTTTCGTACGGCATTTTCAGTTGTTACCCAGTCGATACACGCATCTGTTACCGAAATACCATATTTGAGGTCACACAAGTTTGCTGGGATGTTCTGGCTGCCAGCGCCTATGTTGCTTTCTACCATCAAACCGATGATGGATTTGTTGCCTTCAGCGATCTGATTGGCAACATTTTCCATCACCAAAACTTGTAATTCATGGTTCTTGTTGGAGTTCGCATGGCTGCAATCCACCATAATGTTAGGGGTTACTTTTGCCTTGGCTAAATCCTGCTCACACATGGCAACGCTGACAGGATCATAATTTGGCTTTCCATTGCCGCCCCGCAATACCACGTGGCCATAAGCATTACCGCGGGTATGAATAATGGCAACTTGGCCTTCGGTATTAATGCCTAGAAAGCGATGCGGTTTAGAGACCGACTGAAGTGCATTAATGGCTACCGTAAGACCACCGTCTGTACCATTTTTAAAGCCAACAGCTGATGACAAACCGCTTGCCATTTCTCGGTGAGTTTGAGACTCGGTAGTGCGGGCACCAATTGCAGACCAGCTGATTAAGTCGTGTAAGTATTGTGGAGAGATTGGGTCAAGTGCTTCAGTAGCGGTTGGCAAACCCAATTCTGCGATATCTAACAATAACTTACGGCCGATATGTAATCCTTCTTGTATCTTGAAGGAGTCATTCAGGTAAGGGTCGTTGATCAAACCTTTCCAGCCTACCGTCGTGCGTGGCTTTTCAAAGTAAACGCGCATAACGATGTATATGGTATCGCTCACTTCTTCAGCCAGTTTCTTAAGGCGTTGAGCATAATCTTTTGCGGCTTCTACATCGTGAATAGAGCAGGGGCCGATTACGAGGAATATGCGGTGATCTTTTCGATCCAAAATATCTCGCACAACCGCGCGACCATGGGTCACAACGTCACGCGCTTTTTCGCTTAGGGGCAATGTAGCCTTGAGCTCTGCGGGTGATATCAACAACTCTTGCGATACCACATTAAGATCATCTACTTGAATGTCAGTCATTACAGCTTTCCGTCAATTTGGTCATTTGTGAGGCTATTCTACTCAAATTTAACGGTTTTAGTAGATGTATTTTATAATTATCACGATAAATTTAACCAATTTCTATGTTTTGCAATTTGGTTGAAAAAGCAGCAAAAAAAATTGATTTTGGGATTAAATGTGATGTCTATCCTATTTATTTGGTATTCAAGGCGATTTTGGTGGGCATTTCAAAAAATGAGGGTTACAAGGCTGCTAAATATATTAGCTGGAGGAGACGGGGTGTGGCTTAAGTTTTTTATCAATTGCCTGTCAACCGATTTGATTGGCGCGCGTTAATAGCTGTGAAAGCGAATATATCGCTCCTACAACCTCATTGGAGAATCTCATGTTAAAAGCACTATTCACTAAAACCTTGGTTTCGGCATCCTTATTTCTCGCCTTAGGTTACGTGGACTTAGCTCTGGCGGCTGAGCCTGCGGCGAAACATCAAAAACATAATGTGGTGAGTCGGAAGTCGGAACGCCTAAAAACGGATAACGGCTTCACGCGCATCACTAGTAAAACAGATGATCAGGGTGCTAGTGCTACGCGAAGATTAGATGTTGTTGCCGATAAAGAAGCTGGGATACGTACCCGAAACCTATCGGGCAGCACATTTGAAGGCAAGTCTTATGCTGGTCAATCCACTGCTCAAAAAACGGAGACCGGCTATAGTGCTCAGGGCCAATTGACGAACCCAAACGGAAAAGTCATTGATCGTTCGGTAAATGCAGAAGTCGATAAAGCGAACAATACAGTCACTAAAAACATTTCGGTGACCCCTGTGGGCGGCGAAACCAAGTCCAAAAGTATCGTGCGCCCATTGAAACGAAATAGAGAATAGTTATCGCTCAGTTGCGCCGATAAATTCGGCGCACCGATATTAAAAAATAGTAGACTTGCCTAAATTTACGCTCTGGGTTTTGTGAATGTTAGAACGCAGTGTTGCCCTTTCAAGTAGCTGTGCAATAGAGCCTCCATCGCAGACGCTTGACGGATTTCTTGCGAGTGTAGAGCGCAGAGCCTATAGAACTGCGCTGCTCAGCACGCGCAAGCCCGCAGATGCTTTGGATATTGTGCAAGATGCTATGACGCAATTAGTGCAGTATTACCGCGAGCATCAAAGTAGTGAATGGCCATTATTATTTCAGCGGATTTTGCAGCATCGCATTATGGATTGGCATCGCCAAGAAACCCGAAATAAAAAATGGTTTTGGCAGTCGGCGGCACCCATCGATGATGACGCTGAAGATGAAATCAACGAGATTGTTGATGTGCGTGCCGAAAATCCCGCAGAGATATTGGCGAGAGCGGGCGATATAGAGTGTGTGCTTAAAGTGTTGGAAATGTTACCACTGCGTCAGCGACAAGCATTTGTGTTGCGCGCATGGGAAGGGTTTGACGTGCGTGAAACAGCCGCCACCATGGGCTGCAGCGAAGGTAGTGTGAAAACGCATTATTTCAGAGCTGTACAAGTGTTACGTGAACATTTGAGTAAAAATGGGTGAGTGTTCATCCGAGTGAAAGAGGTGGGTATGCCGTATAAAAAGTTGTCGCCTGATTTGACGCCTGATGATGAAAAGTTAGCAAAAGTGCTTAGTCAAACCTTGGATAAAAGTTTGGATGATATTGATGCTGTCAGTTTGCAGCGTTTAAAGCATGCACGTGTGCATGCTTTGCATCAGCCAATTAAAAGATCGCGGCAGTGGTTGCCGTTAAGTGTGGCTGCGAGTATTGCGGCGCTCTTGCTTATCCCCATTCTGGTTCAGCCGCTCTTTGATTCAAAACAAGCGCTAGATCTCGCGTCACAAGACATTTTTTCGCAAGAGGTTCCACTGTCATCACAAGAATTAGATGATCTTGAAATGCTAATGGCGCTGGAAGATAGTGATGTTTAAGAAAGGTCTATGTTCTTCGCGATTATGTGTATTGGGTGCATTGTTCCTGGCAGTGACTACCTTCGCGCAAGTCACTTCACCCTCAAAGGAATTTTGGGATTATATGGAAGAGTTTGGTGATCAAAATGGTAACCTGCTAGATCCCTTGGAATACGATCTCATTGCCGATGTGAAAAGTGATGGAGGTTTGGTAGTTGAGGATGAGCAAGATGCCCAGCAGGAAACGCTGAGTGAAAAACAACTAGAAAAACCTACCGATAAATTCAAAAAAAGAAATGCCGATATGAAAATTGAACAGCAATCATCGTCTCAGAAATCATCTGCAGTGATGAAAGGGGTGCAACAATGAAAATATGTATTCTCCTATTGTTTTTATCTTTGTCGCCCGTGCTGTTTGCTAATGCTGCGCCGAATTGGAAAGAACTAACATCCCAACAGCAGCAAGTGTTATCTGCATTGGAAGAAAAATGGGATGCAATGCCTGCCGAGCGTCGTCAGCAGCTACTCACTAAGGCCAATAATTTTTCATCCTTAACGCCTGCGCAACAAGAAAAAATGATGCAGCGATTTGAAACATGGAAAAAACTTCCAGAGGATAAAAAAGAAAACCTGCGTAAGCGCTATAAGGATTTTAATAGTTTGCCCGCAGATCAAAAAGCAGAAGCTCGCAAACGTCTAGAATGGTTTCAGGCATTGCCTGAAGAAAAGAAGCAAGCCTTACGCGATAAATGGCGTTCAATGACGCCAGAGCAAAAGAAAAAATTGCGGGAGCGATTTAACAATATGACGCCCGAAGAGCGTAAAGCAGCGCGTGAACGTTTGAAAGCCATGCGAAAAAACCGCGCTGAATAAATCCCAAAGCATAAGCAATGAACAGGTCGCTTATCTGTAAGCTATCTATATTCCACGGGCTCGCCATCAGGCTTGCGGAGTACAATAAGATCGCTTCTGCCAACGCCTTGGGTTGCGTCTCGGCAAAGCTCAAGAAATTTATGAATTCCAGTGGTCATAAATTTTTGTTTGTGTAATACAAAATTGAATTGTCTTTTTAAATCCAAGCCTGCAATTTCAAGCGGCACCAAGCTGCCGCGCTTAAAGGCATCCTTTAGGGCGAGTCGCGAAATACAGCCAATTCCCAAGCCAGATTCCACTGCGCGCTTAATTGCCTCTGTGTGCTCAAGTTCAAGCAGTACTTTTAAGTTGGTGAGTTGATGGCGTAAAGCTGCTTCAAATACTTGGCGAGTACCTGAGCCTCGCTCACGTAGAATCCAGCTTTCATTCGATAAATCGCTGAGTTTTAGTTTTTTGCGATGGGCAAGCGGGTGATCAGGTGCGGCGAAAATCACCAGTTCATCGTCCACCCAAGGAGTTATGTGTAAATCTGGATGATGGCTATCGCCTTCAATTAAGCCAAGGTCCAACTTGAAGTGAGCTACTTGCTCAACAATTACCGAGGTGTTTTGCACCGACAACTCCACTCGGCTGCCGGGGCTCTGTTGCATGTAGTTACCTATTAATAGGGTTGCTAAGTAATTGCCGATAGTGAGAGTGGCACCAATCCGCAATGAGCCTGCTCCAGTTTTTCCTTCCAGTAGTGATTCAAGTTCTTGTGCTCGATCCAAAAGCTCCATAGCTCTGGGCAAGAGTTCGCGCCCCTCAGTATTGAGCTGTAAGCGTTTGCCTTGGCGATCAAAGAGGCGGGTGTTGAACTGCTTTTCCAGTTCTGCCAGCGCCATGCTGGTCGCCGATTGGGTCATAGAGAGCGCTTCTGCTGCGCGCGAAACACTGCTTTCACGGCCTATGGCGACTAAAACTTCAATTTGACGAAGGCTAAATTTCATACAGGGTTCTCTTATTCTTAGCGCGTCATTCAGCTGTGTAAGTTTGTTTTAATATCAATATTAATGATTAACAATATAAGAATAATCAATTTTACAGATGATAATCAAGTCCATATAATGATCCCTAATTGATTAGGAGATACAAACATGAAAGTGTTGGTTGGAATTAAGCGCGTTGTGGATCACAACGTACGCGTGCGTGCAAAAGCCGATGGTAGCGGAGCGGATATCGCCAGCGCCAAAATGAGCATCAACCCCTTCGACGAAAATGCCGTTGAGGAGGCTGTGCGCCTTAAAGAAGCGGGTGTTGCGACAGAGGTTGTGGTAGTTACTACTGGCGCAGCCAACGCGCAAGATGTTCTGCGCCACGCTCTGGCCTTAGGTGCAGACCGCGCGATTCTGGTTGAAACAGCAGATCAATTAAGCTCTTTGGCAACAGCTAAAGTGCTGCGTGAAATTACCAAACGCGAAGCACCACAACTGGTGTTGATGGGTAAACAAGCCATTGACGATGATGCTGCTGAAGTAGGCCAAATGCTTGCCGCTCTGTTGAACCTAAGCCAAGCGACCTTTGCATCTTCAATTAAAATTGTTGACGGCAAAGCGGTGGTTACACGTGAGATTGATGGCGGCCAAGAAACACTAGAATTGAATTTGCCCTCAGTAATCACTGCAGATTTACGCTTGAATGATCCGCGTTATATCAAGCTCCCTAATTTAATGATGGCGAAGAAAAAGCCCTTAGAAACGATTGCTTTGGCAGATTTAGGTTTAACCACAGCAAGCAAAGTTGCGACTATCAATGTTGCAGAGCCGCCCGCGCGCGCGGCCGGAAAAATGCTCAACAGCGTTGAAGAATTGATTGAAATTTTGCAAGCAAACGTCCAAACACAACATTAAGGGTGGTCTAAATGTCTATTTTATTAATTGCCGAATTCGACCAACAAACCTTAAAAGCTGCCACTCGCTCAGCCATCACGGCTGCAACGCAATTGGGTGGCAATATTGATGTGTTGGTTATTGGTCACAGCGTTAACGCTATCGCGCAGCAAGTTGCAAAGGTACAAGGTGTTGCCCGTGTATTGATTGCGGATGATGTAGCCTACGCAAAACCACTCGCTGAAAATTTTGCGCCGATTGTACATGCTATAGCGGCGAACTACTCCCATGTGATTGCGGCGGCTACCAGCTTTGGCAAAAATTTATTGCCACGTGTTGCAGCATTGCTTGATGTGGATATGGTTTCCGAAGTCACCAAAATTATCGATGCATCCACCTATGTTCGCCCACTCTATGCGGGCAACTTAAATGCAACCGTGCAAACCAGCGAAACTATTAAGTTATTAACGGTTCGCCCAACCGGTTTTAGCGCTGCCAAAGACGGTGAGCAATCTGCGCCTATTGAATCAATCGTAACTGCTGGCGATAAAGCCTTGTCGCGTTTTGTCAGTGAAAATATTCAAGTTAGCGAGCGCCCAGAATTAGGTACTGCCAGCATCATCGTGACGGGTGGTCGCTCACTCGGCAGTGCAGAAAAATTTGATGCCCTTATGTCGCCCTTAGCAAATAAATTGAATGCGGCGATTGGTGCAACACGCGCTGCAGTCGACGCAGGTTTTGCGCCCAATGAATGGCAAGTAGGTCAAACCGGTACTGTAGTGGCGCCGGATATTTATACCGCCATTGGTGTTTCAGGTGCAGCACAACATATTGCCGGTATGAAAGAAAGTCGCATGATTATCGCCATCAACCAAGACCCGGATGCGCAAATTTTCCAATGGGCAGATTATGGTTTAGTGGCTGATTTATTCGATGCTGTCCCAGAAATTTCTGCATCGCTGTAATTTAAAACTTATTTAAGGTAAAGAGAAATGGCTGCTGTAGCGACCGAAAAAGTATTAAGTGTTCGTCACTGGAATGATTCACTGTTTAGTTTTACTACCACGCGTTCTGATTCATTGCGTTTTGAAAACGGTCAGTTCGTGATGATCGGTCTGGAAATTAATGGCCGCCCATTATTGCGCGCTTACAGTATTGCCAGTGCAAACTACGAAGAGGAGTTGGAGTTTTTCAGTATTAAAGTGCCAAACGGCCCCTTAACTTCACATTTGCAAAACCTACAAGTAGGTGATGATTTGTTAGTGGGTAAAAAGCCCACAGGCTCTTTGTTGATTGATGACTTAAAACCCGGTAAAAACTTATATTACCTAAGTACAGGCACTGGTCTTGCGCCGTTTCTAAGTTTAATTCGCGATCCATCTGTATACGAAAAATTTGAAAAAATTGTACTCTTTCATGGCGTTCGCACCGTTAGCGAGTTGGCGTACATGGATTACATCATGAACGAATTGCCACACAATGAATTTTTCGGCGAAGAAGTGCGTGAAAAATTAATTTATTACCCATCAGTAACCCGCGAACCTTTCCGCAATCAAGGCCGCTTAACCGATTTGGTTGAGAGCGGTAAATTGTTTGACGATATTGGTTTGCCTCCTTTTAACCCAGAAACCGACCGCGCCATGTTGTGCGGCAGCCCAGAGATGTTGAAAAGTACTTGTGAATTACTAGATGCCCGTGGCTTTAAAATCTCGCCGCGTATTGGAGAGCAAGGCGATTATGTGATTGAAAGAGCCTTTGTTGAGAAGTAGGTATTACGATTATCTTTATTGTGAAAAGGCGGATTGCGTAAGTAACCCGCCTTTTTTATGCCTGAGCAGTTAAAATAACCAGTGTTTTTATATATTCATGAATATTCAAAGATTCGAAAGGAACAGATTATGTTTAAAATAAATTTAGCTATTGTAATCGCTGCTCTATCAACTACTGCTTTGGCAGAAGAGAAAAAGTCGTGGGAAGTAGAGGTTGAATTGGGCGCTATTGCGACCTCAGGAAACACTCAGACCACGAGCTTGCACACTAGGCTAGATGTAAAGCAAAATCTTACCAAGTTTAAAAATGAATACATTATTAATTCATTATTTAAAGAAGATGAAATCACGCAAGATGACAATAGCAAAATAAAAGAGAAAACGGCAGATAAGTATTTACTATCCGCTAAGTCAGCATATCAACTGGCGAAATCCGACTCTGACAAGTCTTACCTGTTTGGTTTTTTGTCTTACACGCACGATAAATTTGGTGCTTATAGAACCTATGAGACTGCTGCCTTGGGTTATGGTGATTGGGTCTATTCAAATGAAACCGTGAATTGGTTTTTAGAAGCAGGTCCGGGTTATTTTAGCGGCGAAAGAGTGCTGGAAAGTGATGATCCAACAGCCCCTTATATTTATGAGCAAGAGCAGGGCGCATTATTACGCATGGCAACACAGCTTGAATGGAAGGTGACGCAAACGGCAGTGTTCAAACAAATTATTAGTGTTGAAGCAGGCTCAGATAATACGCGTAGTTTGAGTGAAACATCACTAGCAGCATCGATCAGCAATGCAATGCAAATGAAGTTTGCTTTCGCTATTGCCAGCGATAGTAAAGTTGCACTGGGCAAAGAAAAGACTGATACAACCACTTCAGCAACAATTGTGTATAAGTTCTAGTTGTGTTTTCACTGTAGAGAAATTTTTCTAGTTCTGCCACCTTTGTGGCTAACCCTCACTAGGGTTTTAACGCATAAAAAAAATGCCCGCAATTGAGGCGGGCATTTTTTTGATTTCACTAATTACTTTTAAAACTCGATCGTTCAATCTTTAAACGTATTGTTTAATGAATGAGGTTAAATTGAGCAATATAAACCAGTGCGCCAGCAAAATATCCTGCGCATGCTAGCAAACTGATTTTTTTCAGGTACCAAATGAAATCTATTTTTTCCAAGCCCATAGCCGCAACACCTGCCGCAGACCCAATAATCAAAATGGAACCGCCTGTGCCCGCGCAGTAAGCCATAAATTCCCACAAGAAACTGTCTGTTGGATACTGCTCAATGCTATACATACCCATAGAGGCAGCAACGAGAGGCACGTTGTCCACTACCGCACTGGCAATACCAATAAGCGTAACAATCACATCCAGACGACCTACAGTTTGGTTCAGCCACGTAGCCAACCCTGTTAATACATGCGAGTGCTCTAAGGTGGCAACAGCCAACAAAATGCCGATAAAAAACACAATTGAAGACATATCAATACGCGTTAATGCATGCACCAGGGTTAACTGATTTTTTTGATCGTCGCTTTTATTTTTGTGCATAAGATCTGCAACCAACCACAAAATTCCCAACCCAAATAAAATGCCCATAAATGGGGGTAAATGGGTCACAGTTTTAAAGACAGGCACCGCGATCAAAGCGCCTAACCCCAAGAAGAACACAACATTTCTCTCTGCCTCAGTGGTTACATCATTTTCGTCGCTAATATTCTCTTTCGGCGCTTCAACCATGCGCCCTCGTAACATGAAGCTCGTTATGAGTACGGGGATTAGCAAATTCACTACCGAGGGAAGGAATACGCCGGTAATAATATTGATTGGCGTAATTTGCCCACCAATCCACAACATGGTTGTAGTCACATCACCTATGGGAGACCAAGCGCCCCCCGCATTGGCTGCAATAACAATCATGCCTGCAAAAAGTAAGCGGTCCTCTCTTTTTGCCAACAACTTTCTCATCAGCGAAACCATAACAATGGTAGTGGTAAGGTTGTCGAGAATGGAGCTTAGAAAAAAAGTAACAATACTGACAATGATCATGAGCGATGTCAGTTTTGTGGTTTTTATTCTACTGGTTATAACTCGGAAACCATTGTGAGCATCGATTACTTCTACAATAGTCATCGCACCCATGAGGAAAAATACAATTTGGGCGGTGCTTACTAAGGTTTCAGAAAGCTCATGGGATAGGTTGTGCCCGCTACTGCCAAAGAGCGCATATATAGTCCATAGCAAACCAGCCCCCAAAAGAGCTGAAGCGGATTTATTAATTTTAAGCGGATGTTCAAGA
>Ga0116157_10006097_pt1 | contig 10939 bp, 9 predicted proteins | sample AD_UKC048_MetaG_FD_89882 | JGI IMG/M metagenome (GOLD analysis project Ga0116157, IMG submission 89882) | Active sludge microbial communities of municipal wastewater-treating anaerobic digesters from USA - AD_UKC048_MetaG | ecosystem: Engineered > Bioreactor > Anaerobic > Digestate | place: USA... | reverse complement strand
GGTCGCGCAAGGACAACTTCGTGACGGTGTGTTCGTCGCCCGCGAGGTGCTGGCCAAGCACGACGAGAACTACATGCCGCCCGAGGCGGCCGAAGCACTCAAGAAGGCGCAGCAGGTGAACGATCAGATGAGCAAGGGCGTAGCCCAAGGGAGCACGAAGTGATTCCGGAACTCGGGCATATCGCGCTGTGGCTGGCGCTGGGCGTATCGGCCGTGCTGGGCGTGGTTCCGCTGGCCGGCGCGCAGAAGGGCCGTGCCGACTGGATGTCGCTCGCGCGCCCGCTGGCGATCGCCGAGTTCGTGTTCGTCGCCTTCGCCTTCGGCTGCCTGGTCACGTCATTCGTGCAGCACGATTTTTCGGTGCTGAACGTGGCCAGCAACTCCAACAGCGCCTTGCCGCTGCCGTACCGCATCGCTGCCTCCTGGGGCAGCCACGAGGGCTCGCTGCTGCTGTGGGTGTTCATGCTGTGCGTCTGGCAACTGGCCGTGGCCCGCTTCAGCGCGCACCTGCCGCAGCCAGTGCTGGCCCGCATCCTGGCGGTGATGGGCCTGATCAGCGTGGGCTTCCTGTTGTTCATGCTGGCCACCTCCAACCCCTTCGATCGCCTCATCCCCGCCGCCCCTGAAGGGCGCGACCTGAACCCGCTGCTGCAGGACCCGGGCATGGTGATCCACCCGCCGATGCTGTACATGGGCTACGTGGGCTTCTCGGTGGCCTTCGCGTTCGCGGTGGCGGCGCTGATCGGCGGCAACCTCGACGCCACCTGGGCGCGCTGGACGCGACCCTGGACGACAGTGGCCTGGATCTTCCTGACCATCGGCATCGCGCTGGGCAGCTGGTGGGCCTACTACGAACTGGGCTGGGGCGGCTGGTGGTTCTGGGACCCGGTCGAGAACGCCTCCTTCATGCCCTGGCTGGTGGGCACGGCGCTCATCCATTCGCTGGCCGTGACCGAGAAGCGCGGCAGCTTCAAGAGCTGGACGGTGCTGCTCGCGATCTTGGCCTTCTCGCTGTCGCTGCTGGGCACCTTCCTGGTTCGCTCGGGCGTGCTCAGCTCGGTGCACGCCTTCGCGACCGACCCGCGCCGCGGCCTGTTCATCCTCATCTTCCTGGTGATCGTGATCGGCGCCTCGCTGACCCTGTACGCCTGGCGCGCGCCGAAGGTCGGCCTCGGCGCACGTTTCGGCCTGCTCTCGCGCGAGACGCTGCTGCTGCTCAACAACGTGCTGCTGGTGGCCGCCACCGGCGCGGTGTTGCTGGGCACGCTGTACCCACTGGTGCTCGATGCGCTGGGCCTGGGCAAGATCTCGGTCGGCCCGCCGTACTTCGACACCGTGTTCGTGCCATTGATGGCGCCGCTGGTGTTCCTGATGGGCGTGGGGCCGATGGCGCGCTGGAAGGCCACCGAGCTGCCCGACCTGTGGACGCGGCTGCGCTGGGCGCTGGGCGTGGCGATCGTGGCCGCGCTCGCGGTCGAGTGGTCCACCGGCGAGATCGGCTTCCAGGCCACGCTCGGCCTGGCGATGGCCTTCTGGATCGTGGCTTCGGTCTGCACCGACCTGTTCGAGCGCTTGCGCGGCGGCAACCCGCTCGAGCGCGCCCGCCTGCTGCCGCGTGCGATGGTCGGCATGATGGTCGCGCACCTGGGCGTGGCCGCCTTCATCATCGGCGTGACCATGGTGAAGGGCCACGAGGTCGAGCGCGACGTGAAGATGGACGTGGGCGACACCACCGAGGTGCGTGGCTACACCTTCACCTTCAAGGGTGTCAGCGATGTCACCGGGCCGAACTACGTCGCGGCCCGGGCGACCATCGAGGTCAGCCGTGACGGGCGCATGCTGCGCACGATGCACCCCGAGAAGCGCATGTACCGCGTCCAGCAGAACCCGATGACCGAGGCCGACATCGACACCGGCTTCACGCGCGACCTGTACGTCTCGCTGGGCGAGCCGATCGAGGGCAGCCAGGGCGCGTGGATCGTGCGCGTCTACTTCAAGCCCTTCGTCGACTGGATCTGGGGCGGCTGCCTGCTGATGGCGCTGGGCGGCCTGCTCGCCGCCACCGATCGCCGCTACCGCGCCAAGGTGCGCAGCGAGCAGGGTGCGTCGTCGATCGTGGGAGCGAGCGCTTGAAGAGCCTGAAGTTCCTCCTCCCGCTGGGCATCTTCCTGGTGCTCGTGGTCTTCCTCGCGGTGGGCCTGAACCTGAACCCGCGCGAAGTGCCGTCGCCGCTGATCGGCAAGCCGGCGCCGGCTTTCACCCTGACGCGGCTGGATGCACCAGCTCAGTCGATCAAGCGCGACGAACTGCTCGGCAAGGTCTTGATCCTCAACGTGTGGGCCTCGTGGTGTGCGCCGTGCCGCGAAGAACACCCGGTGCTGGTGGAGTTCGCTCGGCGCAAGCTCGTGCCGATCTACGGCCTGAACTACAAGGACACCCGGCCGGCCGGCATGGGCTTCCTGACCCAGCTGGGCAACCCCTACGAAGCCTCGCTGTTCGACGGTGACGGCCGGGTCGGCATCGATTACGGTGTCTACGGCGTGCCCGAAACCTTCGTGATCGACAAGCAGGGCATGATCCGCCACAAGCACGTCGGGCCGCTCACGCCCGACGTGGTGCGCACGAAGATCGAGCCGCTGCTGAAGGAACTCAATGCCTGAGCTGCTTTCCCGCTGGATGCTCGCGCTGCTGCTGGCCTTGCCGATGCTCGCCGGCGCGAAGGAGGCCGCCCCGGCCTCCGACGACCCGGTGCTCGAGGCGCGCGTGATGCGCATCGCCGCCGAACTTCGCTGCCTGGTCTGCCAGAACCAGACGATCGCCGACTCGCACGCCGACCTCGCCCAGGACCTGCGCCAGCAGGTGCGCGAGATGCTCCAGAAGGGGCAGAGCGATGCGCAGATCATCGACTACATGACGCAGCGCTACGGCGACTTCGTGCTGTACCGCCCGCCCGTCAAGTCCACGACCGCCTTGCTGTGGTACGGCCCAGCCGTGCTGATGCTCGGCGGGCTGGGCGTGCTGGCCGTCGTGCTGCGCCGGCGCAGCAAGCTGCCGGACGACCAGTTCGAGCCCGACCAGCCCGAGTAGGCCCCCTGCTTCGGGGGGGGCGCGGCCCGTGGACGCGCGTGCGCGTGGCATTTGTCACTGCGCGAGAGTGGGCCCGCCGGACGCCGCTCGTTGCGGCCCCAATAATCGAAAACCCCTCAACGTACCGAGGCGGCGCCCATGGGCAGCCGCCGGGAGACAGCGTGTTTCGAGCGTTCCATGATCGAGCCCATGCCTCCGTGCTCTTCGATGCCGGCATGGATGCATTCCTGGGTTTCCTGGCCGTTCTCGTGGCCGCCTGGTGGCTCAGCGCGGCACCGCTGTCCGAGATCCACAGGCCGCTGGCCGACCCCTCGCTGCGCCTGGTCGCGGCCGGTTTCGCGATCGGCATGGCCGCCTTGCTGGCCAGCATGGGCCTGTACCGGCAGGTCGGCCTGTCGTTGCCGGCTCAGATCCTGCGCCTGCTGGTCGCCGCCGGGATGGGCGGCTACCTGACCTACCTGCTGCTCAAGGAAATTCACTTCGACGGCGAGCCGGGCCGGCTGATCGGCCATTCGGTGCTGAACCTGCTGGCGGCGCTGATCCTCGTGCGCGGCACGATCGCGCTGGCCCGCCACGCCGCCGGGCGCCAGCGCTTCCTGATCGTCGGCACCGGGGCCGAGGCGGTGTCGGTGGCGCACGACCTGCGGCACAGCCCGCGCATGCGTGGTGAACTGGTCGGCTTCTATCCGGCCAAGGACGCCGCCACCGATGCCGGCATCGACCCGGCGCTGGTGCTCGATCGGAGTGTCGCGCTCGAGCGGCTGGTCGAAGACCTCGGGATCGATTCGATCATCGTGGCCACGCGCGAGCAGCGCGGCGGTGCGATGCCGATGGAGCAGCTCGTGGTGTGCCGCACGATGGGCGTGCCGGTGCTCGACCTGGCCGGCTTCTACGAGCAGACCCACGGCGAGGTGCCGCTGGACAGCCTGAAGGCCAGCTGGCTCATCTACGGCCCGGGTTTCGTTCAGGGCCAGGCGCGGCAGATGCTCAAGCGCGCCTTCGACGTGCTGACCTCGTCGTTCCTGCTGCTGCTCGCGTCGCCGGTGATGGCCCTGGCCGCCATCGCGATCAAGCTCGACAGCCGCGGCCCGCTGATCTACCGCCAGGAGCGTGTGGGGCTGGGCGGCCATTCGTTCATGTGCCTGAAGTTCCGCAGCATGACCACCGACGCCGAGCGTGACGGCGTGGCTCGCTGGGCGACGAAGAACGATGCACGCGTCACCCGCATCGGCCGCTTCATCCGCAAGACGCGCATCGACGAGCTGCCGCAGCTCATCACCGTGCTCAAGGGCGAGATGAGCATCGTCGGGCCGCGCCCCGAGCGACCGAGCTTCGTCGCCGACCTGCAGCAGAAGATCCCGTTCTACGACCTGCGCCATACCGTCAAGCCCGGCGTGACCGGCTGGGCGCAGGTGCGCTACCCCTACGGCGCGACCTTCGAGGACGCGGTGCACAAGCACCAGTTCGACCTCTACTACGTCAAGAACAACTCGCTGCTGCTGGATCTCGTGATCCTGATCGACACCGTCAGCGTGGTGCTGTTCGGCGAAGGCCAGTAGGCCTCACAGCGTCAGCCGCCAGCCGTCGACCAATGCCCCCGGCGTGCTCTTCGAACCGAGCTGCCGCTCCAGGTAGGTGTCGCTCTCGGTGATCAGTTCGGCGCGGTCGCCCAGGCCCAGCAGGCCTTCGCCGAACATGCGCAGGAACGAATCGTCGAAGCGCATGACGCCGATCGGCTCCACCGGCCGGCCATCTTCCACCCACAGGCAGGCGAAGCGTGTCAGTCCGGTCATGCGGCAGGCCTGCCGGTCCGAGTAGTTCAGGTACCAGAGGTTGCTGATCCACAGCCCGGTGCCCAGCGCCGCCAGTGCCTGAGCCTCGGGCAGCCGGCCGGGGGCCAGCGACAGCGACTCCGGCACCTCCTCCCTGTTGGCGCCGTTGGCGGCCAGGCCGAACTCCTGCGCCGAACGCGCGCTGTTCAGCGTGCCGGTGGCCAGGCCGCGTTCGACCAGGCTCACGCGTGGCGGCCGCGCGAAGCCTTCGGCGGTGAAGGCCGGGGCGGGGCCCAGCGCCGTGTGTTCGCTCAGCGCGACCTCGGGGTGCAGTACCGCGTCTCGGTGCGCCAGGCGCATCAGGGTGGACGTGCCCGTGCGCCGCTCCTTCAGGCCGAAGCCCCCCCAGCCCAGCGCACCGAGCAGTTCGGCCATCGCCGTCGGCGTGAACCAGGCGCGGTAGGCGCCGGGCGCGAGCATCCGCGGCGGCCGCGCCATCACGGCAAGCTGCCGAGTGCTCTCGGCGACGTGGCGGGCAAACTCGTCTTCGCTCCAGTGCGATCCGGCATAGGCCGTCTTCACGGCCTTGTCGGCCGCGTGATAGAGGCACCAGTCGAAGTGGAAGGTCTGCACGTGGTGCCAGTGGCGCGAGCCCAGGCTGTCGGCGAAGGCGCGCACCACCGGCCCGCCGGCGTAGAAGCCGACGAAGTCCAGCCCCGCGGCCACGCGCGCCACGGCCTGCACGACCGCGGCTTCGTCGGGCAGTTCACCGGTGTCGTGGCGCTCGCTGCACGCCGCGGCATCGGGCAGCAGCAGGTAGGGGTCGTCGGGCAATTCGGGCAACAAGGCCCGCAGCGCGTCGAGCTCCGTGCGCAGCCGGCCGATGTCGGCCTCGACCCGGCCGGTCAGCGTGGCGCGCACTTCCGCATGGCGGCGGCCGTGCACCAGCGACAGCGTGGCCACGGCTTGTTCCACCTGCGTGGCCTGGCGCACTGCGCCGCGGTTGAAACGGATGAAGCTCGACGACTCGGCGCTCAGCATCAGCGAGACGCGTTCCTCGCCTCGCATCGGGCCGCACAGCGCATCGGCCAGGCCCTCGAAGTAGCCTCGCTCGACCACGTTCATGCCGCGCTCCCGACCACCGCGACGCGGCTGAACTTGCAGGCCGGCGCCGCGTGCCCCACGCGCACCATCTGCGAGGGCTCGCCCTTGCCGCAGTAGGGCGTGCCCATCACCGCGAAGGTGCTTTCGTCGCCCACCATCGCCAGCGAGCGCCAGAAGTTGGCGCTGATGCCGCGGTAGCTCGGGTCGCGCACCAGTTCGGCGAGCTTGCCGTGGCGGATCATGCGACCGGCCTCGCAGCCGAACTGGAACTTGTTGCGCGAGTCGTCGATGCTCCACGAGACATTGGTGTGCAGCATCACGCCCAGCTCGATGCTCGCGATCATCTCGGCCAGCGTGGACGTGCCCGGCTCGATGTTCAGGTTGCTCATGCGGTCGATCGGAGCGCGGTTCCAGCTGCTCGCACGTGCCGTGGCCACGCCTTCGAGGTCGGGTCGCATCGCGCGGGCCCGCGCCAGCGACACCGCGCCACCCAGCGGCCGCTTGAGGATGCCGTTCTCGATCAGGTGTCGTCGCTGCGCCGGCTCGCCTTCGTCGTCGAATCCGAAACTGGCAATCTGCTCGGGCCGCGTCGGGTCGTAGGTCACGTTGAGCAGCTCGCTGCCGTAGGCGTAATGGCCGAACATGTCGAGCGTGACGAAGCTGGTGCCGGCGAAGTTGCGCTCGTCGCCGAGGATGCGGTCGAGCGCCAGCGGGTGGCCGATCGATTCGTGGATCTGCAGCATCATCTGGTCGGGCATCAGCAGCACGTCCATCGTGCCGCCGGGGCAGGGCGGCGCCATCGCCAGCTCGATCGCCTCGGCCGCGACGCGTGCCCCCTCGGTGGCGAAGCGGGCGCGCTCGAGCACCTCCAGACCGCCCTGCTGGCACCAGCCGTTGTACTGGCCGGCCGAAGAGCGTGTCTGCGTCACCCCGCCCACGTGGGCGGTGGCCTGCACGTGCGGCATGGTCTGGCTCCAGCGCTGCTCGCTGCGGCCGCCGTCGCTGGTCAGCAGCAACTGCTCGAACTGCACCGTCAGCAGGCTGGCCAGCCGATCGACGATGCGAGCGTCGTCGCCGGCCTGCGCGCAAACCTCGTGCAGCAGAGCCAGCCGCTCGCCCAGGCCCATGGCCCGCAGCGGGCGCTGCACGACGCCTTCGTAGCGGCCTCGCGCGGTGACGGCCGGCAGGTCGGCCGGGTCGAAGACCATGCGGCCAGCCACGGCACGGGCCATGCGGCCGGCGCGATCGAAAGCGTCGGCCAGGCCCGCTTCGCTGAGGTCGGCCGTGGCCGCGTGGCCGAGGCCTCCGGCGCGCGACACGCTGACCATCACGCCGGTGTCTCGGCAACGCTGCGGCGCCTCGGCGACGCCTTGCCGGACGGTGAGCGTCTCGGAGACTTCGTCCATGGCGCGCAGCGTCCAGCGCGCATCGGCGGGGGCGACGCGCTGCGTCAGGGAGTCGAGGGCATCGAACATGGCATCGCGCGGTACGGCAATTGACTTGAGTCAGTGTACGCGCGGGCCGCCACCGCGATCCCCCCACGGAAGCTCAACCCACGCGGCGCTCGGTCTTCGCGTCGAACAGGTGCGCTTCGGCGGCCGACCAGTGCAGGTGCACGTTCTGGCCCACCGCCTGGTGCACCTTGCCGGGCACGCGCGCCATCATCTTGCCGATCGGCGTGTCGACCAGCACGTAGGTCTCCGGCCCGGTCGGCTCGACCAGGCTGATCGTGCCGGGCAGGCCGGCATCGGCGAGCAGCAGGGCCTCGGGCCGCAGGCCGTAGAGGATGCCGTCGGGGTGGCCGTTGCCGACCAGCGAACGCTGTGCGTCGTTCAGCGTCAGGTCGATGCCGTGCGAGGCGAAACCGTTGGCCGCGCGCTGGCCATTGACGATGTTCATCGCCGGCGAGCCGATGAACTCGGCCACGAAGCGCGTCGCCGGCCGGCTGTAGATCTCGTCGGGCGAGCCGAGCTGCTCGATCAGTCCGCCCTTCATCACGGCGATGTGGTCGCCCAGGGTCATCGCCTCGACCTGGTCGTGCGTCACGTAGACCGTCGTCACCTGCGCCTTGTTGTGCAGGTGCTTGATCTCGGCGCGCATCTCCACGCGCAGCTTGGCGTCGAGGTTGGACAGCGGCTCGTCGAACAGGAACAGCGTCGGGTCGCGCGCCAGCGCACGGCCCATGGCCACTCGCTGGCGCTGGCCGCCCGAGAGCTGCCCCGGCTTGCGGTCGAGCAGGTGCTCGATCTGCAGCATCTTCGAGACGCGCTGGATGGCCGCGTCGCGCTGCGGCTTGGGCACGTTGCGCATCTCCAGGCCGAAGCTGATGTTCTGCGCCACGTTCATGTTCGGGTACAGCGCATAGCTCTGGAACACCATCGCGATGTCGCGGTCCTTCGGCAGCGCGTGTGTGACGTCGCGCCCGCCGATGTGGATCTCGCCTTCGGTGGGCTTGTCCAGCCCGGCGATGATGTTCAGCAGCGTGCTCTTGCCGCAGCCCGAGGGCCCGACCAGGATGAGGAAGTCGCCGGACTCGACCTCGATGTCGATGCCCTTGAGGATGTCGACCGCGCCGTAGCTGCGACGGACGTTGCGGATGGAAAGTGCGCCCATGCTGTTCCCCTTATCCCTTGACGGCGCCGGCAGTCAGCCCGCGCACGAAATACTTGCCTGCGACGATGTAGACGAACAGCGTGGGCAGGCCGGCGATCATCGCCGCGGCCATGTCCACGTTGTATTCCTTGACCGAGCTCGTGGTGTTGGCCAGGTTGTTCAGGCCCACGGTGATCGGCTTGCTGCCGGCGCCGGAGAACACGATGCCGTAGAGGAAGTCGTTCCAGATGTTGGTGAACTGCCAGATCAGCGTGACCACCGTGATCGGCGTGGACAGAGGCAGCACGATGCGCCAGAAGATGCGCCAGAAGCCGGCGCCGTCGAGCATCGCCGCCTTCACCAGCTCGTCGGGCAGGCCGACGTAGTAGTTGCGGAAGAACAGGGTGGTGGACGGCAGGCCGGCCACCACGTGCACCAGCACCAGGCCCCAGACCGAACTCGCGATGCCCATCCAGCCGAGGATCTGGCTCATCGGCAGCAGCACCACCTGCATCGGCATGAACACGCCGAACAGCATCAGCGCGAACATCAGCTCGCTGCCCCTGAAGCGCCACTTCGACAGCACGTAGCCGTTGATGGCGCCCAGCAGCGTGGAAATCAGCACCGCCGGGATGACCATGAGCACCGAGTTCATGAAGAAGGGCTTCAGGCCGCCGCAGTCGATGCCGGTGCAGGCATGGCTCCAGGCCTTGCTCCAGGCGTCGAAGGTGGGCGCGGTGGGCAGCGAGAGCAGGTTGCCTTCGCGGACCTGCGCCATGTCCTTCAGCGAGGTCGTGAGCATCACGTACATCGGCAGCAGGAAGAACACGGCGAACAGCAGCAGCACCGACCACAGCGCCAGGCGCTGCCAGTCGAGCCGGTTCGGGGCGACGGCGGTATTCATTTCTTCGCCCTCAGTTCGGAGTAGAGGTAGGGCACGACGATCGCCGCCACGGTGGCCAGCATGATCGTCGCCGAGGCTGCGCCCAGGCCGATCTGCCCGCGCGAGAAGGCCATCGTGTACATGAAGGTGGCCGGCATGTCGGTGGCGTAGCCGGGGCCGCCGGCGGTCAGCGCCATGACCAGGTCGAAGCTCTTGATCGCCAGGTGGCTCAGCACCATCAGCGTCGAGAAGAACACCGGCCGCAGACTCGGGATGATGATGCGCCAGTAGATGCGCGGAAGGCTCGCGCCGTCGATCTGCGCGGCCTTCAGGATGGAGTCGTCGATGCCACGCAGGCCGGCGAGGAACAGCGCCATCACGAAGCCGGCGCTCTGCCAGACGCCTGCGATGACGACGGTGTAGATGGCGCGATCGGGGTTGATCAGCCAGTCGAAGCCGAAGCTCGTCCAGCCCCACTCGTGCATGACCTTTTCCAGGCCCAGGCCCGGGTTGAGGATCCACTTCCAGGCCGTGCCGGTGACGATGAAGCTCAGCGCCATCGGGTACAGGTAGACGGTGCGCAGCACGCCTTCGGCGCGGATCTTCTGGTCGAGCAGGATGGCCAGCAGCAGCCCGATGGCCATGCCGAAGAACAGGAACAGGCCGCCGTAGATGGCCAGGTTCTTCAGCGCCACCCACCAGCGGTCGCTCTCCCACAGCGTGGCGTACTGATCGAGGCCGACGAACTCGTAGTTGGGCAGCAGCCGCGAAGCCGACACCGACAGGTAGCCGTTCCAGGCCATCAGGCCGTAGATGAAGAAGAAGGCGAGCAGGAAGGAGGGTGCCAGCACGAGCTTGGGCATCCATTCCGACAGCCGTGTGGCCATCGAGACGGGCACGGGCGTGCTCGCCGCGCGCACCGGCGTGGCAGTCGACGTGTTCATGTGTAGGCCCCGGGAGGAGAGCGCGGCGTCGGGGCGACGCCGCGCCGGGGAGAATGACACGGAACGCGGCCGGCGTGAACCGGCCGCGGACCGCAGGGCTTACTTGGTCTTCGCGGCGGCGACGAGCTTGTCCATGGCCGAGGCCGAGGTCATCTTGTCGTCGTTCCAGAACTGCGAGACCACGTCCTTGATCGCGCCTTCGGCGGCCGAGGGGACGGCCATGCCGTGGGCGATGGACGGCACCAGCGAGCCGGCCTTGGAGGTCGACACGAAGTCGGCCGCCGAGGTCTTGGCGCAGTCGTCGAACTTGTCCAGCTTCATGCCCAGGCGAACCGGGATCGAGCCCTTGTTCAGATTGAACACTTCCTGGAAGTCGGTCGACATGATCGCTGCGGCCAGGTCCTGCTGCGCCTTCTGGTTGCCGGCGTCCTTCAGCTTGAACAGCGCGAAGCTGTCCACGTTGTAGGTGTAGGACTTGGCGGTGCCGGGAGCGGCCACGCAGGCGAAGTCCTTGCCCGGCACCTTGCCGGCGGCGATGAACTCGCCCTTGGCCCAGT
>Ga0116157_10006095_pt1 | contig 10939 bp, 6 predicted proteins | sample AD_UKC048_MetaG_FD_89882 | JGI IMG/M metagenome (GOLD analysis project Ga0116157, IMG submission 89882) | Active sludge microbial communities of municipal wastewater-treating anaerobic digesters from USA - AD_UKC048_MetaG | ecosystem: Engineered > Bioreactor > Anaerobic > Digestate | place: USA... | reverse complement strand
GTCGCCAGGCATTTTTGCTTCTTTTGTTGCCAGACAAAAGAAGGCCCTCGCGGCAGCGATAGCCCCGATTACCTCACAAAATAATAATTTGGAATTTTGTGTTCGGTCAGTTCGCTTCGCTCGTGTGCAGCGGATATCCTTTTTAAACGACCATCGGGAGTTTAAAAAGATAGCAGCGCAAAGCGGAACCAGCTCCCAAAAGTTAAAACCCACAACACCAGTAGGGTAATCCCACTTCAACTTGTTTTGCATTAGCAACCACCCCAAACAGCTGTTAAAGTACACCCATACTGTTAAACCCATTGAACCATCGGCAACTATGCAGAAAAAAACCTAATTTTAAAACATCACTTTTGTAACCATTTAAAAAACCACCGCATATAGTGCAACTTTACCTCGCAATACAAGCTGCCAAAAAAATGCTCCATTCCCTTTACTGGATGGTGGTTTTGTTGTGTACGGTTTTTTCGGCACATGCCCAATTGCCCAATTTTACCCTTACTGTTACCCCAACCGATGAAACCTGCCCCGGCAACGGCTCGCTGACATTTGCTGTTTCGGGCAACGATCCGTTGGCCACAATGACTTATACCGTTTACGAACTGCCCGATACCGTAACGCCCATAACCGTACAAACAGCCAACTCAATCAGCGGACTTACCGAAGGCGATTACCAGGTCATTGCCACACAAACCCTTGGCCCCGACTCCAATACCCAAACGCAACAAATCCATATCGACTCTCAATTGGTGACTTTGGCTTATACCATCGCCAGCACCGATGTGACGTGCAACAACAACGGCACCATGACGATTTCTGTTTTTTCGGGAACGGGCGTGGCTTATGAAATTCTTTCGGGACCCATGATACGGGCGCCGCAATCCTCCAATGTTTTTACCGGGCTCGCGGCAGGTTTGTATGAAGTGCGCGTGATTGACAATTGCGGCGAAGGTTGGGTGGCCACGCACACCGTATTTTACGACAACTCGTTTTCGGTAACACCAACCGCTTCCAATGACCAGCAGCTCGTTAGTTGCAACTCGACCACGTTTTCACAAAGCATCTCAGCGCCTTTGGGCGTTATGTTGAATTATCCGCTTACGGTGGTTTACACCTTTTATCCGCCAGGCGGTGGCACGCCGCAGGTTATTACCACGATTATCAATTCGGGCGATCCATCCAATATTGTCATCGATACCGTCGTACCTTATTACGACAACCAGACTTACACCTATACCGTGGTCATCACCGATGCCTGCGATAAGGAATATAATTCGGGCAATACCCAAATCAACCCCAAGTTTACGGGAGACGCAAGAAGGGTTCCGGCCAATTGCGGCACGTTTGCCCTGAGTTATGTTTTTTCTAATTTCATGCCGCCGCTTTCGATCAATTTCCTGACCGTTCCGGGCGGTTTCAATCCAGTCGATTTCAACAGCAATTATCCAGGCCCGTTTGCTTCAACTCCGATACCCTTTGGCGATGCGACGCATCCCGTGCCAGAGGGCACTTATACCGCCGAAATCACAGACGGTTGCGGCCGCACGGTAATGACCAACATCAACATCGAGTACATAGATCCCGAGCCCAACGTCAACATCACGCCCAATCCGGGTTGCGATGACAAAAGCAAAGTAGAGATCAAAATCCCCGACATCAAGCTTGTTGGCGCTACCATCACCATTGCACCGGCAGCATTTACCACGCCATTACCCGCCGACATGAGCAGTATGATCGATGGGCAAGGCAAACTCATCATGGAGAACATGCCGCCCGGCGTCTACACGATAACTTTGCTCGACGAGTGCGGCGAAACCTATGTGGTCGTTTTTACCGTGGTGGGTGTGGTTTCGCAAATTACGAGCAGCGACCGTCCGGCGTGTACGTTGGGCATGGGCTCGGTAAGGATTCGCGGGATTTGTACGTATCTGATTTCTGCCATCATACAAACTGCGCCCGCTGGATTTACACAACCTTTACCGTTTGACGCCTCTTCGTATCTTACCTTCAATGGTATTTTGTCGATGGCCGATTTACCACCCGGCGATTATACGTTCCTCGTCAAGGACAACCTCAACGTCGAGCTCACGCGTACGATAACCGTTACACCCTATGAGGTGACCGAAAACACCTTCAGCATCGTGGAGTATTGCGGCGCTTTCGACCTTACTTTTACCCACGATACCAATGCCACTACCGCTTTGGCTTTTTACCTGCAACGGTTTAATCCGGTAACAGGAACCTGGGGCCATCCGCAGACCAATGCGCCTTATACCGACGGGCAGCCACTAAGCGCCGTAACCGGATACCTATTGATAAACGACACCACCAACTTCAACATTTCCTACCTTGGCGATTTCAGGATCATCAAACAATTTGAAACTTATGATAACGGAAATGTAGGCGAATTCAAGATGTGCTACGAAATCATCCAGACGTTTACTTTTACCAACACGATCCGGATTACCGACATCAGTAAATCGACCTGCAGCGGACTTACTTCGGATGTGACCGTGACTGCGGCCGGCGTCAATCCGCTTACCTACCAGATTACGAGCAAAAATGGACTGCCGTTCTTTATCGATAACGGTTACAACAACGTCTTTACGAACCTTGCGCCTGCGATTTACAATTTTCTCGTGTTCGACCCGTGTGCCAATATCGGAAACCGGATTGTAGACATTGCCGCGCTTCCGTCATTGGTCAACATCAACCAACCGCCTGACCTCGTCGAATGCGATGGCGACGACCACGACAGTAAGGCCATCTTTGACCTGAATACACAGAACGCGACCATACTCGGCACGCAATTACCTGCCAATTATACGCTTACTTACCATGACGATCCTACCGATGCTGCAAACGACATCAATCCGATACAACCGCTGCTGACCGCGTCCAGCCAAACGGTCTACATCCGGCTCGAATACAATGGCGTGGTGGGCTGCTACGATATTGGTTCTTTTCAGGTCATCGTGGCGCCGACACCCGAATTGCATATCCAACCAACAGCGGTAATCTGTGAAGGCAATAGCATTACCCTGAGTGCCGACGCTGGATTCCCGTCGTATCTGTGGTCGACAGGTGAAACCACAAGCTCGATTGTGGTAGACGAGCCCGGCACCTACACCGTCGAAGTCTCACAAACGCTGCTTGGAGAAACCTGTAGCAGTATCGCATCGATTGATGTAAAACTGTCAGCTTCGGCATCCATCCGGCAAATCCTTACTACCGATTTTACCTCTGACGACAACATAATCACGGTGGTACTCGAAAATCCCGGCGCGGGCCAGTACAGTTATTCGCTAGACAATGTGAATTTCCAATCGTCGGATACCTTTTATGGATTGCCTGCCGGAGAATACACCGTATATGTTAAAGATGAAAACGGCTGCGACCCGATCAACCAGGAAGTCTACCTGCTCACCTACCCCAAGTTTTTTACGCCCAACACAGACGGCTACAATGATTTCTGGCAGGTGAAATTCTCGTACAATGAACCTACGATGAAAGTCTACATTTTTGACCGTTACGGCAAATTGCTTACCGGATTCAACGGCGCGAGCGTGGGTTGGGATGGGCGTTACAATGACGCCGATTTACCGTCGGAAGATTATTGGTTTTTGGTCATTAGGCCCAACGGAAAAGAATACCGCGGCCACTTTGCGATGAAGCGATAAAACAAATCCTTTGATTATTTCTTGACAAACTTGTTGTTTACAATGCCATTTGCCGTGGCGATTCGCAGTAGGTAAACGCCGCTTTTCAAATCAGAAACATCGATTGTTTCAATAGGATTTAAATGGATTTGCACCAATTCTCCGAGTATGTTGTAAATCGCAACGGCATCGATTATAACATCCGATTTCGAGTGAATATTCAAAAAATCAGCCGCCGGATTCGGTGAAACGGTAAAACCACTTATATCGAATGCTGCCGTGGCCAAATTGCAACCGCTGGTCAGTATGCAATTTGTGGAAACATTTGCGAGGGTAAGCCAATTCTGGATAATTTCGCCTTCGTATGCATCTACACAAACATACTCAAGGTTAGGACTGCCTGGAATGGTGGTGTAAAGCCCGTCACCATCGTAGTCTCCGTTTTCAATATTCAAGGAAATCAGGCTGTTGGATCTCACATCGAAATCAGAAACCGGGTGATGGCTCAGGTCAAGCGAACTCATCAGGTTATTGCGGCAATAAAGATAATCCAGATAGGAATTTTGAGACAGGTCGAGCGTGGTAATTTGGTTGTTCCCGCAGGATAAGTAGTTTAGAAATGTCTGTGTCGATGTATCGATATGTGTGAGCTGATTGTTGGCACAAAGTAGCTTCGTGAGCCAGTTTATGCCTGATAGATTCACATGGGCAACTTGATTGTTTGAAAAATCCAAGGTCGACACCATATGCGGAAGATACAAGGCATCGATGCTTGTGAGCCAATTGTAGCTCAGTATAAGTGTGTCGAATCCGTCCTGATCGTTGAAACTAATGTCTGACAACGAAGCGATGCGATTGCTTCCGGCGTTGAGCACCACTACACTTGTCTGGCTCAAGTCGATGGATTCGATGCGGTTGTTCTGGCAAAATACTTTATTTAGGTTGGCCAAACCTGACAAATCAAGATTTTCGATCAAATTTCCATAACACCTCAATTCCTTTAGGTTGGCAAAAAACCCGATTCCTTCGAGGCTCGAAATCAGATTCGCATTTGAGATACCCGTGACGTTTAAATAAAATACGTTCTGTGCTTCGTCTGTTGATACTTCACCGTCGGCGTTGACGTCAATGTCCATGATTGTTTGATTGGCGTCTTTGGCGGCGCCGTAATCGAATAGCCTGGCCTTGAAATGGGCATCGGGGAAATTGATGATTTGCGCCTCCACGGCAAACCCAAAACAAAAGGCAATAAATAACAAGTAGATTTTTTTCATAACCCATGCGATAGATTATCAAATGTAAGCTATTCATTCCAATAAAAAACCCGATGCGTTACCATCGGGTTTTTGTTATTTTAATGGGCGATACTTTCAACGTCCTCTGGACGATGCTTATATTTAAACATAAACATAAATAAAATTGATATTACCAATGCATAGGCGGCAAAGATAAACCAGAAACCACTCCAATCGGTTTTACCATCGATTGTCAAATAATCCAATATCCGACCGCTCGCAAAACTACCAATCATTGCACCGATTCCATTGGTTACCATCATAAATAAACCTTGCGCGCTTCCGCGTAATTTTGAATCTGTCTCTTTTTCGATATACAATGAGCCCGAAATATTGAAAAAATCGAAAGCCATTCCATATACTATCATTGAAAGAATCAAGAATACAACTCCGGCACCAGGATTGCCAATTCCAAACAAGCCAAATCTTAGAACCCATGCCAACATGCTAAAAAGTATCACTTTTTTGATTCCGAACTTTCGTAAAAAGAAAGGAATTGTAACTATAAACGCGGTTTCGGAAATCTGAGAAATGGAAATCAATATGTTTGAATGTCGAACGCCCCAAGTGTCTGCGAATTCGGGAAAACTCTTGAAGCTTTCAATAAATGTTACACCCCATTGATTTGTGACTTGCAACGCAGCTCCCAACATTAAAGAAAACGCAAAAAACAACGCCAATCTCTTTTCTTTCAATAGGACTAAGGCGTCGAGTCCCATTATGGAAGTAATGGAATTTTTGGTTGAAGTGTTTTGAGGAACGCAGGATGGAATTGTGAAACAATACAATCCTGTCGCAAAAGAAGCTAAAGATGCAAAGACAAGTTGATTGGAGGTCAAGGTCCAACCCAAAAGATCAGTAATCCATTGTGCCGCGATAAAACCAATAGTTCCCCACACGCGTATTGGAGGAAAAGCCTTTTGAGGATCCAATTCGTTGTTTTTTAAAACCGAATAAGAAACGGTATTATTGAGTGAGATTGTAGGCATATAGGCCATACATACAAATAACATAGCTAGAAACATTCCCGCCGGTGAATTCACGGTACTTGCATAATACAAAGCAATTGAACCCAAAATATGACAAATTCCTTGAAGCCTCTCTGCGTTGATATACTTATCGGCGAGTAAACCCAAAAAGCCGGGCAACAAAATCGAAGCAATTCCTAATGTTAAGAAAGCGTTCCCAATATCACTACCTTGAAATTTTAAAGTTACGAACATGTAGGAACCTATAGAGGTAAGATAAGTTCCCCAAATAAAAAACTGTAGAAAATTCAAAACTGTTAGTCTTGTTTTTATATTCATCATATTTTTGTTTTGCTTTGATAAGGTTAACAGTTTGTAAATCTAATATTAAATACGAGATAAACAAAAAATTACAAAGGTTTCAGGGACAGTTTGACCAGGTCTAAAACCGCATCGAATTGCTCTTCGCGTGTGAGGTTGGAGTTGTCAATCTGGATCGCGTCGGCGGCTTTGGTGAGTGGCGAATCGTCGCGGTGCGTATCAATGTAATCGCGGCCTTCGACGTTTTTTAGGACTTCGTCGTAAGTGACCTTGAGCCCTTTCTGCTGCAATTCGTCGAAACGCCTTTGGGCACGAGTATGCGAAGAAGCGGTCATGAAAATTTTGAGTTCGGCATCGGGGAAAACCACAGTACCGATGTCGCGTCCGTCCATGACAATGCCTTTGTTCTTACCCATGGCTTGTTGCTGCTCAACGAGTTTGGCACGCACCGCAGAAACCTCAGCCACCTGGCTTACAAAGTTCGACACTTCGATGCTGCGGATTTCGGTCTCGACATTGGTGCCGTTCAAATACATTTCTGCAAAACCCAACGCAGGGTTGAATTGGAATTCGAGTTTGATGAATTGCAAGCTGTTCACGAGGGTTTCCTTGTCGAAAAAATCGGCATCGATATAACCGTTCTGCATCGCGAACAACGTCACCGCGCGGTACATGGCGCCCGTGTCTACGTACACATAACCCAGGTGTTTGGCGAGTTGTTTGGCGAGGGTACTTTTTCCCGTCGAGGAAAATCCGTCGATGGCAATGGTAATTTTTTTCATCATTGTTCGGCGAAGTTGATGGTGAGTCCAAAAAGGCTCGTGTTGGCGCCCAATGAATATCTGGAGTAAGAATAATCGAATTTGAGTCGACCCATTTTGAGACCAACGCCTGCAGAAATACCAGAGAAATTGCGTTGTTCGAGCAAGCGCAACTCTTCTCCCCTACGGAAATTATAACCCAAACGGATGTTGAATCCTTTCTTGGGGAACAGCTCGGCACCCACGATTAAGTGGCGCAAGGCGTTGTTGAAAAACGACACCTTTTCTGGAGTGGATCCGCCGTCTATATTGTTTTGTGCGCGCGCCGGATTGGAGAAACTCACATTCCATTGCTGCAGGTTTTCCAGGGTAAGGTGCCAACGGATTGGCACATTAGAGAGTTCTTGTGAAATCCCTGCCATGACTTCGAAAGGCAAGGGCTCGCGCGTATCTTCATAGGCCTTGAATTGCATCCCGAAGTTGCGCACCACGATCGCGTAATTGATGTCGTTGGCCTCATCGATATAAACGGCTCCCACATCAATCGCGCCGCCAAAAGAACTGTAGCTTTCCAGCGATGATGAAATGAGTTTTCCGCTTGCACCCAAGTGGAAATCGGTAAAGGGAATGTTGTAAGCGTATCCAAACGACAAGGCAATTTCGCTCCCGGTAAAACTCGAAGTAGCGATACCGTTTTCATCGTAACCGTCGAATTTTCCGTAGTTGACATAATTGACTCCGGCGTGAAAGGTTTGCACGTGGCGGTCATACGTATAAGCGTAGGAAGCTGTTCCGTACCTGACTTCACCGTAATAACTGCCATAATTCACCGCAAGCCGATTGTCCATTTCAGGGTTAATCGCAGCCGGATTGAAATTGGCTTGGTTGACATCATAATCGTAAATGGTAAGTACTTTCCCGCCAAGCGCTGCCTGTCGCGGTGAAACGACCAAATTCAGGAATTTGTAAACCGATTTACCTCCAACCTGGCAGTACGCCGCAGTTCCCAAAAAGAAAATCGTAAGGTAGAGGAATGGTTTGATCATTTGCAATCGTTATTTCTGAAAGTATAACGCAGTTGCGAAGATATTATTTTTAATAAAAAAACGGCCAATTAATTTGGCCGTTTTTTGTTATAATTTTTTTGCGTTTTTAACGTCGTCTTTGGTCAACGCCACTTTGAGCACTTCGCTCATGTCTTTCACATAATGAAAGGTAAGCCCGTCAATGTACTCGGCCTTGATCTCATCCACATCCTGCTTGTTCTGGTAGCACAGGATGATTTCCTTGATGTTGGCGCGTTTGGCAGCCAGGATTTTTTCTTTGATGCCGCCCACTGGGAGCACTTTACCCCTAAGGGTAATCTCGCCGGTCATCGCAATACTTTTTTTGACGCGCTTTTGTGTGAACAAAGACACCAGCGAAGTAAGCATGGCAATTCCCGCACTTGGCCCGTCCTTGGGCGTTGCGCCCTCTGGTACGTGCAGGTGGATGTTGTATTTGGATAGCGTTTCATTGTTGAGGCCAAACTCGGGTGCGTTGGCTTTGATATATTCGAGTGCGATAGTTGCCGATTCCTTCATCACCGTACCCAGATTACCCGTAATAGTCATGGTTCCTTTTCCCGGCGACAGCAGCGACTCGATAAACAAAATATCGCCGCCCACAGCCGTCCAGGCCAATCCGGTTACTACGCCGGCCACTTCGTTATTTTCGGATTTGTCGCGTTCCATTCTGGGTGCACCGAGGATTTTCACGATATCGGCATCGGTGAGTTTTTCGCTGTAGTCCTCTTCCATGGCTACCGATTTGGCGATATTGCGAACCACTTGAGCAATTTTGGCTTCGAGCCCACGCACGCCCGATTCGCGGGTGTACCCTTCGATGATTTTTTCGAGTTGTTTCTTACCGATGGCGACATCTTTTGCCGTAAGCCCGTGTTCCTTTAATTGTTTGGGGAACAAGTGCTGGCGCGCAATTTCGACCTTCTCTTCAATGGTGTAGCCCGACATCTTAATGACTTCCATACGGTCGCGCAAGGCAGGCTGTATGGCCGACAAATTATTAGAAGTGGCGATGAACATCACTTTAGACAAATCGTAACCCATTTCTAGGAAGTTGTCGTAAAAGGCGTTATTCTGTTCTGGGTCGAGCACCTCGAGCAGCGCCGATGAAGGGTCGCCCTGGTTGCTCACCGAAAGTTTGTCAATCTCATCGAGTACAAACACCGGATTGGAAGTCCCTGCTTTTTTAATGCTTTGGATGATCCGGCCGGGCATCGCACCAATGTAGGTTTTGCGGTGTCCGCGGATTTCGGCTTCGTCACGCAATCCACCAAGGGAAATACGAACATATTCGCGTCCTAAAGCTTCGGCTACCGAACGCCCGATTGAGGTTTTACCCACACCCGGAGGCCCAGACAAACAAATTATCGGCGATTTCATATCGTTGCGAAGCTTTAAAACCGCAAGGTGTTCGATCATCCTTTTCTTGACGTCTTCTAGCCCAAAATGGTCTTTGTCGAGTATTTTTTGTGCGCGCTTTAAATCGAAATTGTCATGCGAGAATTGGTTCCAGGGCAATTCGAGGAACAACTCAAGGTAATTGCGTTGGATTCCAAAATCAGGAGCCTGCGGATTCATGCGCTGCATTTTTGACAATTCCTTCTCAAAGTGTGTCTTGGTTTTGTCATCCCACTTTTTGGATTTGGCCTTGAGGCGCATCTCGTCTAATTCCTGTTCATTTGAGGCACCACCCAATTCTTCCTGGATGGTTTTCATTTGCTGGTGCAGGAAGTATTCGCGTTGTTGCTGGTCGAGGTCAAAACGAACCTTAGACTGGATGTCGTTCTTGAGTTCGAGTTTCTGCAATTCGAGGTTCATAAAACGTAAAGTCTCTAGTGCGCGTTCCTTGAGCGCGTTCATCGCAAGCAAATCCTGTTTCTCCTTAACCGACAAATTCATGTTCGAGGAAACAAAATTCACGAGGAACGATTGGCTCTCTATATTTTTGATGGCAAAAGTCGCTTCGGTTGGAATGTTCGGGCTTTCCTTAATGATTTGGATGGCGAGTTCCTTGATAGATTCAAGAATGGCGAGAAATTCGGTATCGTGTTTTCCCGGACGTTTTTCCTCAACCTCCTTGACGTTCGCCATCAAATAAGGCTTTTCTGAAATAACAGCATCAATTTGGAAACGCTTCTTGCCTTGCAAGATCACGGTGATGTTTCCGTCGGGCATTTTGAGTACACGCAGGATTTGCGCCACCGTCCCGATTTTATTGATGTCGTTTTTGGTAGGATCTTCATCTTCCTCATTTTTCTGCGCTACCACACCGATGGTTTTCCCAGCAGCATTGGCGTCATTGATGAGTTTGATGGATTTATCGCGTCCGGCAGAAATCGGGATGACCACGCCGGGAAATAAAACGGTGTTTCGTAAGGGTAAAATGGGTAACGTGGCAGGTAGCTCTTCGTTATTCATTTCTTCTTCATCTTCGGGAGTGAGTAGCGGGATTAATTCTGCATCCGATTCAAATTCCTGAAGTGACAGGTTGTCAAAAGTGAGTATTTTGTGATTTGGCATCTTTTATAGTGGGTCAAAATGTCATTAATAATTTGGAAATACAGACAAAGGTAAGGTAACTTCCTCTTAACATTGCCTTAAAATCGATGTATGACGTATTAATTCGTCACGCGATAAAGGAGGCAACTTTTGTGCCATAAAAAAGCCCGATGGTCGATGTTTCGGGCTTTTACAATGTATAAAAATGGGTTTTGTTAAGGCGCTGCGTTAACATGAACTGGTCCTATCCATACCGAGTTCTCGGTTCCCGAACAATTAGAGCGTACATAAAAATCGTAGCCCAAGGTTGCAGAAAGTCCGGTAATGGATTTGGTGGTCGTTGTTGAAGGAATAGTGGTTCCTGTCCCCAGC
>Ga0116157_10006094_pt1 | contig 10941 bp, 7 predicted proteins | sample AD_UKC048_MetaG_FD_89882 | JGI IMG/M metagenome (GOLD analysis project Ga0116157, IMG submission 89882) | Active sludge microbial communities of municipal wastewater-treating anaerobic digesters from USA - AD_UKC048_MetaG | ecosystem: Engineered > Bioreactor > Anaerobic > Digestate | place: USA... | reverse complement strand
GGCTTCGGGCACCGATTGCTGCAATCATGCCGAAAAGAACAACAGAGATGCCGCCGACCACGGCTTTGGGAATAGTAGAAATAATGCAGCCAAGTTTTGGGACAACACCCATCAGAATGGCGAATCCGGCAGCAACTCGCATAACCTGAGGATTATGAACTTTTGTAAGAGCGACAACCCCTGTATTCTCAGAATAAGTAGTATTTGGCGGGCCACCGAACATAGTGGATACTGAAGTTGCCGCGGCCAGTGGTGCGATAAACGCAAATGATGAGCCCAGGAATACCGGCATACGGCCTCTGGTTATCAGGTGAAAAATCAGGGTTCCGATTCCGGCCATGAACAGGGCAACAGAAACATCCAGCCCGGTGATTAAGGGCACGAGAACTGTAGCACCAAACATGGTAAAAGCGTGCTGCAGACCAAGAATTATTTTTTTTCCGAGAGGCAGGGGAACATTCTCGCAGATGACACCCTGATTTCCTGCTGCAAATGCCTGATCCATAATATACTCCCTCTGTTTTAAATCGAGCGAAGTATAGCCAAGTTTGCAGAGACAGGCAACAAATTAAAAGCGCGCGGTATTATGTAAACCTCCAGCGCTTTTATAGCTCTTACTATAGCTGATGCCAGCAGAATGGAGCTCGATAACTCAATTTCTGTTCGAGCATTTTCTGGGCTTCCAAAACAGGAACTTCGCCGATATGAATCCTGTTTCTATCGCTCTCTGAAGTGGTGGGGTCGCCTTTAACGATTTCCTGGGCGATAATCTTCTTGTTTTTGGGGTCGATAAAATCCACAACAAAATCATGAATTGGAAACTTGCCAGCAAATTTACCCTTTGAATAATAAATGCGATCGCTTTTCAAGGTCATTCTGATCACGAGATTAATATTATCGGGGGAAGGTGGCATGCGATTTTCGGGCAGGTTATACTGGAGGCGTGAAACAAGTCGGCCGTTGGCATCCGGTTTTGCATTAATGATCAGAATTTTTGCTTCTGAGAATTTCTGAGAATAATTGTCGACACCGGGAAGTTTTTCGGAGGCCTGGGGTAAAGCGGCATAGACTTCGGCAATCTGGCGAAACTGTTTTTCGAATGGTTCAGTGCGTGCAAGAAAACCGTTTTCGACATAAGAGACGATCGCCGTGATAACCAACCAGACCGCCAGCCCAAGACCAGAAATAACGAGAAATACGACCATCAGACCGCTTAATCTTGAGGGGCCTGATGCTGCCGCGGCATTTTTACCGGCATCTTTTTTATCGATAACGGCAGAAAGGGTATTTTTGAGGTTATTAAGCTCGTTTTGGCGGACATCGTTCGACATTTTATCTCCAGATAGTTGTTTTTGAAGAAATAGAACGTTTTTATCGATTCATTTAGTAATTTTACAACAATTATTTATATTTCTTCGTTTTTTAAAATCTTTCGGCTATTTTTAACTAGTGGTCTGTCAACATTGAACGTGCAAAATCAGTTACCTCTACGTCATCCCTGCGAAGGCAGGGATCTAAGATGCTGACAACCAGATTTCCGCCTGTATCCTCTGGGGCATAAACGCGGGAATGACGAAGATTCAAATGAGACAGAGAACTAGAATTTTTATAAAAACAGTGACGTCAGATAAAGGTAATTCAACAAGGCGTTCAATCTCTGGTCATAAAATGGTTGTAAAATGGCTTTCAGCCGTTTTTGTGGTCTCACTTATCTTTGGTTTACATAATATTTATTATCAGACATTCTGTTTTTTCAGAACGAGGAAAAAGGCTTCGAATAAAATAACCCAAAACGACTTCTCCGCATGCAACGATTTCAACAATCGGCCTGTAAATTAATCACGAAACCGGCAACGGTCTACGTAAACATTGTCGCAATAATTTGCAACAATTTACCGAATTTGATTCTCATTTTATCGCTTATGCACCTTGAAGATGCCAGATGCAGGTCATCTCACTGATACCTTGCCCTCTATCCTGTTAACTGCTGGCCATGAGTGATACGTATGGCTCCACTGGAAATAAGCAAAGATTGTTCTAAAATTCATCTGCGCAAAAGCTTTTAGTTCTCTAATGTCAAAGAGTATAAGTTTTATTAAGAGTTTCAGATAGCTAATAATAACCAGAGTCTGCCTTGCGTAAATTCAGCTGTGAAAATATCTTGACTGCCTGTTGACCCTGCCTTTATTATGGGCGCATGAATTTAATGGATCTTACCGCAGCGGAACTTTCACAAATCGACAAGGAAAACACCTTCGTTATTGTACCACTTGGCTCTATTGAGCAACATGGACCACATCTCCCACTTGGTACAAAATGCTTCATTGCCGAAACTATTGCCTTCGAAGCGGCAACAAGACTTAAAAACGAAGAATATGGCTGCCTGATCGCGCCAACTGTCCCGTTCATGCCGTGCCATACCAGCGCCGGCTTCATGGGCAGCTATGGTATGGGCGCCAGAACCTATTCTGATGCTCTTTACGATATCGGCAGCTCACTGAGTCGCGATGGCTTCAAAAACCTTGTCTTCGTCAATCTGTCGATTTCTCCCGAAGCTCTCAAGGCAGTTGCCGTCGCTGTTGAAGATCTCAATACCCTGAGAGAATTCAGAGCTATCGATCCGATACCTCTCTGGACTTTCTCGCACAACGAGCGCCTCGATGCAGCTCTGCGCGCTATCGGGCTCGAACCGGCAAGCGAGTTGCATGCGGATGTCAAGGAAACCAGCGCCCTGATGCATATTGCCCCCGAGCTTTTACGCGACCAGATCGCCCGGCAGCTGTCAGCCTGTTGTGCCAACCCCGCCTGGGAAGTCTTGAAAGGCAATTTTTCGTTTCAGGAAATGGGTTCGCGTGAGGGTTATCTTGGTTCGCCGGCTCTAGCCACCCCCGAGCTTGGCAAGCTTTTTATCGATGAAGCGGCCTTTGCCCTGGCAGAATCGGTTAAGTTTGCCGCCGACGGCAACCCGATGCCGGAACTGCCTATACAGATCAGAATGCTGCTGAAAATGGTCGACCTCGACGAGATGTAACCCATCTTTCCAGCTTGGCATCCCCCGCCGCATAGAGTTATGTAAACTACGCACTGGTCTCTCCTGAAAAACCCGGGCAAAATTATCCAAACCGCCCACCAAGCCTGAAATTCACGCGTATTATGTAAACCACACGCTAAATCTGCAAATTTACACGTAAATTATGTAAACTCCGCGCCAGCACCTCTCAATTTTTAATTTTTACAAATTCGAGAAGTTTTATTTTATTTTTTTCAGCAAAAATGTCGAATCTACCTTGACGCTTGTTTTTCAGACCAGTATGATTCATCTGCCAGATACATCAGTTCTTGATGTCAAACCAGTTGTAACGGAGGCTTCGATGTCGCAGGTCCTCAATATTTTCGGTGAACTGACCTTCAATAAAGCGATAATGCGCGAAAAACTCAGCAATAATGCCTATGAAAAGCTTATTGCCACCATTCAGAGCGGCAGCCCGCTCGACCAGTCGATTGCCGAAGATGTCGCCCATGCCATGAAAGAATGGGCAATCAGCAAAGGCGCCACCCACTTCACCCACTGGTTCCAGCCGCAGCGCGGTGGCACCGCCGAAAAACACGACGCCTTCCTCACCTACTCAGACAACGGCGAAATGCTAGAAAGATTCTCAGCCAAACAGCTGATTCAGAGCGAGCCAGACGCCTCTTCCTTCCCTTCCGGCGGCATGCGTTCGACCTTTGAAGCCCGCGGCTACACCGCCTGGGATCCCACTTCCCTAGCCTTCCTTATCGAAACTGGCAAAACCCGCACCCTGGTTATACCTTCGGTTTTCCTCTCCTGGACCGGCGATGTTCTCGACATGAAGACGCCATTCCTCAGATCGATGCGTTCACTAAACGACGCTGGAATAAGCCTTCAGAGACTTCTTGGCAATCGCCTTGCCAAGAAAATCATCGTTAACTGCGGCCCTGAACAGGAATACTTTGTTGTTTCGAAAAAACTCTACGAAACCCGCCATGATTTGAGAACCTGTGGCAGAACACTTTTTGGTGCCCCGCCTGCCAAGGGGCAGCAGATGGAAGACCACTACTTCGGCGCCATTCACGAAAAAATGATCGCCTTCATGGAAGACCTCGATCGCGAGCTCTACCGCCGCGGTATTCCGGCTAAAACCCGCCACAACGAAGTTTCGCCGAATCAGTTCGAACTTGCCCCCCTGTTCGAAGAAGCCAATCTGGCCATCGATCACAACCTGCAGACCATGAATGTCATGAAGCATGTCGGCAACCGCCATGGCCTGGTCGTACTGCTGCACGAAAAACCCTTCGCCGGCGTCAACGGTTCGGGTAAGCATGTCAACTGGTCGGTCGGCGATAACACCGGAGCCAACTATCTTGAACCATCTGCCTCGCCGTTGAAAAACATCAATTTTCTGCTCACTCTCGGCGCGGTTATGCTCGGTGTCGACAAATTCGGTGGCCTGCTGCGCGCCTGTGTCGCCGACGCAGGCAACGACCACCGCCTCGGCGCCAATGAAGCGCCACCGGCAATCATGTCGATCTATCTTGGTGAATATCTTACCAAGCTCGTTAATGAAATCGAAAGCATGGGCAAGCCGACCGAGCAGGCAATGGCCAACATCAACATGGGCGTCAGAAACCTGCCGCGCATTTCCCGCGATTATTCTGACCGAAACCGCACTTCACCAATCGCCTTCACCGGCAATAAATTCGAATTCCGCGCTGTCGGTTCGTCACAGAACCCATCTGAAGCGGTTACCCTGCTCAATCAGCTGGCAACTTACGGCTACTACACGATCGAACGCCGGCTCGCCGCCCACAAGGGCAAAGATATCCGCGAAAGCGCCCTGCTCGTTCTCAAAGACGTTTTCAAAGAAACCCGCCGTATTCGCTTCGAGGGAAATGGCTACGGAAGCGAGTGGCACCGCGAAGCCGAGAAACTTGGCCTGCCGAATGCCCGCAACACCCCCGCCGCCCTGCCCGCCTTTGAAGAAAAAGAAGCCATCGAGCTGATGGAAAAAACCCATGTTTTAAGCGGCCGCGAAGTCAAGGCCAGAGTCGAAATCAAATTTGAAAACTACATCAAAACCAAAGAGATTGAGTTCAAGACCGCTATCAACATGGCGAGAACCCAGATACTGCCAACCCTGACAAAGCAGCTGACTCTTTCTGCCAATGCGGCCAACTCTGTCAAAGCCGCCGGCCTGCCGGCCAAAGATATTCTCGAAGAAGTTAAGCGCTTCGACAAGCTTTTCAGTCAGGTCAGAGACAAGACTGAAAGCCTTGCAAAAGCACTCGAAAAGGCAGAAACCCGTAAAAACGCGCATGCCAGAGCCGAATACCTTGGCAACGAATGTGAAAAAGCCCTGCTCGAACTGCGCGCGGCTGTCGATGCGGCCGAAGAATTCGTCGCGGAAGAACTCTGGCCCATGGCCAAATACCAGGACCTTCTGACCGTTCTCTGATGCCACTTTTTTGATCAAAATAACCCTGCAGATTTATGAACTTTTGAAATCTGCAGGGTTATTGACTGTACAGGGGCGCTGCAGTATAATCGCCACGCTGCTCAAGAAGATTTTGAGCCACCTAATCATAGTTGAGGTCTGTTTAAATGAGTCTGTCTATCAGCAAAATTCTCGCCATGACGCCTTCAGACGAAGTTGTTTCGGTCAGCGGCTGGGTCCGCACCAAAAGATCGAGCAAGAATGTATCTTTCGTCGCCCTGAATGACGGCTCAACCATTCGCAATCTTCAGCTGGTCGTCGACACAGAAAAAGGCTATGAAGGCGTTACCGAAGAAGTCATGGCATCGGTTACCACCGGTGCTTCGATAAGTGCTTCCGGCAAGCTGGTTGCCTCTCAGGGCAGCGGCCAGGCCGTTGAGCTGCTCTGCGAAAAAATAACTGTAATTGGCATTGCCGACCCCGACGAATACCCGTTGCAGCCGAAAAAACACTCTCTCGAATTCCTCAGAGAAATCGGCCACCTGCGCTTTAGAACCAATGTTTTTGGCGCTATTCTCAGAGTCAGACATGCTCTGACTTTTGCCATTCATAAATTCTTCAACGACCGCGGCTTCTTCAACATTCACACGCCGATTATCACCGGCTCAGACTGTGAAGGCGCCGGCGAAATGTTCAGGGTTACCACCCTGCCCGACCAGAACCCGCCGCTGACTGACGACGGTCACGTCGACTTCAGCAAGGACTTCTTCGGCAAAGCCACCAACCTCACGGTTTCCGGGCAGCTCGAAGCAGAGCTGGCAGCCACCGCACTCAGCAAGGTCTATACCTTCGGACCGACTTTCCGCGCTGAAAATTCGAACACCTCACGCCACCTGGCCGAATTCTGGATGATCGAACCCGAAGTTGCCTTTGCCGACATCAAAGACAACATGGATCTCGCCGAAGAATTTCTTAAATATCTGATTGGCTACGCCCTTGAAAACTGTGCCGACGACATGGAATTCCTCAGCAAACGCTATTCTGAAGAAGAAAAACTGAAGCCCCAGGCAGAACGCGATGAAATGTCGCTCATCGAAAAGCTTGAATTTGTTCGCAAAAACAGCTTCGAACGCGTCACCTATACTCAGGCGATTGAAATTCTGATGAACTGCCCGATGAACAAAAAGAAGAAATTCCAGTATCCGGTAGAGCGCTGGGGTATCGACCTGCAGTCTGAACATGAACGCTATCTCGTCGAAAAGCACTTCAAAAAGCCGGTTATCGTTACCGACTACCCGAAAGAATGCAAGGCATTTTACATGCGCGCCAACACCGACGGCAAAACCGTCGCCGCCATGGACATCCTGGTGCCGGGCGTCGGTGAAATCATCGGTGGCTCGCAGCGTGAAGAGCGCTATGAGCAGCTCAAACAGCGTGCTGAAGAATTCAAGATCCCACAGGAAAGCATCTGGTGGTATCTCGACATCCGCAAATTCGGCTCAGTAGTTCACAGCGGCTTTGGTCTGGGCTTTGAACGTCTTCTGATGTTCGTTACCGGCATGGGTAACGTCAGAGACGTCTCCCCCTTCCCCCGCACCCCGAAAACAGCTGAATTCTAAAAGCAAAGACCGAAACAGATCGCCCCGGCTAAAAGCCTGGGCGATCTGTTTTTTTTAAGTTGATTATTCCGGTGTTTCGAGGCTGGTCATGAATTCATCCCAGCGGGTGGCCTCGTAGCGTCTGGCTTCGGGGTCGTGGCGCCTGAAAAGTCTTTCGAAGAGAAAGATCCACTGATCGCCCTGTGGCCACAGATAGTTGCGCGGTTCTTCGCGGAAGAACGGGTCGAGCCTGGCAGACTTCACCTGCTGGCGCGCAAGACTTACATAATCCTTTGCGGCGTCGGGCAGCCCCATGGCGGCGTGGCATTCAGCCAGGAGGCGGCTGATGATCGGACTGCCGGCATCGAAAGCGCAAAGCTTGTCGAGCATGCTGACCGCCTGCTGATACTCGCCGGTAGCTGCCGAGAATTTCGCGAACAGATATTGACCGGCGAGATCTTCATAATTTTTGCCACGAAAATTATAGGATTTCAGCATCTGATCGTAGGCGGCAATAAATGCACCCGGATCAGCCTGTTCAAGTCTGATCCAGGCAAGCGTGCGCAGGCAGGCCGGGCCCTTCTGGCGAAGGTTTTCGGCAAGAAGATCAATTTCACTGCGGTCTGCGACAGAAAGTAGTCTTGGCTTCAGGCGACCGGTATGCGACAGGTCGGCTTCGATGTATTTTTCGGCGATACGTTCAGCCTGAGATCTGGCAAGGCTGGCAAAGACCTCATCAAGCAACCATTCAGGCAGACCAAACCCCAGCAGCTTCTGAGATAATTCGACATCGGCAAGAACACTGTTGCGGGCCAGATTCTGGAATATTCTTGCCAGCCTCAGGGCCTCCCAGAAATTTGCGGGCGTCTTATTCACAAAGGTATCCAGTGCCAATTGCCTGTATCTGGCAGCCCGATCGGGGTGATTGAGAAGCATGGCGGCCCCCCACTCTCCTCTGGCCATGGCTTCTTCAAAAAAGCCGGTAAAACGCGATTCCTGCAGACGGTCAGCAACCAGAGCGGCGCGGGCATTTCTGATTCCGGTCAGGTCGACATTTTCAAACGCGAGCGTGCTTTCGTAAAGGGCAAGAGCCGTATGAAGATCGCCGGCAAGTTCACAGCGACGGGCTTCAACAAATACCGGTGGCCAGAAAGAGGGAAATTTCCGGCGCAGTTCAGCAAGCGAACGAACAAATTCCTCGCCAGTTCCCTTCCTTGAAAGAATCCACAGAAGTTCCTGCATGCGGGCATCAACAGAAAAAGGCAGACTCCAGGCAGTTCTGTTAATCTCTGCCTTCCAGTTTTCAGAGCCATCTGAAAGGCTTTTAAGAGCCCGATCGAAATAAATAAAGCCGATATGCAGCTGTATAAGCCAGATTATTACTGCCGCACAGCCAACGACAAGAAGCCTTTTAATGTTGTTGCCGATTCTGGGCGTTTCGCTGATTTCCTGGCGCGGATAAAGCAGATAAAAAAAGGCCAGAACCAGCATTGCCGGCGTTCGCCAGGTGAAATCGGCCAGCAGAGTTGCCGAAACCGCCAGAAAGCCGATCAGCATGCCGGCAGCCCACCAGCCTTTAAATGCTCTCCACCAGATGATAAGACAAAGAATCAGGAGCGGTATGCCACCCCAGAGAAGCAGTTCGAGGAATCCCTGATGCGTGTGGGGGTAGTTCCAGTCATAGACCCATAGCGCAGCGTCAGAGTCGGTGCGCTGGGGCAGCAGAGCGAACTGTAAAACCCCGTGGCCGGAGAATGGTGCCTGACTGATCAAACTGGCGGCGGTTTTCCAGACAACCAGGCGTTCATTGCGGGAAAACTCGGCAAAATCAAACTTATACCCCAGCCTGAAAATCACGACACAGAGCACTATCGCTGCCAATACCGCTGGAATCAGCATATTGTCTGGTTTTTTCTTTAAAGATTCAGGTTTTTCAACAGACTTCGAAGTCGAAAACCGCCCAACAAGCAGATGCAGAGCCAGGCTGATCACGGCAATCGCAAGAACAATTCTGGCGCCGCTGACGACCATATAGAGCAGGTAAGCAGCAATCAGCAGCAGGCGGCGGTTGTAATGAACTTCCGGATTGGAACGGATGCCGGCGATAATTGCCCACACAGCCGCCAGGCACCAGGTAGCCAGATGATTCGGGTGCAAAGAACCGGCCCAGGCGCGGCGCGAAAAGAATTCGCCCAGAGTGGCAGACTCGAGTGCCTGGTTCGTCAATGCGGCACCGACGATGAGAATGCCGCTGAAAGCGATCGTGTCGATGATTCGCTGCTGCTGACGCGGTTCGGCGGCGACCGAGCAGGTCGCGAAAAACAACAGGGTTGCCGCTGAAAATGCCACGAACTGTGAAGTGAGGTCAGCAGCAATACCCTGATAGTGGTTTACGGCAAGCCAGGCCAGGGCTCCGACGGCAAGGAAATGCCTGCAGTCTGCGGTGAAACTGATGCGATCATGCAGCAGTTCGCGGCAGTAGAAAAGCAGAAACATGACAGTGACCGGTGCAGCTGAAATTCCGGCCTGCATACCGACACCCATGGTAACGGCAGAACCCGGGTCAAAACTGATGCCTGCATGGTAGACAACCAGACTTGCAGCACGGTCAGGTTCTTTGTAGAGGTAATATGTACACAAAAACCATGAAAGCACATATAAGACCTGAAAGTTCTCGACCCGCATGGCAGCCTGACTGTGTACCTCATAAGACACGAGCGCGAAGGCGGGCAGAAAGCCGGAATATTTTTTCCCATAGATGCCGGCTGCGATTATGAAAAGCATGACAGCCAGATCGAGGCCCGATTCAGGCAGAAGCATTGAATGATTCTCTGAAAAGATCAATTTTGCCCATACGAGAAGAAATGCCCAGGCTGCAGCCCGTGGAATGAATGATGTCATAGTCATGGTTTTAGCGGTTGTTTCGTTCATAGGAGAACAAATTAACATTTTTTTTGTTTTCGTAGTGGAAATTTTAAATATTTCGTGATAAGATGTAACTTCCCATGAAACGCTAGCCCTTAACTTTAACTTGGTTTAACCTCGCAAACCTTATTACACTCAAGACTGGGAGTAAATTAAATGTACGCCATTATCGAAATCGGTGGAAGACAGTACAACGTCGAAAAAGGCAGCAGACTGCGCTGCGAAAAACTCGACCAGGCCGCAAACTCAACCATGGCAATTGACAAGGTTCTGTTTGTAAAGAACGGCGAAACCGTTCAGATCGGTGCCCCTTACGTGAAGGGTGCCCAGGTTAAAGCCAAGGTTGTTGGCCATGCCCGCGGTAAGAAGATCACTGTTCTTAAATACAAGAGCAAAGTCAACTATCGCCGCAAACTCGGTCATCGCCAGCACTACACCTCTCTTCTCATCGAAGAAATCAAAGGCTGATGATTGTTGTCGACTTCCCGGAAGCCTCTGAAAATCAGGTAAGCCTCAGGGTTGTCGGGCACAGTGGTCAGGCTGCGAAGGGCTTCGATATCGTTTGCTCAGCAGTGTCAGCACTGGTTCAGACGGTTATCGGAGGACTCGAAGAAGAGCTCGAAGCACAGCTTCAGGGTGAGGTCGGAGTGGGTTCATGCAACCTCCTGATCAGAGTTCCAGAGGCGAATGCAGAAAAGTTCAGGGCAGTTTGTAAAGTATTTAAATACGGGTTCCGTAAGATTGCAGAATCGTATCCGGAACATGTTCAGTTGAATTAGTCACCTAAGGGGGATTTATCATGGCTCATAAGAAGGGACAGGGCTCAACCACCAACGGTAGAGACAGTAATGCGCAACGGTTAGGCACCAAGAAATATGCAGGCGAACTCGTAAAAGCCGGCAACATTCTTATCAGACAGCGCGGCACTCCGATTCACCCAGGCCACAACGTCGGCAAAGGCAAAG
>Ga0116157_10006091_pt1 | contig 10945 bp, 10 predicted proteins | sample AD_UKC048_MetaG_FD_89882 | JGI IMG/M metagenome (GOLD analysis project Ga0116157, IMG submission 89882) | Active sludge microbial communities of municipal wastewater-treating anaerobic digesters from USA - AD_UKC048_MetaG | ecosystem: Engineered > Bioreactor > Anaerobic > Digestate | place: USA... | reverse complement strand
GGCCTGCGGCCTCACGCTGACCGTGCGTTATGCACATCGCCCGTCCACACTGGCGGCCAGCTGGGGCACGGTGCTGGCCGGTGTGGCGTTTGTCTGGAACCGCAAGGTCATCCTGGGTGCCACGTCGCTGGACCTGTTTGCCGTGTTGCTGGGCGGCGCCACGGCGCTGCTGCCCATTTATGCGCGGGACATTCTGCACACCGGCCCTGCGGGTCTGGGGCTTTTGCGCGCCGCGCCCGCCGTGGGCGCACTGATCACGTCGCTGGTCCTCATTCGCTGGCCCATGCGGCGCCAGGTCGGTTATCGCCTGCTGGCGGCGGTGGCAGTGTTCGGTCTGGCTACCCTGGTATTTGGCGTGTCTACGCACTTTGGGTTGTCACTGGTGGCGCTGGCCATCACCGGCGCTGCGGACAACATCAGCGTCGTAACCCGGCAAACGCTGGTGCAGCTGGAAACACCCGACGAGATGCGCGGCCGGGTTGCAGCCGTCAGCTCCATCTTCATCGGGGCTTCCAACCAGCTGGGGGAATTCGAATCCGGCGCCACGGCCGCGCTGCTCGGCCCGGTCGGCTCGGTGGTGCTGGGCGGCATGGGCACGATGCTGGTGGCAGCCCTGTGGTTGCGACTGTTCCCCGCGCTGGCCCGGCGCGACCACATGAACTGAACTGATCGGCCAGCGGCCAGCAGAAATCTTGCCAGGCCAAACAAAGCCTTGACAATATTTGCCTAGGCATGTAATATTCGGGCCTTATGAGCCCTTCCAACCCCTCAACCCCAACGGACGCCCAGGCAGCGGACGCCCGGCAAACCGCCATCGCGTTCTACGACGCTGCGGCTTACTCGCCTGAAGAGAGCATTGGCTACCTGATGCGGCGAATTCTGGCGACCGTTGCCCAGGAGGTGGAGCACCAGCTGGAGCCCTGCGATCTGACCAACGCCCAGTGGATGCCGTTGTTCAAGCTGTTCATGGCCAAGGCCGGCACCGTGGCTGAGCTGGCGCGCGAATGCGAGATGGACGCTGGCGCTACCACCCGTCTGCTGGACCGGATGGAAGCCAAGGGCCTGTGCCGCCGGGTGCGGTCCGTAGATGACCGTCGTGTGGTCAACATCGAGCTGACCGATGAAGGTTTCACCGCGGCCAGGAACATTCCGGTGGTGCTCAGCCGCGTGCAAAACGCGCTTCTCACCGGTTTCACAGCAGAAGAGTTTCAGGCATTAAAGGGCTTTTTGCGGCGCATTCTGGCCAACGCACAAGCCCAAACCCGTCAAGAAGGAGGCCCGAATGAGGCATGACCACCCGTGCCGCAGCCTGCTCACCCGTTTAACGCCCGCCGCGGTGCTGCTGGCTGCCGTCTTCGGCCTGTCGGCGTGTGCCGACATGAGCGGCATCCAGTCGCAGCAGGCCACGTTGCGTGACGCCCCTTCACTGGGCCTGCCTGCCGCAACGGCCGCCACTATCACGCTGGATACGCAATGGTGGCGCGAATTTGGCGACGCCCAGCTCAACCGCCTGGTGGATGAAGCATTGGCCAGCAACCCCAGCCTGAAAATCGCGCAGACACGCATTGCCCGCGCTCAGGCGGGTACGGACATGACCCAGGCAGCAACCGGGCCCCAACTGGGCCTGTCGCTCGATGCCACCCTGCAGCAGTACACCGCCAAAGGTGCGGTGCCGCCGCCCCTGGCTGGCGCGGTCCGCAGCAGTGGCACGGCGCAGTTCACGAGCAGCTGGGAACTCGATTTCTTTGGCAAAAACCGCGCCGCGCTGGAAGCAGCACTGGGCAACGTGCGCGCTGCGCAGGCCGACGCACAGGCTGCCCGTATGCTGCTGGCCAGCAATGTGGCACGCAGCTACTTTCAGCTGGTGCGCCTGAATGAGCAACTGATGGTGGCCAACCGTCTGCTGGCCCAGCGCACTCAAGCCCTGCGGCTGGTGCAGGACCGCGTCAACGCCGGGCTGGACACGCGCCTGGAACTGGCTCAGGGCGAAGGCGCCCTGCCCGACGCACGGCTGCAGATCGAAACCCTGCAGGAACAGATCACGCTGGCCCGCCATGGCCTGAATGCCCTGACTGGGCAACCCAATAGGGCCTCAGCCCTCGAATTACCTGCGCTGGCAGCTATTAAAAAAGTAGCGACGGCCACATCCGTTCCATCTGATCTGCTGGGCCGTCGGGCCGACATTGCGGCAGCGCGCTCGCGTGTGGAAGCCGCCACGCAGGACGCGGGCAGCGCACGCAGCCAGTTTTACCCCAACATCAATCTCGTGGCGTTTGCCGGTTTTTCCAGCATCGGCCTGGACCGCCTGATCAGCGCGGGCAGTGAACAGTGGGGCGTGGGCCCGGCGCTGCGCCTGCCGATTTTTGACGGTGGCCGCCTGCGTGCCAACCTGTCCGGCAAAACCGCCGATCTGGACGCTGCAATCGAGAGCTACAACGCCGCGGTCATCGACGCCGTGCGTGACGTGGCCGACCAGCTGGCCTCCAGCCAGGCCATCACCCGCCAGCTGACCGAGCAGCGCGCCGCACAAACCTTTGCCGAAAACGCCTATGACATTGCCGTGAAGCGTTACGAAGCCGGGCTGGGCAACTACCTCAGCGTGCTGACCGCCGAGACTTCGGTGCTGAACCAGCGCCGCCAGGGCGTTGACCTCGCCGCACGCGCACTGGACACCCAGGTGGCCTTGATGCGCGCACTGGGCGGCGGCTACCAGGCAAACCTGCCGACCGCGACATCTGCGAACACTGCCACGACCACGGCCACGACCGCTGCCACGGCACAACAACAAGCGGCTTCCACCCAATTTTGATTCCCACACCGAGTTCTGAACACCATGAGCACACCTGACGTTTCCGCAAAGCCTGCCGTATCCGCCGCAGCCGCCACACCTGCCCCCGCCCCACAGGCCGCCGGCAACCCCGCCCGCAAAAAGGCACTGATCACCCTGGCCAGCATCGTCGTCGTCGCGGGGCTGGGCTGGACCGCCTATGAATGGCTGGTGGCCAGCCACTATGAAAACACCGACAACGCCTATGTGCAGGGCAACGTGATCCAGATCACGCCACAAATTGGCGGCACGGTGATGGCCATCCTGGCCGACGACACCGACTACGTCAAAGCCGGTCAGCCGCTGGTCAAGCTTGACCCTGCCGACGCCCGCGTGTCGCTGGATCAGGCCGAGGCCAATCTGGCGCAAACCGTGCGGCAGGTGCGCACGCTGTACGCCAACAACGGCAGCCTGGGTGCACAGATCACCCTGCGCGAGTCCGATGTGGCCAGGGCACAAACCGAAATCGCCCGCGCCACCGATGACTTCAATCGCCGCCAGTCACTGGCTGGCAACGGCGCCGTGTCCAAAGAAGAACTCAACCACGCGCAAACCCAGCTCACCAACGGCAAAAGCGCCCTGGCATCTGCACTGGCCAGCGTGGCCGCGGCCAAAGAACAACTGGCCAGCAACCGCGCCATGACCGAAGGCACAACCGTCGAAAAACACCCCAGCGTGCTGGCTGCCGCAGCAAAAGTGCACGAAGCCTGGCTGGCAACCCAGCGTGCCGCCCTGCCGGCACCGGTGGACGGTTTTGTCGCGCGGCGCACGGTGCAACTGGGCCAGCGTGTGGCCGCCGGCACGCCCATGATGTCCATCATCCCGCTGAATCAGCTTTGGGTGGACGCCAATTTCAAGGAAGTGCAGTTGCGCAACATCCGCCTTGGCCAGCCCGTCAAGCTGACCGCCGACCTGTACGGTAAAAAAGTGGAATACACCGGCACGGTTGCAGGCCTGGGCGTGGGCACAGGCGCCGCTTTTGCGCTGCTGCCAGCGCAAAACGCCACGGGCAACTGGATCAAGGTGGTGCAGCGTGTGCCGGTGCGTGTGGCGCTGGATGCGGCACAGGTCGCCAAAAACCCCCTGCGCGTGGGCTTGTCCATGGACGCCACGGTGGACGTGAGCAACAAGGACGGCAAGATGCTGGCCGACGCACCCCGCGCCTCGGCGCTGGTGCAAACGGCGGTCTATGACTCGCTGGACAGCGGCGCCGCCGAAGACGTTCGCAGAATCGTGGCCGCCAACATGGGCAGCCACTAAACGCACCGGGCGTTTGGGCAATACTGCATATGGCTACCGCTCCGTCTTTCACTCCTTTGCCGCCACTGCAGGGTTCGGCCCGACTGTGGGGCACCATTGCCCTGTCGCTGGCGACGTTCATGAACGTGCTGGATTCGTCCATCGCCAACGTGTCGTTGCCCGCCATTGCGGGTGACCTGGGCGTCAGCGCCAATCAGGGCACCTGGGTCATCACCAGTTTTGGTGTGGCCAACGCCATCGCCCTGCCACTCACCGGCTGGCTGTCGCAGCGGTTCGGGCAAGTGCGCCTGTTCGTCACCAGCGTGCTGCTGTTTGTATTGGCGTCGTGGCTGTGCGGCCTGGCGCCCAATATGACCACGCTGATCATCTTCCGCGCGCTTCAGGGCTTTGTGGCCGGGCCGATGATCCCGCTGTCGCAAGGCCTGCTGCTGTCCAGTTACCCGCCCGCACTGGCGGGTCTGGCCATGGCCTTGTGGGCGATGACCACACTGGTCGCACCCGTGGTGGGACCGCTGCTGGGTGGCTGGATCACCGACAACATTTACTGGTCGTGGATTTTTTACATCAACATTCCGATTGGATTGCTGGCCGCTTTCATGGTGTGGACGATTTATCACAAGCGCGAAAGCGTGATCCACAAACTGCCCATTGACGGCGTGGGTCTGGGACTGTTGGTGCTGTGGGTGGGCGCCCTGCAGATCATGCTGGACAAGGGCAAGGAACTGGACTGGTTTCACTCTCCCGAGGTTACCGCGCTGGGGTTGGTGTCACTGGTCGGTTTCGCCTTTTTCCTAGCCTGGGAACTGACTGAAAAGCACCCCGTGGTGGATTTGCGGCTGTTCAAACGCCGCAATTTCTGGTCGGGCACACTGGCCATCGCGATCGGTTACGGCCTGTTCTTTGGCAACGTCGTGCTGCTGCCGCTGTGGCTGCAGCAGTTCATGGGTTACCCCTCGACGGACGCGGGCATGCTGCTGGCGCCAGTGGGGTTGTTCGCCATCATTCTCTCGCCGGTGGTTGGCAAAAACATCGGCAAGGTGGACCCGCGGTGTCTGGCCAGCTTCGCATTTCTGGTGTTTGCCGTGGTGTTGATCATGCGCTCGCATTTCAACACCCAGGCCGACTTTGGAACCATCATGATCCCAACGCTGCTGCAGGGCGTCGGCATGGCTTTTTTCTTCATCCCGCTGTCGGTCATCCTGCTGGCAGGCATCACCCCGGACAAGATTCCGGCGGCATCCGGCCTGTCCAGTTTTGTCCGCATTGTGGCAGGCTCGTTTGGCACCTCCATTGCCACCACCGTGTGGCAGGACCGTGCCGCCATGCACCATGCGCAGCTGGCCGAATCGGTCAATCAGGGCAATGCGGCGGCCACCCAGATGCTGGCCGGCCTGGGCAGCGTGGGCCTGAGCCCCGAGCAGGCCCTGGCACAGGTGAACCGGCTGGTCGACCAGCAGGCCTACATGCTGGCGGCGAACGACGTGTTTTATGTATCGGCCATCATTTTCCTGATGCTGATTCCGTTTGTCTGGCTGTCACGACCCAAAATGCCCAGCAGCGGCACCGGTGGCGGCGCGGCAAGTGCCGACGCGGCCGCTGGCGCGCACTAAGTGCATTTACAACGCCGCTGGCGACACCGGATGGGGCGCGGTCCGTTGGGACTAGCCTCGTTTCCCGGACAAATTGATGGCCGTTTCGTCAATTTCTCACATTTACCCAAGTTGGCTCGCATACCGGTTTGAGAATGATCAAAACGACCGGTTACAGTCTGGGTACTTCTGCAAACGCACCATGAAACCGTTACACAAAGACCCGCTTCTACAAAGCGGCGCCTCCACCGATCCTGCCGCATTGGAGCGTGCAACACTTCCGCAACCGGAAGTGATTGAGAGCGACCCTGAAACGGGTTGGGGCATGTGGAAGGAAGCAGTGACCTTTCGGGAAAGCCAGTCTCCCGAGTCTTACGCCGACACGATGCCGTCACAGCTGGCCCCGCTCCTGGAGCCCGCGGTACCGGTGATCATGCAACCCCAGGCGGTAGAGTCCAGCGAGTCCACGCCTGATCGCAAGAAACGCGAAGCCATGGAGCTCTTGGCGCGCGACCACAAACGCATCCATGACGCCATTGCGTTGATGTGGGGCAAGCGGGAATGCAGTGCCTACATCCAGAAGCTGATGATGAGTGGTGGCGACGGCATGGGCAGGAGCCGCGAAGGCTTCAAGGTGGAAGCCGTTGCCGCGCTGCTGGTGCTCAGCGACCTGAATGACGCCGCCAGCGAGTGGCGTCTGCGCGGCGCTTAAGCTGACACTTAAGCCGACAACCGCTCCAGCCCGCCGAGGTAGGGCCGTAGTGCCTCAGGCACCGTCACCGACCCATCGGCGTTCTGATAGTTCTCCAGCACCGCCACCAGGGTGCGACCCACCGCCAGGCCCGAACCATTCAGCGTGTGGACCAACTCGTTTTTGCCCTGCGCGTTTTTGAAGCGTGCCTGCAGGCGACGCGCCTGAAACGCTTCGCAGTTCGACACCGAGCTGATCTCGCGGTAGGTGTTCTGCGCCGGCAGCCACACTTCCAGGTCATAGGTCTTGGCGGCGCCAAAACCCATGTCGCCGGTACACAGCGACATCACTCGATAAGGCAGGCCCAGCTTTTGCAGAATGGCTTCTGCGTGGCCGGTCATGGCTTCCAGCGCTTCGTAGCTTTTGTCGGGGTGGGTGATCTGCACCATCTCCACCTTGTCGAACTGGTGCTGGCGGATCAGGCCACGTGTGTCACGGCCATAAGACCCGGCTTCGGAGCGGAAACATGGCGTGTGAGCCGTGAGCTTGATGGGCAGCTCGTTTTCAGCCACCACCACGTCGCGCACAAAATTGGTCAGTGATACTTCGCTGGTGGGGATCAGGTACAGCGCCGCGTTGTCCGGCACTTCTTCGCTTTCCTGTCCACCCTTTTTGGCGGCAAACAGATCGCCTTCAAACTTGGGCAACTGCCCCGTCCCGCGCAGCGTATCGGCGTTCACGATGTACGGCGTGTAACACTCGGTGTAGCCATGCTCCTGCGTCTGCACATCCAGCATGAACTGGGCCAGCGCACGGTGCAGCCGTGCTACCGGCCCCTTCATCACGGTGAAGCGCGCACCGGTCAGCTTGACACCCATGTCAAAGTCCAGCCCCAGCGGCGCACCGACGTCCACGTGATCTTTCACCGTGAAGTTCATCGCCGTTGGCGTACCCCATGAGCGAACCACCACGTTGCCATGTTCGTCTGCCCCCAGCGGCACGCTCTCGTGCGGCAGGTTGGGCACGGCCAGCAGCAGCGCCTGCAAATCAGTCTGGATCTGTTCCAGGCGTGTGGCAGACATATCCAGCTCGGACTTGATGGAAGCGGTCTGCGCCATCACGGCGTCTACCTCGGGCTGACCCGCCGGCCCCTTGGCCTTGAGCTGGCCGATCTGTTTGCTCAGCGCATTGCGCTTGGCCTGCAGCTCTTCGGTGCGGGTCTGGATGGTCTTACGCTCGGCTTCCAGTGTGGTGAAAGCTTCCACGTTGAGGAACGCCTGCGGTTTTTTACGGGTTTCGAGCCGTGCAATGGCCCCGGCGAGGTCTTTTCGGAGGTAGGTAATGTCTAGCATGCGAGCATTTTAGTTTTTTAGTTAAACCGCCAGCGTGGCCGGGTCCACATTGCCGCCGCAGAGGATCAGGCACACCTTTTCATCGGGCGCTGGCTGGTAGGCGCCGGTCTGCAACGCCGCCAGCCCCAGCGCGGCTGCAGGCTCCACAGCCAGCTTCATTTCTTTCCACAGCCAGCGTTGCGCAGCGCGGATGGCGTCGTCGGGCAATACCAGCGCTTCTTTCACTTGGCGCTGCGTGATGTCCCAGGAAATGGCGCCAATGCGCTTGGCGCCCAGCGCATCTGCTGCCACGCCACTCACGGCCACATCCACCGGCTCACCGGCTTCGCGCGCCGCAAACAGCGTGGGCGCCAGCTCGGGCTCCAGCGCCACCACACGGGTGCGCTGCTCAAACCAGCTGGCCATGCCGGCAATTAGCCCGCCGCCGCCCACACTCACCAGAACCGAATCCGGCAAGCCACCCTGTTGCTCGATCTCTCGCGCCAGGGTGCCCGCACCCGTGACGACCTCGGGCTGGTCGTAGGCATGGGTCAGCAGGGCACCGGTCTGCGCCTGACGCTGCAGGCAGGCGGCTAGTGCGTCTGAATACGCGGCGCCAGTGACCACCACCGTAGCGCCCAGCTCGGCCAGACGGGCCTGTTTGGCCGAGCTGGACACTGTGGGCACGAACACCTCGCACGGCACGCCCAGCGCCTTGGCCGCTGCCGCCGTCGCGATACCCGCGTTGCCACCCGACGCCACGATCACGCCACTGGCCGGAATGGTATTGGACAGCAGGCGGTTCAACATGCCACGCGCCTTGAAACTGCCCGCCACCTGCAGATGCTCCAGCTTCAGCCAGACCTCACCGCCCTTCAGTCCGAAGGTGCTTCCAGGCAGTTTCCACAGCGGAGTTTGACGTAAAAAGTGGCTGTAGCCCTCGTCCAATATGCGCGAAGCGCTATCAATAGATGAGCGATTCAAGTGACGTCCTTCGATTCCGACTTGAGCCCCTTTGGTAGCGGGAACTTCACCGTCTCTTCAATGCCGTCCATCTTGCGCACCGACACCGCGCCCAGCGCCTTGATGCGGTCAATCACCTGGCGCACCAGAATTTCAGGGGCCGATGCACCCGCCGTCAATCCGACGCGCTGGCGACCCGTGAACCAGTCGGCCTGCAATTCGTCCGCGTTGTCCACCATGTAGCTCTCCACCCCGAGCTTGCGCGCGAGTTCGGCCAGCCGGTTGCTGTTGGAGCTGGTCGGGCTACCCACCACAATGACAATGTCCACCTGCGGGCTCATCACCTTCACGGCGTCCTGCCGGTTTTGCGTGGCGTAGCAAATGTCCTGCTGTTTGGGCTGGCGCACGTTGGGGAAACGCGCTTTCACGGCGGCAGCAATGTCTGCTGCGTCGTCTACGCTCAAGGTGGTTTGTGTCACCACCGCCAGCTTGACGGTCTGCGCGGGGTTGACGCTGGCCACATCGGCCACATCCTCTACCAGGTGAATGCCGCTTTCCAGCTGACCCATGGTGCCTTCCACCTCGGGGTGCCCCTTGTGGCCGATCATGATGAATTCATAACCTTCTTTGGCCAGCTTGGCCACTTCCACGTGCACCTTGGTGACCAGCGGACAGGTGGCATCAAAAACCTGGAAGCCGCGGGCGCGCGCTTCGTCCTGAATCGCCTTGCTCACGCCATGAGCTGAAAACACCAGCGTGGCACCGGGCGGCACGTCGCTCAATTCTTCAATGAAGATGGCGCCCTTGGCCTTGAGATCATTCACTACATAGGTGTTGTGCACGATCTCGTGGCGCACATAAATCGGCCGCCCGAACTTGTGCAGCGCACGCTCCACAATTTCAATGGCGCGGTCCACCCCGGCGCAAAAGCCGCGTGGCTCGGCCAGAAGAATTTCCTGCGGCTGGACGGGCGTCGTGCTCATAAGACGCCAATCAGCTGAACTTCAAACGTCACCGGCTGACCGGCCAGCGGGTGGTTGAAATCAAACAGCACGGCCTCATCCTGGCCGTTTTCACCGCGCAGCTGCAGCACCACACCGGCAAACTGGCCCTGCCCGTCCGGAGTGGGAAACTGCACCACATCGCCCACGTTGTAGGTTTCCAGCGGATCGCCCATGTCCTTGAGCACCTTGCGCGCCAACCACTGCTGCATGTCTGGGTTGCGCTCACCAAAAGCGGCACCGGCGGGCAGATCAAACGTGCTGCGGGCGCCCTCTTCCATGCCCATCAGGCACTGTTCGACAGCGGGCGACAGCTCGCCATTGCCCAGCGACAGCGTGGCGGGCTTGTCGTTGAACGTGTTGATGATGTCACCGGCGGGTCCGGCCAGACGGTAATGCAGCGTGAGGAAGGAGCCGGGTTGTACTTGGCAGACGGTCATGGATCTCTCGAATGAAACTCTCGATAAACTGGCCCTATTGTAGAAACCCCGGGGTATTTCCCGGCCAGCCTCTGCCCCATGCCGATCCAAGACCTCCCCCCCGATGCGCGACCGCGTGAAAAATTGCTGGCCCGCGGCCCCGGCGCCCTGAGCGACGCGGAGCTGCTCGCCCTGCTGCTGCGCACCGGCATCAAGGGCAAAGGCGTGCTGCAGATGGCCGATGAATTGCTGCACCTCAAACGCAACGGCGAAGGAGAGAACGGTTTTGACGGCCTGGCCGGTTTGCTGCAGGCCACGGCTGACGACCTGAAACGCGTCAAGGGTCTGGGGCCCGCCAAACGCGCCGAACTGGTGGCCGTGCTGGAGCTGGCCCGCCGTGCCATGGCCCAGCAACTGAAGGAACGCACCGTGTTCGCGACGCCCGATGCCGTCAAACATTACCTGCAACTGCATCTGGCCGGCAAACCGCACGAAGTCTTCAGTGTGCTGTTTCTGGACGTGCAGAACCGGCTGCTGGCCATGGAGGAGCTGTTTCGCGGCACGCTCACACAAACCAGTGTGTACCCGAGGGAAATTGTTCTGCGTGCCCTGCACCATCAGGCCGCGGCTGTGGTGCTGGCGCACAACCACCCCAGCGGCTCGGTGCTGCCATCGCGCGCCGACGAGGCCCTCACGCAAACCCTCAAGGCTGCACTGGCGCTGGTGGATGTGCGCGTGTTGGACCACGTAATTGTGGGCACGGGTGAGGCACTGTCGATGGCCGAACGGGGGATGATGTGAAAGCCCCCGTCGTGAAGGTGACCACGGTGGCCGACCTGAAACTGGTCAAGCGCGAGATCGGGG
>Ga0116157_10006088_pt1 | contig 10948 bp, 10 predicted proteins | sample AD_UKC048_MetaG_FD_89882 | JGI IMG/M metagenome (GOLD analysis project Ga0116157, IMG submission 89882) | Active sludge microbial communities of municipal wastewater-treating anaerobic digesters from USA - AD_UKC048_MetaG | ecosystem: Engineered > Bioreactor > Anaerobic > Digestate | place: USA... | reverse complement strand
CTGCTCAGGAACGGCAAACAGCTCGAAATCGCTGGACTGGAGATTCACACGCGGAACGACTCACCGCACCCGCACTTGTCCCGCTCATTCGGATTGTTGAACCTGAAACCTTCGTTCAGGCCTTCGCGAACAAAATCAAGCTGCGTGCCGTCGAGATAAGCCAGGCTCTTGGGATCCACCACAAGCTTGACGCCATGGCCTTCAAACAGGGCATCTTCGGCAGCGAACTCATCCACATACTCAATCGTGTAAGCGAGCCCCGAGCAGCCGGTGGTCTTGACACCCAGGCGCACACCCACCCCTTTGCCACGTTTAGCAAGGTAACGGTTTACGTGCCGGGCAGCGGCTTCAGTCAGAGAAACGGACATGTCAGTGTGTCTGGGGAGCCAGGTGCTTTTTCTTGTAGTCGTCCACAGCGGCTTTGATCGCATCTTCAGCCAGGATCGAGCAGTGAATCTTGACGGGAGGCAAAGCCAGCTCTTCAGCGATCTGACTGTTTTTTAGAGCCGCCGCTTCGTCCAGCGTCTTGCCCTTGACCCATTCGGTCACGAGTGAGCTTGAGGCGATGGCCGAGCCACAACCATAGGTCTTGAAACGCGCGTCTTCAATAACGCCAGTCACCGGGTTGACCTTGATCTGCAGCTTCATCACGTCACCGCAGGCCGGCGCACCGACCATGCCAGTGCCCACAGAGTCATCGCCTTTTTCGAAGCTGCCGACGTTGCGGGGGTTTTCATAGTGATCAACGACTTTTTCTGAATATGCCATGGTGATACCTCTTAACTCTTCAACTCAAAAATATTTCAATGCGCTGCCCACTGGATGGTGGAGATGTCGATACCGTCCTGGTACATCTCCCACAGCGGGCTCAGGTCACGCAGCTTGGCCACGTTGACTTTGATGGTCTCAACCGCGTAATCGATATCGGCTTCGGTAGTCCAGCGGCCAATAGTCATGCGCAGGCTGCTGTGGGCCAACTCGTCGCTGCGACCCAGGGCACGCAGCACATAGCTGGGTTCCAGGCTGGCGGATGTGCAAGCCGAGCCACTGGACACGGCCAGCCCCTTGATGCCCATGATCAGCGACTCGCCTTCAACGTAGTTAAAGCTCATGTTCAGGTTGTGCGGCACACGTTTGTCCACGTGCCCGTTAATGAACACCTGCTCCACGTCTTTCAGGCCTGCCAGCATCCGATCATGCAGCGCCTTGATCCGAACGTTTTCCACGCCCATTTCTTCTTTGGCGATGCGGTAGGCCTCACCCATGCCCACGATCTGGTGCGTGGGCAGCGTGCCGCTGCGCATGCCGCGCTCGTGGCCACCGCCGTGCATTTGCGCTTCGATGCGGATACGTGGCTTGCGGCGCACAAACAGCGCGCCAATCCCTTTGGGACCGTAGGTCTTGTGTGAGGTCAGGCTCATCAAATCGACGGGCAGCGTGCTCATGTCAATGTCAACCCGGCCCGTGGCCTGCGCCGCATCCACGTGGAAGATCACGCCTTTTTCACGGCAGATGTTTCCGATGGCAGTGATGTCCTGAATCACTCCAATTTCGTTGTTGACGAACATGACGCTGGCCAGGATGGTGTCGGGGCGGATGGCTGCCTTGAAGGCATCCAGATTGACCAGGCCGTCTTCCTGCACGTCCAGGTAAGTCACCTCAAAGCCCTGGCGCTCCAGCTCACGGCAAGTGTCCAGCACGGCTTTGTGCTCCGTCTTCACGGTAATGATGTGCTTGCCCTTGGTCTTGTAAAAACCCGCTGCGCCTTTGAGCGCCAGGTTATTGGACTCCGTGGCACCACTGGTCCAGACGATTTCGCGCGGGTCGGCACCAATGAGTGCAGCCACCTGCTCGCGGGCTTTTTCAACGGCTGCTTCCGCTTCCCATCCCCATGCGTGGCTGCGCGAAGCCGGATTGCCAAAGTGCTGGCGCAGCCAGGGGATCATGGCGTCCACCACGCGCTCATCGCACGGGTTGGTGGCGCTGTAATCCATGTAGATCGGGAAATGTGGGGTGGTATCCATCGCTGGCTCGCAAATCAGGTAACTGGGGCTGGCTATTGACTAAATTCGGAAAGCTCAGGGCTTGAAAAACGCGTTGCCCAAAGCGAAGACTGAGTTGGGCGCGTTCACGCGAATCGGCTTGACAACCGGCATGGCAGAAATGGCGCGCTTGACGTTGGGCTTGTCTTCAACCTGCAACCCTTTGGCCAGCTGGTCGTCGACCAGCTTTTGCAAGGTAACGGAATCAAGAAACTCCACCATGCGTTCATTCAGCGAAGCCCACAAATCGTGGGTCATGCAGCGGGCGCCGTCACCCAGGCAGTTTTCCTTGCCGCCACATTGAGTGGCGTCGATCGGCTCGTCCACCGACACAATGATGTCGGTAATGGTGATGTCAGACGCCTTGCGGGCCAGCGTGTAGCCGCCGCCGGGCCCACGGGTGGACTCGACAAGCTCGTTGCGGCGCAGTTTGCCGAACAGCTGCTCCAGATAAGACAGCGAAATCTGCTGGCGTTGGCTAATCGCAGCCAGCGTAACCGGACCGCCGCTTTGTCGCAAGCCCAGATCAATCATCGCGGTAACCGCAAAGCGGCCTTTAGTTGTGAGACGCATCGCAAACTCCTTATAGCTTTGGCTTGATTGCCGCTAAACCCGCCCGTCCGCTTTTTGGGCAGCCAGGTGCCTTCTCCATCCTTGTCCGGCAGTACAATTAAGTGCTGCTTAGAACCCTTGTTCTGATGTTTTCTTGACCAATTAGTTCAAGTATACCTAAAAACCAAGCAAATTGCTCGGATAAGTAGACTGGTCAGTCACAAACCGGCTGATTCAGACCGATTCAGGTCTTGCCGGGGGCCCCAACCGATGTGATAAGCACCACATTGTCGGTACCTGGTGCTCCAAAAGCCTGTTTCTTCAAAAGGCCCAACTGGTCGCGCACTCTGGCCGCCTTTTCAAACTCCAGATTGCGGGCGTGCTCCATCATGAGTTTTTCCAGCCGCTTGATCTCGCGGCCAATGTCTTTCTCGCTCATGTCCTCGACCTTGGCGCGCTGCATGGCATCGTTTTCCAGGCGCTCCATTTCCCGGCCGGCCTTTTCGCTATAAACGCCGTCGATCAGGTCTTTCACCTGTTTGATGATGCTGCGCGGCGTGATGCCATGCAACAGGTTGTGTTCGACCTGGCGGGCACGGCGCCGCTGTGTCTCGCCCATCGCACGGGTCATCGAGTCGGTCATCTTGTCCGCATACAGGATCGCCCGGCCGTTGAGGTTGCGTGCGGCACGCCCAATGGTCTGGATCAACGAGCGCTCGGAGCGCAAAAAACCCTCCTTGTCGGCATCCAGAATCGCCACCAGCGACACCTCGGGTATGTCCAGACCCTCCCGCAGCAGGTTGATGCCCACTAGCACGTCAAACGCACCCAGGCGCAGATCGCGCAAAATTTCCACGCGCTCCACGGTGTCCACGTCACTGTGCAGGTAACGAACCTTTACGCCGTTGTCGCTCAGGTAATCGGTGAGCTGCTCGGCCATTCGTTTGGTCAGAGTCGTGATAAGCACCCGCTCATGCTTATCCACGCGAATGCGGATTTCCTGCAGCACGTCATCCACTTGGCTGGTGGCGGGGCGCACTTCCACCTCGGGGTCTACCAGACCCGTGGGGCGCACCAGTTGTTCCACCACCTGACCCGCATGATCCTTCTCCCATTGCGCGGGCGTGGCAGAGACGAAGATGGCCTGACGCATCTTGGTCTCGAACTCTTCAAACTTTAGCGGCCGGTTGTCCAGAGCGCTGGGCAGGCGAAAGCCGTATTCCACCAACGTGGTCTTACGAGACCGGTCACCGTTGTACATGCCGCCAAACTGGCCAATGAGCACATGGGACTCGTCCAGAAACATCACCGAATCTTTAGGCAAATAATCGGTCAACGTGGCGGGCGGTTCACCGGGCGCAGCGCCGGACAAATGCCGCGTGTAATTCTCGATACCCTTGCAGTGCCCGACTTCGCTCAGCATTTCCAGATCGAACCGGGTGCGCTGTTCCAACCGTTGGGCTTCCACCAGCTTGCCCTGGTCCACAAACTCTTTCACCCTGTCCACCAACTCCACCTTGATCGTCTCCACCGCCGCAAGTACCCGGTCGCGCGGTGTGACGTAATGGCTGCTGGGGTATACGGTGAAGCGAGGAATCTTCTGGCGGATGCGCCCGGTGAGCGGATCGAACAGTTGCAGTGATTCGATCTCGTCGTCAAACAGCTCCAGCCGGATGGCCATCTCGCTGTGCTCTGCCGGGAAAATGTCAATCGTGTCACCCCGCACGCGAAACGCACCGCGTGAAAAATCCATATCGTTGCGCTGGTACTGCATGCGAATGAGCTGGGCAATCACGTCGCGCTGGCCCATCTTGTCGCCGGTACGCAATGTCATCACCATCTGGTGGTAGGCCTCGGGCTGGCCGATGCCGTAGATGGCCGACACCGTGGCCACAATCACCACATCGCGCCGCTCCAGGATGCTCTTGGTGCATGACAGGCGCATTTGCTCGATGTGCTCGTTGATGGCACTGTCCTTTTCGATGAACAGATCGCGCTGCGGCACATAGGCTTCGGGCTGGTAGTAGTCGTAGTAGCTGACGAAATACTCCACTGCGTTCTTCGGGAAGAACTCGCGGAACTCGCTGTATAGCTGCGCGGCCAGCGTCTTGTTGGGTGCAAACACGATGGCCGGCCGGCCCAGGCGGGCGATCACGTTGGCCATTGTGAAGGTCTTGCCTGAGCCGGTGACACCCAGCAAAGTTTGATACACCTCGCCGTCGTTCACGCCCTCGACCAGTTTGTCGATGGCCTCTGGCTGGTCACCTGCGGGTGGGTACGGCTGGTACAGCTCGAAGGGCGAGCCGGAAAAGGTAATAAAGGTGCCGGTCTCCGGCTGGGCTGCCGCTTCGGCGTCTGCCTGAACAGGGTTGAGATGGGGACTGGACGGAGGCATGTTGTCGATTTGCGTGATCGTCAAAACTGTATGAAAATCCAGTATAACCGTCAATGACTCATTTGACAGGAGTTGCCCATGTCGCCCCGCCATTCTGAGGGCTCTTCCCAGCGATTGCCCAACCTGGGCTCGAAGTCCAGTCAATTCCTGCAAGCTGCCGGGATCCACAGTCTGGACCAGCTGGAGCGCCTGGGTGCGGTCGCCGCTTATGTTCAGGCCAAACAGGCCAACCCGTCGGTCACGCTCAATTTGCTGTGGGCGCTGGAGGGCGCACTCACCGGATTGCCCTGGCAGCAAGTGGCCAGGGAACAGCGCACCCGTTTGCTGATGGCTCTTGAACTGTATTCGGGAGTCCGTAAACCCTGATCGGGTGCCCGGTAAAATACGCCGCTGCAGCGCAAGGCCGTGTTGTCTTGCCCTTTCACATTCGCTGATCTTTCACCACAGGACCCCTCTCATGTCATTCTTTTCCGCCGTCGAAATGGCCCCCCGCGATCCGATTCTGGGCATCAATGAATCTTTCGCGGCCGATACCAACCCCAACAAGGTCAACCTGGGTGTGGGCGTGTATTTCGACAACAACGGCAAACTGCCGCTGCTGCAATGTGTGCAGGCCGCAGAAAAAACCATGATGGACAAGCCCACCGCCCGCGGCTACCTGCCGATTGACGGCATTGCCGCGTACGACGCCGCCGTTAAAACGCTGGTGTTTGGCGCGGGCTCAGAGCCCGTCACCTCTGGCCGTGTGGCCACCGTGCAATGCATTGGCGGCACGGGCGGCCTGAAGATCGGCGCCGATTTTCTGAAGAAACTCAATCCCAATGCCAAGGTGCTGATCAGCGACCCCAGCTGGGAAAACCACCGCGCGCTGTTCACCAGCGCCGGTTTCGTGGTGGAAAGTTACCCATACTACGATGCGGCCAAACGCAATGTGAACTTTGACGGCATGCTGGCCGCACTGAATACGGCGCCCGCCGGCACCGTCATCGTACTGCACGCATGCTGCCACAACCCCACGGGTTACGATATCACCTCCGCCCAGTGGGATCAGGTCGTAGCCGTGGTCAAGGCAAAAAACCTGGTGCCGTTCCTCGACATGGCCTACCAGGGCTTTGGTTATGGGCTGACGGAAGACGGCGCGGCAGTGCAGAAATTTGTAGCCGCCGGACTCACTTGTTTTGTCTCCACATCATTCAGCAAGAGCTTCAGCCTGTACGGCGAGCGCGTCGGTGCGCTGAGCGTGCTGTGCGAAAACAAAGAAGAAGCCGACCGCGTGCTGAGCCAGCTCAAGATCGTGATTCGCACCAATTACAGCAACCCGCCCACGCACGGTGGCGCCGTGGTGGCCGCTGTGCTGAACAACCCCGAGTTGCGCGCCTTGTGGGAAAAGGAGCTGGGCGAGATGCGTGTGCGCATCAAGGCCATGCGCCAGAAGCTGGTCGATGGCCTCAAGGCTGCCGGTGTGAAGCAGGACATGTCCTTCATCACCACCCAGATCGGCATGTTCAGTTACTCGGGTCTGTCCAAAGACCAGATGGTGCGCCTGCGCACCGAGTTTGGAGTGTACGGCACCGACACCGGGCGCATGTGCGTGGCGGCGCTGAACAGCAAGAACATCGACTACGTGTGCGCGTCGATCGCCAAGGTCGTTTGACAGGAAAACTGGCCAATGTAAGAGCCACAATGGCGTCTAGCCCTCTTCAGATAAGCGTGAGTAGCTATATTATTTGCAGCAATCTGAAACTGTCGACGGTGGCAGATCATGCCTGCAAATACTGAGCAGTTCATCGCCGATGCGCTGCAGAACCGGTTCAACCGGACCATTCTGCAGCGCCTGCCTGACCTGAACCTGCCCGATGCCTGGCTGGTGGCTGGTTGCCTGTTTCAGACAGTCTGGAACGTCAAAAGCGCCCGGCCATCCGAGACCGGCATCAAGGACTACGACCTCTTCTACTTTGACGCCGGCGATTTGTCTGAAGACGCCGAGGCGGCCGTCGGCCAGCGCGTGGAGTCCTGTTTCGCACATCTGGGCATCACTGTGGAGACCAAAAATCAGGCGCGGGTACACACCTGGTACGCGGATTACTTCGGTTTCCCGTATGAGCCGCTCACCAGTTCCCGAAGCGGGATCGACCGATTTCTGGTGCCCTGCACCTGCGTAGGCCTGCAAAACCGGGCCGAGAACCGCGCCCAATCGGGCGAACTGGATCTGGTGTTGTATGCGCCTTACGGACTGGAAGATCTGTATCAGGGCGTGCTCAAACCCAACCCGCTGTGCAACCACGCCCCGCTTTTTGCGGAAAAAGCCCGCAGTTACCAGTCTCGCTGGGATTGGCTAAGCATCCAGAATATGGGATAAATGCCGAAATTGGGGTAATCACCCAAGTTTACGGGTGGTTACAGCTGTTATATTGCACTGCAACAATTTCTGAAAGTCATCTCTCCATGCTGTATCAACTGTATGAAACCCAACGCTCCTTGATGGAGCCGTTTTCCGATTTCGCGCAGGCAGCCGCCAAGATTTACAACAATCGCCTTTCCCCATTGGGCCAGTTGCCGCTGGCACAGCGCATATCGGCCGGTTACGACCTGATGCACCGGCTGGGCAAAGACTACGAAAAGCCGGAATTCGGCCTGCGCACGGTCGATGTGGACGGTGTGGGCGTGGCGATTCACGAGCGCGTGGAGATCAACAAGCCGTTTTGCGAGCTGCGCCGCTTCAAGCGCTTCACGGATGACCCGGCCACACTGGACAAGCTCAAGGGCCAGCCTGCCGTCCTTATCGTCGCGCCGCTGTCGGGCCACTACGCCACGCTGCTGCGTGACACGGTAAAGACCATGCTCAAGGACCACAAGGTCTACATCACCGACTGGAAAAATGCCCGGCTGATACCCGTGTCCGAAGGTGAATTTCACTTGGACGATTACGTCAACTACGTGCAGGAATTTATACGCCACCTGCAGGCCCAGTATGGCAATTGCCACGTGATGAGCGTGTGCCAGCCCACGGTGCCCGTGCTGGCAGCCGTGTCACTGATGGCCAGCCGCAAGGAACAAACACCGCTGTCCATGACCATGATGGGCGGCCCTATTGACGCCCGCAAGTCCCCCACGGCGGTGAACAACCTGGCGATGAACAAGAGCCACAGCTGGTTCGAGAACAATGTCATCTTTCGCGTGCCCACCAGCTTTGCGGGTGCTGGCCGTCGGGTATACCCGGGCTTTTTGCAGCATTCAGGCTTCGTGGCCATGAACCCCAGCAACCACGCCAACAGCCATTACGACTATTTCAAGGACTTGATCAAAGGTGACGATGCCAGCACTGAAGCCCACCGCAAGTTCTACGACGAATACAACGCTGTGCTGGACATGGATGCCGACTACTACCTGGAAACCATCAAGGTGGTGTTTCAGGAGTTCAGCCTGGTCAACGGCACTTGGGACGTCAAGGGCGTGGACGGCAAGATCGAGCGCGTGCGTCCACAGGACATCAAAACCACGGCGCTGCTGTCGGTAGAAGGTGAGCTGGACGACATTTCCGGCTCTGGGCAGACGGAAGCCGTGCACAGCATTTGCAGCGGCGTACCCAAAAACCTGCAGCACCACATGGAAGCCAAAGGCGCCGGTCACTACGGCATCTTCTCGGGCCGCCGCTGGCGCGAAATGGTTTATCCGAAGGTCAAGGCCTTCATCCTGGCCCATCAACCCGCTGGTGCAGCTGTTGCGACAAGCCGGATTAAAGCATCAAAATCACCTTTGTCCCTCGTCAAATCTGCGCGAACAGCTACGAAAAAAGTAGCAAAGACCTATACTCCGATGCCGGCAGTCAAGGCCGCTGCCAAGCCCGTTGAAAAGCCCGTCGCGAAGAAGGTCGTTCGCAAAAAGTAATGTCTGAGCTGGCCGCCCGCATTCTGGCCGCGCTGCCACAAACCCAGTGCACGCGCTGCGGCTATCCAGACTGTGCGGCCTATGCGCAGGCCATCGCCACGAAGCAGGTTCCGATCAACCAGTGCCCGCCTGGTGGGGCCGAAGGCATTGACCGCCTGGCTGCCCTGACCGGGCAGGCCGCAGCGCCACTTAACCCGGCCAACGGGCAGGAGGCCCCCCGGACGGTTGCAATCATTGATGAGGCCTGGTGTATCGGCTGTACTTTGTGCATCAAGGCCTGCCCCACCGACGCCATTCTTGGCACCAACAAGCTCATGCACACCGTGATTGAGCCATATTGCACTGGGTGCGAGCTGTGCCTGCCGGTGTGCCCGGTGGACTGCATCTCTCTGGAAAACGTCACCGGCACGTCAACTGGTTGGGCTGCTTGGCCACAGGCGCTAGCCGATCAGGCACGGGAACGCTATGAATTCAGTAGCTTCCGACGCAACAGGGACGAAGGCGAGAACGATAAAAGGCTGGAAGATAAGGCCAACTTGAAACTGTCCGATCTGGCCAGCCACTCGCAACACACAGACCCAGAGGTGCTGGACAAAAAGCGTGCGGTGATTGAGGCTGCCCTGGCGCGTGCCAGAGCAAAAGCCGCTACCTAAGCTAAGTAGCGGCCAGGTTTTTGTAGATACCGCAGCCCAGATAAACACCGTCCACCTGCCGCACAAACGACATTTTGGTTTGCACCTTGCCCGTCGTGGGGTTCGTGATGTCGTACTCCACCCAGCCCGGGCCTTCGGTTGCCTGGTTCACAATGTCCCGGGTGAGCCCGTCGCCATCAATGCCCGGCACATCCTGCACTCGCGTTCCCACCTTGGCGGGGTTGCCACCAAAGGCGAGGTAGGTGCCATCGTCATCGAGCACAAAGACATACATGTCGCGGTCGTGGAAATTGTTTTCCTTGACCGTCAGGCCACGCAGGAAAGCGTCCCGTGAACCGGCCTGTACACGGTATTCAGCCGCCCGCTCCACTAATGCAACGGCTTCTGGCGCCACGCCCTGCAGCAGCTTGAAATTGCTGATGGCCGCCGACAGCGAACCTGCCTGGTTTTCCAGGTTATTGGACTGGGCTACTGCCCGCTCCACCATCTGCGCATTGCGCTGAGTGATCTCATCCATTTGGGCCACAGCCGAAGATACCTCCGAAAGCCCGGTGCTCTGCTCGGCGCTGGCTCTGGAGATTTCGGAGATGCTGTCAGACACTTCGCGGATGCCGGATACGATGCGCGTCATGCCCTCACCCGCGCCCTTGATCTGGGCAACGCTGGTTTCCACCTGGGTAGATGACGTCTGAATCAAACCGCGAATTTCGCGGGCGCTGGCCGCCGAGCGCTGCGCCAATGAGCGCACCTCGCTGGCCACTACGGCAAAGCCGCGCCCCTGTTCACCTGCACGGGCCGCTTCCACGGCTGCATTTAATGCCAGGATATTGGTCTGGAACGCCAGCCCGTCAATGACACCGATGATTTCATTCATGCGCTGCGCCCCGGCCTGTATGGCTTCAATCGACTCGATGGAGGCCTTCATCGATTGCGCGCCGGCTTCGGCAATGCTGCGCACACTCAAGGTCTGCCGGTCCACATCGCTAGCGGTCAGTGCGTTTTTCTCGACGGTGGAAGCCAGCTCCTGCACGCTGGCAGCCGTCTGCTCCAGATTGGCAGCCTGCTGTTCGGTCCTGTCAGAAAGGTCACGGTTACCCGCGCTCAGCGCATGACCGGCATGAGCCACCAGAGCGGCATCGCTGCCAACGGCAGCCACCATGGCTGACACATTACTGATCATGCGTCTCAGAATCCCGGCCAGATCACCGATTTCATCCCTGCTGCGAACGGTACCCGCCACCCGCAGGTTGCCAGCGGCGAGCTGCTCCATGGCAAAACTAAGGCGCCTGAGGTCGATTGAAAAAGCCTTGAAGAATGTCGTCAGCAAATAAAGCAAAGCCAACAAACCCACAAAGGCGCCACCTATAAGTACATTGCGCTCCAGGGCCAGGGCACTCGCACGGCGCTTCAGGCGATCG
>Ga0116157_10006087_pt1 | contig 10948 bp, 7 predicted proteins | sample AD_UKC048_MetaG_FD_89882 | JGI IMG/M metagenome (GOLD analysis project Ga0116157, IMG submission 89882) | Active sludge microbial communities of municipal wastewater-treating anaerobic digesters from USA - AD_UKC048_MetaG | ecosystem: Engineered > Bioreactor > Anaerobic > Digestate | place: USA... | reverse complement strand
GGGCCGTAAGGGTCCCCAAGGCCGAGACGTTCCCTCGTCCGCCCGAGGATCCCCTGCTCGGTGGTCAGGGGCACGGTGATGGCCAGGAACGTGACCGCCGGAAAGTCTCGCTCAAGATCGGAAAGCGTGCCGCTGTACGCTTCGAATACTTGGTTCGCATCGTCACCGCGGCGGAGGTCTGAATAGCATAGCTTGAGCGCCGCTATGTCTACCTGGGCTCCGATCCCCGACCGAACGAGGCGGTTGAATTCCGCAATCTTACCGAGCGGATCGCCATTCTTTCCGACCCGCACGTGCTGGATGTACCCGTGGGATCTGTCGGGTTGAGGCAGCTCATTGACAATGACCTCGGGAGGTCGAACACCCGCCGCGATATAGACCGAGGGCAACTGTTCCATCATGTCCCGGCCGACCGACTGGTGCGCGAAGAATGTCTTCAGGGCCGCTGCTCGTTCGAGCTGGTCACCGGTCGCCGCCAGAACCCGGTAAGATTCTGCGCGCGCGACTGCGGACGCCGGCCGGACAAGGTATCCGACCGCCAGTCCAGCGGCGACCGCTCCTGCCGCTGCGGTAAGCCAGATCTTCCTGCGCTCAGTCACGACCACAAGCCCTTATCGAGGCGGTTCGCTTGGGTGATGGTCCGGCGTCCCATCCGATGTTCCAGCCGAGCGTCCTGGCGTCACTGGCGTTCGCAATGACCCCGACAACTCTCGGAGCTTCGCCTTCAACGGCTTCCCGTTTGCGTTCAACGGAAGCTCCGGTAACGGCTGCACCCACCTGGGCAACATGTGCTTGGGCAGCCGCCCTCGTAGCTCGCGGAGAATCTCACCATCAGTGACCGATTCCGAGGACACAACAAAGAGCGCGATCGCCTCACCGGCATCCTCATCGGGCACTCCCACTGCGGCTGCGGCTACGACCCCGTCGACTTGAAGTGCTGCATCCTCGACCTCATGGCTCGATACCCGAAAGCCCCAGGATTTGATGAAGTCGCCGAGACGGTCAACTATATACACGAATCCGTCCGCGTCAATGGTCGCGAGATCGCCCGTGCGCAAAGCGTTGTCTCGATACTTTTCGGCTGTGGCAACCGGATCGTTCCAGTACCCTTTTGTGATGTTTTGACCGGTCGCCACGAGTTCTCCCACTTCTCCGGGAGCCACCTCCTGCTCGGCGTTGTTCAGCACCCGTAGGGTGACGCCGGGAATTCCCCGCCCAATCGAACCGCGCCGCCGCTCGATTTCTTGGGGCGGGAGATAGGAGAGCCGGGCGGTTGCCTCGGTCTGGCCATACATCACGAACGTGCGGGCTTGCGGCTGCGCCCGAACAAGCTCATCAATGAGACTCGGCGGCAACTTCCCGCCGGCTTGCTGGAGATGACGCAGGGTTGGTAAGCGACGACGTTGAAAGGAACTGGCGCGTAGCAGCAATTGGAACGTCGAGGGGACTCCGGCAAAGCCGGTACACTTGTGCAGGTCAATGGCGTCGACCACCGTTTCTGGAAACGTCAGGCTGTGGCACAGCGCTATGCTGCCCCCGACGCGTAGGTGAGTGTGAAGGAGCGACGCGCCGAAGCAGTAGGAGAATGGAAGCACCACCAGCATCCGATCGTCGGCCTCGAGTCGCAGGTACTCGATGATCGACGCGGTGTTGGCCTGGATGTTGCCGTGGGTCACGCGAACGGCCTTGGGTGCTGCGGTGGTGCCCGAGGTGAGTTGGAACACCGCATCCGAGTCCGGTTCGACACGAGCTGGCGACCACCCGGCGCCGGCCGCGCCATAGATGCCCGGATCCTCGATGATGGGGCAACGGTCGAGCGCGGTCGCGAACCGCCGGTGCGCAGGCCGATCGACAAGAAAGGATTGAATGTCGACCAGCTCGGCGTGCCGACCCATCTGATCAGGGGTGTTGGTAATCGGCAGGGGCACGGCGACCCGGCCACTGTACATTGCGGCGAGGTACGCGGCGACCCAGAAGAACGAATTGTGGGCAAGGATCCCGACGCGGTCACCGGGTCGGGAACCGGTAGCCTCAATCTCCGTGGCTAATTGCCAAACTGTCGCTCTGAGCTGTCCATAGCTGAATGTCGACTCACCATCAACTACGGCGGTCGCGTCCGAATCGGCTGGCGACAGCAAATAGTCTGCGGTGTTCATCATCGGCTGCGCTCCAAGATCTTCAATGCCGCGGTGCGCCAATAGAGTTCGCCCAGCGCGTGGCCCCTCCTGCAGGATACTGACTGTATCGATCGTCGGCAACCATCGTGGGGTTGGAATACCCTAAAGTGGGCGAAGGGGTCGAATATTGGGGGCGAGCACGCGTTGATCCTTACACTGGGTGCAAGATGGTGCACGAGGCGTGGTCGACGGATCTCACCGCTGGAGCCGACGCGACACCGATGCTCTGGCTGGGAATGACTTGCTGGCGCAATTTGGAATAGACGCGATCCAGAATATACAGGGCGCGACACACCTTCATTGTCTCCCGGCCCGGCGCGCCGGAAACTTGTCCGATTCGGGTTTGCGGAGTTCCTTGACACGAATGCGTTTGATCGTGCCCAATACAGATGACAGCTTCTGACGGAATGAAAGACCCAGCCACAGTCGAGCCGACGGAAGGTTCTTGAACCGTGGGGCCGCCACTCCGGCGATTCGAAGGGTGATGATCCTGGCCCACAGCGCCCCCCGGGTCGCTTCGAGGCTGGGCTGTGAGGCGGGTAGCAAGTCCAAGGGAATCGAATTTCCCTCGAGCGCTCCGTTGGCCAGCGCACGGGCTAGAGCAGCTCGGCCACGTTCGGTTCGAACGACGACGAGGGAGCGACCGGGCTCGTCCGGCGACAACTTTCTGTACCACGGGTCACCAACTGAAAGGTCAGCGAACTGCCCGGTGTGGTCTGGACAGATCATGCAACGCCACTGACGCCCCCTGCTGAGGGTGCCGTCCCAGGCGTCGGCGTATGTTGTCGCGGCGCGGTCGCCGCTGGCGGTCTCAACGCGGAAGTGCCCGGGCCACCCCTCACCGCGGTAGTCAAGTCGGGAAACCGTCTCAGGTGTGACTCCGAGCGAGGTGATCATCTTCTCGGTCGTTCGGGTCGACGGCGTGCCGGCGCAGAATATTCCGATCGTCAGACCGATCTTGTCATTCAGTGCTGGTCGTTGATTGGCCGCAACGCGCGTGCCCGCAATGTCGCAAGGCTTCCCGATAACGACGCATGGCCCCGCTGCGCCCTCGACCAGGTCAAGTCGTTCACCCGGGCTGGCCGGGGCGTACCTGGAACCAGCGGAGGAGGCGACGGCCTCCGGAGTGGTGTTGAGCACTGTCTCGTTGAGTAGTGGGGCGTCAGCCCGAGCGCGGACCTGGAGCACCCCAGCGGCGGTTCCGGACTCGATCGCGTGCATCGCGAGAGCTGAGACGACTCCCCCGGAGGATCCGCGGTGCCGGACCTTCGGATCCGTCGACCAGCATTCGAAGAGCGCGATAACCGGTCCCCAGGTTCCGCCGAATGGTGCTCCGGCAAGTTCGTCGCGCGTGTGAGCCAGCCCGCGGCCAGGGCACGCCTCGACAGCTTCGCCTCGAACGCCGCCGGTGATCTCGACGATCGGCACGGGCCGTCGTCCAATATTTGGAAATTCCTGCATGTGGAGTCGTGGTTCAAGATAGGTGCAAACGCCGCAGCCGGTGCACAGATGTCCACTCACTACGGCCTCGATCGAATCGAGACGCCGGCCGATCATGCGATCGTTCCCGGTCTGGCGCCCATGACCCACGAATGCACGGTGCCGAGCATGTCGGCCCGCTGGTTGCGGGATAGGTCAACGCCCGGAGGGATCGTACGTGCGGGCGACACCCTGTCGTCGATCCCGCCGACGGCGGATCGTCCCAAAGCTCGGACGCCGCGGTTGTCATCGCTCACTGGTGCACCATCCTTAGGTCATCAATCCTCGAGGGGTTGGTGATGCGCCCGAGGTGCCGCCCGGTCATCGCCCAGCTCGCTGGACACGGTTGATGTCCACGATGAGATCTGCGAGATCTGGCGGTTCCCCGGGACGTGCCGACCGTCGACAGGGCTGAGCGCCAAAGCTGCGTGCCGCGAGCGCCGATCAGTGAGCGAACCGGCAGACACGTCCCGGCACCATCGGCACCGTACGAGGGCGCCTCCCCACTGGGACTAGCAGCGAGGAGGCTGACGTGAAGTCTGCCAGCAACACCCTGCCCGACCAAGCACCCCAAGACCTGACCGCAGGCCTGGACTGGGCCCGCGACGACCACGCCGTGTCGATCGTCAACGACCGCGGCCGCGAGATTGCCCGGCACACCATCGAGCACACCGCCGCCGGACTGATCGAACTCGTGGCCGTGCTCACCCGCGCCGGCTGCCAGGAGGTCGCGATCGAACGCCCCGACGGGCCCGTGGTCGACGCCCTTCTCGGCGCCGGTGTGACCGTGGTCGTGATCAGCCCGAACCAGGTCAAGAACCTGCGTGGCCGGTACGGCTCGGCCGGCAACAAGGACGACCGGTTCGACGCCTACGTGCTCGCCGACACCCTGCGCACCGACCGGTCCCGGCTGCGGCCACTGGTGCCCGACGCACCGGAAACCGTCGCGCTGCGCCGAATCGTCCGCGCTCGCCGCGATCTGGTCGCCCACCGCGTGGCCCTGGCCAACCAACTGCGCGCCCACCTTCGCCTGGTCTTCCCCGGTGCGGTCGGCCTGTTCCGGCAGATCGACTCGCTGATCACTCTGGCGTTCCTGACCCGTTTCCCGACCCAGGACAAAGCCGACTGGCTCACCCCGACCAGACTCGGCCGGTGGCTGTCCTCGGTCGGCTACTCCGGACGCACCGACCCGGCCGCGTTGCACGCCCATCTGACCGCCGCACCCCGCGGCGCCGCCGGCGACCAGACGGCGTACACCGCGATCACCGCATCCTCCGTTGCCCTGCTCACCGCGATGGTTACCCAGATCAAGGCTCTGGAAGCCCAGATCAGCGCCCAGCTCGACGCGCACGCCGACCAACACATCTTCACCAGCCTGCCCCGCTCGGGCCGCGTCCGGGCCGCCCGGCTGCTCGCCGAGATCGGCGACTGCCGAGCCAAGTTCCCCACCCCGGAAGCGTTGATCTGCCTGGCCGGTGTCGCCCCGTCCACCCGCCAGTCCGGAAAGATCCGCGTCGTGGCGTTCCGATGGGCCTGCGACAAACAACTCCGCGACGCCGTCTGCGACTTCGCCGGCGACTCGATCAAGGCCAACCCCTGGGCAGCCGATCTCTACCGAAGAGCCAGAGCACGAGGTCACGACCACCCCCACGCCGTCCGGGTCCTGGCCCGTGCCTGGCTGACCGTCATCTGGCACTGCTGGCAGGACGGCGTGCGCTACGACCCCGCAGAACACCGGGCCCTGCAACGCCTCCTCAACCAAGATCAAAAAAGGGCGGCTTGACACAGGGCTTCTCATCGCCCCGCCCCGGCGCGGTTGATCGACCCGCCCCCGGCCGGCCGGCGTCCCCTCGTGCTGCCGGCGAGGTGCGATTCCGGCCGGCGGCGGTGTCGGCGGCAAAGTGCCTGGCGGTGCCTGGGACTTTGCGTTTCACTAGAGGTCAGGCAGTACCGAGGTGTCGGGCACCCGACGGCCCGCGGCCCGACGGCAGAGATGAGGGGTCCGTGCGGCACGACGACCACGTCCTGAATCCGGATCCGGCCGCGCAGCGGCCGGGCCGGCCCGGCCGGACGCGGCCATGACGCAGGAAAGTAGCGATGCGACCCCGGGCCCGCCGCATCATCTGCCGGCCGGAACGATGGTCGGCTCCTACCGGGTGGAGTCCCTGCTGGATCGCGGCGGCATGGCCTACGTCTACGAGGCCACCGACGTACGGCTCGACCGTCGGGTGGCGCTGAAGATCCTGGCCTGGCACGACCCGGACGGCTCGGACTTTCGCGAACGGTTCCTGCGCGAGTCCCGCTTCGCCGCCTCCCTGGACCATCCGAACATCGTGCCCATCTACGAGGCCGGCGAGACCGACGGGCTGCTCTACATCGCCATGCGGTTCGTGCGGGGCACCAACCTGTCCCGGCTGATCCGGCGCGACGGCCCGCTCGACCCGCAACGGGCCCTGGCCATTCTGGCGCCGGTGGCCGACGCCCTGGACCTGGCCCATGCCGCGGGACTGGTGCATCGGGACGTCAAGCCGGCCAACATCCTGCTGGCCGACTCCGGCGACGGGCGGCAGCACGTCTACCTCAGCGACTTCGGGTTGACCAAGCGGGCCGCGGCCATGAGCCGGCTGACCGAGGCGGGCAGCTTCATCGGAACCATGGCCTACGTCTCCCCGGAACAGATCCGGGGTGAGCCGCTGGACGCGCGCAGCGACCTGTACGCGCTGGGCTGCGTCGCCTACGAGTGCCTGGCCGGCGCCCCGCCGTTCGTCCGCGACGACCAGGCCGCGCTGATGTGGGCCCACCTGAGCCAGTACCCCACGCCGCTCGCGGAGTCCCGCCGCGAACTGGCCGCGGCCGACCCGGTGATCATGAAGGCGGTGGCCAAGGATCCGGCCGACCGGTTCGCCACCGGCCGGGAGTTCACCACGGCGCTGGCGGCCGCCCTGACCGGCGTGGCTCCGGCGGCCCCGCCCGGCGACGACCTGCCGACCACGGTCGGCGTCCGCCCGGCGGCCGGCACCGGTGGATCGGGCCCTTCGTCCGCCCCGTCCGGCCCGTCGGCCAGCCCGTCAGGCCCCTTCACCGGCCCGGGCTCGGCCCCGCACGACCCGTCCTCCCCGTCGGCCTCCGGGAACGCCGGACCGCCCGCCGGGCCGCCTGCCGGGCCGCCTCGGTCCGGGCCCCCGTCGGGTTCGCACCGGCGCCCGTCCGCCCCGAGCAACCGCAAGCCGGTGATCATCGCGCTGGTCGCCGCGGTGCTCGCGGTCGCCACCATCACCGGCGTCACCTGGGCGGTCCGGTCGAACAGTCAGGTCCAGGGTCAGGCGCAGGCCCAGCCGCCGAGCGCCGAGCACTCGCATGAGGCCGCGCTGGACGGCACCGGTTCGCCAGGCGGCAGCAGCGCATCCGCCGCGCCGGCCAACGTCTCGCCGAGCCCGGTGGAAAGCGCCGGCCCGCCGAGCACGGCGCCGCCGGAGACGGCGCCCACCGTCGCCGTTGCCCCGGCGCCGGCCGTGGCCATCCCCAGCATCGCCGGTGATCCGATTGCCGTCGGCGCGACCCCGGGTTACGTCGCGATCACTCCGGACGGCCGGTTCGCCTACATCGCCAACCGGGCGGCCAAGGTCGTCACCGTGCTGGACACCACGATCAACAAGGTGACGGCGACGATCCCGATCGACGCCGGACCGCCGCAGTTCATTGCCTTCTCGCCGGACGGCTCGCGCGCGTACGTCAGCGTGTACAACGACGACAAGACCATCAATCTGGTCGTCGTCATCAATACCCGGACCACCAAGGCGCTGACCGAGGTCCCGGTCGAGAAGAAGCCGTACGCGCTGGCCGTCACCCCGGACGGCACGTCGGTCTGGGTGCCCAGCCACGACGCCGGCGCCCTGGACATCATCGACGTGGCGACCGACACGGTCGTCCAGACCCTGCCGGTGGCCAAGAATCCGCACTGGGTGGCCTTCTCGCCGGACGGGCGGACCGCCTACCTGGCCAACCACGAGTCGAACGTGCTGTCGGTGATCGACGTGGCCTCGCGGGCCGTCCTCACCACGATCCCGGTCGGGACCAGCCCGCACAGCGTGGCCGTCTCGCCCGACGGCACCCAGGTGGTCGTCGTCTGCTTCGACAGCAACGACGTTTACTTCATCGATACCGCCACCGACCAAGTCCTGGGCAGCATCCCGGTCGGCACGAATCCGCAGGACATCTCCTACAGCGCCGACGGCCAGTACCTCTACACCGCGAATGTGCAGAGCAACACGGTGTCGGTCATCGACGCGGCGACTCGCCAGGTCACCGCGACCATCCCGGTCGACTCGCCGACCAGCATCGGCGTCCTGCCCAACGGCCGGTTCGCCTACGTCACCAATCTGAACGCCGGCACCCTGACGGTGCTCAACACCACGTCCTGACCACCGCACCGTGGAGGTACACCGATGGTTGACCGCCCGACCGGGACGGGTCGATTCGCCGGCCGTACTGCGATCGTCACCGGCGCCAGCCGCGGGATCGGCCTGGCCGTGGCCCAGCGGCTGGTCGACGACGGCGCCCGGGTCGTGGTCACCGGTCGCCAGCAGCCCGCCCTCGATGAAGCAGTCGCCCAGCTGGGGGGATCGGCGCTCGCCCTGGGCGTGGCCGGGCGCGCCGACGACCCGGAGCACCAGGTCGACACGGTGACCCGGACCATCGACACCTTTGGCCGCATCGACTTTCTGGTGAACAACACGGGGATCAACCCGGTCTACGGGCCGCTGATGGACCTCGACCTGGCGGCTGCGCGCAAGGTCGTCGACGTGAACTGCCTGGCTGCGGTGGCCTGGCTGCAGCAGGTGCACCGGGCGTGGCTGGGGAAGCACGGTGGGGCGGTGGTCAACGTGGCCTCGGTGGCCGGTCTGCGCCCGGCCCCGGGCATCGCCCTCTACGGGGCGAGCAAGGCGATGCTGATCCACCTGACCGAGGAACTGGCCGTCGAACTCGGACCCGACATCCGCGTCAACGCCGTCGCTCCCGCCGTGGTCAAGACCCGCTTCGCCACCGCGCTGTACGAGGGTCGCGAGGAACAGGTCGCGGCGGATTACCCGCTGGGCCGGCTCGGCGTGCCGACGGATATCGCCGGCGTGGTCGCCTTCCTGCTCAGCCCGGACGCCGGCTGGATCACCGGGCAGACCGTCGCGGTGGACGGCGGCCTGCTGCTCGCCGGCGGGCTGGTGTGAGCGGGCCGCCCGGCCTCGACCTGGCGCGGCTGGCCGGCTGGTTGCCGGCGGTGCTGCCCGCGGCCGGTCCGCCGTTGCGGGCCGAGCTGATCGCCGGCGGCCGCTCGAATCTGACCTACACGCTCACCGACGGTGAGCAGACCTGGATCCTGCGGCGGCCGCCGCTGGGGCATGTCCTGGCCACCGCGCACGACATGGGCCGCGAGTACCGGGTGATGACGGCCCTGCGGGACACCCGGGTGCCCGTCCCGCGGACCATCGCGCTGTGCCTGGATACCGGTGTGTTGGGCGCGCCGTTCTACCTGATGCAGCGGGTCGCCGGCACCCCGTACCGGCGGGCCGCGGAGCTGGCCGCGCTCGGCCCCACCCGCACCCGGCACATCGCCCAGGGCCTGGTCGACACCCTGACCCGGCTGCACGCCGTCGATCCGGATGCGGTGGGGCTGGCCGACTTCGGCCGGCCCGAGGGGTTCCTGGCCCGTCAGGTGCAGCGGTGGCGCCGGCAGTTGGACGCGTCCCGGTCCCGGAAGCTGCCCGCGGCCGACGCCCTGCACGACGCGCTCGCCGCCGACGTCCCGGCCGCATCACCGACCGGCATCGTGCACGGGGACTACCGGCTGGACAACGTCCTGGTCGACCAGGACGACCGGCCGGCCGCGGTCATCGACTGGGAGATGGCGACGCTGGGCGACCCGCTCACCGACCTGGCCCTGCTGGTGGTCTACCAGCGGCTGGGCGGGCTGCTCGCACCCCTGGGCCTGGACGCCGCCGCGGCCCCCGGCTACCTCACCGAGGCGCAGGTCCGGGCGCGCTACGCCGCCGGCAGCGACCGGGATATGTCCCGATTCGGTTGGTATCTCGGCCTGGCCTCGTACAAGCTGGCCGGCATTCTGGAAGGCATTCACCTGCGGCACAGCCGCGGCCAGACCGTCGGCGCCGGCTTCGCCGGTATCGGCGAGGCGGTGCCGCCGTTGCTAGCTGCGGGCCTGCGCGCGCTGAGGGAGAACGGCTGATGGACTTCGCCTTTGATGCGCGGACCGAGGAGTTGCGGGCGAACCTGCTGGATTTCCTGACCGGGTCCGTCGAGCCGGCCGAAGCGGTGTTCCATCAGCAACTCGCCGCGGCGGACGACCGCTGGGCGTGGGATGCCGCCCCGGTGCTGGCGCAGCTGCGGGGGCAGGCCCGGCGCCGCGGATTGTGGAACCTGTTCCTGCCCGGCGCCCGTGGAGCCGGCCTGACCACCCTGCAATACGCGCCCCTGGCCGAGATCACCGGTCGGAGCCTGCTGCTGGCGCCGGCCGCGTTGAACTGCGCCGCCCCGGACACCGGAAACATGGAGGTGCTGGACTCCTTCGGCACCCCGGAGCAGCAGCGGGACTGGCTGGACCCGTTGCTGGACGGGAGGATCCGCTCGGCGTTCGCGATGACCGAACCCGAGGTGGCCTCCTCCGACGCCACGAACATCGCCACTCGGATCGAGCGGGACGGCGATCACTACGTGATCAACGGCCATAAGTGGTGGATCACCGGGGCGATGAACCCGAACTGCCGGATCTTCATCGTCATGGGCAAGACCGATCCGGACGCACCCGGCACCGGCAGCAGTCGATGATCCTGGTCCCGCGGGATACCCCCGGGCTGCAGATCCGGCGGGGCATGGAGGTTTTCGGCTACGACGACCACGAGCACGGTGGCCACGCCGAGCTCACCCTCACCGACGTGCGGGTGCCGGCAAGCAATCTGATCGGTGCCCCGGGGGACGGCTTCGCCATCGCCCAGGCCCGCCTGGGACCCGGCCGGATCCACCACTGCATGCGGGCCATCGGCCTGGCCGAGCGGGCGATCGAGCGGATGTGCGCGCGGGCCGACGAGCGGGTGGCCTTCGGCCGGCCGCTGGCCCAGCAGGGGGTGATCCGGGACTGGATCGCTCAGTCGCGGGTTCGCATCGAGCAGCTGCGGCTGCTGGTGCTCAAGACGGCCTGGCTGATGGACACCGTCGGCAACAAGGGCGCCCACACCGAGATCCAGGCCATCAAGATCGCGACACCCGCGACGGTGCAATGGATCCTG
>Ga0116157_10006074_pt1 | contig 10960 bp, 14 predicted proteins | sample AD_UKC048_MetaG_FD_89882 | JGI IMG/M metagenome (GOLD analysis project Ga0116157, IMG submission 89882) | Active sludge microbial communities of municipal wastewater-treating anaerobic digesters from USA - AD_UKC048_MetaG | ecosystem: Engineered > Bioreactor > Anaerobic > Digestate | place: USA... | reverse complement strand
TAAAAGGCCGATTGTGCACAGGTGGAGGAACAGTTGTTTTTCCATTGAATAAAATAGCGGCCTTCCCTGAAATCTTTTACACTGCTGGCACCAGGGGCCAGGTCAAAGGACAGAACGGCGTCCTGTGGGACAAACTGGGCATTAAAGGTTTTTGCCACTTCCACCCGTTGGGAAACGGCTGTATTGTTTTTAAAAGTCACCCGGGTTGTTTCGTTGGTTTCACAGGCGAGACCATCGTCACCGGGTTTATTACAACTGAATACAAAGGTTGACAAAGCGAAAGTCAGGAGGATTGACTGGAATGATTTCATTGGTTATGTTTTTATAAAATGATGATTATTTCAACCGGCAATTCAACCCGGTACCATCCATACATCGAACCGAAGGGAAAAGGTCATCAGGTTGAGCTAAATAATTCAGCATCCGTTACTGCAAATAATTATTCCTTATTAAGTATCAGCGATATCTGTGTACTGATCTGCGCCTATCTGCGGGAAAATCAGGCAGGAGAATGTTTCTAATTTTTGAAAAAATAGATTTAGATTGTATTCAGCCTGCAGAAAGGTTGACATTATTTGTCAACTGCCTGTGAGAATCCACCGAAACAAAGCCAACCAACATGAAACCTTTTCTGTTCCTCAGCCTCTTCGGCTTTTTATCATTTGCTGTATTCGCCCAGAAGCCCCGTGCCCGGGATATCGGTATTCCTTTTAACGGCACCCCGGGGAAGTATAATGCCATTACTGATGTTATGGGAGTGGAAGTTGGTTACAGCACGATCATTTCAGGGCAGGGAAAAAATATCCGCGGCAAGGGTCCTGTGCGTACGGGTGTAACGGCTATACTGCCCCGTGGACGAAACAATAACCCGGTCTATGCCAACTGGTATACACTTAATGGCAATGGCGAAATGACGGGCACCACCTGGATCACCGAATCCGGTTTCCTGGAAACCCCGGTTATGATCACCAATACCAATAGTGTGGGTGTGGTAAGAGATGCAGTACTGAAATGGTTTGTAAAGACTGGCTGGTACAAAGAGGATTTCTGGTACACCTATCCTGTGGTGGCCGAAACCTATGATGGTTTTCTCAATGACATTTATGGATTTCATGTAAAGGAGGAAAATGCCTGGGAGGCGCTGGACAGTGCGAAAAGCGGTCCGCTTAAAGAAGGTAATGTCGGCGGTGGTACGGGGATGATGTGTCTTGGTTTTAAAGGCGGTACCGGCACTTCATCCAGGGTTTTTAAAGTAAAAGATTCAACTTATACATTGGGGGTTTTAGTACAGGCCAATTTTGGCGCCAAACGAAACCTGACGATTGCCGGCGTGCCAGTGGGTCGGGAATTAAAAGATACCCTCAACTATGAACTGAAAGCCCCACCAGCTTATAATCCCGGAGATGGTTCTATCATTGTAGTACTGGCTACCGATGCGCCTTTATTACCGCACCAGTTAAAGCGGATTGCGGCCAGAATTCCATTGGGTATTGGTATTGTGGGAGGCCGGGGAGAGAATGGCTCAGGCGATATCTTTATTGCTTTCTCCACCGCAAACCCTGCGGCTTTTCAACGGGAGGATTTTACCAAAGTGGATGAGTTGCCCAATGATTTGATCAATCCGTTGTTTGACGCCACGGTGCAGGCAACGGAAGAAGCTATAATTAATGCGATGGTGGCTGCCGGGACCATGGAAGGCATCAATGGGAATAAGGCGTATGCATTGCCACATCAGAAAGTGATGGAGTTGTTGAGGAAGTGGGGAAGAGTGAAATGAGTCGGTAGTCTGCAGTCGGTAGTTAGTAGTCAACAGCCCATCCTGTGAGTGTTAGTTTAAAATATGAAGGTTTTATTATGGTGAAGTATATAGTACTGACTTTGATGGTGACTGTTCAGTTTTTTTCCGCGGTATCCCAAAGTAAGGTGTCAGCGAAGGAGTTGAAAGTGCAGAATACGATTATTGCTCTGTTCCAGTCATTAGCGGACCGCGATTATGAAAAAATGATGGAAAACTGCACCGCGGATTTTACTGTATTGGAAAACGGGGTTATCTGGAACCTGGATACTTTACAGGAGAAGATCAGTCTCAGCAAAGCCATTCCTGATTTTAACCGGGTCAATACGATTGAATTTACCGATAGCCGGGTAAAAGGAAAGACAGCCTGGGTTAGTTATCACAACCGGGCAGATTATATCCGGAACGGAAAAAAGAGTTATGTGCAATGGCTGGAGAGTGTGGTTTTGGTGAAAGAGGGAAGAAAGTGGAGGGTACAGTTGTTGCATTCCACGGTAGTGAAGCGGGGATAGCCCTGAGGGACTTCAACAGTATAAATCTATAAGCGGTGGAATACGCTTATATGAAACAAAGTTCCATTGTATTCATCTGCGTAGTCTGCGTACTGATCTGCGCCATTCTGCGGGAAATGGCTGTTCACTTGAATTTCCATAGATTATAGATTAACTTTACGCTATGAAAGCGGTAACCCTACTCCTTTCCCTGACCCTCACACTGTTACTCGCCGGTTGCAAAAAGAAAAGCACTCCCGATCCTGCCACTGAGCCCGATCAGTCTTCTTTTGCTTCCGCTTCGGTCATTAATCAACGGCTGGGCCGGGGTATAAATCTTGGTGATACGTATGAAGCCAGTTGGGCGGAAAAAGTGGCAGATCCGGCCGATTTTCAACGGATCGCTGCCAGTGGTTTCAAACATGTACGTATTCCGGTACGTTGGGAAATGCCCACCCGTAGTACTTACTCGTCTCCGTATATCATTCAGCCTGCATTTTTACAGTCCGTAAAGAAAGCCGTGGAAGCGGCCTTGAAGAATAAACTCCATGTGATCATCAATATGCATCACCATGACAGTCTGTTCAAAAATCCTGATGGGTTGAAGCCCATGTTCCTGGCCCAGTGGAAACAGATTGCTTCCTATTTTAAACAATACTCCGACAGTCTTTTATTTGAAGTGCTCAATGAACCACATGATCAGCTGGATGCGGATAAATGGAATGTTTTTTTTGCCGATGCACTCACAGAGATCCGGAAAACAAATCCGAAACGTACCGTATTGCTGGGCGTGGCCGAATGGGGTGGGGTATCGGCCCTGAATAAACTGCTGATTCCATCCGACACACATTTAATCCTGACAATCCATTATTATAATCCGTTTACGTTTACGCACCAGGGGGCTGAATGGGTGAGTGGCTCTAATCCCTGGCTTGGAACGAAGTGGTATGATACGGAGTATGACCGGGAAGCGGTGGTGAATGATTTCCAGGCCGTACTCCGGATACAGCAGGAAAAGAACATACCCGTGCATATCGGGGAGTTTGGTGCGTATAGTAAGGCCGACATGAATTCGCGGGTAAAATGGACGCGTTTCCTATCGCGTTGGTTTGAACAGAACGGATTCAGCTGGGCCTACTGGGAGTTCAATTCCGGTTTCGGGGTATACGACCCGGTTACAGGTCAGTATCGTACTGCCTTGCTGAATGCCCTTACTACAGAGGCAATGACAAGTCCCACCCCGGTGAACCTGATCGACCTCTACAGCAGTAATTTCAGTACCTCACTGGATGGGTGGAATCTCTATAACAACGATGCATCGGCTGCTTCTGTTCTGAGTTTAGTTTCAAACAGAGCCCAGGTGGCAATTACCAGTCCGGGCAACCAGAACTGGCATATCCAGTTAATAAGACCCGGCATTACAATACAATCGGGCAAAACCTACCGGGTGAGTTTTAATGCTTATTCTACAGGCAGCCGTAGTTTATCCGCCTCGTTGATGCTGAATGCATCCCCATGGACTTTGTATAGCTATGCTGACTTTACTATTTCATCTACTGATAAGTTGTATAGTTATATTTTCACGGCTACGGCCACTGACCCGGCCGCTGCCTTTGTATTTTCGATGGGGAATGCTGGGGTACTGCCGGTGACACTGTATAATATTAAGTTTCAGGAAGTGCAATACTGAGCAGAAAATGAGAAATAAAGAATGAGGAATAAGGAATAAGGAAGTTTGCTACTCGCCGGTACTTAGTTATGGAACCTTCAACTACAGCTAAAATAATAAATTACTTCATTGCTACTGTCTGGCTGGTCAATGGTTTATTTTGTAAAATATTGAACCTGGTTCCACGGCACCAGGAAATTGTAGCCAATATACTTGGACAGGAACATTCCCGGTTTTTGACAATAGCAATCGGTATCAGTGAAGTGCTGATGGCTGTATGGATTTTAAGCGGGATCAGATCAAGACTGAATACCATTCTCCAGATCGTCGTGATCGCGGTAATGAATACGCTGGAATTTATACTGGTACCGGGACTCCTCTTGTGGGGAAGATTCAATTCACTTTTTGCTTTACTGCTGATACTTGTAATATATTACCATGAATTTCACCTGAAACCCAAAATCACCCCGCATTCCTGATGTTTTCCTTTTTGAAAGATCATCCTTTTGCCGTGGAGGCTTTTTTTGAAAGTTCGCTGGTGCTGACTTTTGCGGTACCTAAGGAACAGCTGGAACCTTATATTCCGGAATGCCTGCAACTGGATACTTTCCAGGATCGATGGGCTTTTATTGCCATTGCCATGGTACAGACAAAAGACCTGCGTCCGAAAGGCTTCCCGCGATTCATGGGCAATGATTTCTTCCTGACCGGATACCGGGTTTTTGTCCGCTATACCAATAAGGCCGGAAAAAACCTGCGTGGTTTATATATTCTGAAGTCAGAAACAAACAAGAAGAAAATGGAGATCATGGGGAATATCTTCACCCATTATAATTATACCACCACGGATATAAGACGGGAAGAAACGGCAGATGCAACCACCATTTCTTCGATTAAATCAAAACTGCGGATTACGGTTGATAAAGCAAATGAAGATATATTGTTGCCAGAACAATCACCTTTTGCCGACTGGAAGGAAGCCAGGCGCTTTGCTGGTCCGCTCCCTTTCACTTTTACGTATAACCAGGAGAAGAAGGAAGTCCTGATTATTGAAGGCGTGCGGGAAAACTGGACACCGGCTCCGGTGCGGGTGCTGGATTACCAGATTGATTTTTTACATACATTGAAAACGGATTCACCGGTTCTGGCCAATGCCTTTATTATAAGGAACATACCATATTACTGGAAGAAGGGTAAAATAGAGAAATGGAGCTAAAGCGAAGAAAATTCCAGGGGGTATTGAATATCCTCAGTTTTAACCGGCACTTTTATGTGTTTGGCGGGATCGCGATGGTTCTGCTCATTGCCAGCTATTGGTTGTTCAGCTGGCCGGCCTACCTGTTTTGGATTGTCATCACTGCTTTTATCTATGGACTGATCATGCCCCTGCTCGTATCGGCCTATGTGTATGATTTTTCCGGGTACTACCGGTTCGATTGGCTGAAGCAATACCCCTTACAGGATGGGGAGGACAAACTGTTCCTGAATATCAATGCGGGATTTGATGAAACCAGTTTTATTCTGCATCATCACTTCCCCAAAGCCACGCTGTGGGTATTTGATTTTTATAATCCGCAACAGCATACCGAGCCGGCGATTATCCGGGCCCGGAAAGTCAGTATGGTTTATCCCGGTACCCAGGTAATCAAAACAGATACGATTCCGCTCCCGGACCAGGCAGTCGATGTGATATTTCTTTTGTCGGCAGCACATGAGATCAGGAATCAGGAGGAAAAGATTCGGTTTTTAAAAGAATGTCAACGTTTGTGCACACCGGGCGGACAGGTCATCATGGTTGAGCACCTGCGTGATTTTCCGAATTTCCTAGCCTTCTCTGTGGGCTTTACTCATTTCTTTTCGAGGAAGACCTGGAAGAAGGCATTTACAGCAGCCGGCTTTTCGTCTTTTGAAGAAACCAAATTCACGCCCTTTATGTCTGTCTTTTCTTGTAAACCTTAATCGATCCCGATGCACATTCAATTAATTATTACCGGGGTTTTACTGATCGCACTGGCACTGGTGCATCTGATCTTCCCTGCTTACTTTAATTGGAAAAAAGAACTCCCCTTAATAAGCCTGGTCAACCGGCAGCTGATGACGATTCATACTTTTTTTATCGCACTCACGGTTTTATTGATGGGGGTGCTTTGCCTGGTGGCAACGGATGATTTAATCAATACCCGGCTGGGCAAAGTCATTGCCACAGGGCTGGCGATCTTCTGGACCATCCGGCTGCTGATCCAGTTTTTCGGTTATTCCCCTAAAATCTGGAAGGGGAAGACCTTTGAGACGGTGGTTCATGTTTTTTTTGTTTTCTTGTGGATCTATCTGAGTTTTATATTCTGGTGGGTGGCGACAGCATAAGTAGGGAAAGTAAAATATGTAATGTTCTTTAATTATTAATTTTTAAACCATTTCCTTAAAAATTATACTCTTTCAAAATGGTATCCCGAACCTCATTCCGTAATGCCGCATTATCTTTCAGAGATGTTGTAGAGCAACCTCATTTTGAAAAAACTTCCTTTCGAATCAAGGGCAAAATATTTGCCAGCATGGATATTGTTAATAAACGGGTGACATTAAAACTCCCACCCAATGAGCAGGCCGTTTACCTGCTGATGAAACCGGCCTTTGCCAGTCCGGCCACCGGTGCCTGGGGCAAACAGGGCTGGACCCGTTTTGACCTGACCAAAGTACCGGCACCGGTGATGCGGGAGGCATTGAAGAAATCATATGTAACAGTTGCGCCGATTAATAAATCAAAGAAACCGGTTAAGAAAATAGCAAAACGTAAGGAAAAGGCGGAAATGATTCAGACCCTTCATCCGGATAAAACAAAGGCCAATAAGCGCATTTCACTGGAGAAATACAATTTTATAAAAACAAATCTGCTGGCCGTATTAAAGAAAACGGAGTTGACCCATACCGATCTCATGGAAGCCTTATACCAGCGGGTGAAAGATAAGTTTGTAGGAGGAGTACAATGGTACGGAGAGACGGTCAAGCTGGACCTGGAGGCAAGGGGGGTGATTGAACGGACGGGCGCGAAGCCGGATAAGTACAAACTAATGAATACCTGATAATTGATTGTTTTAGTACTTTACTATAAAGTTATGCTGACTTTTAATCTCCGCTTCTTCCTGCTCACCATCCTGTTCTTCGTTATAGAAGTATTGATTGCCTTATATGTGAAGGATGATTTTATCCGGCCTTATGTGGGCGACTACCTGGTGGTGATGCTGATCTATTGTGCGGTACGGACTTTTATCAAGGCCAATCCTGTTAAAGTAGCTATTGCTGTTCTGTTATTTGCCTATATGGTGGAAGTGCTCCAGTATTTCCGGATTGTAGACCGGTTGGGATTATCGGGCAACCAGCTGGCTAAAACCGTAATCGGCTATGGATTTGAATGGCTGGATATGCTGGCGTATACGCTGGGTGTGTTGACGATATTGCTGGTGGAATGGGGAATTAAGAAGAGAAATGTGGAGCACCTGAAGAAGTAGCGTAGTATTCATCTTTGTATGTAGCCAAAACGGAGCCTGTTTCCATTATTAATTTCCTAAACGCTTTCACGCATCATCAAGCCCATGCCGGACAATCATTATCTCAAAAACATTTTCACTTCTGCCGATTTTACAGATGCGGAACTTAATACCATTCTACCTGCATTCAAAGAGGTAACCTTTTCAAAGAATGATTTTCTTTTGAAAGAAGGGAAGACAGAACAGCAGTATTGGTTCCTGGAAACGGGAGTAGTGCGGTCTTTTGTTATTGACACAAACGGAAATGATATCAGTACCAGTTTTTACAGCAGCGGTGATGTGGTGATTGACTGGCCTTCTTTTTTTCTGCGGGCACCCACCCGGGAGAATATCCAGGCACTGACGGATTGTGTTTGCTGGCAATTGAGTTTTGACCAGTTTCAGCAATTATTTCATAGCATTGAAACCTTCCGGGAACATGGACGGAGGCGATTGGTCAGTTCCTATTTCGCCCTGAAAACCCATAGTGTTTCCATGATTGCCGACCAGGCGAAAGAACGGTATATCCGGCTCCTGAAGGAGAAGCCACATATTATTCAGCAGGTTTCCCTGCAGCATATTGCCACTTACCTGGGGATTACAAAATTCTCCTTAAGCCGGATCCGGAAAGAAATTTCACAGTAAACCTTCTTTTTGTCATAGGACAACTTTTTGACAGAAAAGACCTGATAGGTTTGTTCCATAAATATTAATTATGGAAAATGTAAAAGAGTTTATGTTGTTGTTCAGAATGACACCGGTAACTACGGCACCCACGGCTGAACAGGTAGCCATTATGCATCAGCAATGGCAAGGGTTTATCGGATTTATTGCGGCCCAGGCAAAACTGGTTCAGGTATCCAGATTCGCTTTTGAGGGAGCCATGCTCAGTGATACACAGTCAGCCGAAGCAGGTATTGTGGTGAATAATGGCAGGACACTCAGCGGAAGCATGATACTAAAAGCGGCAGATCTGGAGGAAGCTATTGCTGTTGCCAAACGTTGTCCGGTACTTCTGGCAGGTGGAACGGTGGAAGTACGGCCAACCATTGCCATGAATTAATAAAACATGACACCCTTTTTATTTGTACTTATTACGCTGCTGTCCATCCTGCTGTTTTGGCTGGGTACGGGCAAGGATAACCGTTTTTTACTGGTATTTCCCGCCTGGCTCATGCTAACCGGTAGCCTGGCATTTGCAGGTGTCTTTGAACGGAATCCTCTTTTATTCCCGTTGACCATGCTTGGTACGCTGGGGTTAACTATTTACCAGGTCAAACGAAGTATGCGCCGGGTGCTGCATCCGGGGATCTTAGTCGCAGTTCATATATTGCGGGTGCCGGTCGAACTGGGCTTATACCAGCTCTATTTACAAAAGCAGATCCCTGGTCTGATGACGTTTGCCGGATGGAATTTTGATATACTGACAGGCATTAGTGCCTGTATACTTTTGTTGTATATGTTATATAGTAAGACCCGGATCAGCACCCGGTTGTTTCTCGCCTGGAATATTATGGGACTACTCTTCTTGTTTTTTATTGTCATTATTGCCATTCTCTCCGCCCCGCTGCCTGTTCAGCAATTCGCCTTTGATCAGCCGAATGTGGCCGTGTTGTCTTTTCCTTATTGCCTGTTGCCATTTGGTATTGTACCGGTGGTGCTGATGTCAAATGTATTACTGATTTATGAAAATAAAATCGCTAAACATCGGCCTGTTTGAACTTTGAAGCTGAAGACAAATCAAGCTTTGGTACATATAAAAATTCAAAAATATTTATTAAAGTGAAGGGTGTTCTAAAAAAAAGGGCAGGGTTGAGCTATATTAGTAGCCTGAACCTTTTTAACTATGAGAAAAAATGTACTTATCCTGTTATTTGCCTTATTCACTTTGCCTTCTTTCTCGCAGTCACCCAAACTACCCGGTTCCTTTCTCCGTCTTTCAGGAGGCAGTGTATCATTCGGCACCGGTGATTTTATGGGCTATTCTTTTGGAGTGGGCCTGTTAAAGAATGTGATAAACCAACCCAGACCGGGATTGGATAAGTTATTGCTGGGTGGAGAGCTTCTATTTGAAAACGGGGTCAAGAATCCGGTGATCCAGAATCCTACACAGGAAGAGTTTTTCGCCAAAACCTTCCGGCATACTTCCAGTACGTTGCTCTGGGCCAAAGCGGGCTATTATCCGTTTAAAAAAATTGTGAAAGGGTTTAATATTCAGGCCGGACCGGTAATCGGCTACTCTTCACGCTCTACCGAACAACAGGCCAGCCGGGTAGTGGATATACTCGGGAATTCTGTCCGGCAATCCACCCTGACATTTAATAACGGATTCGTTTTCGGTTATCGGATCTCCACCGGAATAGAATTTGACCTGAGCCGCCGTTTACAGGCGGGTTTCCGGTTAGACTTTTCAAATAATAATAAAGCGGAGATTAATACCCTGGCAGGGCTGAGTGTGGGGATAAGCCTGTAAAATCATACGCCTGGATACCAGCTGATGGTAATCTCCTTTTATCAAAGCCTAAAGCTAATTCATATACGATTAATGCATAGTGGTTTACATTAAATTTACCATGTTTTACACTGTTTTACATTGTATGTACAGCAAACCATACGCAACAGATTATCTTTAAAAAAATGCTGAGCTATTTATGAATTACACATGTAAAGAGGGTCTGGTTCTTTTATATTGCCTTTTGTTTATTGGTTGCGGGATGAATAAACCGCCACTCGTTCCGGCGCAGGATGCTCCATCAGAAAAATCACCTCCTAAAAAAGTATCTATTGTTAAAAAGCTCAGAGAAAATGATCACTTACCTGTTGAAGAGCGCATAGAACTGTACCACCAGTTAAAAAAGGAAGTCCCTCAACTTTACAATTTCGAGGATGAAACCGAACTGACCATGTATGGCTATTCCATTTTGTGGGCCAATAAAACGACTGAAGCCATTGAAGTGTTTAAGCTGATTGCGACCGTATTCCCCAATTCCTCAAATGCGTATGATAACTTAGGGGAAGGATATCTGAAAAACGGGAACAAGGAACTGGCCCTGCTGAATTATGAGCGTTCACTGGCCATGGATCCGGAGAATTTTAATGCAGAAGATCAGGTGGCAGGTATCCGGTTTCCCGACAGGGTGCCGCTTCAACCCGCTGAATTGTTTAAGAAAGTTTATCCGGCCACTGCTTACCGGGATGATCTGGATCAGCTGGGAACTACCTTGCTAAAAGTACATCCGAATGCGCTCAAATTTATTACCCGGGAGGCATACTGGAAATCAATTGAAGAAAAGAAGCGGCTGATCACTGATCGTACCACTTATGGAGAATTTGCCTGGTATTGCAGTGAGATCATTGCCAATGTACATTGTTCGCATACCAATATGGGGAGTTTTGACTATGAAGCGGCTATGCTGCCCGAATCCGCCCGCTTTCCACTGCAAACGCGTTGGATCAGCAACCAGCTGTTTGTAATTGATCC
>Ga0116157_10006071_pt1 | contig 10962 bp, 19 predicted proteins | sample AD_UKC048_MetaG_FD_89882 | JGI IMG/M metagenome (GOLD analysis project Ga0116157, IMG submission 89882) | Active sludge microbial communities of municipal wastewater-treating anaerobic digesters from USA - AD_UKC048_MetaG | ecosystem: Engineered > Bioreactor > Anaerobic > Digestate | place: USA... | reverse complement strand
TGCCACCAAAACTATCATTGACACTGCCAAAAGAAGCCAAGCCCAGATCAAGGGGCCGGTACCCCTGCCCACCGAAAAGACCAAATACACTGTCAATCGTTCCACTTTTGTGCACAAAGATTCCCGCGAACAGTTTGAGATGCGCGTCCATAAAAGATTGATTGATATTTATGACCCCAAAGGCACCACCATCAATGACTTAACCAATCTGGCCCTGCCAAGCGGCGTTGATATTGAAATAAAAATGTAACCCTTGCCCCAGTTGACAAAAATCGCTATTTCCGTTAATCTATCTTAACAAACCAATAATTCGCTTGAGAAACCAAATAAGATCCCGCAAGGGAAACCATTTGTCTCTTCTTAATTCGAGTATAAAGTTGCCAACAAATTAGATAAAAGACTACAAAAAATATTATATTTTTAGGTTTTTATCTGGTTTGTTATAACCGGATTTTTCTTTTATATTAGCCGAAATTATGAAATTCATCCTAGGGCTCAAAAAAGGTATGACCCAAATATTCTCCGAGGACGGCGATGTCACCCCGGTAACAATTATTGAAGCCAAACCTTGCCCGATTATCAAAATCAAAACAGCCAACAGCCAAGATGGCTACAATGCCGCTCTCTTGGGTTTGCCTGGCAACAAAAAACTCAAAAAAAGAGAATTAGGCCAGACCGGCGGTTTTGGCAACCTCCAATATCTGAAAGAATTCCGAACCGAGGAACTCGCTGACTTGCACGCAGGCGATAATATTTCCGTGGAAGCTTTTTCCGTTGGCGATAAAGTAAAAATTACTGGTTTTTCCAAAGGCAAAGGTTTTCAGGGCGTTGTTAAAAGACACGGCTTTCATGGTCATAATAAAACCCATGGCACCAAAGACCAGGTCAGGACTTCCGGCTCCGTTGGCCCTTGCGAACCTGCCCGTGTTTTTCCAGGTGTCCGCATGCCTGGTCATATGGGCGCTGATCAAATTTCTGTAAAAAATTTAGTGATCGCCAAAATTGACCCCACCGCCAATCTGCTTTATGTGAAAGGTGCTGTACCTGGAGCCAAAAACGGACTCTTAATGATTTCTTGCCCGGGCCAATTGAATCTCAGAACAACTGTCTCGGCCAGCCTTGAACAACCAGCCGAAACCGGGGCTATTCATACTGAGCCGTCCGCCTCAGACGATATTCAAAACACTTAATCTTTATGTCATACCCAGTCTACAATCAATCTGGCTCTGTCGTTAAGGAAATCAACCTTAATCCGAATATTTTTGACGTAAAAATCAATCCTGATCTTGTCCACCAAGCCGCTATCGCCCAGATGGCCAATGCTCGCCAAGTTTTGGCCCACACCAAAACCAAGGGCGAAGTGCGCGGCGGGGGCAAAAAGCCTTGGCGGCAAAAAGGTACTGGGCGCGCTCGCCATGGTTCTTCCCGTTCCCCTCTCTGGGTTGGTGGCGGTATTACTTTTGGCCCAAGAAATACCCATAATTTTTCTCAAAAAATAAATAAAAAGATGAAGCGTCAGGCCCTTTTCTGCTGTTTGACTGATCGGACAAAAGATCAAGACCTCGTTTTAATCGATGAGCTCAATCTCTCTGAATGGAAAACTAAAAACTTTGCTAGTTTGATTTTAAACTTAAAAGATGTTTTAAAATTATCACCAGCCAAGAATAAAACCAACGCTGACGAAGAGACTGGCAAAAAAACCAAAAAATCAAACACTGCCAAAAAAGAAAACCTAAAAAATTATCAGCTTTCTCTCTTGGTTGTCACTGGCGCCAATACGAATTCCATCTCCAGGGCGGCTCGCAATATCCCAGGCGTCAAAGTACTCGGTGCCAATTCTCTCAATGTTGTTGATATTCTCAATGCCAAAAACCTTCTCCTGTCTGATGACAGCTTGCCAGTCATTGAAAAAACCTACCTTCACTAAATTATATTTATATGGCTTTATTCGGCTTAGGTAAAAATGAAAAAAACGACAAACTAACGGTTTCTCCAAAAACTGCTGATTCTGAAATTGCCTCCAATGCTACCAAATCAAATCGTCCAACCGAAATCAAATCCAAAAAAACTTCTTCAGCGCGCGTTCATACTCTCGCCTACCGTCAATTGGTCCATCCGCTCATTACTGAAAAATCATCACTGCTTGGCGCCTATAATCAATATGTTTTCGCCGTTTACAAATCTGCGACCAAAAATTCCATCAAGCAAGCGATTAGCGATGTCTATGGAGTCAAGCCGACAAAAGTAACTGTTTCCAACCAACGCGGCAAACAGGTGCGCACCGGCAAAAATACCACTGGCTACTTGAAAAACTGGAAAAAGGCGGTTGTCACCCTGCCCGCTGGCCAAAAAATTGATGTTTACGAAAGTTAATTTATCTTATGGCTATTAAGCTTTATAAACCAACCACCCCCTCTCGACGCCACACCTCCGTGGTCTCGTCTTCTGATTTGACCAAAAAAAAACCGGAGAAAAAGTTAACCTTGCCCAAAAAACAGCTTGGCGGCCGCAACCATAGCGGACAAATAACTGTTCGTCATCGCGGCGGCGGTGCCAAAAGACGCATCCGTATTATTGACTTCAAAAGAAATAATTTTGACCAGCCGGCTATTGTCTCCGCCATTGAATACGATCCCAATCGCTCTGCTCGCTTGGCCCTATTAACCTACCCCCATGGTCAGAAATCATACATTATTGCCGTCAATGGACTCAAAGTTGGCGATCAGGTTATGTCTTCGCAAAAAAAAATAGATATCAAGGTAGGCAACCGCATGCCCTTGGAATTTATCCCTCTTGGTATTATGATTCATAATATTGAGTTGGAACCAGGCGTTGGCGGTATTATCGCCCGCTCCGCCGGCAACAGTGTTTTGGTCCAAGCCGTCGAAGGTAAATTTGCTCAACTCAAAATGCCTTCTGGCGAAATCCGCTTAATCAAAAAAGAGTGTTCCGCCACTATTGGCCAAGTCTCTAATCCCGACCATGGCTTGGTCAGATATGGCAAAGCTGGCCGCTCTCGGCACCGGGGCATCAAGCCGACTGTCAGGGGTAAAGCCATGAATCCTTGTGATCACCCTCACGGTGGAGGCGAAGGCCGCCATCCGATTGGTATGCCTTATGCCAAAACCCTCTGGGGCAAACACGCCCTTGGAGTGAAAACCAGAAAACCCAAAAAATGGTCAAACAAAATGATTATCAGCCGCCGACGCACTAGCCGCAAACAAGCTAAATAACTTTTATAAACTCCTATGAGCCGTTCACTTAAAAAAGGTCCTTACGTGGATCACAAATTATTAGCCAAAATCGCCGGCAAAAAACCGACTGATATTGGTGTGCTCAAAACATGGTCTCGTGATTGCACCATCACTCCGGAAATGGTTGGTTTTACTTTTGGCGTTCACAACGGCAAACAGCATCTTTCTGTCTTTGTGGTGGAAAACATGGTCGGCCATAAATTAGGAGAATTTTCACCAACCCGCAAATTTATGAAGCATGGTGGCAAAAAACAACGCGAGGAAGAACAAGCCGCCGCCGCCAAAACCACTATCGCCCCTCCAGCTAAAAATGAATCTAAAAAATAATCCTTATGGAAGCCTTTGCTAAATTAAGATATCTGAGACAATCACCAAGAAAAGTCCGCCTCGTCGCGGATGCCATTCGCGGTTTGGCTGTTTTAAAAGCTGAATCCAAGCTTAAATTTGCTCCGCAATCTGCCGCGGTTCCGCTTTTAAAGCTCCTGAATTCCGCGATTGCCAATGCTGAACACAATTTTCAAATGAAAAAAGACAATCTCTTTATTAAAGAAATCCGGGTTGATCAAGGACCAGCCCTTAAGCGTTGGAAACCCAGAGCTTTTGGTCGCGCTTCCGGTATCAGAAAAGAAACCTCTCATATTATCATTGTCCTTGGTGAACTGAAACCAACTGTTGGACAAAAAACTAACAGTACAGAAAAAAAATCTTCCCTCCCCGCCGCCCAAGTAGTTAATTCGCTCTCGGATATCAAACAATCTATTTTGGACGACGAAAAGGACACCGGCCACGAGAGAAAAGAAGGCCACGGTGCCAAAGGTCAAAAATCGCCGGGAGAAAAAGGCAAAAAAAGATTTTTCAGTCGCAAATCTGGTTAATTAATAAATTTTATTACCTTAGTCTCTTTATTTCTCGATTTCTTAATTTCTATTATATATGGGTCAAAAAGTTAATCCTCGAATTTTCCGAATCGGCACCACCAAAACTTGGAATTCCAAATGGTATTCCCACAAAAATTATGCCGCCCAATTGGAAGATGATGTCAAAATCAGAAAATTCCTGGAAAAAAAATTCAGAGAAGCTAGCGTGGACAGTGTCCTTATTGATCGGACAGCTGATACTCTTGAAATTAACATTTTAACTGCCCGGCCCGGCATGATTATCGGCAAAGGCGGCGCTTCTATTGATGACCTAAAAAAACATATTGCCAAAAAAATTATTAAAAACAACAAGACCAAGATTCAAATCAATATCAAAGAAGTTGCCAAACCAAATCTATCGGCCAAAATCATTGCTCAAAGTATCGCCTTGGATCTCGAAAAAAGAATTCCTCACCGCAAGACTATGAAAAAATATATTGAACAAGTGATAAAAGCTGGCGGTCAGGGTGTCAAAATTAACTGTTCTGGACGTTTGGGCGGAGCGGAAATCGCTCGCCGCGAAAATCTAGCCGAAGGCAAAATCCCCCTCCACACGCTCCGAGCTGATATTGACTATGCTCGTTTGGCCGCTCACACTACTTATGGCGCTATTGGTATCAAAGTCTGGATTTACAAAGGCGATATCTTTAATACTGAAGAAAATAATAAATAATCAATTATGTTGGCACCCAAAAAAGTCAAACACAGAAAATGGCACAAAGTCGCCGGCGCTTCCGGGGTCAAGGCTTCGCGTTTTACGGAAATCGCCTTTGGGGCTTATGGTTTGAAATCTACCGAAAGTCGCTGGGTTACCGCTCGCCAACTCGAGGCCGCTCGTCGTGTTTTGGTTAGATATATCAGAAAAGGCGGCAAAATATGGACTCGCGTTTTCCCGGACAAACCAGTCACGATAAAAGGCTCCGAAGTTCCTATGGGTAAAGGCAAAGGCGCGGTTGATCACTACGTTTTCTCTGTCCTGCCTGGCATGATCCTTTTTGAAATGTTTGGCATCCCGGAAAAACAAGCTCGGGAAGCTCTCATCATGGCCGGCCACAAATTATCAGTCAAAACTAAATTTGTCAAAAAATAATCACATGAATAACCAGGAAATAAAAAAAGAATCGCCAACTGAACTGCGAAAATCGCTTGCTGAGAAAAGAGAGCTTCTTCGGGTTATGCGTTTCAAGGTGGCCCAACGCCAGTTAAAAAAAGTCCACGAGATAAAAAATAATCGCCGCGCTATCGCCCGATTGGCCACTGCCCTACATCAAGCGCAAAAGGATCAATCAACTGATAAATAAATCATATGACTGCAACAAATAAAAAAAGAGTTTTAACTGGACGAGTGGTTTCGGTCAAAATGGCCAAAACGGTTGTTGTATTGGTTGAGCGCACCAAGATCCACCCCAAATATCAAAAACGCTATAAAACAAGTAAAAAATACAAAGTTCACGACGAGAAAGGTCTTTATAAGGTTGGTGATAAGGTCAGCTTTGTTGAATGCCGCCCTTTATCCAAAGACAAAAAATGGCGTGTTACGGCCGCCTAATTTAATAACCTACCCCTATGGTTCAACATCGCTCTATTCTCAAAGTTGCTGATAACTCTGGTGCCAAAAAGCTACAGGTGATTAAAGTCCTCGGTGGCTACAAAAAAAGATACGCTCGCCTGGGTGATATCGTTACTGTTGCCATCAAGGAAGCAGAGCCTCATACCCAAATCAAGAAAGGTACAGTCGCCCATGCTGTCATTGTGCGCACCAGAAAAGAAATCCGCCGACCCAGTGGCATCTATATCCGCTTTGATGACAACGCCGCTGTTATTATTGATAAAAAGAATAAAGAGCCGAAAGGCACTCGCATTCTTGGTCCGGTCGCCAGAGAATTGCGCTCCTTGGGTTTCACTAAAATTATCTCTTTGGCCCCAGAAGTTTTATAATCCATCCTTATGAAAATCAAAGTCAATGACAATGTCAAAATAATCACTGGTAAAGACCGGGGTAAAACCGGCAAGGTCTTGCATGTTATTGCTCCCAAAAATCCTCGCGCCAAATCTCGGATAGTTGTTGAGGGCTTAAATCTGAAATACAAGCACATCCGCCCCAAAAATGAACGTGAAAAAGGTCAGCGCATTATGTTTCCTTATCCTTTGGATATTTCTAATTGTATCCTTATCTGTCCAAAATGCGGTCAGGCCACCCGGGTCAGTTATCAAAAAATTAATAATCAAAATGAGACCGCAAAAAAGAAAACTATCAAACAAAGGATCTGCAAAAAATGCCAAGCAGTCATCTAAATTTTAGTCAACCTATGAATAGACTTTATCAAAAATATCAAACTGAAGTCGTCCCCAAACTGGAAGCTGATTTTGGTTATACCAACAAAATGGCCGTCCCGAAAATCACCAAGTTGACCCTCAACGTCGGCATTCCAAGCGCCAAGGGCGAAACCAAATTTATTGAATTGGTAGAAAAAACCTTGACCCGTATTGGCGGACAAAAACCAGTTTTAACCAAAGCCAAACAATCAATTTCCTCCTTCAAAACCAGAGAGGGCCAAATTGTCGGAGCCAAGGTCACCTTGCGCGGCGAACGCATGTATGAATTTATTGATAAGTTGATTAATATCACCCTGCCCACAGTTAGGGACTTCCGCGGTTTAAATAAAAAAAGCGTTGACGCCAAGGGCAACCTGACCCTCGGCTTCAAAGAACACTTGCCTTTCCCCGAAATCAACCCCGACGAAGTGGAGAACGTCCATGGACTGGAGGTTTGTCTCTCCACCACCGCCAGAAATAGCCGTGAAGGACTCTCACTCTTTCAATCTCTCGGTTTTCCCTTTGCTGAAAAAAATCTTGGGGAAAGCAAAAAAAGTAAACACCAATAAACTGATAAGATTTTATGGCTACACAAGCACAAATTGCCAAAAGTAAAAAGAAACCGCTGTACTCCACTCGAGTTGTCAGGCGCTGTTGGCGTTGCGGCCGCAACAAGGGCTATCTCAGAAAGTTCAACCTTTGCCGTATCTGCTTTCGCGAACTGGCTAATAAGGGCGATATCCCCGGCGTAACCAAATCGAGCTGGTAATCAATTATTAAACTGACTATTGCAAAATTATGACCGACCCTATTGCTGACATGCTAACTCGGATAAGAAACGCTCAAATGGTGAAAAAGAGCGAGGTTCTTTTGCCGTACTCCAAACTAAAAATGAATATTGCGGAACTTCTAGTCAGAGAGGGCTGGCTTCAAAATGTTGAAAAAATTGAGGCTCTGACCGGCAAACTGATAAAAAAAGGCTTCACCGCCGGTCGATTCGCTTCCATCAAAATCACTTTACGCTATAGCGCCGACGGCCGCTCTCCGAAAATCACCAAACTGGAAAAAATCAGCAAGCCCGGTCGCCGTGTTTATGTCAGCAAAGAAAACATTCCTTATGTCCTTAGTGGCAAAGGTCTTGCCGTTATCTCCACCTCGCGGGGACTTCTCAGCGATCGTGAAGCGCGCCGCGAAAAAATCGGTGGTGAAATCCTTTGCCAAATTTACTAATCATAACTCTATGTCGCGTATAGGCAAAAAACCAATTACGATTCCCGCTGGTGTTACTGTCACCATCTCCGGACATGACCTCAAGGCCAAGGGCCCCAAGGGAGAATTGACATACTCCGTGCATCCCCGTCTTCAAATTGAGCAGAAAGACAATGAACTTATTTTGAATATCGCTGATAAAACCAATCTAACCGATCGCGCCCTGTGGGGCACCATGAGGCAGACTGTTGCCAATACAATCACCGGCGTTTCTACTGGCTACCGCCAGCAGTTGGAAATCAAAGGTGTCGGTTATAAAGCTGAGGTCAAAGGCCAGATGCTGATCCTCGCTGTCGGTTATTCCCATCCTGTAGAATTTAAATTACCAGCAGGTATCACTGGCTCAGTTGAAAAAAACATTATCACCTTGGAAGGTATCAATAAGGAAGTACTCGGGGAAACAGCCGCCAATATCAGAAAAATCAGAAAACCTGAACCCTATAAAGGCAAAGGTATTCGCTATATTGACGAAGTGGTTCTAAGAAAAGCCGGCAAACAGGTAAAATCATCCAGTTAGCAATGACTTATTTCCCCTAAATTAAATCACTATGAAAAAAAACTATCAGCAAATCAAACAAGCCTCGCTCGTTCGTCGCCAAAAGCGCGTCCGAGCCAAAATCTTTGGTACTGCCGAAAAACCGCGCCTTTCAGTTTCTCGAAGCCTCAAGAATGTTTTTCTGCAACTGATTGATGATAATAATGGCCGCACCCTTGTCAGCCTTCACAGCAAAACCATAGCCTCCAAAGATAACAAAACTACTGTTGCTTTTAGCACTGGCGAAAATTTGGCCAAAAAAGCGCTGGCTCAAGGCATCAAGACCTGCGTTTTTGATCGAGGCGGACGCCAATATCATGGTCGGATAAAAGCAGTGGCTGATGGCGCCAGACAAGGCGGTTTGCAATTTTAAAAAATTTGATTTACTTTTATGACTCCCAAAACTGAACGCAAAAATACTGGTCCGCGCAAAAGAAGACCAGAAGAAGATTCCAACCTAGATCAAAAACTAGTAGATCTGGCACGCGTTACTCGGGTAACCAAAGGTGGCAAACGGATGAATTTCCGAGCCTGCATTGTGATCGGAGACAAAGCCGGACAAGTCAGCTTTGGCGTGGCCAAAGGGGCTGATACTACTATCGCCATCAACAAAGCTGTCGCCCAAGCCAAGAAAAGAATGCTCAAACTTGACGTCAAAACCGGCACTACTCCTTACGCCCTCAAAGAAAAATTCAAAGCCGCCGAGGTTATGATCCGCCCGGGCAAAAAAGGACGCGGCATTATTGCTGGTGGCGTAGTTCGAACCGTCTTGGAATTAGCCGGCTATCATGATGTGGTCGCCAAAATTATCGGTTCGCAAAATAAAGTCAACAATGTGAAAGCGGTCTATTACGCCCTGAAAAAAATGAATTAATAACTTTATTTCTATGGCTCTCAAATTATCCAATCTAAAACCAGCCCGAGGCTCCAAACGACGCGCCAAAACCATTGGCCGTGGCGGCAAACGCGGTTCTTATTCTGGCCGTGGCATGAAAGGACAAAAAGCGCGCTCCGGCGGCAAAAGTGGCTTGAAAAGACTCGGTATGCGACAACTTATGGAGCGCACTCACAAACTCCGCGGTTTTCAATCTCTAACCACCAAACCCGCGATTGTGTCTTTGGCTACAATCAACAAAAATTTCCAAAATGAAGATACTGTTTCTCCAGCCAGTTTGATTGCCAAAAAAATTATCCCGGCCGGCCAAAAACATATCAAGGTCTTGTCTGATGGCCAACTAAATATTAAAATTAAACTGACCGACTGCCTCATTAGCGCCGCCGCCGCCGAAAAAATCAAAAAAGCAGGAGGTGAGATCGTCGACAAAAAGACCTCCGAATCAACCACTAAAAAAGCCTAACAATCAATCTTGAGCCTTTTTCTAATTATTATCTGTCATTGACTTATGAAGTTTGCAGAAAAAATAATCCGTATCTTCAAAGACCGAGAATTGAGAAAAAAAATCTTCTTTGTTCTTGGTCTTTTAATTGTCTTTCGGATCGCCGCTCATATCCCTATTCCTGGGGTTGATGCTATCGCCCTGAAAAATTTCTTCGCCGACAATGAAATCTTGGGGCTTCTGAATATCTTTTCCGGCGGCGGCCTGTCAAACTTTTCCATAGTCGCCCTGTGTATCGGTCCTTATATCACCGCTTCTATCATCTTTCAACTCTTGGCCATGATTGTCCCCCGCCTGGAAGAAATAATGAAAGAAGGCGAATCTGGTCAAAAAAGAATCAACCAATACACCCGTCTTTTGACCGTTCCCCTGGCTTTTTTGCAAGGTTATAGCACTATCAAACTACTCCAGCAATCTTCACGCGATATCTTGCCTGTTCTGTCAACCGCCGACTATCTGACCATTATCACCATTCTCACGGCTGGTACTATTTTCCTCATGTGGCTCGGCGAATTGATCTCGGAGAAAAAAATCGGCAATGGTATTTCTCTGCTCATCTTCGCTGGTATCGTCTCTGGCATCCCTTCGGCCGTTCAACGCACCCTGGTTACCTTCCAAATAGAGCAAATACTGAATATCGCCGTCTTCTTGGTGATCGCCATAGCCACCGTTGCCGGAGTTGTCTATATCACCGAAGCCCAAAGAAACATCCCTGTTTCCTATGCCAAACGTGTCCGGGGTACGCGTATGTATGGCGGCTTTGACAGCCATCTGCCCCTCAAAGTAAACCAAGCCGGCATGATCCCGATCATCTTTGCCGTTTCTTTGATTATGATCCCCAATCTGATCGCCCAGCTGGCCAGCCGATCTAGCAGTCATATCATTGTCTCTATAGCTGAATTTGTCGGGCGCGCCTTTCAAAATCAAGTATTTTACGGATCGTTTTATTTCTTGTTGGTTGTCGGTTTTACTTATTTCTATACGGCTGTCATTTTCCACCCCCAACAAATCGCTGACAATCTCCAGAAACAAGGCGGTTTCGTGCCTGGTATGCGTCCCGGACGCCAAACAGCCGAATATCTCGGCAGTGTCAGTAATCGCATTATGCTGGCCGGCTCGCTCTCTCTTGGCCTTATCGCTGTTTTGCCTTTGATTATCGGCCCTTTGACTGGTGTCAGCAGTATGACTGTTTCCGGCGCCTCGCTTCTGATCGTCGTTTCCGTAGTTATTGAAACTGTTAAGCAGATTGAATCTCAATTGGAAATGCGCAACTA
>Ga0116157_10006061_pt1 | contig 10970 bp, 6 predicted proteins | sample AD_UKC048_MetaG_FD_89882 | JGI IMG/M metagenome (GOLD analysis project Ga0116157, IMG submission 89882) | Active sludge microbial communities of municipal wastewater-treating anaerobic digesters from USA - AD_UKC048_MetaG | ecosystem: Engineered > Bioreactor > Anaerobic > Digestate | place: USA... | reverse complement strand
GATATTTGTGACCCGATTTTTCACCAGTATTATAATAACCTCTTTCATGAAGGATTTTTCCTATATCACTAACTCCCACCCGGAGTATATTGAAAACCTGTACCGTGATTTTCTGAAGGACCCAGCCTCCGTTGATCCTGAAATAAAAAAATTTTTCGAGGGCTTTGATTTTGCCATCAGTAATGGTACCTCCCAGCATGTTAAAACAGATCAGGCAGTAAGTGCTCCAGCTGCACCGGCTGCAATGTCCGATTCAACAGCTTCAGACTGGCTCCGGGAATTAAGGGCTTATCGCATGATATTGGGCTATCGGAATAAAGCACACCTGATCGCTAAAACAAATCCCATCAGAACCCGTAAAGACCGGGGGGCTAATATAGAATTATCCTTTTACGGATTAACGGAACAGGATCTTGATGCCCCTTTACAGGTAGGTAACCTGATTGGATTGGGAACTACTTCCCTTCGTACTATTCTCGCACACCTGGAAAAATGTTATGCATCCAGTGTAGGGGTGGAGTTTAAGTATATCAGTGATCCGGTAAAAGTAGACTGGCTGACCCGTGAAATCGAAACCACTTTATTACAGCCACTTCCATTGGAGAAAAAGAAAAGAGCGCTGGAGAAGCTGAACCAGGGAGTGATGTTTGAAAAATTCCTGCATACCAAGTATGTCGGGCAGAAACGTTTTTCACTGGAAGGAGGGGAGACCACTATAGCCGCCCTCGATGCGATCATCAGTGCGGCCGCTGACCAGGATGTACATGAAGTGGTGATCGGAATGGCGCACCGCGGCCGGCTGAACATATTGGCCAATATCATGGGCAAAACCTATGAACAGATCTTCAGTGAGTTTGAAGGCACGGCCAAAGTGGATCAGACCATGGGCAGCGGCGATGTGAAATACCATATGGGTTATGGTTCTGAAGTGGAGACGATCAACAATAAAACCATCCACCTGAAACTCATGCCCAACCCTTCTCACCTTGAAGCCGTAAACCCGGTGGTGGTGGGTTTTGCCCGGGCCAAAGCCGATGTGATGTACGAGAGTGAGTTTGACCGCATTCTTCCGATACTGATTCACGGAGATGCATCAGTTGCCGGTCAGGGCATTGTTTATGAAGTATTGCAAATGAGCTACCTCAAAGGTTATTATACCGGGGGTACCATTCATTATGTGATCAATAACCAGATTGGATTCACCACCGATTTTGATGATGCACGCAGCTCTGATTATTGTACCTCCCTTGCCGCAGCCGTACAGGCTCCTGTATTTCACGTCAACGGCGATGATCCGGAAGCCGTGATCAAATGCGCGGAGATTGCCACCCGTTACCGCCAGGAGTTTAACGGCGATGTATTCATCGATATGGTATGTTACCGTCGTCACGGACACAATGAAGGCGATGACCCAAAGTTTACCCAACCGCATTTATATGCATTGATTGATAAACATCCCAATCCGAGGGAAGTCTATATTAAATACCTGCTGGAAAACGGGGAACCCGATGCACAGGAACTGGCCAAGGCCATGGAGAAAAAATTCTGGGCGGACCTGCAGGAAAGGCTGGATGAGATCAAACAAAATCCGCTGCCGTACCATTACCAGCTTCCTGAACTGGAATGGAAAAAATTAAGAAGGGCCGTGGTGAATGATTTTGACCGTTCGCCGGTAACGAGTATCTCAGAAGAAAAATTCAAAACGGTATTCAACGCCATGATGTCCTGGCCTGAAGGATTCAAACCCTTGCGGAAAGTAGAGAAGATACTGCAGGATAAAGTGAGATTATTTGATACAGAGAATAAAGTAGACTGGGCCACCGCAGAACTGCTGGCTTATGGAAGCCTGACGCTCGAAGGCAAAGATGTACGCATGAGCGGTCAGGACGTGCGCAGAGGGACCTTCTCACACCGGCATGCAGTACTCCGTGATGAACAAAACGACAAGCCTTATAGCCGTTTATCAAGGATTCCCGGTAAGACAGGGAAGTTCAGGATCTATAATTCCTTACTCAGCGAATATGGCGTGCTTGGTTTTGAATACGGCTATGCACTCGCTAATCCGAATGCCCTGGTGATCTGGGAAGCCCAGTTTGGGGATTTTGCCAACGGCGCACAAACAATGATCGATCAGTTTATTGCCGCCGGTGAACAGAAATGGAACCGGATGAACGGCGTCACATTATTACTTCCGCATGGCTACGAAGGTCAGGGACCTGAGCACAGCAGCGCCCGCCTGGAACGATTCCTGCAATTATGTGCTGAATTGAATATGGTGGTGACGAATATCACTACAGCAGCGAATCTTTTCCATGCCCTGAGAAGACAGCTGGCCTGGCCTTTCCGTAAACCGTTGATCAACTTCTCACCCAAGGCCAATCTCCGTCATACTGGCACTTATTCCCGCCTGGAAGAATTTGTCAATGGCGGATTTAAAGAAGTGATCGATGATGAGAAAGCTGACGCGGCTGAAGTAAGAAAAGTGTTGTTCTGCAGTGGTAAAATGTATTTTGACCTGGCCGAACGCCAGCAAAAAGAGAACCGGAAAGATGTAGCCATTGTACGCCTGGAACAGATATACCCATTACCTCACAAGCAACTGGAAACCCTGTATAAAAAATACAATAAATCCACCTGGTTCTGGGTACAGGAAGAACCCTTGAATATGGGAGCTGCTTCCTTCCTGAAAATGAACCTGACCCAGTTGAATTATGGCGTGATCAGCCGGCAGCCTTCCGCATCAACAGCAACCGGGTATAATAAAATTAATTTACAGGAACAGGGGGAGATCATTGAAACCGCATTTAGTATCTGATTGAACAAATAATATTATGATTGAAATAAAAGTACCAACCGTTGGAGAATCGATAAGCGAAGTAACCCTGCTTAAATGGGTGAAAAAAGACGGCGACTATGTGGAGCGCGATGAAGTAATTGCCGAACTGGAAAGTGAAAAAGCCACGTTTGAAGTGAATGCGGAAAAAGCGGGCGTTTTAAAAACGGCTGCGGCAGAAGGCGATTCCCTGAAGATCGGGGACCTGCTCGCCAGTATTGATGAAAGTGCGGAGAAGCCGGCGGGTAAAGCGGCTGAGCCGGCACCTGCTTCGGCCAAACAAGAAGCGATATCTTCTGCGGCACCGGTTACGGCTGTACCCAATGACATAAAAGCAACTCCCGTTGCTTCAGCTATTATAGCGGATAAAAAAGTAGATCCCAAATCAGTGACCCCGACCGGAGCAATGGGTAAGATCATGAAAGACGATGTACTGGCGGCCTTATCCGCGCCTGGTAAAAAGGCATTTGCGGGAACAGAACTCAACAGCCGGAATGTACGGGTGGAAAAAATGAGTAACCTGCGTAAAACGATTTCCCGTCGCCTGGTGGAAGCGAAGAATACCACGGCCATGCTCACTACTTTTAATGAGGTGGACATGACCGCCATCATGGAGATCCGGACCAGGTACAAGGATAAGTTCAAAGAGATACACGGGGTGGGACTCGGCTTTATGAGCTTTTTCGCCAAAGCCTGTGCCGTAGCCCTGGGCGAATGGCCTTCGGTGAACGCCTATATCGACGGCGATCAATTGATTTATCATGACTATGCCGATATCAGCATTGCGGTAAGTACACCCCGGGGATTAACAGTGCCCGTGATGCGTAATGTGGAAAGCATGAGTATGGCAGATGTGGAACGTAAGGTGGTAGAGCTGGCCGGTAAAGCCCGCGACAGCAAACTGACTACCGAAGACCTCACCGGTGGTACATTCACCATTACAAATGGTGGTGTATTCGGATCATTAATGAGTACCCCGATCATAAATATCCCGCAAAGTGCCATCCTGGGAATGCATAAGATCCAGGACCGTCCGATGGCGATCGGTGGACAGGTAGTGGTACGCCCCATGATGTATATAGCTTTGAGTTATGATCACCGGATCATTGACGGAAGGGAATCGGTAAGCTTTCTCGTAAGGGTTAAAGAATTACTGGAAAATCCTGAACAATTACTGATCGGGAAAGATCCGGTAAAAACATTATTGGAGCTCTGAATTTCAGGGTAAGAGATAAATGTAAAGGACGGCAGTGATGCCGTCCTTTTTCGTTTTCTTTGCAATGTGAGCCGTTTTCATTCATATATTAACTCCGCAGTAACTATACTTCAGCAGTATAAAGGCGAGGAACCCTTTGCCGGATACCTGAAAAAATATTTTTCAGCCAATAAAAAATACGGAAGCAAGGACCGGAAACAAATTGCCCACTGTTGTTATTGTTTTTTCCGTGCCGGTCATGTTTTAAAAGAGCTGAGCAAGGAAGAGCAGGTACTGTCCGCTTTATTCCTTTGCACACAGGACGCCGATCCGGTACTTACTGCGTTGAAGCCCGAATGGGAAGGGCGTTATATACTTCACCCCGCTGAAAAGCTGAAGCTGCTCAATATTCAACATACAGTGCGAGATTTTTTCCCATGGCCCAATGGGTTAAGTGAGGGAATAGAGCCGGATGCATTTGCCACTTCATTTCTACAACAACCTGATTTGTTTATCCGGATCCGGCCTGGTTATTACCAGGTATTGAAATCGATGTTTCAGGCGAAAGGGGTGATGTATAAGGAGATCAGTGAAACCTGTTTCTCTTTTTCTTCAGGCACCAAACTTGACGATTACCTCAGCACCAATAAAGAAGCGGTGATTCAGGATTATAATTCACAGCAGGTGGGGGAGCTGATGTCGTTAGTAAAAAGTGAGGACGTATTCGATGTGTGGGATGCCTGTGCAGCCAGTGGAGGTAAATCGATCATGGCCAAAGATCGCCTTGGTAAAATCAATCTGATCGTATCGGATATCCGGGAATCCATTCTCTATAATCTGAAGAAAAGATTTGCCGAAGCCGGAATCAGTAATTTTCAAACAATGGTGGCTGATCTGTCGGCCAACGACCCCTTACCGCCTGGTGATCAGTTTGACCTGGTGATAGCGGATGTGCCCTGTAGCGGAAGTGGCACCTGGGGCCGAACTCCCGAACAATTATATTTTTTTAATCAAAACAAGGTGGATGTTTACAGCCGCCTGCAACAGCAGATCGTATCAACTGTTTTGCCACATGTTAAACCAGGTGGTTATCTCTTGTATATTACCTGTTCGGTTTTTAAAAAGGAAAATGAACAACAGGTTGAATTTATTGCAGGGCATAGTACGATGAAACTGCTGCAAAACGAATGCCTCAAGGGATATGATAAGAAAGCGGATACGATGTTTGCCGCTTTGTTCCGCAAGGAATTATAACCGGATTAATTCAGCCGTACGAATCAGTTTTGTACCATTGAACACACTGATATAATATTTACCCGCCTGCAAACCGGAAATATTGAGTTCAATGGTTTTCTTTCCACTGCCTTTGCTGTTTTTTTCCTGCCATACCAGGGCTCCTTTTGCATCATAGATATGTACCGGCATAGATGGAATGGCATTCGGTGTTTCGATCACCAGGCTGAGTGTACTGCCCGTTACCGGGTTGGGTTGTATATTGAGCTTTTCTGTAATTGGATCTGTATTTCCGGTGCCGGTAGCAAAACAACCGGCTGCCACGGTGGTGGTAGTGGTATCAATATACACAGCGGTAAAACTGGCGGTAGCAGTATCTACGATTTGCCGGATGCGGTACGACACTGTTCCCGCATTGAGTCCGTTCAGGGAATTTGTAAACTGGTAAGAACGGATCGCAAGCAGACTGCCCGCCTGTGGTAGCTGTTCTCCTATTTTTGTATAAACCGTTTCTCCGGGCCCCATCCGCTCAATCTCATATTTCATGGCTGATACATCCTTACTGGTCCAGCTGAGTGTAGCCGTACAGGCATTAGTACTGGCTGTTGATGTGGCAAAATCCGTCAGCAGATTCGTAAATGCCAGTTTCATATTGGGTATCCCGTAGCCGATCCGGTTATCCGGGTTTGTATATTTACTTCCAGCCGCTTTGAGAGCCTGTACTATTTTCATGTTATTATACTCGGGGAATGCCTGCCAGAGACAGGTGCCGAGTCCGGCCATATTAGGGCAGGCAAAGGAAGTTCCGTTACTGGCACCCACCGTATTGCTGGTTGTCTGCACCAGGGCAGCCACACCCACCGATGCGACTTCCGGTTTTACCTGTCCGTCACCTGAGGGACCGTAACTGGAAAAATTTCCAACAGCTCCGGATACCGATACGGCGCCTACTGCAATCACGCTGTCACCATCGGAAGGGGTGACCAGGAAATTCCAGGCATTGCCTCCTTCATTTCCGGCGGAGTTAAAAACAAGCAAACCTTTCTTTGCAGCGAGATCCGCTCCTTTGGCTGCCATGGTGGTATTGCCATCCATATTGGCATAGGTATAGTTGAAAACCGCGTTATCAAAATCGTAATAGCCGAGTGAAGAAGAAATAATATCCACGCCGGCACTGTCGGCCCTTTCAGCCCCGCAAACCCAGTTATGTTCCTCGATCGGATATTCGGAGGCCACATCTTCGGTTCGGAACAGATGAAAGCTGGCTTTAGGTGCTTTGCCAACAAATTGTCCCGGGATATTGGCAGCAATTGTAGAAAGACATTGCATCCCATGCTGGTGGTCTTCGGTTACGCTGGCATTCCGGGCTACAAAATCCCAGGTACTCAATACCTGGCCGTTTGTATTGATACTGTCAAAGGCTTTCAGCGATGTATAATTCTGAAACCCTCCATCCAGGACTGCGATCTGCATGCCTTGTCCGCGCAGACCAATATTATGCAGGAATTCCCCGTTATGCAAGTGTATTTCATTGTAAGAAGAAGTACCATAATTAAAAAAATCGCCATTGATATCCCCCGTTTTACCGGTATTCGATGGTAACGGTGTGGTGATTTCCTCGAGTGCAAATTTATTGGGTGTGATCAGCCGGCCACCTTCACCGGGCCGGGCAGCAAGTCCGCCTACACTTTGTACAAAGGGCATTGCATTGATCGTGTTGATTGCGGCTGCATCATTTGTCTGAATTGAAATCGCATTAAGCCATTTGGAAACATTCAGTACGGTTACATTCGCAACATTTCTGATCTGGGTGATATAGGTGGGTGTGACGGGTAAGTCAGTGCTGTCGAGTGGAATATTGTATTTCGTACGACGGTCGATTGCCCGCTGCGAAAGATAGGCTCCCGGATTAGCCAGGGTAAAGGAAGCATTTCCTTTGTCTTTCAATCGAACAATATAACGGGTGAACTGTGCACCGGCTTCATATCCTATAAAAACACATACAATCCCCAGGAGTACAAATTTCTTCATGGTATACCGGCTTTAGCCCGGGTCAAATGTAAGGATAACCCGTAAATTAATTGTGATCGACCATCCACATGGTGATACCAAAACCAGTTTTATACGGTCCGCCTGCACCGCCCGGGTTGGGCTGGTATTCCCATAATTCATATTCACGGTAAATCAGGCCGATTCCTTTTGAATAACGGTCAACGGATCTTGATTTGGCCGCATAGGCAGTTGGAGTTGTTATGGGCACATTAAAGGATTCGTCTACCTGCTCTACGGTAAATACATCTGCATAGTTTTGTCCACTATACGAGAATGAACCGGCATCTCCGTCGTAATAGAAATCCCAGTCTTCCATACTGTCATCATTACTGAAACTGAAAAGCGGACCATAAGGATCTGCGGGCAGGTATTTATTTCCTTTCCAACTGAAACCATTGCGGATTGGCAAGTGCATTTTGATGAAGCGGAGATTGTCTTCCACCACTTCAACCTGATCAGCGAGGGCTGTGATTAAGTATGAACCGGCAGGCTGCCATGCCTGGGTGGCCGCTGAATCATTAAGGAAACGATATACGCGATAACTCGGGCGACCCAGGTTATCCGTGATCATCGTATCGATCTGGTGCTTTACCTGGTATTTATGAATTTCTGTACTCCGGCCAAAATTGGTAAATACGGTGGAGTCCAGCCGGTAAGTAATATATTTCTTGGCAGTCAATGGCAGGTAATCAGCAAGCGGTGCAGTGGTAAATTCTTCTTTTTCATTGCAGGAAAAAAAGGCAATGCTGACAAAGGCCAACAGACAAAGACGGACAACGTAGAAAAGGCGCATAGGAGGTTTTTCTTTGTTCACGGATATAAATTAAAACATAAAGCTACAAACTAATTCCGGGGAACCCTAGCAGCTCTATGGGTAATAACGGGATTTTAGGGTGTTTATTGCCCTGATTATCAGTCGGTAGTCGGGAGTAAGATACCGTCAGGCGATTTAGTATTTTCTTTTAAGTGGCTGAAAATCAGTAACAAAATTAGGGTATAAAATCTAAGTAGGGGCTGTTGACTCCCGACTACTAACTCCTGACTCCCGACTGAATAATCCCTCCGCCGATCACATCCTCTCCCTCATAAAACACGGCGCTTTGACCGGGTGCTATGCCCTTGACATTTTCATAAAAACGGACATTCATGGTTCCGTTTTCCGGGTAAAGGTTGGATAAGGCGCCGCTGTCTTTGTATCGGATCTTGGTAACGGCTTCCATGCCCGGTGTAAGCTGATCATATTTGATCAGATTCAGTTTGCCGACTTTCATTTCATTTTGTTCCAGATCGGCTTCATCGCCCAGCATCACCGTGTTTTGATCCGGATCGATACGGGTTACAAAAACAGGACGGCCCAGGGCAATATCCAGTCCTTTCCGTTGTCCAATGGTATAGAAGGGATAACCTTTATGCTGTCCTAATATTTTACCGGTTTTGTCAATGAAATTTCCACCCGCCACTCTTTCTTCCAATCCGTCCACCCGGCGTTTAAGAAATCCGCGGTAATCGTTATCCGGAACAAAACAGATTTCGTAACTCTCGTGTTTCTTGGCCAGTTCGGGGTAGCCGAAGTCATGCGCCATCTGGCGGATCTCTGTTTTACGATAGGGGCCCAGGGGTAACAAGGTGCGGCTGAGCAAGTCTTGTTGCAGTCCCCACAATACATAACTCTGATCTTTGGTATCGTCTATCGCTTTACTTACGACAAAGCGGCCATTCTCGTGTTGCCTTACTTTGGCATAGTGACCGGTGGCAATGAATTCACATCCCAGGGCATCGGCTCTTTTCAGCAGGGCTCTCCATTTAATGTGGGTGTTACAGAGTACGCAGGGATTGGGGGTGCGTCCGGCCAGGTATTCTTCCACAAAATTCTCAATCACAAAATCGCCGAACTCATCACGGATATCCAGTATATAATGGGCAAAGCCATGTTCTACCGCAGCCTGGCGGGCATCATTGAACGAATCCAGGTTGCAGCAACCCGTTTCTTTTTTACTGCCACCGCTGGCGGCATAGTCCCAGGTCTTCATGGTAATCCCCACCACTTCATAGCCCTCCGCATTCAACATCAGGGCAGTGACGGTACTGTCAATACCGCCGCTCATTGCTACCAATACTTTTCCTTTTTGACTCATATCTTCAGCTCTTTCCGGCCTTTATCCCGGAAATGAATCTGCAAATATACGCCGAAGAGACGGGTACCCGGTTTCCGAAATGGGTAAAACCTAATGTATTGGAAGCCTGCGGTTTTAGTGCATTTTTGGTATCTTCCAGTCTTTATCAATCAAGCTATAATATGAAGAAATTGCTGTTTGCCGTACTGGTCCTAGCCGGGCTCAGTGCCCGCTCCCAGGACCTGGGTTATTATCTGCCTCAACAAGTCAGTTATAATCAGGCCATACCCAAACCCAAAGAAGTGATCTATCATGAAGTCGGCGAATGGCATGTAACCCATGACCGCCTGGTGAATTATATGAAAGCCATTGCGGTGGCTGCTCCGGACCGGGTGAAGCTTGAACAGATGGGATTTACTTATGAGAACCGGCAGCAGGTGTTATTGATTATTACCTCCAAAAAGAACCATGCAAGATTGGAAGAAATTCGACAGCAGCATGTAAAGCTGACTGATCCCAGTGCTTCCGCAGCATTAAATACAGCGGATATGCCCATTGTGGTATGGGTCGGACATTCCATTCATGGTAATGAACCCAGCGGGGCCAATGCCAGTTTGCTGACAGCTTATTACCTGGCAGCAGCCCAGGGAAAAGAAATTGAAGACTTACTGGAGAATATGGTGATCCTGCTGGATCCTTCTTTTAATCCGGATGGATTACAACGGTTTTCCACCTGGGCCAATCAGCATAAAAGCAAAAACCTCGTGAGTGATCCGAATGACAGGGAGTACAATGAAGTATGGCCTGGTGGCCGGTTTAATCATTATTGGTTTGATCTCAACCGGGATTGGTTGCCGGCCGTACATCCGGAAAGTCAGAACCGATTGAAATGGTTTCATCTTTGGAAACCGAATATTCTCACGGATCATCATGAGCAGGGTAGTAATGCGAGTTTCTTTTTTCAGCCCGGTGTTCCTTCACGTGTGAATCCGCTGACACCGGATAAAAACCAGGAACTCACCGGCAAGCTGGGCAAGTTCCATGCAAAGAACCTGGATAAGATCGGCTCGCTCTATTTTACAAAAGAGAGCTACGATGATTTCTATTATGGCAAAGGGTCCACGTATCCGGATGTGAACGGGGCGATCGGTATTTTATTTGAACAAGGTTCTTCCCGGGGGCACTTACAGGAAACCACCAATGGACTACTCAGTTTTCCCTTTACGATCCGTAACCAGTTCGTGACGGCGCTCTCCACGTTGGAAGGAGCTAAGACTTTACGTAATGAGTTTCTCGAATACCAGCGTGATTTTTATAAACAAGCCGCTGCCCGTGCTGCCGCTTATTCAATAAAGGGATTTGTGTTCGGCGATAAGAATGATAAAGCCAAAACATACCGGTTCATTGAAATGCTGAAACGTCACCAGATTGAAGTGAATCAGCTGCCGGATAGCTGGAAAGACGCCGAGTTTGAGAAAGGATCCGCCTACCTGGTATCCTTGAACCAACCCCAGCATAGTCTGATCCGGGGCATCTTCGACCG
>Ga0116157_10006057_pt1 | contig 10973 bp, 8 predicted proteins | sample AD_UKC048_MetaG_FD_89882 | JGI IMG/M metagenome (GOLD analysis project Ga0116157, IMG submission 89882) | Active sludge microbial communities of municipal wastewater-treating anaerobic digesters from USA - AD_UKC048_MetaG | ecosystem: Engineered > Bioreactor > Anaerobic > Digestate | place: USA... | reverse complement strand
TATTTGTTTTTTTAGTTTATTGTTTAGTTCCATTTACTTTTTTCTTCGATCGCTTGGCATTGGCTGACAATTTACTTTCTTTTTTTGGTGTTTTATCGCTATTTTTTACTCTATTACTATCGAAATATCCAAGTTTAGTAAATTCTTTATTATTAGGGTTTTCCTTAGGCTTAGCCTGGATCACCAAATCGCCGGCAATTTATTTTATAATATTGTCTTTTTTAACATTTTTGGCAATAAATTATAAAAAAATAATTTTAATTATTTATCCAATAATTTCATCTATTATCGCATTTTTAATTTATAATATCCTTCGTTTAGGTCCTCAATTCCACCAAATCGCTCTCCGAAATAAAGATTATGTTTGGTCTATAACAGAAATTCTAAAACACCCACTAGATCCTCTTAAGCCACATTTGTCTAACGCACTAGAGATATATATCCACTATATTTCCTGGCCAGTTTTAATTTTATTTGTTTTTGGTTTATTTTTATTTATAAAAAATATTCATAAATTAGAAATTAGAAATTATTTGGTTATTTTTGCTTGGTGGCTTTTACCCCTTATTGCCAATTCTGCTTTTGCCAAAGTTTTTACCGCTCGCTATATATTATTTACCCTACCACCTTTACTCATATTAATTTCAATCATTCTATATGGTTTTTTGACTAAAATAACAAATAATTTATTAAAAGTAATATTTGTATTTTTAATTTTTATAATAAACATATCTTTTATTTTTCAGTTATCTATCAATCCTTTTTCTCAAAAATTACCTTCATCTGAAGTTGGCTATTTAGAAGATTGGACTTCAGGTTGGGGGATAAAAGAATCTTTTGATTTTCTTTATCAAAGATCACTAGTTAAAAACGTCATTGTTGGCACCGAAGGGTCTTTTGGTACCTTACCAAATGGAATTCAAATTTATGCTAACAAAATTAAACAATTTACTGTAATTGGACAAGGGTTAGGGTTTGCAACAATTCCCGACAACTTATTAAATGCCAAAGAATTTGGTGACGAAGTTTATTTATTAATCAATAAATCTCGGTTCAATACAGTTAGTTTAGAACAAGGCGGGTTAAGGCTAATCAATTCATACGATAAACCCGACCAAGACCAATTGTTACTCTATCAACTTAATTAAAGTGCTTGTTAAAATATAAAGATGGATAAACTAATCAAACAAAAATATTTTTGGCCAATTTTAACTTTTTTGTTGAGTATCCCGGCGATACTATTTTTACTTCGTCCAAACATGTATTTCAATATGCACGACGACATGCAGATGATTCGTCAATTAGAGTTGGAAAAATGTATCCAAGATGGTCAAATACCTTGTCGTTGGACTCCCGATCTTGGTTATGGCTATGGTTATCCACTTTTTAATTTTTATCCACCAATGCCCTATATTGTTGGTCAAATTTTTAGAAGTGTAGGTTTTTCTTTTGTTGCCTCAATCAAAACCACCGCCATTGTCCAGATTTTGTTATCTTCTCTTTTTATGTATATATTAGCAGCTTCTATTTTTGGCCCTATTGGTGGTTTTATTTCCGCTCTCTTTTATACCTATGCGCCATATCATGCTTTAAATATTTTTGTCCGTGGAGCCATGAACGAAGCTTGGGCGGCTGTCTTTTTTCCACTAATATTTTATTTTTCCAAAAAATTAGTCTTAGATAAAAAAATAAATAATTTGTTTGGTCTTGGGCTTTCTTTTACCGGGCTATTATTATCACACAATCCAATGGCTCTCACTTTTACTCCAATATTATTTATCTGGGTATTATTTTGGATATTTTATAAATATCAAAAGCCCTTTTGGCTATTTATTAAAAAACAAATAAATATAATAGTTAAACTCATTCTCTCTGGATTATTAGCTATGTCTTTGGCGGCCTTTTATACTTTTCCAGTCCTTTTAGAAACAAAATTAGTAAAAATTAATACAATGTTTGAGGGTTATTATCATTTTTCAGTACATTTTGCCGGTCTTTATCAATTATTTATAAGTAACTTTTGGGGTGATGGTGCTTCTGTCTGGGGCCCAAACGATGACATGTCTTTTATGATTGGCTATCTACACTGGATTCTTCCTTTAACTATCTTTGGATATATTTTGGTTAAGATATTTTTTTATAAAAAAAATAATAAAGTGAAAAAAATCGATTATAAAGATTATTTGTTGATAATTACTATACTAATGGGATTTGTAACCGTATTTATGACTCACAACAAATCAACATTTATTTGGCTATTACTTCCAATCATTCAAAAAATTCAATTTCCTTGGAGGTTTTTAAATCATACAGTCTTTTTGTTTTCATTTAGCGCTGGTGGTCTAATCTTTATTATTGTAAAATTTTTACCCAAAAAGAAAAATATATTAGCAATAGTATTGGGTATAGCAGTCGTGTTTCTAAATATTAAATATTTCACTCCAAAAACATTTGGACCGATAACCGATGCCCAAAAATTTTCCGGCAAAGCTTGGACCAATCAAGTAACTTCAGGTATTTACGATTATTTACCAAAAACTGCAAGTATTGCCGCCTTAAGTCCTGCTAAAGATTTTGTAGATGAAATTCAACCTTCAGATAGTTTTTTTACCGTTTCCAATGGCAAGAAGGGGACTGATTGGATGATGTTCGATCTCCATCTTAGTCGTGACTCAAGAGTAACTTTAGCCCAATTAGCTTTTCCCGAATTTCAAGTTACTTCAAACAATAATCGTATCCCAGTAGAGATAGAGCCACAATTAGGTCGTCTAGTAATCAACCTACCTCCAGGAGATCATCAAATCATGGTAAGGCTAACCAATACTCCAATTAGAACTGTTTCCAACTATATATCATTATTTTCTTGGATATTTTTATTATTGTATTTTTCTAAACCTCTATGGCTTCGCTTGATTTACAAGAAATAAAACATAAAACAACCAAAAATGTTTTATTCTTATCCTTTAGAAACATTGGAATTCAGGCAGTATCAACCTTAGGTTTTTTTATACTAACTATCCTTTTGGGTACCGGAGAGGTAGGTTTATTTGCTATTGTTGCCGAATCTGTGGGAATTCTTGGATATTTCTCCGATATCGGTTTAGCTGGCGCTTTAATCCAAAAAAAAGATGAAGTCAAGAAAGAAGATCTCCAAACAACTTTCGTTATCCAACAAATATTGGTAATTTTGTCCTTAATTGTCATTTCATATATTTTTAATAACTTAAAAATATCCAAATCATATGGGCCCAAAGAAACCTTAATTTTTGCTTCTTTATGTTTTTCATTTTTTGCTGCTTCACTCAAAACGATCCCTTCAGTATTACTAGAAAGAAAATTAAATTTTAAACTAATTTCTACCATAGATATCATCGAAAATTTAAGCTTTTATACAATTGCCGTAATCTTTGCTTTTTTGGGTTTTGGTGCTTATTCTTATGCAATTGCTACTTTTATTCGAAGTTTATTAGGTTTAATTATTATTTATCGTTTTAGCCCTTGGCCGATTGGTTTTTCTTATTCTTGGCAAAGCGCCAAATCATTATTTAAATATGGAGTTCCCTACCAGCTAAATTCTTTTATCTCTATGGCCAAAGACAAATTGTCCAATATATTTGTAGCCGGTCTTTTAGGTCGAGATGGTTTTGGTATTTTATCTTGGGCTCAAAAAGGGCCACGTATTCCTCTTAGTTTTATGGATGCAATCATGAAAGTAACTTTTCCTACCTTTTCTCGATTACAAGACAACCCAGAATATCTAAAAAAATCCTTAGAAAAAAGTCTTTATTTTATCGCCTTATTTGTCTTCCCTGCGTCGGTTGGGATTTCTCTAATTGCCCCCAGCTTGATTAATTTAATCCCTAAATATACCAAATGGTTACCAGCCCTAATTCCTCTCTATTTTTATAGCGTCAACGTCGCCATTGCTTCAATCACTAGTCCCCTTACTAATGCATTTAACGCTATTGGGAAAATTACTCTAACAACAAAATTTATGGTGATGTGGACAGTTCTAACATGGTTACTATATCCCTATCTAACTATTAAATATGGGTATGTTGGTACTTCTGTTGCAACATTGTTGGTTGGTCTAAGCTCTGTAATTGTTTGGGTTGTTGCCAAAAAAATATTTGATATCAATGTTTTAAAAATTACTTTACAACCATTTATTGGATCACTTATTATGATGGTTTTTGTAATCAGTTATCAACGTTTAACTCTTTCACCCCTAATTACTCTAATTGGCAGTGTTTTTATCGGTTTAATTTCGTATTGTCTCTATACATATATTATTTCACGTCAACAGATTAATTGGTTTTGGCAACAAATACTATGTTTTCTACCACAAAAGAAAAAATAATTACTTCAATCTTTATTTTATTGTCCAGTCTGCTTATGTCTGTCACCATGTTTCGAAGTGGGCTTAACTATGAATACGGAATAGGTTTCTGGGGTCCCAATGGCCACGATGCTATTTGGCACCTAAGTCTTATTAATCAACTCAAGCAAAATATCCCGCCCAACAATCCAATTTTTTCAGGTACAATTTTATCCAATTATCACTGGGGTTTTGATTTAATAGTTGCTTTAATTTCTAAAATTACTCAACTAAGTCCATCTATCATATATTTTCAAATATTTCCAATTATTTTTGCCATATTGTTAGGCTTTCTTTCTTACAATTTTGCTCGACTGGTAACCAAAAATCATTCTCTTTCGCTAATTTTTGTGTTTTTAAATTATTTTGCTTCTTCATTTGGCTGGATAGTTACTCTTATCAAATTTGGCCAAATAGGGGGTGAATCGATGTTTTGGTCAATGCAATCAGTCTCAACCTTACTAAATCCTCCTTATGCTTTATCGCTAATAGTATTGTTGTTAGGACTAACTTTATGGTTTCACCACAAAGATTCAAAATCTATTTTGTGGAGTTTAATAACTGGTTTTATTTTTAGTTTACTTTGTTTAATCAAGGTTTATTCGGCAATTTTAATAGGATTATCTCTGGGTATTTATTTTTTTATAAAATATTTAAAAACTAAAAAAATTTCTCAATTTAATTTTTTTGTTTGTGGATTTTTTGGTATTTTTTCTTTATTGATATTATTCAAACTAGGTGTTTTCGGTGATAATTCTCTATTAGAATTTAAACCATTTTGGTTTACTCATTCGATGATTGAGTCAATTGACAAATTTTACTGGCCAACACTAGCTTCGTATAGATACAATCAAACTAATTTTTTAATTAAACTATTTATTGAATTACTATTATTGTTGATATTTATTGTTGGAAATTTAGGCGTTAGGATATTTGGGTTTATCCATTTTTTTAAAAAATCAAAAGATAAAATAAATTCAGATATTAATATTCTTTTTTACTCTTTTCTCCTAATTTCATTTATATTTCCTCTGCTATTTGTCCAAAAAGGAACAGCTTGGAATACAATCCAGTTTTTTTATTATTTTTTGTTTATTATCAATTTTTATTTGGCCAAAACTGTATCAACTATCTATCAAAAAAACAAAATATTCTCTCTGTTAATTATAATTTTAGCTTCAGTCGGGACTATTGGTACTCTTAAAGATTATTTTGGTAATCCACCTCCAAGTGCTTTACCCCAAAAAGAGTTTCAAGCTCTAACATTTTTAAAAAAACAAACACCAGGTGTGGTATTAACTTTTCCATATGACAAATATATAAAAAATAATTATAAAACTCCAATTCCACTGTATGCTTATGAAACTACTGCTTATGTATCTGCTTTTAGTCAAAATCATGTTTATCTAGAAGATGAGATGAATCTAGATATTACCGGATTTGATTGGCAAAAAAGACGACAATCATCTATTGATTTTTTCAAAAGTAACGATAAATATTTTTCTCGAGGATTTTTATTAAACAACAATATCCAGTATATATATTTAGTTGATAATCAAAAATTTGAACTTAGTCAAGGAGATCTTCAAATAGATAAAATCTATGATATTGAAGGAATAAAAATATTTAGTGTTCAAAAATGATAAACTAAATACAATCTATGAAATCAAAAACTAATATTTCGGTAGTAATAAATGTCAGAAATGAAGCCGAGCACCTTTCAAAATGTTTGAAATCAATCAAAGATGTCGCTGACGAAATAATTGTCGTAGATATGAAATCAACCGACAATAGTGTAGATATTGCCAAGTCTTATGGCGCCAAGGTTTATAGCTATCGACCAATGAAATATGTTGAGCCAGCCAGAAATTTTGCACTTTCAAAAGCAACTGGAAGATGGATTTTGTTACTTGATCCAGATGAGTATCTCCAAAAAACCTTAAAAAAAGAATTAAAAAAAATAACTTTACGAAACGATGTTGATTTTGTCAAAATTCCCCGTCAAAATTATATTTTTGGCAAATGGATTCGTCATGCTAATTGTTGGCCTGATTATCTAATCAGGTTTTTTCGTAAAGGTTTTGTAAATTGGCAAAAAGAAATTCATAGCCAACCAATTACTAAAGGTAATTGTCTTACACTACTTGATTCAGATAAATTAGCGATCAAACATGACAATTATGAAACTGTCAACCAATTTATAACTCGAGCCATTCGATATAGTAGTATCCAGGCTGATGAATTGCATTTAAAAGATTACAAGGTTAAAACTAGTGACTTTATTCTAAAACCAATTCAAGAGTTTAATAGTCGCTTTTATTTTTCCGAAGGCTACAAAGACGGGCTCCATGGGTTAGTATTTTGTCTTTTACAAGCCTTCGCTATTGGTTTAATCTATATTAAATTATGGGAAAAACAAGGAGCTTTTGACAAACAATTTCTAAAAGAATCTTTTGTCTCTGCAAGTCTTGAAGCTAACTATGAATATGATCATTGGTTTGTAAAATATTTTCAAAAAGAATATTCTCCCAACATATTTAAAATTATTCTAATAAAGTTCCGTCACTGGCTCAATTATCTCACTAAAAATTTTTAATCTATGACCAAAATCGCCATAGTTGTTTTAAATTGGAACCTGCCACAGCTTACCACAAATACTGTTGACTCTATTTTAAAAATAAAAACACCGAATTTTAACTATAAAATATTTTTGGTAGACAACAATTCGTCCGACGATTCAGCTTCCATTTTTGAAAAAAAATATAAAGACAATACTTCAATTGAACAAATTCAAACTGGTTTCAACCTCGGTTATATAGGTAACAATGTTGGCATCAAAAAATCTCTTAAAGAAAAATACGATTACACCTTACTTATCAATAATGATGTCATAGTTGATCCAGGTTTTCTATCGGAATTATTAAACGGCGCCAAATTGGGCTATGATCTTGTTGGTCCAAAAATATATTTTGCCCCCGGATACGAATTCCACCAAGATTGGTATTCTTCAAAAGATAAAGGCAATGTAATTTGGTCTGCTGGTGGACAGATTGATTGGAATAATGTATATGGTAGTAATATTGGGGTTGATCAGGTTGACAAAGGCCAGTTTGATACCAACAATGACAACATTGATTTTTTGACAGGTTGTTGTTTGTTAGTAAACAATCGAGTTTTTAAAAAAATTGGCTTGTTAGACGATAAATATTTTATGTATTTAGAAGATTTAGATTTTTGTCAAAAAGCCAAAAAAAATAAATTTAAATTGGCTTATATCTACAAATCAAAGATATGGCATGTCAATTCGGGATCATCAAAAAGCGGGGGAGACTTACATGATTATTTTATTACTCGAAATCGATTGTATTTTGGTATAAACAACGCTTCTTTAAAAACTAAATTTGCTCTTATCAGAGAATCAATTAAACAACTTACATCACCAAATTCATCTAGGTGGAAAAAAAGAGGAATTATCGATTTTTATATAAATAAATTTAACAAAGGTTCATGGCAATAATCGAAAAAAATATTTCCATAATTATTCTTGCTGGCAACGAAGAATCAATGATTACAGATTGTCTAAAATCGTGTAAATGGGTAGAAGAAATAATTTTGGTGGCTGCCAATTCTACTGACAATACTGTATCTTTAGCTCAAAAAACATTTCCAAAAATTTTAGTTACCAAAACTTTTGACGAATATAACAAAAATTTTAGTAAATGGAGAAATTTAGGCTATAAATCGGCCACCAAAAAATGGGTTTTATATATCGATGCTGATGAAAGAATTACTCCAAAACTTAAGACTGAAATAATTAACACCATTAAATCAAAAATAAATATTTCTTATTATGCCATCCCTCGAGCAAATTTTTTCTTAGGTCAACGAGTTAAATATGGTCAAACTTATCCGGATTACGTTAAAAGATTGTTTTTGAAAGAAAAATTTAACGGTTATAAAGGAGTTCTCCATGAACAACCTATTATTAGTGGTGAAATGGGATATCTAAAACACGATATTTTACATTATACCCATCGCGACTTAGCCTCAATGGTTAACAAAACCTTGGTTTGGACAGATATCGAAGCCCAAGCTTTGTTTAAATCTGGTCATCCTCCTGTAGTTTGGTGGCGTTTTATTAGAATGATTTTGACCAAGTTATATGAAAGAATAGTCAAACAAAAAATGTGGAAAGATGGACAAGTTGGCTGGATATCGGCAATTTTTGAAAGCTATAATACTTTTTTGATTTATGCTCGTCTTTGGGAACTTCAGCAAAAGCAAAATCAAAAAATATAAGGTATGATTAATCAATGTTAAAAAAAGCTGCAATATACGATCCTTATTTAGATACACTTGGTGGTGGCGAAAGATATTGTTTAACTGTAGCCGAAATATTATTAAAAAATAGTTATCAAGTTGATTTATTTTGGTCAGGTGATAAATCTCTTATCCAAAAAGCCGAGACTCGTTTTTCACTTGATTTATCCAACCTCAATATTGTCAATGATATCTATGAAGTTAAGCCCCAAACTTTATCTACGTTAGAAGAAAATGAAAATTTGATTAATTCTATTAATCAAATAATAAATCCACAAAAAATAAATAAAAAAATAAAAAATATATTTCAAAAAGTAAATAATAATAGACAGTATGATGTTATCTTTTATCTAAGCGATGGTAGTTTCCCTTTTTTATTTGGTAAAAAAAATTTTCTTCATGTTCAAGTCCCCTTAATTAAAAAAGACTATCCATTAGAAGATATCCTAAACAGAATTAAAAACAAATTTTATAATAATATTATTTGCAACTCTCAATTTACTGCGAGTTTTCAAAAGAAAATATCACCTAAAAAAGTATTAGTTTTATATCCACCAGTAGATATCGACAAATTTGATTCGCATCAGAAAAAAGATAATATAATTTTATCTGTTGGTCGATTCGACAATATTCTCAACGCCAAAAAACAAGATATTCTTATCGATGCCTTTAGGTCGCTCGTAGTTAGAGAAAAAATAAATAATTGGAAATTAGTACTAATGGGTGGTAGTTTGTCAGACCCAAAAAATAACTCATATTTACAGTATTTAAAAAGTAAAGCCTCCAACCTACCTATAGATTTTCTAGTTAACCCACCGTTTGATATTTTAAAAGATCATTATTCAAAATCAAAAATATATTGGCACGCAGCTGGTTTCGATGTTGATGACAAAATTCATCCGGAAAACACAGAACATTTTGGAATTACCGTCGTTGAAGCTATGGCTTCAGGATTAGTTCCCGTGGTCATTTCCAAAGGTGGAATTCCCGAAATTGTTGACAATGGTGTCAATGGCTATTTGTGGCAAAGTATCGATGAGTTAGTCTCAAAAACTAAAAATTTAATTGACAATCCAGACACTCTAAAACTTATGTCTCAACAGTCTATATTAAACTGTCAGCAATTTTCAAAAACTAATTTTGAAAAAAAGCTATTAAATGTTATCGGTTAATATGAAAATATCAGTTATCGTCACAAACTGGAATGGTCAAGAGCTACTTAAAAAAAATTTGGAGAAAATTATAAAAAATAGCCCTCAAGCACAAGAAATATTATTAGCCGATGATGCCTCAAGTGATAATAGTTTAAAATATGCTAATTCTATTCAATCAAAATATTCAAAACTCAAAATTATTAGTCACAAAAAAAATTTAGGTTTTGGTGCTAATACTAACGATGCTATTAATCAATCAAAAGGAGAATTGGTCGTCTTGCTTAACAATGATATTTATCCATATCCAAACTATTTATTATCTTCTTTCAAACATTTTGATAATCCAAAAGTTTTTGGAGTCGGTTTTGCTGAAAAGGGTCACGAAAATTGGGCCAGATTTATGTGGAAAGGAGGATACTTACAACACGAACCTGGTTTAACTAATATCAAAAAGACCCATATTAGTGGTTGGGTTTCTGGCGGAAGTTCTATTATCCGTAAGTCACTATTTCAAAAATTAGGAGGATTCGATTCGGTTTACCAACCCTTTTATTCTGAAGACCTAGATATTGGTTATCGAGCCTGGAAATCTGGTTATACCTTATTATGGGAACCAAAATGCATTGTCGAACATCACCATGAAACAACTATATCAAAATTTTCAAAATCTTTATTAAATTATGTAAAAGAACGGAATCGTCTTCTAAACACCTGGCGCCTAATCGATGATCCTATATATTTAAAACAAAATAAAATTGCCCAAGTTGGACGAGTTTTAAGTGGCCCAAATTACATCAAAATTATACGTGCTGCCAAAAAACAAATCAAAAAATCCCAACCACCAATTATTTTTCCTAAACTTACCGATAGAGAAATATTTTCAAAATTTGATAAATGAATCGTAAAAAGTTTTTAACAATATACTATATTTTTTTTGTTTTAATAGGTATGTCGATTTTTTTGGGTTTAAAAACTTATTCACAAAAAAAATTTAATCAACAATCTTTAAACGAATTGATATCTGGAAAATCAATATATAAGGATATCACCGACAAATTATGCACCTATCAGATATTAGGAGAACCCGATGTAGGTAAAAATTACGTCAAAATAAATTTTTG
>Ga0116157_10006056_pt1 | contig 10977 bp, 8 predicted proteins | sample AD_UKC048_MetaG_FD_89882 | JGI IMG/M metagenome (GOLD analysis project Ga0116157, IMG submission 89882) | Active sludge microbial communities of municipal wastewater-treating anaerobic digesters from USA - AD_UKC048_MetaG | ecosystem: Engineered > Bioreactor > Anaerobic > Digestate | place: USA... | reverse complement strand
CTCCCGAACCAGAACGCGATCGTAACAACCTGGACGCCGGCACACCACAGCCCCGTCATATGGCCCCCGTCACAGCGACGTACCCGAGCTGAGCAGCGCGAGCCGGGCTCGCCCAGCGGCCGGCAATGACCCGGAGCGACGCGCTCGGTCAGTAGACTCCGGGCTCGTGCAGGTTCTCCGCAGGCTCGATCCACCGACGACCGCGCACCGTTCGCATCCCGGACGTCGTGGGCGCGAGCTGATCACGAAAACGCTTGCGGCGTCGGTCCTTCACCCGTCGTCATCGGCCGTTCCGGTCGCCCGGCAGCATCGTCGCCAGGCTTGGCGATGAGCTGGGCGTCGACCCTGCCGACCGTCGCCCTCCTGCTGCTCCTGCTGTACGTGCCGGGCTGGTTCCTGCTGCGGTCACTCGGGCTGCACGGTCTGCTCGCCGTCGCCGCGGCGCCGGCGCCGACCGTCGCCATCCTGGCCGCGGCCGGAGTCGGCCTGGCCTGGCTCGGTATCCCCTGGTCGATCTGGACCGCCACGCTGATCCTGCTGCTGGCGGTGGTCGCCGTGGAACTCGTCGCCCGGCGATTTCGGCGGGCCCGGATCATGGCGCACCCGCTGTCGGTCCGGATGTCGTGGGTGGTCGGCCTCGGCGTCCTCACCGGTCTGATCGCCCAGGCCGTGGCCTACCTGCCCGGCATGCGGGAACCCGATGCGCTCCATCAGGTCCACGACGCGATCTTCCACCTCAATGCCACCCAGGCGATGGTGAGCTCGGGGAACGCGTCGAGCCTGAGTGCGATCGGCGAGCTCGAGGGGATGCGGCCGAGCTTCTACCCGATGGTCTTCGACGCGATGGCCGCCCTGGTGGCCCCACTGAGCTCCGTCGTCGCCGCGGTCAACATCGTCATGCTGGTCATGCTGGTGGTGATCTGGCCAGTGGGCATCGTGGCGCTGACCCGGGTGGTCGCACCGTCCAGACCGCTGGCCGCCGCCGTGGCGCCCGTCGCGGCCGCCTCGTTCATCATGTTCCCGGCCAACTTCATCATCCTGCAAGGCGCACTCCCCTACGGCCTGGTGATCGCCCTGGCGCCCGGGGTCACCGCGGTCCTGGTGAAGCTGCTGGACCTGAAGGCGGCCGGCCGGCCGTTGGGCTGGCTGCAACCCGTGCTCATCGCGACCCTGCTGGTCGCCGGCGTCACGGCCGCCCACCCGACCGGGCTGGCCGTGCTGGCCGTCTACGTGCTGCCCAAGTGCGTCCAGGTCACCTTCCGGGCCGGGTCCCGGCAGCTCCGCGAGGGCCGGACCGTTCGCGGCGTGGTCTCGATCGCGGCCGTTCCGGTCGTCGTGATCATGGCGCTGGTGGCCATGGCGGTGGTACCGACGCTCCGGTCCATGACGGAGAACCGAATCAGCAGCGAGCAGCCCTTCGAGGCGCTTTTCCGGGGTTTCACCGGCGCGACAACGATCGGCTCATCGAGCCTGTGGGCGAATTGGTTCATGGCCGGGTTACTGGTCGCCGGCCTGATTCTGGTGATGCTCGATCCGCGTATCCGGTGGTTCGGATTCTCCTGGATATTGGCGGTGTTGTGCCTGGTCCTGTCCAGCCTGCCGAATTCGGTGTGGCGGAACCTGACCGGCTTCTGGTACGCCTCGAACGAGCGGACCGAGTCGATGGTGCCGACCCTGACGTCCGTTCTGGTCGGCATCGCGACGAGCGTGGCGGCCACCTGGGTGGCCGGGCTGTTCCAGCGGCCGGACCGGCGGACGGGCGCACCGACCGCGTCGCCCGATCGGCGGGAGGCCGTTGCCGTGCTCGCCGCCGCCACCATCCTGCTCCTCGGCTACCTGTCGTCGGGCGAGTTTCGGCTGGTCGAGCGGCGGGACGACTGGACGGCATGGGGGTTCCAGGCCGACCGGATCCTGCACGAACCGTTCGTTACCGACGACGAACTGGTGATGATCCGTTCGCTCGCCGACACGCTCCCGCCGTCGGCGGTGGTGATCGGTGACCCGGCCTCGGGGAGACGTTCGTCCAGGGCGTCGCGGGCCTGGTGGCCTACATTCCGGCGCTGAACTCGACCGGCTGGGGACCGGATCAGCGTTACCTGATGGACCATTTCCGGGACATCCATTCCGATCCGCGGGTGTGCGAAATCGTGCGAGAATCCCGCATCGAGTACTACTACTGGGATGTCTACAACGGGGCGGGCCTGTCCCCGCCCCGGCCCGGGCTGACCGACGTCGATACCGGCACAGGATTCGAATTGGTCGCCTCCGCCGACACAGCGAAGGTGTTCCGGATCACCGCGTGCGACCCGAATCCGTCCTGAATGTGGGAGTTTGCGGATCGCGGGAAACCGATCGGGGCCGGACCGCGCGTCCGGATCGGTGTCCCCAGCGGGATCGGTAGGGTGTCGACGTGCTTCAACGAGGATTCCGGGCCCGCCCGCGCGGTGCCGCGGCGCGCGTCATCGCCGCGATCGCGCTGACGGTCTGCGTCGGCTGTTCGGCGGGTACCAGCCCGACCCCCACCAGCGCACCCAGTGCCAGCGACACGGCCTCGGCGACCGAATCCGCGCCCGTGAGCCAGGCGTCCGCGCCGTGGGAGGTCTACCCGCAGACCGCCGGCGGGGCGACGATCGGGCAGACCGTGACCGCCAGCAGCGGCGACTCCAAGGTCGAGATCACCGTTCACGACCTGCGGCGGACCGCCGCGGCCGACGCCGGCGGCACCCAGGACGTCGTCGGCATCGACGCCGAGGTCTGCCCGAACTTCGGCATCACGGTGAGCAGCGAAGGCCACTGGGTCGTGATCGCCAAGGAGAAGGGCAAGGGGAACTTCCAGCCGTCGGAGACCAACCCGGCGGGGTTCACGCCCGAATTCCCCTACCAGCCGAAACCCGTCGACGCCGGCCAGTGCAACCGCGGGTGGGTGACCTTCCAGGTTGATCCTGGCCTCGAACTCGGCAGCATCCGCTACCTCGGCACCGGCAACATCAACATTGGTTGGGTCGTTCCGCAGCAGTAGCGGGCACGGACTGCCCGCGCCCACATCCGCCACGAGGATCGGGGGCCCCGAGCTGGGCCGCGGCCGGCGACGACGCCGTAGGAGGTGGCATGGCAGGAGACACGCGGCGTCCCACCGGTGCACGGGTCGATCGATCCGCGCGCCCGGCCGGCGCGCCATCGGCCAGGTCACTGTCACGGTCTTCCGTCCCTCCGGTGCTGATCGCCATTCTCGCCGCGGCGGTCGCCATCCCGTTGCTGCTCGCGATCGCCACCGGCAGCATCGCGATTCCGCACAACGACGCCTGGTCGCATTCGAAGATCGCGGAGGGCTTCGCGGCCACCGGCTCCTTCGATCTCGTCGGCTGGAACCGGACCGCGCTGGCCGGGCAGGTCGTCGTGCTGGGCCCGCTGGGCGGATCCCTCGTCGCACAGAACCTGTTCGTCTTTGCCCTGTCGTTGGTCGCGCTCGCCGCGACCTATGCCTACGTCGACGCCCGGGTCGGCCGCGGGCCCGCGGTCCTGGCCACCGCGATCGTCGCCGCGAATCCCGAGTTCGGGCTGCTGTCGACGTCGTACATGAGCGACATGCCGGCGTTCGCCGCCCTGATGCTCTGTCTCGTCCTCACCGATCGAGCCCTGAAGTCCGCGCACGTGGGCTTCCTGGCGGCCGCCCTGGTCGTCGGAGTGTGGGGGGTGACCATCCGCGAGCAGGACCTCGTCGGTCCGGTCGTCGCGGTCGCCGTCACGGTCGTCGCCTGGCGCGGGCGCAAGCGCCTTGCCGCGATCGCGCTCGGCGTGCTCGCCGCCGGCGCCGTCGTCGCGTTCGAGCTCTGGCGGCGCTCGTTGCCGTTCGGCGACCCACCCGGCTTCAACCCGGACCTGCAGGCCGCGATCGATCCGACGGTCCAGACCGTCTTCACCCTCGCCCTCTACGTCAGCCCGGCCGTGCTCTTCGTCGCCCGACCCGGAGACTGGTCCACGCGGGTCCGGCTGGTCAGCCTCGGGGTCTTCGCCCTCGCGCTGTGGACGGCGGCGCGGTGGGACGGTGAGGTCTTCCTGGGCAACTATCTCGCGCGGAACGGGGCCTACAGCGCGGCCGCCCAGGGCGCGCGGTCGTCGGTGGTGCCGTCCTGGCTGTGGCTGGCCCTGATCGTGCTGGCCTGTGCGGCGCTGGCGCTGGCGGTGGGGGCGCTGCTCAACGTCCGTCCCCGGGTCGATCGGGTGACCCTGCTGGTCGGACTGCTGCTGATCGTCGGCACGCTCGGCCAGGCGGCGGTGGGCCAGGTGATCCACGGTCGTGGCCTGCTTCCGCTGGTCCCGATCATGTGCGTGCCCCTTCTGCTGGCCGGCCGGCGAAGCCAATGGGGATTGGCACTGCCGTCCGTCGGGGTTCTGCTGGTCACCTCGCTGGCTCTCACCGCGAACGCGATGGCGTTCGACAGCGCTCGATGGCAGGCGGCCACCGCGCTCGTCGAGTCCGGGGTCGCCGCGTCGGACATCGACGCCGGTCTCGAATGGGACGGTTACCACGCGACCGAGCCCGCCGAACGGTACTCGGCGAACCCGGACGCGCTCGGCTGGCACATCAAGATGTTCGCCGGCTCCCGCCAGTGCTACCTCGTGCGGGCGACGCCGCTCGACGACCGCGAGCCGGTGTCGACGCAGGCGTACGCGACCTACGCCGTGCTCGGCGAATCCACGCTATGGGTGTACCGGCAGCCGGACTGCGCCCGGCCAGGTGGTTGAGCCGGGTTCGGATCGTCCAAGGGGATCGTTCATCGCCAGGATTCTGCGACCAGGGACGACCACGCCGGAACGGCACGATCGTGAATAAGAAAGACTTCGCGACTTGTTGATAACGATGTAGTCTCAAAGCATGGTTTCGCGTAACGAAAGTCCGAAGCCATACACTCAATCGCCGCAGATCACGCATCGTTCCGATGACTGAGAGTTTGCGTCCGGCGGCTCGCCAAATGTGGCAAATCTCTCCGTAACGAACCGGGGACCCGGAACGATTAGGCTTCGATAACCCGCTCTGACCTGCACTGATACGTGGCTCGCCTTAGCCGTCCACATCGCCGGCGCCGCATCCTACCGGACCCTGTCAACCGGCCATCAGAATCCTCGGTTGATCGCATTGGAAAACAATATGGGTTGCGCGGCCGGATGGGTGACCGTATCGTTCAGCGTGCCTCAACGGCGCGGTTGGTAACGGGGGACGGTACACCCTTCGTCCAACGCCGTGTGGGGGGGACAGTATCCACCGCTATTGACCATGGAGGTCAACAGGCATGAAAAGGACCATCTGGCGCAGCTCGCTCGTAGCTGCGACCGTGGGCGCCCTTGCGATCAGCATGGCGCCCGGCGCGTTCGCGGATGACCCGATCGACGACGACACGAATCCCGCGCCGTCGTTGAACGTCCCCGCGAGCGTGGACACCTGGCGGATCGCGGGCAACACCCGCATCCAGACGGCGATCGAGGCCGCGGAAGTTCGGAACGACTGGGGTCGCGGACCGGTCACCGCAATCTTCGAGTGCAACCCGTCGGGCATCGGCTACGACCAGACGACGGCACCGGGCAACTACGAGATCGGCGTGCCGGTGAGCTTCCAGCTCCCCGATGGCAACGGCGGTTTCATCGAGCAGACCTGCACGCCGACGGTCGTGGACACTCTGATCAAGGACGTCATCATCGCCCGCGACGATGACTACCCTGACGCTCTCGCCGCCGGCCCGATGGCCGACGTAGTGAACGCGCCGATCCTGCTCAACCCGACGGACGAGCTCAACTCGGACGTGGAGGACTACCTCGCCGGACAGGCTCCCACGGCCGGCCTGTACGTCGTCCACCTGCTGGGTGGTACTGCTGCGCTGTCGCTGACCGTCCAGAACGAAATCGCCGCTCTCGGCCCGAACGTGGTCATCGTGCGTCACCAGGGTGCAGACCGCTACCAGACGGCCGTCGGTATTGCCAACTGGACGATCTTCAACCAGATCATCAACTGGCTGCTTGACGACGCGCCGATCGACGACATCCCGACCTTCGGCAACGTCTACCTGGCCACCGGCACCAACTACCCGGATGCCTTGGCCTCCGGCGCCGGCGCTGCCAACAACAGCGGCGTGGTCCTGCTGACCAAGGGCGACGCTTTCGACGTGAACCCCTCGGGCTACAGCTTCACCTACGACTACATCGTGGATCTGCCGACGACGATTCTGAGCTTCCTGGAGCCGATCTTCGGGCCGGAGTTCCCGCTCAACACCCCCGAGGTGTTCGCGGTCGGTGGCCCGGCAGTCACTGCTGCTGAGGGTTCGCTCGGCTCGATCCTCGCTGGCACCTACGCCGGCGTGAACCGCTACGAGACCGCGACCCTGCTGGCCGAGGGCACCTTCACCGAGCCCTTCGCCGGCAAGGATTACTTCGCCGTGGCCTCCGGCACCAACTACCCGGATGGCGTCGTCGCCGGCGGCTTCATCGCCAACCTGGACGGCCCGCTGCTGCTGAGCGATCCGACCGACCTGTACAAGGCGTTCGGTGACGACGAGGGCAACCCGTACACCGCCGACTACCTGCAGGAGAACGCGAACAACAGTGACCTGGTGTTCGTCTTCGGTGGCACCGACTCGCTGAACCAGAACGTGCAGTCGCAGATCGAGGAAGTTCTGAACTTCTGATCAGGGCAACCTCGCGGGGCTGACCGGCTCGGGTACCGCTGAGCCAAGTCCCAAGCAGTAACGGAAAGGCCCCCCGCCAGTGGCGGGGGGCCTTTCTGCATCTGGAGGATCGGCGCGAGCACGAGCCCACCCTGCGCCAGATCAACGAGTCAGACTCGACGCGTGGAGACGCCTGCGTCGTCGACCCATTGGGCAAAAGTGTCCGCGAACCGGGCACCGTCCCGGTTCCAGTTGTGCCGCTCCCGGGCGGCCCGGTAGCCGTTGCGTCCGAGCCGGCCCTGCAGCTCGCGGTCCTCGTTCCAGCAGGTCACCGCCGCGACGACGTCGTCCACGTCGCCGAAGCCGATCACGGCGCCGGCGTCCGCGTCCGTCACCATCGCCCGCGACGCCGGGTTCGGCGTGGTGATGACCGGCACCCCGTGGGCCATGTACTCCATCACCTTGGTCGGCTGCGAATGCGCGTAGTTCGGTTGGTCGGCCAGTAGGCACAGGCCCGCCAACGCGCCCGGCAGCCGGCCGAGCGCCTGGCTGTTCGGCACGAACCCGCGGTAGTCCAGGTTCGGCAGTTCCGCCGCCGCCGACCTCAGCTCGGCGTCGACGTCGGGGCGGGCGTTGCCGAGGACCTCCACCGTCACCCCGGGCAGCGCCCGGGCCAGCGCGATGACCTCCCCGGAGCCGCGGGCCCGGGTCAGCGCCCCGAGATAGACGACCCGCGGGTGCTCCTCGGCCGGCGCCGGCGGCGTCCCGGGCACCCGGACGCTGTTCGGCACCACGGGATGGGGGCGGCGGAAGCGGTCCTGATAGGCGGTCTCGGCCAGCAGCAACCGGAACGCGCGTTCGGCGGCCAGTTCCACGCCGCGCAACGCGAGGGCGACGGCCCGGCGCGCCGGCGCCGGCAGCGCGACCATCTGCAACTGACCGACCAGGTCCTCGTGCACGTCCCAGACCAGCACCGGCGGCCTTCGACGCGCCCCGCCGGCCATCGCGAGGACGGCGAGGGCCGGTAACAGCTCCGGATCGTGCACCAGCACCAGGTCGTGCCGCGGCAGCTCACGCACCGCCAGCCGGGCCGCGGCCACCACCGGCTTGATGCGCCGGTGCGGCCCGCCCGCCGAACGGGGCACGTTCAGTTGCCGCAGCCCGGCGGCCGGCGTGGTGCGCGCACCGCCGAATGCCTCGAACGGCGCGGCGTAAGTAACGGTGTGCCCGGCCGCCAGCAGGGCGGCGATCTCCCGATGCCGGATGCGGGCGTCCTCGGGTGGGTGGGTCACCGTGAGCACCAGGATGCGGGCCATCAGGTCACCTCCCGGGCGTAGATGCCCTGCAGGCGGTCGACGGCGGCCGCGGCCCCGTGGTTGGCCGTCAGCCAGCGCCGACCGTCGGCCCGCGCACTGGCCGCGTCCGGATCGGCGAGGACTGCGTCGACCTCGTTCGCCAGCGCCGCGGCGAGCCGGCGAACGACGCCGGACGGTTCGTCCCCCGGCGCCCAGGCGGCGTCCTGACCGGGCAGTTCGTGCCGGCCGCCGATGGCCAGCCCGCCCTCAACGGGGGGCAGCGCCGGTCCCTCGGCCGGGCCACCGTGCGGACCGGCCGACGACTCGTACCAGTCCGGCCGGAGCGGGGCGACGACCGGGACGCCGATCCCGATCGCCTCCAGTTCACTGGCGGCGACCATGCCGGTGGGCTGCCCGACCGCCACCGACGCCGCGGCCACCAGCCGCAGGAACCCGTCATGGGTCGACCGCGGCAGCAGGGTGACGCCGAGCTCACGCGCAGCCGGAGCGCCTGTCCCCCAGTCGATTCCGGTCAACACCAGGCCGTCCCCGTGTCGTCGGCGCAGTTCGGCGGCGATCCCGAGTTGCACCGCCAGCCCCTTGACCGGCTCCCAGCGCGAGGTGAACAGGACGGTCGACGCGCCGGACGGGCGCCGTGCGGGCAGGAGGTCGACGTCGATCGGCACCGGGAACAGCGACGCGTCGTCGCGGCGCCGGCGGGCGTGGTCGCGCAGATCGGGCGTGGAATAGAGGACACCGGCGGCGCCGTCGATGGCTCGGGCCACCAGTCCGGCGTAGCGCGGGTCGTACTGCGAGGTGCGGATGTCGGTGCCGTGCAGGTGCAGCACGTACGGCCGCCGCACCCAGGAGGTGTGGTTGACCACGGTCGCGCCGTGCACGTGCAGCAGGTCGGCGCGCAGCGCTCGCCGGCCGAGTTCGGCGGCCCAGCGACCCCCGCGCGCGGCCCGTCGGGCCCGTCCGACCGGGCCCTGCCAGCCGGGTTCGGCCACCGCGATCGGCTGATAGGTCCAGGGCAGGCCGCGCCGGCGGGCCTCGGCCAGCAACACGGTCGTGGTGAACGCGCTGTCGTTCACGTGCAGGACCCGAAGGGCCGATCCCCGGTCAGAGGCGGACGACACCGGGCCCGTCCGCGGCGCCGCGGGTGTCGAAGAACACCTTGGCCGTGTCGGCCAGCAGCGCGAGGTCGTACGCGCGATGCGCCTGCAGCAGCACCACCGCGTCCGCGCGGGCGGCGGCCGCGAGCAGGTCGTCGCTGCCGTCGATCGTCGTCCCGTCCAGCTCCAGCGCGGGCACGTACGGGTCGTGGAACGCCAACCGCGCGTGCCGGGCCTGCAGGATCTTCGCCACCTCGATCGCGGGACTGCCGCGCAGGTCGGCGATGTCGGGTTTGTAGGTGACGCCGAGCAGCAGAATTTCCGACCCGTTGAGCGCCTTGCCGCGATCGTTCAGCACCTCGGCCAGCCGCTCGACCACGTAACGCGGCATGGTGGTGTTGATCTCCTGGGCCAGCTCGACGAGCCGGAACGAATAACCCAGGTGGGTCCGAACCCGGTGGCTGAGGTAGTTGGGATCGACCGGGATGCAGTGCCCGCCGACCCCGGGTCCGGGCCGGAACGCCTGGAACCCGAACGGCTTGGTCGCCGCGCCGCGGATGACCTCCCAGATGTCGATGTCCAGGTCGTGGCAGAACCGGGCCATCTCGTTGACCAGCGCGATGTTGACGTGACGGTACGTGTTCTCCAGCAGCTTGGCCGTCTCCGCCTCCTTCAACCCGGAGAGCACGACCACCCGGTCGACGAACGCCTCGTAGAACTCGGTCGCCCGGGCCGCCGCGGCCGGGGTCAGCCCGGCGACCAGCTTCGGCGTGTTGCGCATGCCGAACTCCGGGAATCCCGGGTTCACCCGCTCGGGCGAGAAGGCCAGGTAGAAGCCGTCGTCGTGGTGCAGGCCGGAGGCGGCGAGGATCGGCAGCACCACGTCCTCGGTGGTCCCCGGGTAGGTCGTCGACTCGAGCACGACCAGGGTGCCGGCGGTCAGGTTCTCGGCCACCGTCCGGGCGGCGGCCTTCACCGCGGTCAGGTCGGGTCCGCCGTCCTCGCCGAGCGGGGTGGGTACGCAGATGGTGACCACGTCGGCCTCGGCGATCACCGCGGGGTCGCTGCTCGCCCGATAGCCGAACGCGATCATCTCCGCGACCGCCTCGTCGGTGAGGTCGTCCACGTGCGACACACCGGCATTGAGGTCGGCGACGACCGACCCGCTGACGTCGAAGCCCCGGACCCGGTAACCGGACGAGGCCGCCGCCTGGGCGAGCGGCAGGCCGACGTAGCCCTGCCCGATGACAACCACGGTCTTCGACATCGCTCTCCTAGCCGGCTCCTCGCTGACCCCGACGGGCCCAACGGGTCCGTGGCCGGACCCGGGTCAGTCTACGGGCGGTGCCCGGTCCGCCGGCCCAGGACAGGCCCGGCGCACCCGGCGGGCGCTCCGCACCTCACCGGCGCCCCCACCCGTGGGCACTACCATCGGGCCGTGCAACGCGACGAGGTCGACCAGGTGGTGCTGACCCGATTCAACGTCGAGCTGCGTCCCGGCCGGGGTCGGGGGGTCGAGCGGTCGTGGCTGGACGAGCGCCTGACGATCTTCGAGCGGGTGTGCGCGCCGTCGATGCGGGCGCAACACGGCCCGGCCCGGCCGTGGCTGATCTTCGTGGACGACCGCACGCCGGTCGCCGACCGGAACCGGATCGCGGCGGCCGGACTGCCCGGCCAGGTGCGCATTGTGCCGGTCGACGGGCCACTGCCCGACGCGCGCCTGCAACAGCTGGTCGCGCGCGAGATCCCCGCGGACCGCGACTATCTCGTGAGCACCCGGCTGGACAACGACGACGCGCTGGCGGCCGATCACCTGGAGGTGGTGCGCGTCGCCGCGGTCCCGGTCGAGGCCGAGTTCCTCAATCCGTGGCGCGGCTTCCAGGTCGCCGGCGATCGCGTCTACGCGACCCG
>Ga0116157_10006047_pt1 | contig 10983 bp, 7 predicted proteins | sample AD_UKC048_MetaG_FD_89882 | JGI IMG/M metagenome (GOLD analysis project Ga0116157, IMG submission 89882) | Active sludge microbial communities of municipal wastewater-treating anaerobic digesters from USA - AD_UKC048_MetaG | ecosystem: Engineered > Bioreactor > Anaerobic > Digestate | place: USA... | reverse complement strand
GGTGCGAAGATCGCAGAGCGTTGTTGCCAGGACGGCATTATGCCGCGTGAGCCAGGAGGGCGGAAGCGGCGGCAACGACTGACATGCCGTAACACGCTGTTGGAAAGAAAAAAGTTTACGTTTCCCCTGTAGATTTGCTTCGAGCATTGCCAGATTGTTATTTTTGCGGCATAATTTTCGCATGGCCAAACAACTGCAACTGTATTTTTTCGAAACCGGGCCCGGGCACGCCGCCGTCTGTTTCAGCAATGATGCGGTCAAAGCGGTATTTTTACCTGAAAAAGGTCTCAGAAGCCTGCAAAACAGGTGCAAAGAAGCCTTTTCGGAAGCTGGAATGACAGATATTCTGAACAATCGGCAAAAGAACTGCGTCGAGCAGATACAAAAATATTTTGCCGGCGAAGAATACGACTTCAGGCGCATTCAACTCGATCTTGAAGATGCCGGCCCATTTGCCCGAAGAGTTTATGAAGAGCTGATCAAGGTCGGCCCGGGTGTAACTGTTTCATACGGTCAGCTGGCAGAAAGGTGTCAGAAACCAGGCGCCTCAAGAGCCGTCGGCACTGCCGTTGGCCGAAATCCTCTGCCACTGCTGATTCCATGTCATAGAGTAATAAACTCTGACGGCCGCCTCGGTGGCTTCTCAGCCGGCGGCGGAACCGAACTCAAGGCCTGGATGCTGCGCCGTGAAGGCCTGAACCTTTCAGCCTCAGACCCGTTGCGGGTATTACCCCCGGCGGTATTTGCGAATACCGACATCGAAGCGGCGATTGCCTTCCTGGCAAAAGCTGACCCGCAGCTGGGTAATTTTATAAAAAAGGCGCCCGCCTTCAATCTGGTTGCCGACGAGTTCTCATCACCGTTCATGGCACTGCTTGAAACGATAGTTTATCAGCAACTCACCGGCAAGGCAGCCGCAACGATTTTTAAACGCCTGCTGCATCTTTTTTCAGATGGCGACAGCATCAACCCTCTCGACCTTATCAGGGCTTCAGACGAAGAACTGCGCTCTGCCGGGCTTTCGGGGCCTAAAATAGCGGCCGCACGCGATCTGGCTGAATTTACAGTCTCAGGCAAACTGCCTGATCTTGAGCAGATGCACAGAATGTCGAACAGTGAACTGGTCGAAAAACTCACCGCAATTCGCGGGATCGGTCGCTGGACAGTGGAAATGCTGCTGATCTTCAAGCTTGGCCGGGTCGATGTCATGGCTCCTGACGATTATGGCCTGCGTAAAGGCCTGGCTGTAATCAGAGGCACGCCTGGCAATCTGCCTGCGCCAAAAGAACTGTCACGTCAGGCACTTGTCTGGCAGCCATACAGGTCAATTGCCGCCTGGTATCTCTGGCGGGCTTCTGAAGTCGCCGGCAAGCTGACAGGTTAACACCGCAGCTCTTCAGCAAAGCCGTTTCTGCTGGAGTTTTTCCGTCCAGACCTGATAACCCTGCTTGATGCGGTTAAAATGGTTGAGACGCTTTCTCGTTTCTTCGCTGTCAACGTTTTCAGACTGGCTGGCCTTAAAATCACGGCAGCTGAGAATGTATGCTCTCTGAATCTCTGCTTCGCTGGCATCAGGGGTCAAATTGAGGAATTGAAAAAAGTCGTCGAGCATCACTTCTTCCTTGAGACGCTGTGCGCTACCGTAGTAATCGAATGGCTTTGCTGCAAAAAGCAGTGGCCGCATATTGCCAGGCTCAAACGCAAAGGTTATAACGTCGGGCATCCTTGCATGCCCCTTTGGCCGCAAACCAAGCGACTGCACCAGAAATCGCCAGATCGAAGGCAATACCCAGCCGGCCTCCGGCAGAAACAGCTCGTAGTTGCCGGTCTTGTCAGGTGCCGGGGCAACCTTCAGACTTGCAAAAAAGCTGTCATCGCCACTGTCGGGGTTTCCGACAAAAGGCTCGAACAGCTGCATCTGCCCCATATCAGCAAGAAAAGCACAAAGAAAAACATTCTTAAAATCGGGGCGTAACAGCTTGAGCTCGACACCGATTCTGATGCCGTTGAGGTTGTGATGTGAGCTTGCAAAACAAAGATCAGCAATTTTCAGGATTCCATGCTCATTTTCTGATCTGACAGAGCTGTTTCTGGAGAACCAGGCGCCAAAGTCGCGCCATTTAAAGGGCAGAACCATTTTTATTTACCCTAACCCGCAAAAAACCTGATAGTTTGCCACAGGTCTAGGTTGCAGAGGTGTACCTTCGAATCGTGTTTTTCTTTTCCTATGATTGGCGCGCCTGTAGTAGAATATCTGAAGTTAAATGTGGAGGTAAGCCGTGAACAAATTTTTCAGACTGGTTCTGTTTTTTGCTCTATTACTGACAACCGCCGCTCTGACAGCCACAGAACCGGTTTTGCGTTCAGAAACCATTGCCACCGTTCATATTGATGCTGCGAAAATTTTCAATTTTTATGCATCTCAGGCAAAAGAAATGGTTAAACCCGAAAATGCCGACAAACTCGCCGAACTTGAAAAACAGTTCAAAGGCTTTGCCCGCATCGACACCAATATTTCTGACTTTTTCAGGAAAATCGACGATTTTGCCGGCAAAGAACTTTTTCTGCCAGACGGCCAGCTCAGCTTTTCAATAGACAGTTCGCTGCGGCCGAACCTGTCATTCAAAGCAAAAGTCAAGCCGCTCGCATTTCTTGAATTCGTCGAAAGCATTACCGGTAAAATTACTCCCCACCCGACAAAACGAGAGCAGGAGCTGGTTGAATTCACTCTGCCAACGCCCGGCAATCAGATTCTTCTGTCTATTCGACCGGAAGGCCTGTTTATGCAGACTCAAAATGCCCCCGCCGAAAGCGACCCGCAAGGCCGAGACAAATGGGCTGACTTTCTAAGCAAAGCTGCAGACCAGAAACACTTATTGCAGCAGAAATTGATCTTAACGGCATCAAACGTATGGTGGCCGGCAAAGCCGCGAATACCCAGCATGGCGTCTGCTTCACCAACCTGCGCATGCTGACTGCTGCCATTGAAATGTACACCATGGACAAAGAAACCCCGGTAAAAATTCTCGATCAGAAGCAGCTCATTGCCGATCACTACCTCAACAGCGAACTGACCTGCCCAAATCAGGGTGTTTACTCCCTTTTACCCGACGGCGAAGTCAGCTGCAGCTCTCACGGCACAATCAGGCAACCCTCGAATACAGGCTCAGATAAAACGACTGAGGCCGAGATTCCGGCACCCTACAAGCCGTTTGAAAATTTCCGGCTGCTGATTAAAAATGACCAGGCAACCGCCGAACTCGCCCTCAACGACAAAAACCTCGCCGAACAGTGGTCAGCAATCGGAAAACAGCAGCTGCTCGCGATCAAGAACATGGCACAGAGCCAGATGGGCCAGCTTCCAGAAAGTGAACGCCAGAAGGGCATGAAAATGCTTGATGCCATCAAAATCAGTCACGAAGAAAACAAGCTCAGGGTCGCGGTTGAAGGCCTTAACGAAAAAACCATGCTGTCAGGCATGACCGGAATCGTCGGCGCTGCAGCAGCTATCGCGCTGCCCGGCATCGAAAAAGCCCGCGGCCTGGCACAAAAGAATGCCTGCCGCGCCAACTGCCGGATGCTGATGGGTGCCATTGAAATGTATGAGCTCGACACTTCGAAAACCATGCAAACCCTCGACAGCAAGACCCTTGAAGATGGCAAATACATCAAAAAGCAGCCCGCCTGCCCGGAAGGCGGAGTTTATCATCTTGAACGTGACAAAAGCGGCATTTCAGTTAAATGCAGCGTGCATGGTTTTTAAGAGGCTGCGGCATCTTTAAATTTGGCGACAAGGCAGTTTTTTGGTGCTATAATTTCTGCACATAACGATCAGCAAGGAGAGAATGATGAAGGTTTTATACATTACCAATGAATACCCCCCGCATGTTTACGGTGGAGCCGGCGTGCACATCGAGTATCTCTCAAAGGAAGTCGCGAAGCTGGCAGGCGTCGAAGTTCGCTGCTACGGTGACCAGAAACCAGCCAGCGGCCAGATCAAAACCACCGGTTATGAATCAGCAGCCGGCTATCTCAAGCTTGACCGCGGCCTGCAGTCGGTTTTTAAAACCATTGACCGCGACCTGCAGATTGTCGGCGAAGGCGTCGACGCAGACGTCGTGCACTGCCATACCTGGTATACCCACATGGCCGGCATCTGGGCCAAGCTCAATTTCGGCGTGCCGCTCGTCGTCACCACCCACTCGCTCGAACCACTCCGCCCCTGGAAGCGTGAACAGCTGGCCGGCGGCTACGACTTTTCTCTGTGGGTCGAAAAAACCGCCATCGAAATGGCCGACGCTGTCATCGCCGTTTCTCACGGCACCCGCGCTGATGTAAAAAGCCTGTTCAACGTCAGAGAAGACCGCCTCAAGGTCATCTACAATGGCATCGACACCGATGAATTCAAAAGAGTGCCGTCAACCGAGCATATCAAACGCTTCGGCTTCGACCCTGCGAAGCCCTACCTGCTCTTCGTCGGCCGCATCACCCGCCAGAAAGGTATCATTCACCTGGTGAACGCGATCAGATATCTGAACCCTGATATTCCGGTCGTGCTCTGCGCCGGCGCCCCTGATACCCCCGAAATCGAAAAAGAAATGGCCGAAGGCGTCAAATCAGTTTCGAAAAACCGCACCAATATCCATTGGGTCAGGGAAATGGTCGACCGCAAGACGCTGATCGAACTGTATTCGCATGCCGCCGTGTTCTGCTGCCCCTCGATATATGAACCTTTCGGCATCATCAATCTCGAAGCCATGGCCTGCGAAACCCCGGTTGTCGCAAGCGCCGTCGGCGGAATTCCTGAAGTCGTCGTTGACGGCGTCACCGGCAAACTCGTCAAGCTCGAACAGATGAGCGAGTCACCGTTCGAAGCGGTCAAACCAGATGAATTCGCTCACGACCTGGCCAGAGAAATCAACGCCCTGATGGCCGACCCGGCACTGCGCGACAAAATGGCCGCCGCCGGCCGCAAGCGCGTCGAAGACGTATTCAGCTGGAAATCTATCGCCCAGCAGACTGTCGATCTCTACAAATCATTGATCAAGGGAAAATAACATGACCAGAAACCGCAAACGCGCATTTATCGAAAATGTCAGACCCCTCGTCGATGCCGGAACCTACCCCTTGAAACGTGAACCGGGCGACAGCGTCAAAGTTATTGCCGACATCTTCAGAGACGGTCATCAGAAGGTGGCTGCCTGGGTCGAATACCGCCCGGTCGAACGCAAAAAATGGCACAAAGTGCCGATGACCTGCACCAACCCAGGCATGGACCTCTGGGAAACCGAATTTAAAGTTGACCAGGTCGGCTTTTATGAATACATGATCGTAGCTTATTGTGAAGAATACGGCACCTGGGTATACGACACCCGCAAAAAAGTCGATGCCAACGTCGACTACAGTTCAGATATTCTCGAAGGCATGGCCCTTGCGAAAAATTATCGCGCCTGGTTGAATGAATCAGACCGTGAATACCTGAAGAACATGCTGCAGAAAGCCGAAAAAGCCGGCTCAGACCTGCAGCGCTGGCATATTCTCAGCCACGACCGCCTGGTCGAACTGCTGGCCGAACACCCAGATCCCGCTTCGCGGGTCGAAAGCAAAACCTTCATGGTTCGCGTCGACCGTAAAAAAGCGAGATTTGCCTCATGGTATGAATGTTTTCCGCGATCATGCGGTTTTGAACCCGGCAAACACGGCACTTTCAGAGATGTGATCAAACGCCTGCCGCATATCGCCGAAATGGGGTTCGACGTGCTCTATTTTCCGCCGATACACCCCGTTGGCTTCAGCAAGCGCAAAGGCCCAAACAACAGCCTGACCTGCCAGCCCGGCGACCCCGGCTGCCCCTATTCGATCGGCAACCAGCACGGAGGACACGACGCCATAGAACCGGCCCTCGGCAACTTCGAAGACTTCGAAGCCCTGGTCGAAGAAGCCGCGCGCTATGGTATCGAAATCGCCCTCGACTTTGCCATCAACTGCTCGCCCGACCACCCCTACCTGAAGCAGCACCCCGAATGGTTCAGCCGCCGGCCTGACGGCACCATCAAGTTTGCCGAAAACCCGCCGAAAAAATACGAAGATATCTACCCGATCAATTTTGAAAGCCACGATTACAAAGAAATCTGGAAGGAAATGCGCCGCATTTTCCTGTTCTGGGCCCGCAAAGGCGTCAAAATCTTCAGGGTCGACAACCCGCACACCAAGCCCTTTGCCTTCTGGGAATGGGTAATCTACGAAGTGCAGCAGAAATACCCCGATGTCATTTTCCTGTCTGAAGCTTTTACCCGCCCACGCGTCATGAAGGCCCTGGCAAAACTTGGCTTCACCCAGTCTTACAGCTACTTCACCTGGCGCAATGAAAAAGCTGAGCTGACAGAATACTTCAGCGAACTGACCACTCCGCCTGAATCTGATTATTACCGGGCGAACCTCTTCACCAATACCCCGGACATTTTCCCGACCTTTCTGCAGGGTGGCGGTCAGCCGGCTTACAAGATCAGAGCCGTTCTCGCAACCACGCTTTCGAGTGTGTATGGCATTTTCCAGGGGTTCGAACTGTGTGAAGGCATACCGGTTCCGGGCAAAGAAGAGTATTTGAACAGCGACAAATACGAAATCAGAACCCGTGACTGGAAGGCACCGGGCAATATCGTCGATCTGATCACAAGACTGAACCAGATCAGGCACGAAAATCCCGCCATGCAGGAATACGACAACCTGCAGTTCTACCATTCAGAAAACGACAAGATCCTTTTCTACGGCAAATCTCTGGGCGACAACCACATCCTTGTCGCTGTCAACCTCGACCCGTTCATCAGACACTCGTCGTTCGTTCATGTACCCCTTGATAAGTTTGGCCTGACACCCGAACAGGGCTATCAGATGCACGATCTGCTTACCGACCGCCGTTATCTGTGGTACGGCTCAAAGAATTACGTCGAGCTTGACCCGCACACCAGCCCCGCCCACGTATTTCTGCTGCGCAAATAACCTGCAATAGGCTAAAAATCGAAGGGCAGAAACCCGATCGGGTTTCTGCCCTTTTGTTCTACTGAGAAATCTGTTACATACCGGCAGCTTTGCGCATTTCCATGTATTTTTTCTTGGCAGCCTGATATTTGTCCATGGCATCCATAATTTCGTTCACCGGAGCCTGCTGCTGCACTTTATACTGATAAACCTGCTGGTAATACAGGTAAGATTCGTAGGCAAGCTGCAGATCTTTGGCGGTCGGCTTCGCACCAGAAGAAGTCTGAGTGCTTGTCTGAGTCTGGGTTGCAGTGGTCGTGGTCGGCCGGGTCGTAACGGTTGAACTGCTTTCAGCCGGGGCCTGACCGCTGTTTGAGCCGTTTCTGGCCGGCAGTTTTGCGATTTCTTTCTTAACTGCGTTGATACGATCGGTCGTCGGCGGGTGGGTTGAAAAATATTTTGTAATCTTTGAAGCTTTGCTGTCGTTGTTGATCTTGTTGAAGAAACCGATGATGCCATTCGGGTCATAACCGGCGGCGTGGGTATATTTGACTGCGCAGGAATCAGCCTGATATTCATCGTTACGCGAAAATTTGAGATTGGCGAAATAGGCAGCAATCGCGGCGAAGGGAGCGGCATCTTTGGTTTTCTTGTTGAGACCGAGGCCAAGAACCAGAGCGGTCATCAGACCAGCTTTTTCAGCCTGCCTGACGCTGTGTTTTTTGTCGATATGACCCATTTCGTGAGCGATAACGCCGGCGAGTTCGTTGTCATCCTTGCACATGTTCAGCAGCCCGCGGGTAACGTAGATGTAACCGCCGGGAGCGGCAAAGGCATTGACTTCATCGGTATTCAGAACCGCAAAGTGCCAGGTCAGGTCTTTGCGTTCAACATGCTTGACAAGGCGGCGGGCAACATTGCCAACCCGGTTGAGCTGATTCTTGTCTTTGGAAAAGCCGGGGTCGGCCTTGAGTGACTCGTGGGTCTTCGCACCCATCGAGGTTTCCCAGCTGTCTTCCCACTTTCCAAGGAAAGCGCTGGTCTGCGGGGCCTGCTCGCGTGACTGTTCGAGAACCTTCTGGTTGTTGGCATCAGCGCCGCCAAAGGTTCTGTCAAGAGTTGCAGAAACCCGGTCAAGAGTACCGGTCACTTCATCGAGAAAACCACCGATATTAAGAGCATGTGCCTGCCCGATGAACGCGGCCTGGAACAACAAACACAGCACCAGAACCAGCATCTGCTTTTTATTACTCACTCTTGTACCTCTTTTTTAAGGAAAGTATGACTAATTGTACTGATGAAATAAGAAAGCGTCAATGCGCTGCCGAAAATTTGCACCTGATACCTGCTATGGCCCTTTTATAAAGAACTATTTCCCTGCGCTTTATTGCCTCTCTGGTATTAATGAACATTGCAGGTCCCACTTGAGACACGGGCAAAAATCTGGGATAATTAAGGCAGATAGAATATTGCCGGGTTGAGAGATGGGAGGCCCACAATGCACTTTGTTGCTTCGCGGCCAATTATTCTTACAGTTGATGATTCCGAAGAAAATCTTGACTTCATTTCCGGTCTGCTGGAGGCAGAATACACTGTGCTGACTGCAGAAAACGGCGAAGAGGCTCTGAGCATCGCCCGGCATCTTCCCCGCCCGGAGCTCATTCTTCTCGACATCTGCATGCCGGGAATGGATGGATTCGAAGTCTGTCAAAAGCTTAAGTCAGACCCTGAAACCTGCCTGATTCCGGTCATTTTTCTGACATCTCTCAACCAGCCCGAAGACGAGATAAAAGGCCTGGCGAGGGGCGCAGTCGATTTTATCACCAAGCCCTTCAAGCCAGCGGTGGTGAAGGCCAGGGTCAGAACCCACATAGAACTTGTCAGAGAAAGGCAGCGCGGCGAGAGCCTGCTGGCAAATATTCTGCCGCCGAAAGTAATTGAAGAACTCAAAATCAGTGGTTCTTCAACTCCGCAGCTCTATGACGATGTCAGCGTTATTTTTTCTGATCTGGTGAACTTTACGAGCCTGGCTGCAATTATGCATCCCAAAATCCTGTTGTTATGTTCTGATAATTGTCGCCGACCTGATCGTTCTTTTTATTTTTTATCGCGCCAACCGCCGGTTGCGAAATGCCATGGAAGGCAGGGAAAAAGCCGAAAAAGATCTCAAGGAAAATCAGGACCGCCTCGCGCTGGCCCTGCTCTCATCCGGAATAGGAATATGGGACCTTTCGCTGGCAGATGGCAAAATGATATGGGACGAAGGAATGTACCATATTTTCGGTATGCAACCCGGAACCTTTGAAGGCACCCGCGAAAGTTTTCGGGGCCGGATACTGACCGAAGATCTGCCGGCGTTCGAAAGCGCCACCCTTGCGGCAATGGAAGGGCGGGCACCATTTGAAGCTGAATTCAGAATCAGACGCAAAGATGACCGGGTGATGTGCCTGCGGGCAAAGGGACAGGTCTATCGCGACGAGCAGAATGCGCCTTTTCGCATGCTTGGGGTCTGTGAAAATATCACCTCAGAAAGAGAAGCCGGAGAGAAAATCAGGCAGCTTTCACAGGTGGTTGAACAGAGTCCGACCATGGTTATAATAACCGACCTCAACAGCCAGATTGAATACGTTAACGCCAGCTTTTCTGAGATTACCGGCTATTCAAGAGAGGAGGCGATTGGCAGAAACCCGCGTTTTCTCAGGGGTCAGGAGCCCTCGCCGGCCTTATCCAACAATCTCTGGGCAGTCGTCGCATCTGGCAAAACCTGGAAAGGTGAATTCTGCAACCGTCGCAAAAACGGTGAGATCTTCTGGGTCGATTCATCAATTTCGCCGGTTTTGAACGATCAGAAAAAAGTCACGCACTTCATGGCAATTCAGCAGGACATCACCTCACGCAAAGAAATGGAAAAAGCCCTGAAAGATGCAAAAGAAGCGGCTGAGGCAGCAACAGAAGCCAAGGGACAGTTTCTCGCCAACATGAGCCACGAGATCAGAACCCCCATGAACGCGATCGTCGGGCTCGCCTACCTGTGCCAGCAGACCGATCTGACTCCCCGTCAGAGCGGCTATATAAAAAAAATCACGGTTGCAGCCGACAATCTTCTCGGCATCATCAACGAAATTCTCGATTTTTCGAAGGCCGAAGCCGGTAAAATAAGCCTTGAGACAATCGAATTCGATCTAGATGACATTCTCGATCAGCTGTCTGACCTTATCACCGGCAAAGCCCAGGAAAAAGGCCTTGAAGTCGTCTTTCTGACCTCGCCCGAAGTGCCGACCAGACTGATCGGTGACCCGCTGAGACTCGAACAGATACTGATCAACCTCGCCAACAATGCCGTAAAATACACCCCATCCGGCGAAATTGTCATTTCATCAGAAGTCGCCCGACGCGAAAATGACTTTGCCTGGCTGCGCTTCACTGTAAGCGACACTGGTATCGGCATGACTGAAGAACAGCAGCAGAAACTTTTCCAGCCCTTCACTCAGGCTGACAGTTCAATCACCCGCCGCTTTGGCGGAACCGGGCTCGGCCTGGCAATCTGCAAACGCTTTATAGACGCCATGAACGGTGAAATAAAAATTGAGTCGGTCCCTAATCATGGCAGCATTTTTCGTTTCACCGTCAAACTGGCGGTAGCGGCAGAGCGACAACCGTTGCACCCCACATCTGATCTCAGAGGGCTCAACGTATTGGTTATCGATGACAGTGAATCGTCACTGAACGCGTTCAGGTCGCAGCTGCAATCGCTTTCTTTCGTTGTTTCAACCGCCAGGTCGTTAGAAGAGGCCTCAGAACGACTTTCTTCCCGCATCGCCGTGCGCCGGTTCGACCTTATCCTCCTCGACTGGAAATTCCCGGGTATCAGCGGATCCGAAGCAATCAGAGCCATCAGAAAATCATCGATGACAGAAGTTGAAGGCGGCCGGCAAATTCCTATCATCAGCGTCGTTCCATTTGGCCAGGAAATCATTGCAGAAAAAAGCATCGGCAGTGAACTTG
>Ga0116157_10006029_pt1 | contig 11008 bp, 9 predicted proteins | sample AD_UKC048_MetaG_FD_89882 | JGI IMG/M metagenome (GOLD analysis project Ga0116157, IMG submission 89882) | Active sludge microbial communities of municipal wastewater-treating anaerobic digesters from USA - AD_UKC048_MetaG | ecosystem: Engineered > Bioreactor > Anaerobic > Digestate | place: USA... | reverse complement strand
TCCGTCCGGCGTGGACGTATTGCCCCGACAATTCTCCGAACGCCCCCTTCCCTTGATTAGCAACTTGAATGCCAATATAAAAATTTATTGTTTTTTCTTTAAAAACATATATTTATATATAACTCTCAAATACATCCGATCTTGCGGCGTAGCAGCAAACCGATTGAAAGCGTCCGGTAATGCTTCGGATCATCGAACGGCGGCCGGACGGCGGCGGACGTAATGGAAGGGAAATGAAAACCCCATTTATTCCCGGCGCATGTCAATGCACCGGGCAGGGATGAAATGGTTGCGATACGAGGGAAGACAAACGTCATCCGCCGACGGCAATCGGGGATCGGCGGCGAATCGGGCGCGCCGAAAGCGCGCCATGGCCCTGCTCAGACGAGGCCGCTGTGCTCGATCACGTGATGGACGCCGCCGATGGACAGGACGCCGGCGGCGATCAGCAGGATCTGCTCCACGGTCTCGCGCAGGCGGGTGCGACGGTGCAGACCCGGAATGAGGTCGGCAACCGCCACGTAGATCATGCTCGAACAGGCCAGCCCCAGCAGCACCGGCACCGCCCCGGTCACCAGGGGCAGGGCAACGTGGGCCAACAGGGCGCCGGCAGCCATGGCGAGACTGGACAGCAGGTTGAAAGCCAGGGCCCTGGCCCGGCTATAGCCGGCATGGAGCAGGACGACGAAATCCCCGAGTTCCTGGGGAATCTCGTGGGCGATGATGGCCGCCGCGGTGATCAGGCCGAGGGACGTGCTTTCCATGAAGGCGGTGGCGATGAGCAGGCCATCCACGAAGTTGTGGAAGCTGTCGCCGATCATCACCAGCAGGCCGCTGCGCCCGTGGCCGTCGGCCTCGTGCCCATGGGCATGGCCGCCCCCCACCGGGAGCACGTGGTTGTGGCGCCACAGCACCAGCTTTTCAAGCAGGAAGAACAGGAGTACGCCCCCCAGGACCAGGGCGCTGGTCCACTCGGCATCCCCCGAGGCCTCCAGGGCGTGGGGCAGGATCTCCAGGAAGGCTGCGCCGAGCAAGGCACCGACGGCGTAACTGATGAGGCGGGACAGGAATTGGGGACTGAGGGCCGCGGTGCACAGGGCGGCGGCCCCGACCGAAACAAGGCCACCGGCCAGACTCGCCAGCAGGCTGAGCGCAAAGGGTGTCATCGGGAAGAGGGCTTTCGTGATGTCTCGCTGTCCGCACACGTGGGCCTACGGCGTGTCCGGAGCGATGGCGCGGGCAAGGGAATCCGCGGGGCCTCCCCACCAGCCCGGGTGCGGGGCCGGGCGCCACCGCGGACAAAAGTACGGGGGCCGGACCGTGCAGGCCCGGCCCCCGTCAAGGCTAGGCCCGCAGGCGGGCCAGGCTTTCCAGGACAAACTCGGGACGCTGGGCCTCCGGGATTTCGGCGAAGTAGAACTGGGCCTGGGAGAGGGCCGGCAGGGGACTGCCGCTCCACAGGGCCGCACTCACATCCACCCCGGTGGACACCGGCTGCGGGGCTGCGATGGCCGCCGACAGCACGGCATCGAACTCCGCCAGCACGGGCGACGCCGCCACCGCCGCCCCCTGGGGACGCAGGGCCAGGGACCAGCGGTAGTGGTGCGCCACGTTGATCAACGGGCGGTAACGCTCAAGCTCCGTCTCGCCCATTGCCGCATCGTCGGGGTGCTCTTCCAGCAGCACTCCGCCCACCGGGCTGGAGGACACCGAACGGAGGAGGTCGGCCATGTACATGGCCGCGTCCTCGATCCCGTCCGGGTCCAGCTCGATGTCGCTGCGCCCCGCCAACAGGTTGGCGTGATACAGCCAGTGCTTCGGCGAGGGCATGGCCAGCACCAGGGGCGTTTGCCCGCGCAAGTTGGCGATGACCGCCTCCACCACCTCGGCCAGCAGCCGACGCGGCTCGTCCTGCTCCAGCAACTTGCGCAGCGGGAAGGACAGGCGCCGCTTGGCGCCCATCTCGGCGCGCACCTCCGGATGACGCAGCAACCATGAATCGAAGAGCTCGCCGACTTCCACAACGGCCACGTCGGGTCGGAGCAAGCCCTGGGCCTGCGAAAAGTACGCCAGGTACTGGGGAGCACCCTGCCACGGGTCGCCCCCCTCCCCCAGCAGCAGCCGGCGGGTATAGGCCGATGCCTTCAGCCACACCCGCAGGCCGCTCCCGCCCTTGCCGGGCAGGCTGTCGGCGAGGCTCTGGCTCATTGCTTTTCACCTCCCATGGCGCCCAGGGCATGCAGACGGGCCTCCAGCTCGGCGATGCGCACGTCCTTGGGATGCACCATGTAGTTGGGGCGGGGCGTGTTGGCATCGCGGAACTTGTCGGGGCTGCCCATGTAGAGCTTGGCCACATCGTCGCCCCAGCAGCCGAAATACTGCAGGTGGGACGGCGGGGTCGGCTTGTTCCAGGTCTTGATGAACTCGGCGTAGGGCACGCCCCGGGCAATGCGGTCCTTGCGCTCGGCGTCACGGGCGGTGGCGGTGGCCTCCTGATTGACGGCCAGGGTCGCCGGATCGAACTTGACCTTGTAGAGGCGCTCGGCCACGCCCGGTGAGATCAGGCCTTCCTCGATGTCTCGGATGACGCCGGCCGGGTCGCGCTCCAGCAAGTCACCGTAGCCGGCCCCGGCCCCCTGGGAGATCATGAACAGCTCGCCACGCTTGGAGATCTCGAAACCCATGCCCATGTGGTGGGTGGTATAGGTGGCTTCCTCGAAGGGCTGCTCGTTCATGATCTCCTCAATGGAGTGCTTGAACTTGTGCGGCTCGTTGAGCAGGATGTCATACACATCAATGCCCTTGACCTTGGAGAGCGGGTAGCAGCCGCAGGCATAGCCGCCGAACAGACCCTGGATCGGGGGGATCTTGGCGCCCTGGCAGGTGGTCATGAAACCCCACTGTTCGGAATCCTTGGTCGCGGCGATCATGGTGTAGCCCTGGCCGCCACGGTACTTGCCCGGGGCGATGGCGTCACGGGTCATCTTCTTGGAGACGAGTTGCAGGAAGGGCACGTCTTCCTCGTTCAGCTCCTGCTCGCCGATGTCCGCCATGGTGGCGAAGATCGGTGCCAGACCGTGCTCACCGTCCAGGTCGGAGCGCGCACCGGCACCCATGCCGTTCAAGTCGGCGCACAGGTTGCCCAGGGTTTCGCCGTGCTGGCTGACCCCACCCCAGATGAAGGTGTTGATCATGTTGAAGGTGGGCGCATGCACCTTGGTGTACTTCTCCGGGCAGCTGTACAGGAACTTGGCGACGGCGTGCTGGCCGGCGGTGAAGCCGGTGAAGATGGACATCAGGCTCTGGGAGTTGGGGGCGTCGTAGGAGCAATTGACGATGGAGTGCGGATCGGTGATCACCTCGATCGGCGCAAACGCCGCCTGGCCCCGTGGCAGATCGGGCCACACGTAGCACAGGAAGACCTGCGCCAGCATGCCCTTCAGGCCGGCCACGATGGTGTTGGTGGGCCGGTTGGTGAATTCCGGGCTGGAGCCGCGGAAGTCGAAGATCAGGCGGTCGCCGGTCTTGGTGAGCTTGCAGTTGATCTTCACCACGCAGTTCTCGCGCAGGGTCGAGTCCTGGATGATGTAGGTGCGCACGGTCATGTCGGGCCATTGGCTGACCCGGCGCTTGACCTCGGCACGCACGTTCTCCATGGTGGTCCGCAGGGTGGAGATCAGTGCTTCGGGGCCGTCGGTGTTCAGCGTCTCTTCGATGCGCTGCTTGATGCGCAGGCAGGCGAAGAGCTTGACCTTCATGTCTTCGTACTGGAGCTTGGGCTCGCGCACGGAGTTCTGCAGGAAGGTCAGGATGTCGCGCTTGATCTGGTAGTTCTCGACCACCTTGAACGGGCACATCTTGAGACCTTCGTCGCAGGGGCTCTCGGCCATGGAGGGCATGCCGCCCGGCTCGATGGCGCCGTTCTCGCCCTCATGCACCGTGGAAGCCACCCAGCACACCAGCTTGCCCTTGTGGAAGATGGGCAGGATCATCGACTGGTCGGTGTTGTGGACGTTGCCGTAGCGGGAGTCGTTGTGGATGAAGCCATCCCCTTCACGCACGCCCACGGTGGGCTCATTCACCCAGTTCTTGATGATGAACTTGATCGGGTGATGCACCAGGGCCGAGAAGATCAGCACACCGCCGGCACTGGCAATGGCCAGGTCGCCCGAGGCGGAATACACCCCGGTGATCACGTCGCCCCACTTGGCACCGGGGGCGGCCCCCATCTGCTCGACCATCTCGTAGCCTTCATCACAGCCGGCCTGGATGCGGTCGCGGATCTTGGCGATGGTGTGGGCGTCGCCCACCTTGCGCATGCACTCGTCTTCCATCTCGGTCCGGGGCATCAGATCGTGGTTCTGCATGATCTCCGGATCGGGCCCCAGGAACAGGGTGGTGTCATTGAGGAACTTCTTGATCAGCGCCACTTCCTCGGGGCTTGGCGTCTTTGCCGTCACCGGCGTATTCATCTCGCTCATTTTCAATCCTGTCATTTGGTGAGGTTGAATCGGGGGTCCGCGGCGCTCAGGCACGCAGGAACCAGGAAGCACCCTGTTTTGCGGCAACGAAGTTCCAGCCCGGATTCACCAGGAAGGTGGTGACTTCGGAGGCGATGATGGCGGGGCCGGGGATCTGCACCCCCGGCTCGATGCTGTCGCGGCTCCACACCGGGGTGTCGAAGGCACCCTCGTGACCGACGAACCAGCACTTGCGGGTGCTCGCGGGCACCGGCGGGGCCTTGCGCTGCTCGACGGGCACCGGCTTGATGTCCTCGAACTGCACCGTCTCGTGGCGGACGAAGGCGGCCACCCGGATGGTGTTGATGCGGATGCCCGCCTCCGGCGCCTGGGAGCCTTCGCCGAAGCGCTTGCCGTAGTCGTTGGAGAACTGGGAGATCATCGCCAGCACGTCGCCCGGGCCATTCAGCTCGTGCTTGGGGATCACCGCGGTGGTCTGCACCAGCTGGTTGCCGTAGCGCATGTCCAGCTCCAGACTGTGGTGGATATCCTGTTTGGCAACGCCCTGGCGCAGCAGATCCTGGGTGCCCTGCTCCTTGAGGTCGGCCACGATCGTGTTGAAACGGTCATAGTCGTCGAACAGGTGACGGGTGTTCGAGTCGTACAGCACCATGTACAGCGACGTCTCGTGGATGTGCAGCTGGTGCATGTTGCCCGCGCCGACCGCGGAGAACACCGAAGACAACGGGGGCGCCAGGATCTTGTCGATGTTGAGGTTCTGGGCAATGCCGCAGCAGTGCAGCGGACCGTTGCCACCATAGGCCAGCATGGTGAAGTCCTTGGGGTCGTAACCCCGCGCCCGCAGTTCGGTGAACAGGCCGTTGGCCATGTTGTCGTCCACCTTCTCGCGGATCAGCAGCGCTGCCTCGATCACGTTGCAGTCCAGGTCGTCGCACAGGGCATCTTCGACGGCGGCCTTGGCACGGCGAGGATTGAGCGGGATCGAGCCCCCCGCATAGTTGGTGGGGTCCAGGTAGCCCAGCAGCAGGTCCGCATCGGTGACCGTCGGCTTCATGCCGCCGCGGTCGTAACAGGCCGGGCCGGGGTCGGAGCCGGCCGACTCGGGGCCGCACTTGACCGTGTCGTACATGCGGTCGTAGCTGGCAATCGAGCCGCCACCCGCACCCAGGGTCACCAGGTGAACCATCGGCACCGACACCAGCCAGCGGTCGATCACCGGGTTGAAGTCGTAGTGCTTGATGCCCCCTTCCACCACAATCCCGATGTCGTAGCTGGTGCCGCCCATGTCGGTGGCCACCACATTGCCCAGGTCGCACTGCATGGCCAGATGCTCGGAGGCGCCAATGCCCGAGACCGGACCCGAGTGGATGGTTTGCAGTGCATCGGTGGAGTTGAGCTGCGCCATGCCGCCGGAGTTGTGGATGACCAGCATCGGCTTTTCATACTTGTGCGCACGCAGGTTCTGCTCCAGCGCCGACAGGGCGTGGTACATGGTGTTGTGCAGGTAGCCATCGACGATGGCCGAGGTTGCACGCACATACTCGCCTTTGCGGCCCGCCACCTGGTGGGACAGGATGATCGGAATGGCGCCAAGCAGGTGGGACGGATATTCCTCGAGCAGAATCTCCTCGATGCGCTGCTCGTGCGCGGGATTGACCACCGAGTTGACCAGGTTCACCACGATGATTTCCGCGCCACGATCCACCAGCTCGCGGATCTGGGTGCGCACATCGTCCTCGTCCAGCGCCATGACCAGCTCGCCCTGGAAATCGACCCGCTCGCGCACACCGCGGATCATGTGCGCCAGCACCAGCGGAACCGGGCGCTGGGCATTGGGCATGTCCTGCTGGCCCAGGTTGTCCAGGCCTTCGCCGTAGCCGCGGGCACGGGACAGGGGCACGGTGGCTTCGTAACCGGCGGTGACCAGCATGCCGATCTTGGGGCCCTTGTGCTCGATGAGGGCGTTGGTGCCCAGGGTGGTGGCATAACGCACCGAATCCACCTGCGACAGGATCTCCTCAAGCTCCAGCCCCAGCACGTGGTAGGCCTTGCTCAGCGCTTCGTTGAAACCGAGCGCCAGGTTGTGGTGGGTGGTCAGCGCCTTGGCTTCAATGTACTTGCCATCCCAGACCACGAAACAATCAGTGAACGTCCCACCGATATCTACAGATACGCGCCTCATACTTTTTATCTCCTCGATTCTTTGATACCGGCCCGGTCGCCGCGCACCCGATGCGCGAAACCTGCGTGGCCGGTATGTGGATCAGTGGTTGTGGCCTTGGTCGGGGACGACCGCCGGTCCCACCACGGGCTCCTTGACTTCTTCACGCTTGGCCCACTGGGCGCGCAGCGCGGGGAGGTCCGGCTCCATGTCATGGAGGGGCGGGTGCCCCGGGATGGCGTACTCGGTCTCAACCATGGTCCCGCAGTGGGGGCAGTAGTATTCGAGGATGCGCACCCATTCCGGATCGGGGCTGAAGGTGAAGCGGTACTTCTCCGGATCGAGGATGGGTGGGTGGATCTCGCGGGGGTCGCGGTTGTACACCAGCATCCCTTCCTTGTAGCCCTTGGCAGCCGTGCCGATCGTGTGATCGCAGACCCGGCACTCCCACTGCTCGGTGTCCAGGTCGATGCGCAGGTATTCGGTCATCAGTACTTTCATTTTTCTCAGGCCTTTCTGTTGAGCAGGATGTCGCCCGCGTCGCTGATGACGAAACTCCAGCCATCCAGCACCCGGCAGGTGAAGTAGTCTTCTTCGAGGATCGCCGGGCCGGCGGCGTGGTCACCCGGCTTGAGCTGGGCCAGGCGATACACCGGCACATCGGTGCGCCCCTGGTCACGGGTCAGCACGTTGCGGGTGCCGTCAGCCTTCGCCGCTTCGCCCTGGACGAAACGGGCGCGCTTGCTGCCTTCACTGCGCAGGGACTTGACCGCGCGCAGCTCCAGTTCGACGGCCTTGGCCTTGGCCAGGCTGGCGGGAAAGGCCGCCTTGTCGCCAAGCTGGGCGATCAGATCCTCGCCGCCGTCCTGCTCGCCCACCAGCCAGGCTTCCACTTCGTACTCGCCCGGCCCGAAGCCTTCGGCAAACATGTCCCGGGAGGCCTTCACCTTGAGGGCCGCCAGGGCATCGGCCACGCCCTTGTCGCTGCGGTCGTCGAGCACCACCGCGTAACGCTGGGAGATGTCACAGGCGCCGATGCCGAAGGCGCTGAACACCGCCGCCAGCTTGGGCACCGCCACCCGGTCGATGCCGGCCTTCTCGGCCACACCACAGGCATTGAGGGGGCCGGCGCCGCCGAAGGCGAGCATCACCGTGTCCTTGGAGATCTTGGTGAAGCGGTGCAGCTCCACGGCAATCTTGTCCTCGTAGGCGTGCTCCATCTGCAGCAGCGCATCGTCCAGGCCGATGCCCAGGGGCTGGGCAATGGACAGGCTGACCGCCGTGGCGGCACGGTCCAGATCGAGGCCCATGCCACCGCCGAAGAAGGACTTGGGATCGAACAGGCCCGACAGCAGGCTGGCGTCGGTGATGGTGGCCTCCTTGCCGCCGCGGCCGAAGCAGGCCGGGCCGGGCACCGCACCGACGCTCTCGGGGCCGATGACGATGCGATTGTTCACCACCTTGAAGATGGAGCTGCCACCCGCGCCCGCACTCATGATCTCGCACAGGGGGTAGGACACGCTGATGCCCTCCACATGGCCGCGCTGCACCTCGGCGACCTTGCCGTTCAGGCACTGGCCGATGTCGGTGGTGGTGCCGCCCACGTCGATGGCCACCACGTCCGAGAGGTCGTAAAGCCGGGCAAAGGTCTTCATGCCCTCCATGCCGCCCCGGGGGCCGGAACTGTAGGTCTTGATGGCCACGGTCTTGGCCACCCGGGAGGCGTCGCCGTCGTTGCGGAAGATCAGCAGCGGGTTCTTGGTGCGGTAGTCGCGCAGGCGGTTTTCCGCATTGAACAGGAAGGCCTCCATCGCCGGGTGCAGGAAGGAGTTGATCAATGCCGTCCAGGTGCGGCGAACCACATCCCGGTCGGTGGTGAGATCACTGCCGTAGAGCACCGGCACCGCCCCCAGCAGGTGGCGCGGATACTTGCGCAGCACCACCTTCTTGAAACGGGTCTCCAGATCGAGGAAGCTCGCCCCGTCAAAGCTCACCACCAGCCGGTTGGCACCGGCCGCCGTGAGCTTGTTGATCGCCTTGACCACCTCAATGTCGGCATCGGCGCCGGTCACGGCCCCGGTGTCGAGGAAAACCACCCGGTCGCCGACCAGGGCTTCGTAGACTTCAGGATCGTGTTCGGCAAGACGCACCGGCAGATCGCGGCCCTTGGCGTCGATGATCAGACCCAGGCGCGGCCCCTTGCGCTCGCAGATGGCGTTGGTGCCCTGGGTGGTCGAATAGCGGATGAGATCCACTTCTTCCAACAGGCGGGCCACGTTCTGCTCACCGTAGATAACGCCCGACGCCTTTTGCAGCCCTTCGAAGAAGCATTTGCTCAAATCGTAGGGGGTGGTCAACACCTTCGTCTTCTTGACGGTGTCGTCCATCATGATGCAGATATCGGTGAGCGTCCCACCGTTATCAATGTTGATTTGCAATGCCATACCGCATTACCTCCTGCCATCCTCTTGTGGATTGAAAGCGTTTCCAGTTCTTGGCCTGGAAACCGTGCTCTTCGGGGCTCCGGGGATAAAGGCTCCCGGACTGTCCGTACAGGGGTATGGCAAGCGGCGTGCCAGGGCAAACAAGGGATGGAAATTAAAACAAGTCGTTGATTTTATTTGATAAAAAAATCAAATTGTCGAAGCCTGCAATTGATTGCCCGTTTTCCTTCCGGATACCCGTCCGGATTCCGGTTGAAATAATGCAACGCAACATCGAACGCCCGGAGCGGGCGGCAGGTGGGTGCCATTTATTTCGGGATGGAATAGACGGGAATTACCGCACCCTGCATGCCGGGCATTTTCCGGGCGGCTTTCCGTTGTGTGACGTTGAGTAGGCCTGGATCCAGACAGCCGGTGCGAAACTCGCCCTCCGGGCTCAGACAGCCTCACCGGATTTCCCCGCCTGTCAGTACGCTGATCGCTCATGAGCAATTGATCGGAGACAATCAGGAAGCCTGCCTCGCTTCCAAAATTCAGGCTGCAGTTGTGTCATATTGATATGATCGGCGCGATGGCTGCGGCGCTGTCCGAGGACAACCAAGTCCTGATGCGACTTATCCGGGACAAGCAGCCCAAGTCTCTTACGGGGCTGGCGAAACTGACCGGGAAGCAAGTGCCCGACCTGTCGCGCACTGAGGACGATGGAAGGCCATGGGCTGGCTGACATTGAAAAAGAACGTTCGCGAGATCGAACCCATTGCACTGGCGACCCGTTTCAAAATCGTGATCGGCTGAAGAGCAACAAGATGAAAGCTAAGGCAATGCCAGAGGGTGTCATCACCGAAGCGGATACCTGCCGCGAGTTCGTCACACCCCGTTTGGTGGAGGCTGGCTGGGGAACTGCACCGCACGTGATTGGCGAGCAGACAGCCAGAGCGGCACAGGCCAAAGGCGACGGCCTTTACTGGCAGATCTACAACCTGGAACTCAAGAACCCGAATGCCAAGGCCGGACTGGCACATGCAGCCCCGAAAGATCTGATCGGGGCCATGCGCAGCCACGAGGCTGAGGTGATGCGCCTGCTGGGCGAGATCGAGGCCTTGGTCGCCGAGGTCCAGGCATGACGGCGCCGACAATGCCCGCAGTACCGGATCAAGCTGACTACGCCAGGGTTCACACCGACATCGTTGCGCTGCTGGAGGCAGCACGTCATGCTGCGGCGCGCAGCGTCAATGCGCTGATGACAGCCTCCTATTGGGAAATCGGGCGGCGCATCGTCGAATTCGAGCAGGGCGGCAAGGAACGAGCCGAATACGGACAGGCCCTGCTCAAACGCTTGTCCGCTGACTTGTCCGGCCGTTTTGGGCGAGGATTCTCCCAGCGCAATCTGGAGCAAATGCGGCTGTTCTACCTTGCCTGGCCACCCGGGCAGATTTCGCAGACGGCGTCTGCGAAATTGCCCCCCGCCCGAATTTCGCAGACAGCGTCTGGGGAGTTGGCTTCGAGCACAAAGCCCGAATCACTGACCCGGCAACCCTTCGATCTCGCTGCACTCGCTCAAGCCTTCCCACTGCCTTGGTCGGCTTACGTGCGCTTGCTCTCAGTAAAGAACCCGCAGGCACGCGCCTTTTATGAAACCGAGACGCTGCGTTGCGGCTGGTCGGTGCGTCAGCTCGACCGCCAGGCCAACAGCCAGTTTTACGAACGCACTGCCCTGTCGCGCAACAAGGCCGCGATGCTGGAAAATGGTGAGATTGCCGAGCCCGGTGACGCCATCACGCCCGAGCAGGCCATCAAAGTGTCCGTACCGGCTGAATTTTGACCAGGTGTACCGGTTGAAATTTGACCAGGCCTGATAGCCGCTTGTCATTGGTGCGGCTGTGGATAAGTCTATCCCAGATTTCCTCCTTTTCTGAAGCGTT
>Ga0116157_10006028_pt1 | contig 11009 bp, 6 predicted proteins | sample AD_UKC048_MetaG_FD_89882 | JGI IMG/M metagenome (GOLD analysis project Ga0116157, IMG submission 89882) | Active sludge microbial communities of municipal wastewater-treating anaerobic digesters from USA - AD_UKC048_MetaG | ecosystem: Engineered > Bioreactor > Anaerobic > Digestate | place: USA... | reverse complement strand
GGCGCGACCTTGCGAAACATCCTGCATCCGTGCGTTTCGCCGAAGACCTCGATCATTAGGTCGAGGTGCCGGCACATGACCCGGACACGCTCCTCGAACGGCGGTTCGGGCGGCAGATCGCCTGACGCGAGGAAGGCCTCAGTCTGGCGGAAGATCCAGGGATTGTAGAATGCGCCCCGTCCGATGCTGACGCCGGCACAGCCCGTTTCTTCGAGCATGCGTTTGGCGGCTTGCGGCGTGGTCACGTCGCCGTTCCCAATGACCGGGATGCTGCGGACGGCATCGACCACTGCCCGGATGCCCGCGAGGTTGACGCATCCTCCAAAACCTTGTTCCCGAGTGCGGCCATGGATGAACACGGCGGACACGCCGGCGTCTTCGAGGGCGCGGGCCAGGTCGGGCGCCGTGAGATTCGCGTCATCCCAGCCCAACCGCATTTTCGCGGTGACCGGGATGCGCACGGCGCGGACGATTCCCTGCGCGAGCGCGGCGGTTTTCGACAGTTCCGACATCATCGCGGACCCGCCTCCCACGCGGCAGACCTTGCGCGCGGGGCAGCCCATGTTGATGTCGATCGAGTCGGCGCCCATCGCTTCGAGGCGCCGGGCGGCGTCGCGCATTTCCTCGGGCACGGCGCCGAAGAGTTGCACGGCCAGGGGGCGGTCGCGTTCGTTGGACTCGATGAGCTTGAGCGCCTTATCCCGTTTCTCGATCAGGGAACGGGCGTTGACCAGTTCGGTTGTGCAGAGACCGAGGCCGCCCAATTCCCGGATCGTCAGGCGAAACGGCAGGTTGGTGTATCCCGCCAGAGGCGACAGAAACAGATTCGAGGCCAGTTCGAGTGCGCCGAGCCGGAACATAAGCTCTACAGCGCAAAATGGAGGACGAACAGGAGTGCGATCGCGTAGAGCCAGGGGGATAGGTCGCGCGCCTTGCCCCCAAACACCTTGACCACCACGGTCGCGATGAACCCGACGCCAATCCCGCAGGAGATGCTCTGCGTCATCGGGATCAGCAGCAAGGTCAGAAAGGCCGGTATCCCTTCGTCGGGGCTTTCGAGGTCCATTTCACGCACCAGACTCATCATGAGGAAGCCGACCACGACCAGGGCGGGCGCCGTGGCGATGGCCGGGACCGCCCCGATGACGGGGGCGAAGAACATGGCCAGGAGAAAGAGCGCGGCCACAACCACCGACACGAAACCGGTCCGCCCGCCTGCGCTCACGCCGGCAGCGCTTTCGATGTAGGTGGTGACGGAACTGGCTCCGCAGAGGCCGCCCCAGGCCGCGGCGAGCGAATCCACCACCAGGACCCGTTTGAGGCGGGGCAGTTGGCCCTGGGCGTCCATGTAGCCACCCTGCGTTCCGACGGCGATGACTGTGCCCATGGTGTCGAAGAAGTCGGTGATCAGAAAGGCGAAGATCACACCCCACAGGGCCGGTCTGAGAGCCCCCACAAAATCCGCCGCGCCGAACGTGGCGAACTCGGGTGTCGCCACCAATTGGCCGGGCAGCGCGACCAGAGGCTGCGCGCCCGGTGACAACCGATCCGAGAGCCAGGCGAGCGTCGCCGTGCCGAGGATGCCCCAGAGAATGGCGCCGCGGACTCGGAACGCGAGCAGGGTCATGGTGAGAGCGAGGCCGGCGCTGGCGATCAGAGTCGGGAGCAGTTTGAAGTTGCCGGGCGCCAGGAAGGCACCGCCAGGGCCTTTGGCGACCCAGCCCATTTGCTGGAGGCCGAGGAAAGCGATGAAGATGCCGATGCCGATGCCGATCGCCCGCTTGAAGTTCATCGGGATCGCCTGCATCACCTGCTCGCGCACGCCCGTCAAAACCAGGAGGGTGACCAGGGCGCCTTCGACGACGACGACGCCCATCATGGTCTGCCAGGTCATACCGGGCTGGGAAGCCTGCATGACCAGGGCGGCGTTCAAACCCATGCCGCTCGCCAACGCCAGCGGGTACCTCGCCCACAACCCCATCAGCAGCGTCGGCACCGCGGCCCCCAGACACGTCGCCGTCAGGACTGCGGCCTTGGACATGCCTGCGTCGGCGAGCATGGCCGGATTGACGAAGACGATGTAGGCCATGGTCATGAAGGTGACCAGGCCCGCCATCGCCTCCTTGCGCGGCGTGGTCTTGTGGGCCTCGAAGTCGAACAACCGATGCCAGGCAGCGCCCGGGGTGGCGTGTTCGTCAATGGCGTTGTTCATGGGGATCACGGACCGGTTCGAGCAGAAGCGACTCGATCTCTTCGTAGGTTTCGACGACGTGGCTTGCGGCCGCCAGGCGTTCGGACGGCAGGGTGTTGGTGATGGCGATGACTTCCATCCCGGCCGCGCGCGCAGCCTCGACACCGTGGGCGGAGTCCTCGACAACGCAGCACCGGGCGGCCGGCACCGCCAGCAGTTCGGCCGCGCGCAGGAAGACGTCCGGGGCGGGCTTGCCGCGCGCGACATCCTGCACGCTGACCACGACCGAGAAGAAACGCCCGAGTTGTTTCATGGCCAGGACCTCTTCGATCACCGGGTGATTCGATCCCGAGGCGACGGCCAGCGTGTAGCGCGGCGCCAGCCTCTCGAGCAAATCCGGCAGGCCATCGAACAGCGGTTGGTCGCGTCGGAGAATGTCAATCAGCCGGTTCTGCTTCAAGGCGAGAAGCTCCTCGATCGACTGGCGTGGTCTGTGCTTGGCGATAAAATCGAGCCAGAAGGCCCGATCCGATCGGCCATAGTACGCCGCGAAATCCATTCCGTGGCGGTCGCCGTAGCCCAATTCGTCGAAAATCTCCCGAAACGCCCGCTCGTGGCGGGGCTCGCTGTCGACGATCACACCGTCCATGTCGAATATGATGGCGTCAAAAGGGTTCACTGAGGCCTTCAAGAATGTTCGGACCGGATTCTCCTGCAACCATGACGCCTCCCGCCTTCGGGCCGGGGGCACACACCTGCATTGCGGCGCAAGAGTATTGTCGCAGCCCCGATGCAGTCAAATCCCGGCTTGCCGGCGCCAGGAGATGCTCGATTGCGCGAAGGCGAAACAGGTTAAGCTCGTCGCCTATGCCTATCCGACGCCGGGCTGGAAACAGAAGCCCGAGCGCAGGCTCACCGGCTTCTACGCCGACGTGTCGGGTTTGGCGCCCGACACGCGCCACGGCATCGAGGTCACGCTGCCCGAGAGCCTCAAGCCCGGCCAGTTCCAGGGTTTGTTCTTCGAAAACCTCGAGGCGGAATGGACCACCACGATTGCCGGCCGGCCCTGACGAAGCGTCAGGGAGTGCAGAGTCGCAGAGTCGAGATTTGAGATTTGAGATTTGAGATTTGAGAGCTTCCGGTTCGGAATCCCCATGCGCACCATGACGACGTGCCCTGAAGCCTGCCTGCACCCTGTGTCGGACACAGTTGTCCTGGTTTCCGGGCGCGGGTTTCGCGACAGGCCGGGCATCCGCAATCGGCCCTCCGACGTTTGGTTGCGGCTTTGCCGCGCTAAGAAATAGCCGGGCTAAGGCTTTCCGAGCTTTTGAAGCTTGGTGAAGAAGTCGCGGAAGATCGGGTCGCGCTCGAGGAAGTAGACGCTGCGGATCAGGTGTCTCGAGTTGTCGAAGCTGAAGGTGAAATTGTCGGTCGGGATCGGGCTGTGGACGAGGTTTGACGGCAGCCAGCGACTGTCAATGACCCAGGCCACCGCGGTCATATCCCAGAGCACCTTGGACCACGCGAAATGGTCCCGATGATAGTCCTTGAAGATTCCGAGCAGGTACTCGCCGATGGCCCCTCGGCCGGCCAGATTGGCCTCCATCTCGGGCACGGTGGTGGTGAAGTGCGTGACGACGGGGGTGCACGGCAGTTGCACCAAGGCGACGCCGCAATTGAAAACGGTCTTCGAGGCAGTGAGGTCCTGATGGTAGTTGAACTCGTGCTGGTGCGGCCAGTCGAGGCCGTTGCCGCCCAGCCAGACGACGACGATGTTCGGCAGGATCGAGGGATCGAGGAGCAGTGCGTTGGCCACGTTGCTGATCGCTCCCACGGCCACGACGTAAAGCGGGCGGTCCGGGCTGTGCGCCTTCGCCCGGCGGATCAGGTCAAGCGCCGCCGGGCTTTCCTCCGGCTGCTTGGGGTCGGTGACGTAGCGGCGGCTGCCCATGAAAGCAAAGTTCTCCGGGGAACGGTTCAACTTGCCGAGGATGCGGAGGATTTCCTCGTGGCTCCGTTCCATGCCGTTCTCCGGGCTGGTGGAGCGGTCGTTCTTGAACGGAGCGGCATAGACGGCCTCGACCTTCAACTCCGGCGAGATCAGCGCGTAGACCAGGGCGAACTGATCATCGATTTCGTTGTAGGTGTCGGTGTCCAGGACCATCGGGACGGGCCGTTGGGTGGGAGGCTGCAGCAGTGCGATGCGTTGCGCGTCGGTCAGTTTGGGGAACGACTGCGCGGCGACCGGAAGGGTGGCGCCGGCCAGGAGACCGAGACTGGTCAGGATCAGAAGGCGTTTCATAGCTGGGGCAGGAGTCTAGTCCTGGGACGCTTGAGATGGCAGAGAAATCGACGAGCAGGACCTCATGCTGACCCCTGGGCCGGGTCAGGGGGCGGTTACCTGGAGCCGGGCCAACTCGAGGAGGAGGCGTTCGAGTTGGCGGTAGTAATCGTCTTCGTTCAACTTGGACTTGGCGTCGCGGAGGCGGAAGAGATCCAGTTCGAGGGCGTCGCGGCGGGCGCGCGACTCGGGGGTGAGGGTGGATTCCTGGGGGCTGGGGAGCAGATGAATCTGGTGGGCGCGGGCGCCGTCCACCGCGGCGCCGGAGTCAGCCTGTTTGATCGCGCGCACGCCGCGGAACCACTCGAATGGTGTCCCGCGGCCGTCGCCGTTGTCGTCGATGAGCGCGTGCTCGGTGGCGAGGCGTCCTTGGGTCTTGTACCACTCGGCAACGCGATGCGAGGCGGCGAGGAAGGCTTCGAGCAGCGAGGTTTGGCCGTCCTGATCCAGATCGCTTTCGGGTGCAAGGATCGCTTCGGCCAGGAAATCGCCGAGGCGGGCGAAGTTCTGCTCGTGTCGGCTCCGTGTGGCGGTGACGACGACCCGGTTTGTTGCGCTGAGCCGGGCGAGGAAGGGCGCGCTTGAAGACGTCGTGTTCACGACGACCAGCGGTCGGGGGCACGGCTTGAGCCAGTCCGCCAGATCGGTCGCGGTGAGGTCGGGTCCGCGCAGATTGTGCCGGGCTTCTTTGCCGTCGAAGGTGCCGTGTCCGATCATGACGATCCAGAGCGGGGCGAGGCCGTTGGTGGTTTCGGTTGCCAATGTTTGTCTGAGGCGTTCGAGGTCGGTGCCGTTTGGAGCCGGCTCGGCGCCGATGGGGATGATGCGGGCGCGGGCTTTGTCGGCGGCGGCTGTCCAGAGAGCGGCCTGGTGTTGGAAATTGGTGGCGTAATCCGGCGCGCCCGCGGCGCCGATGACGAGAACGAGCGTGGGTGAGTTTGTGGGAATGTCCATGCCAAGCAGCGGTGGAAGGAGGAGGAGGGCGAGGGACAGGCAATGCGCGGGGTGCAGCCAGGGGATCGGGGACGCGCGGCGCTGTTGGCATCGAAGGCAAGGGGTCGTCACGGCCATCCTTTCCATCGGCGCAGGCCCCATTCGGCCAGGAAACAGGCAAGGGCAAAGGCGAAGAGCCAGGGCGTGTGCCAGACGGGCCGCGTGACCGCTTCCATGACCGGGGCGCGGCGGGCTGGCAGACTGCGCGCGAACTCGGCCAGCTTGCCCAACGGGACGATCTCGCCGCCGGTGCGCCGGGCAATGGACTCGAGCAACGGGACGTTGGGATCGATCGAGCGGAACTCGTCGGCGGCAAGATCGGTGTTCCAGCCGGCGACGGCGCGACCGGCTTCGACGCCAAGCAGGTTTGTGACGCAGGCTGCGGCCCGGTATCCGCCGTTGTGGCGGGGCACGAACGCGGCCTCGTACAAACCGGACTCGGTGGTCGAGGGCTCGGCGCGCAGTCGGATCGGGCCGGCGACGGGGCTTTTCGCGGCTTGGGGAGTTTGGGTGTTCGAAGGCTTTTGGCCGGCGGCATCGTGGGGTTCGGGATCGCCGTCCTTGCGGGTCTGTGGTGTGAGGGCAGCCGGATGTGATTGGTCGGACACGGGCTGGACCTCGATTGTGACGGAGGCGTCGTCGAGCGGTTGAAACTGCGCGTCGCGCGCCCGGACCTCGAGGCGGACGGTTTGGGCGGGCTGGTCGGCGGACGCCTCGATCGCCAGTTCGACCGGACGCGGCACGTCGGCGACGAGCCAGCGCAGCAACTGGCGCCAGGCCTTTTCCATGTCGTTGCGGGCGGATGCGTCGCGCATGCCCCAGCGCCACACATCGCCCACCATCAAGGCCGCGGTGCGTCCGCGTCCGAACCGCTGGGTGACGAGGGCCGGGTGTTGGGCGCCGTGATCGTCGGTGGCGGTTGCGATGATGTGGGCGCCGGGTTTGACCGATCGGACGCCGTTCAGGACGTGGAAGGCGGGCATTGCCTGGCGTCGTTCCTTTTCGGCGGTTTCGGTGTCTCGCAGCCGGGCCCAAGGTTCGAGCCAGCCTTCGCGGGCGAGGTCCCATCTGAGGGTGGGCGGGTTTTGCAGAGGCTCGAGGCGGTCGAGGTAAACGGGGAGCATGTCACCGATGGGAGTGCGCTGGTAGCCTCCCTGCTGGAAAGACTCGGCGCCGCCGACCATGAGGAGGCCGCCGCCGCGTTCGGAGACGAACTTCGCGATCAGGAGTGCCTGGTCGGGTCCGAAGAAGGCGGCTTCGATGTCATCGAGAACGAGGGCATCGAAGCCGTAGAGTTCCTCGGGCGTGCGCGGGAAGCCGCCGCGCAATTCGAATTCGTCGCGTGTGTTCAGGCGCACGAGGACGGGCTCGTCGTATCGGGCGGCTTCCTCGCGCGACTGGTCTCCAAACCCGCGAAACAGGGGGTTGCTTGTCTCGCCGGCGCGCCCGCGGAATTCGAATTTCGGCTCGCGCAACGCCACGCGCATCAGGGCCACGAGCTGGAGTTGATCGTCGGTCTCGAGTGCCCGGTTCAGGAACTTGTATTCCCAGTTGGGCCGGCCGGCGACGTAGAGAATGCGATACGGCTCGCTTGGACGCTCGACGGGGACGGAGCGCGTGTTGTTGACGAGCGTGGCTTCGCGCGTCGACGGGGCGGCGGTTGGCGCGGCGCGGTCGGCTTCGAGTTCGTTGCTGAAGCCGACTCGGACGCGATAGAACGAGAGGCCCGGTTCGTCCGGGCGAAGTTGGAAGCGGCAGGAGAGCGCGTCGCTGCTTTTCCGGGGGCGCAGGGTTTGCACGCCGACTTCGAGTCCGTCGGGATCGAGCAACTGGGCCGTGACAGTCTCGCCGCGCGATCCCGAGGCGGCGATGTCGACCTGGATCGAGACGGGGGCATCTTCGAAGGCGGTCTGGCTGACATGGACTTGGGCGATCGCGAGGTCGCGGGCGGCGCCGGGCCGGCCCAGGACGACGGGGTAGATGGGCGGCAGGCCATCGAGGTTCAGAGAGCCCTCGAGTGTGTCCGTGGCATTCCCGTCGGTGAACAGGAGCACACCGGCGAGCGGTTGGCCCGCGTAGCGATCGGCAAGGCCGCGCAGGGCGGTCCCAAGCGCGGTGGCGCGTCCGTCGAATGTGAGCGCGGCGAAGTCGGGGACGGCTTGGAGGCGCGTGTCGAAGAGGAAGCGGCGGGTTTCGAAGAGGTCATCGAGAGCGGTTTGCCAGCCGGTGTTTGGATCGAGGGTTTGGCGCAAGGCGTCGGCGCGCGACTGAGCCGCCCCGGTGTCCTTGACTTCGAGGCTCTGGCTGTTGTCGGCGGCGATGACGAATAGGTTGGCCCCGGGCCGGGCATGTCGAGTCGACCAGAGCGGTTCGAGCAGGCAGAAGGCCAGGGCCGTGACGCCCAGCGCCTTGAGAAAGGCGCACGGCAGCCGCGGGCCCGCGACGGGTCCCGAGCGGTAGCTCGAGACGAGGGCGGCCAGGCAGACGGCGGCGAGGAGCAGCGCGGGCCAGAGCCAGCCGGGGCTCGAGATGGTCATCTGGGCGAGCATGGCGGGAGAGGGCCAACGCTCTTCACCGGGCGTCCTCCGATTTGTTCCTGCCCAGGTCCTCGTAATAGCGCCGCACCAGGTCCGAATAGCGGCTGGGGACGGGGTCGCGGTCGATGGGCGCGAGGGTGTCTCCGGGTTCGCGGCGGGCGAGTTCTTCGGCGATCTGGCGGCGGACTTCGGCGAGCGGGTTCACGATTTCGAGCCGCACGACCGCCCAATCGGGCTTCGTGAGGTCGCGCTTGTACTCGACGCGCATGCGGCGGGCGCGTTCGCGGGCCTGGGCGATGTCGCTGCGCAACGAAGGCAAATCCACCAACTCCTCGACTTCGCGGAGCCGATCCGACCATGGGGCGAAGTCCTCGCCGGTCAACGGGCCTGTGGCATCGGGCCGGCTTCGGTCCAAGAGCCGGTCCAGCGTGTCGGTGAAGAGGCCCGTGGCGGCGTCCTGACGCGCGCCCGTTGATTCGGGATCGCGTGGTGTTCGCGTGTTGGTAGGGTCGGTGTCCGATTGCGTGTCGCGTCGAGGGGCGGATGCCTGGTCTGCCGGCTGGCCGGCCTGTGCCCGGTCGGCCTGGGATGGCCGTCCGGGCTGGTCCTGGCCGGCGGAAGATTCGGTTTGGGCGCGCTGGATGCCGGGCTCGGCGAGTGGGTCACTGGCCTGGGCGAGGAGGTTGGTGGGGCCCTGGTTGGCGCGGGCGATTTCGCGTTCGAGGGCGTCGGTGAGGGACTCGAGTTCGCGCTGAGCCAGACGCAGTTCTTCGGCGTCGTCGCCGAGGATGCGTTCGGCGGCCCGCTCGATGCCGCGGCGCAGGTCGGCGATGCCGGTGCGGGCGCGTTCCTCGGCGCGATCGGCCTGGGGCAGGAAGCCCTGGCGGAGCATTTCGGCGGTGACTTCGAGCGCTTTGGCGCCGTCGTGTTCGGCGGTATTGCGGAGGCGTTCGTATGTGCGTTGGGTGAGGATGCCGCGATCGATCAGTTCTTCCTGGAGTTGCTGAACGGTGCCGGCATCGTCCTGGCTGAACTTGCGCAGGGAATCGTAGAGTTCGCGCGACACCAGCGGCTCGGCCGCTTCGGTCTGCTGGGACAATTGTGTGGCGCTCTCGACGACGTTGGTGAGGCGGGTCTTTTGCCGGGCCAAGCGGTCGAGGAGATCGTTGCGTTCGGCGGTGTCGCTGAGCGTTCTGCGCTGAGGATCGGCGAGCGCATCGAGTTGTTCTTCGATGTCGGCCTGGTGACGGGCGAGATCGCGGGCGTCGCCCCGCATCGCGCGGAGTTCCTCGGCGAACTCGCCGGCGCTCGCGCGGCGCAGATCGTCGCGCGTCTGCTCGATCTGGCGCTGGGCGCGCGTGCCGGAGGCGAGGGCCTGGGAGACGGCGCCCTGGCTGGCGGCCTCGGCGGCGCGCTGCATGTCCTGGCGGGCCTGGTCCATCTGGCGGCGCTGCTCGGCAAGGCGCGACTGGTTCTCGGGACGTTCCATGCGTTGCCGCAGTTCGTCGGCGTCGGCGAGCATTTGCTGCTGCTCGTCTTCGAGCCGTTTGATCTGGCGCCGGACTTCCTCGCGCTCGGGCTCGGTCCGGGCTTCGTCGAGGGCGGTCTGAAGCTCGCGCAGCCGTTGGTTGAGGTCCTGTTGGCGGCGGGCGAGTTCCTGCAAGCGGTTGAGGACCTGGAGTTGTTCGCGGCGTTCGGGGGACTGCGGGGCCTGGGCCTGGCGCTCGGTTTCGTAGCGGTCGTCGGACTGGGTGAGATCGAGCTGATCGAGCTGGCGCTGTATCTGGTTTTGGCGGCTTCCCGCCTGCTGATTGCGCTGGCCGCTGCGGTTGCGGGCGACCTCGTACTCGCGCTGCTGCAACCTGAGCAGGGCCTGGTAAGCCGCCTGCTCCGAAGTCAGGGCTTGCGACAGCGGGTCGGGCGATTTCACCGCTTCGTCCAGGCGATCGAGCGCGTCCTCCATCCGCTCGACGGCTGTTTGCCAGAACGAGGCTGTCCGCGGGTCATCGATCGCTTCACGGGCCGTCTGGGCCTGTTCGAGAGCTTGGGCCTGCGAATCGCGCACCACCGCGACATCCTGGGCGTAGGTGTTCGTCGTGGTCTTCTGATTGTCGTGCCCGAGGCGGTCGCGAGCTTCACCCCCGACCGCGTCTGGAACGTTGGCGGTGTCGTCGTCGCCAGCGGACGTTTCCGTGGCCGGGGCCCGCGCGGCCTGGTCGCGCTGCAGCTTCCAGGTGGCGCTCACGATCTGTTTCTGCAATTCGGCGAGCCGGGCTGAGGGACGTCCCTGTTCGTCGGAGGGCTCGTTGCCTGCCTGCTCCTGTTGGGCCTGGCTGTCGCGGCTCTGCCCTTCGCGGAAGACCTCGTCGAATGGCCGGATTTCGGCGAAGAACAGGTCGCCCATCGTGCGGCGCGGCTGGCCGTCCGGCCCGATGTCATCGGCCCAAACGTGCCAAACGACGAGTTGATCGGGCTCGACCTCGAGTTCTTCGAGTCGGAGCAGGTGATGGAAGGCGCGCTTTTCTTTGGCGGGGACGGCCTGGCCCAGCTCGACGGAGCGCGTGTCCTGACCGACGACCGTGTAGGCGAGACCGTAGGATACAACGCCGAAATCGTCCCAGACCCGGCCGTCGAAGAGGACTTCTTCGAGCGGTGAAGGGCGCGAATCGCCGCGGGGAGAGGCCAGCTTGAGTTCGGGGGCGCGGTTGGTGAGGACACTGAAGACGAATTGCGCGGGGGCTTTGTTGGTGCGTCCGTCGCAGTCGACCAATTGCAGATCGTAAGTGCGGGTGAGGGTCAGCGGAAGGGCCTCGAGGCGGGCCGTGGGGCGGTTGGTGTCGATGAGCAGGTGGACAGTTGCTCCATCGCCGTTCTTTGCCACGAGTCGGGCGGAGACGACGGGTTTGTTGAATTGGAGCGCCAGATCGAGGTGCGAGCCTTCGACGGC
>Ga0116157_10006026_pt1 | contig 11014 bp, 11 predicted proteins | sample AD_UKC048_MetaG_FD_89882 | JGI IMG/M metagenome (GOLD analysis project Ga0116157, IMG submission 89882) | Active sludge microbial communities of municipal wastewater-treating anaerobic digesters from USA - AD_UKC048_MetaG | ecosystem: Engineered > Bioreactor > Anaerobic > Digestate | place: USA... | reverse complement strand
TATTCTGCTTCTTCAGGAAATCCCTCTAACAATTGAACATACCCATTGTTTGCTCCAGGATGGTCAAATTATGGGTATGTTCGATTGTTAGAGGGATTTCCTGAAGAAGCAGAATATGCATACAAGAAAGCTATAGCCTTAAATATGGATTATGTTCCTGCACAGTTGAACTTGGCTGGGCTTTATTTATATCGAGGGAATAAAGTTGATGCAAAAAAAATTTTAATACGAGTTTTAGAATTGGAACCAAAGAATAGTCAAGCTAAGGAGATACTCACTTCTCTTGATGAATAGTTAATCATACCGTTTGAAATCTTCATGAAACCAGTAATTTTGGTGTCATTATATGGCTAAAAAAAGAAGTTCTAAATCTACCCGGCAAAAATCAAGTAAAGGAAAATCGAGTTCTGCTAAACGTATTTTTATAGCGCTTGGCTTGATTTTATTTTTATCGGTATGCATTTCATTTGGGTATTTTTATTCTAAAGTATTTCGTTCTAATCTAGTATTGAATCAACAGAAAACAGACTTTGTATACATACGAACCATAGATAGTTTTCAAGATGTAGTAAACCAGCTTACCGAAAGGGGAATGCTCAGGAATAGAGAGTCTTTTATTTGGCTTTCTGAATTCATGGATTATGATAAGAAGGTAAAGGCTGGTAGGTTTAAGGTAAAAGATGGAATGAGTAATCGTGAATTGGTCATGTTACTTCGATCAGGTAAGCAGGAACCAATACGAATTACTTTTCAGAACATTCGGACTAAGGAGGATTTTGCTAGTAAAGTTGGAAGGAATTTAGAAGCTGACTCATCATCATTAATGGATATTTTGAATAACAATGAAGAGATGAGGCAGTTTGGATTGGATTCACAACATGCATTATCGTTGTTTTTACCAGATACATATGAGTTTTATTGGAATACTACAGCTCCTGTTTTTGTCGAAAAAATGGGAAAAGCTTATACTAAGTTTTGGACAGAAGACCGATTAAGCAAAGCAACACAACTTGGATTATCTAGAGGAGAGATTTGTGTCCTAGCATCTATTGTACTTCAAGAATCGAATAAATCGGATGAATGGCCAGTTATAGCAGGCGTTTATCTCAATAGACTTCATAAAGGAATGAAATTGCAAGCAGATCCTACTGTGAAGTTTGCTTTAAATGATTTTGGGTTACGTAGGATACGATCTAATCATCTTCAAGTTGAATCGCCTTATAACACTTATAAATATGCAGGTTTACCACCGGGGCCAATTTATATGGCTAGTAAAGGAAGTATTGATGCAATTTTGAATTATCAAACACATAGTTACCTTTACTTTTGTGCCCGGCCTGACCGTTCGGGTTATCATTCTTTTGCTGAAACATTCGAACAACATAAACAAAATGCACGACGGTATCAATCAAGTTTGAATGACCGCGGAATTTAAAAAGACAAATTATGACAAAGATTAAGTTTGGAACAGATGGCTGGAGAGCCATTATTGCTGATGAATTTACAGTAGAAAACGTTGCTCGTGTATCGGAAGCAACAGCAATCTGGCTAAAAAAGAACTCGTCTTCACCTTCGGTTGTAATAGGTCATGATTGTAGGTTTGCTGGAGAGTTATTTGCCGAAACCACAGCTAAGGTTATGATTTGCCATGGAGTTAAAGTATTTCTTGCAAAAGGCTTTGTATCAACTCCTATGGTTTCGATGGGAGCTATAACTTATAAAACTAACTTAGGAATTGTTTTAACGGCAAGCCATAACCCACCTTCTTATAATGGTTTTAAACTTAAAGGAAGTTATGGTGGTCCATTATTGCCAGATAAAATAGACGAGATTGAAACCATCATCCCAGAAACAGCAAATTCAGCTTGGCAAAAAGTTTCACTTACTGAAGCTGAACAAGCTGGTACATGTGTAATAGTTGATTTGGAAGGAGATTATTGTCAACGTGTTGAATCAAGTTTTGATTTAGATGCCATCCGAAATTCAAATCTCGAGTTTGCTTATGATGCTATGTTTGGGGCTGGACAAAATGTAATACGTCGTTTACTACCCAACACCACTTTATTGCATTGTGATTACAACCCTTCTTTTGAAGGTCAAGCGCCCGAACCTATCGCTAAAAATCTAACCGAGTTTTCTGAAATGATTCGTCTTTCAGGAAATATTGATTGTGGATTAGCTACTGATGGTGATGCCGATCGTATTGGACTTTTTGATAGTGAAGGGAAATTTGTTGATTCACATCACATTATTCTTTTGTTGATTCATTATTTGAAAAAGTACAAAGGATTAGATGGTAAAGTATGTACTGCATTCTCCTCGACCGTTAAAGTGAAAACGATTTGTGATCATTACGGATTAGATCTCGATGTGGTGAAAATTGGATTTAAATACATCGCTGGAATTATGATCACTGATGATGTATTATTAGGTGGTGAAGAATCTGGTGGTATTGCCATTAAAGGTCATATTCCAGAGCGTGATGGAATTTGGATGGGATTGGTTATTTGGGAATTTATGGCCAAATCTGGAAAAACACTGGATCAACTAATCGAAGAAGTTTATGAGATAACTGGTGCATTTAGTGTTGATCGTAATGATTTACACTTGCCAGAAGCTGAAAAACAACGTGTTATTACATCTTGTAAAAATGGAGAGGTTAAGAATATTGGAGATCGTCCAGTGATTCGAGTAGAAGATATGGATGGATTTAAGTATTTCGTCAGCGAAGATGAATGGCTCATGGTTCGTCCATCTGGAACGGAACCGCTTTTAAGAGTTTATGCCGAAGCACATGATCACGCTGGTGTAATGAAACTTATAGGTGATGCTCGTAAGCAATTTGGTATATGAAATTTAATATTTGGCTTCCAGTTCTAAGTTTCTGCTTTTTGTCGGGTAGTACTTTTGCTCAAGCTCAGGTAAATTCTACAATAGAAGTAGAAGCACAAGGAACTATAACATTTAGTCCTGATAGTTTTGTTGTTAAACTATACATGGATTATTCTTCTGTTAATTACTCTGATCGGTTGGCAGATGAGGGATTTTCCAATGAAATTGTCGAAATGCCTGTTGATATGGAAGTGTCGGAAATGGACTATGCTACTGTAGTTGAAGCCGAAGAACCTCCTCCTGCTATAGAAGATGTAAAATCACCAGAGCAATTACGTAATGAACATGAAAGATATCGACGTGTAGAAGATTCTCTACAATCCATAAAAGCGAAACGCTTGCTCGAATTCATGGCAAAGCTAAAAACAATGGGAGTTGGCTTCTCAAAGGATGATTCGGAACAGTCGAGATATAGTTATCGTTCTAATTCTTGGGTGCAAAATTTCAGTCCTGCTCAATATGGTAAAATAGATTCGTTGAGTCGTTTATATGGACATCCATTGCATTTGGAAATGGTTGATATAAAAATGAAAGATCATTCTGTTTTGAAAGAACGTTCATACCGTCAAGCTATTGAGAACAGTAAGAAAGAGGCGGATATTTTAGCCAAAGCAATGGGGCGTAAATTAGGTAAGTTGACCACTGTCAAAACAGAAGCTATGGACGTAATGGATTTAGTTCCCTTGATGTTACGTAAGGAAATTCAGCGTGAGATTCGTAAGAGTGATCGATTCATTCAACCCGCATTATATCAACTTAGTCAAGAATTTGGTAGAGAAATGTTTGAGAAAGATCGTTATGATGATAAAAAGATAGTTTACTGGACTTGGACTGAAAAGATTCATGTGACTTATCAGTTGAACTAGCTAAAATTTAGAATGAATATTGAAATCCCGGTTGCATATGTAATCGGGATTTTTTTTGTCTCCTTTTGAACGCAACTCGAACTCTTCATCAAACATTCTATTGGTAAAATGATATACTATAAATGATAAGTTGATATGCTGAATATTCTAGTAATATATAAAAAGAAAGCCCTGTTGAATGAACAACAGGGCTTTTATATGTGTGCAAAGAATAGGATGAATTAAACCATCTTTTCTTTGATACGCGCTTTTTTACCTTTAAGATCGCGGATGTAGAAAATACGAGCACGACGAACAACACCACGTTTATTCACTTCGATTTTATCGATGAATGGTGAGTTATCAGGAAAGATACGTTCAACTCCTAAGCTATTAGAAATCTTACGTACTGTGAAAGTGCGTGTAACTCCAGCACCTTTACGTTGAATAACAACGCCTTGGTATTGCTGAATACGTTCTTTTTCACCTTCCTTGATTTTATAGTGAACGGTGATTGTATCTCCGGCTTTGAAAGCGGGAAGCTCACGTTTTTCGGTAAGCTGACTGGCAATTTGTGAAAGGAAGTCCATTGTGATTTTCCTACGGGTTTCTAAAAAGGAGTGCAATATTAGGGAATAATTTCATTCAAACAGCAAACAAATGAAAAAATTATTCATCTAATAAATCAGGTCGCCGTATTCTAGTTCGTTCGAGTGATTGTTCAAAGCGCCATTTGTCGACTGCAGGCGTGTTTCCACTAAGTAATATGTCGGGAACTTTCCATCCTCTATATTCTGCAGGGCGTGTATAAACAGGTGGAGCCAATAAGTTATCCTGAAAGGAATCGGTCAAAGCAGAAGTTTCATCATTCAAAACTCCCGGTATTAATCGGATTATAGCATCAGAAACAACAGCAGCAGCTAATTCTCCTCCTGAAAGTACATAATCACCAATTGAAATTTCACGCGTGATAAAATGTTCCCGAACTCGTTCGTCAACCCCTTTATAATGCCCACACAAGATTGCAATACGTTTTAAAGTAGACATTTGATTGGCTATCGATTGGTTAAATCGTTCACCATCAGGAGTCATATAAAGGACCTCATCAAACTTCCCTTTCGATTGGAGATGTTCAATGCATCGAACAATTGGGTCCATCATCATCACCATTCCAGCTCCGCCTCCAAAAGCATAGTCGTCGACACTTTTATGTTTATCGAGCGAATAGTCTCTCAAATTATGGATGTGAACCTCAACGAGTTCCTTTTGTTGAGCACGTTTCAAAATAGAATGTGCGAAAGGACTTTCGAGAAGTTCGGGTAGGACAGTAATAATGTGAATTTCCATGGATGGCGAAATTAAGAGATTTAGGAAAGCGATGATTGGGTACATTTGTCCCCGTTTGATCCATACTCATTCATTATATTTGTTAGCATTAAGCATGTTCATGAACGAAAATCGTCCCCAAGTAAGCAAGGAAGAAATCCTTGATATATATCAGAAACCACTTTTGGAATTGGTTTTTGAAGCCGCAACTATTCATCGTCAATTCAATGTAGGATCGGAAGTTCAAGTTAGTTCGCTCATCTCCATTAAAACAGGTGGTTGTTCGGAGGATTGCGGATATTGTCCTCAGGCAGCGCGCTATTCCACCGGATTGGAAGCACATAAATTAATGAGCGTTGAGCAGGTTACTGAATATGCAAACCGTGCAAAAGAAGGAGGAGCTTCTCGTGTATGTATGGGAGCTGCTTGGAGAGAAGTTCGCGATAATCGTGATTTTGATCGGGTGATTGAAATGGTACAAGCCGTGAATTCTATGGATATGGAAGTGTGCTGTACATTAGGAATGATTACCGAGCATCAAGCTCAACGTCTTGCTGATGCTGGCCTATATGCCTACAATCACAACATTGATACATCGGAAGAGAATTATAGTAATATCATTTCAACCCGGAATTTTGACGATCGTTTGAACACGATTAAGAACGTGCGTAAAGCGAATATTACAGTTTGTTCAGGTGGAATTATTGGATTAGGTGAAACGATTGAAGATCGTTGTGGTATGCTTCATACCTTAGTTAATCTTCCTGTTCATCCAGAATCGGTTCCAATTAATGCTTTAGTAGCTGTTGAAGGAACACCTCTAGAAAATCAACCACCTGTTCCAATTTGGGATATGGTTCGAATGATTGCTACTACCCGGATCTTGATGCCTAAAACAATGGTTCGTCTTTCTGCTGGTCGTCAACAGATGTCATTAGAAGGACAAGCATTATGCTTCCTAGCTGGAGCAAATTCCATCTTTACAGGTGAAAAGCTTTTAACAACGCCGAATCCTGAATATGATACAGATATGGAAATGTTTAAGCTCTTTGGATTAACCCCGAAAGCACCATTTAAGGACAAAAAGAAAATTGCAGTAGAGCAGGCAGTTGATTAATACAACAAATTAAGGTGTATGAAAGTGCTAGTTCGACTTTTCGTTTTAGGTTTTGCATGCATCACTAGTTTTTTGAATGCTCAAGTTGCCCCTGTATATACTGATCCTTTAAATGTTATTACTTCAAAAGATCCGGTATTAATTCAAGCGATTGAATTTTTGAGATACGGAGATTCGGAAGGTGCATTAAAGATTTTATTGAAGAATAAAACAGGGTCGGAAAACTCGTATGAATCGTATTTCCTAAAAGGAATTGCCTATCGTCAAACTGGTGATTTGACTAATGCTATTCACGCATTCACACAATCAGTACATGAGGATGGGTTTTTTATTCCTGGATTTTTTGAACGAGGGAATTGCTATTTGTACAGACAGAATTTTGGACTAGCAGTATTTGATTACGATCGGGTTTTATTGTTAGATAGTACATTTTTACCTGCTTATAATAATCGAGCTTATGCCCGAATCCGAAACTATGGAGAGCAAGGAAATCCTACACAACAGTTGCGATTTGCAAAAGAGGATTTGAATAAGATCATCGAAATTTCATCTGTCCGTGGAGACAAACCAAGGTTTGAGTATTTCTTTAATATTGGATTGATTGATCTTTATTCTTCGGAATATAAATTGGCATCGGAGAGTTTTAGCAGAGCCATTCAAGTCGATCCATCTATTTCCAAAGCTTATTATTTTCGAGGAGCTTCATTATTCTTAGCGCATTCTTATGAATTGGCTGCCGTAGATTTTAGAACTTCCGAGGAGATGGGTTTTGTTCATGCAAATACTCCTGAGTTTTTAAGGATTATCGATTTGGTTGAACAATATCAACAAGAACATAAAGAATGAGTCAAGGGAAATTCCCCAGCAAACTTGTTGATAGATTAAGAGATAGGGAACAATCGGGTCTATTCCGGAGCTTAAAGCAAACGGATGATTTGATTGATTTTTGTTCGAATGATTATCTAGGACTTTCTTCCGAGCGGTCGATTCACGAACGTGTAAGCAAACTTATTTCAGAGCAAGGAACCCGATTTAATGGATCAACAGGATCGCGTTTAATTCGTGGAAATACATATCAAGCGGAAGAATTGGAAGCTTGGCTGGCTCAATTTCATCGTTCAGAAGCTGCCTTGATATTCAATTCAGGATTCGATGCCAATTTGGGAATTTTCTCTAGTGTGCCTCAGCGTGATGATACGATCTTGTATGACAAGTTGATTCATGCTTCAATTCATGATGGTATTAGGTTGTCGTATGCTAAGTCATATTCCTTTAAGCACAACGATGTAGAAGATGTGAGGAGGCTAATTCGCCAATCAACTGGACAAGTTTATATAGCTGTAGAAAGTTTGTATTCGATGGATGGAGATATTGCTCCTCTTGCCGATTTAGCGTCTTTATGTAAAGAAACTGGTGCATTGTTGATTATTGATGAAGCCCATGCTACAGGTGTTTTCGGCCCAGAAGGCAGAGGTTTGGCAATTGAGGATGATATCCTTGAACAATGTATAGCTCGGATTTACACATTTGGTAAAGCTATCGGGGCTAAAGGAGCTGTTGTAGTTGGGGCATTTTCGCTCAAAGCTTTTCTCATCAATTTCGCCCGATCATTTATCTATACAACGGCTTTACCTATTTATGATTTGTTAAGTGTTCAAGCAGCTTATGATAAATTACTGAAAGAACCAGAGCGCCGAGTAAGTCTGTTTGAGCGAATAAAGTTGTATAAAGATTTAATGAAATCGCTGCCAGATTTAGATTTTATTCAAGCAGATGGTCCAATACAAGGAGTTATTTTCGGTTCGAATCAAGAAGCAATTCGAGTTTCTCGATTGATGCAGGAAAGTGGATTGGATGTAAGACCGATACTTTCTCCGACAGTGCCAGTTGAAACTGAGCGGATTAGAATTTGCATCCATAGCTTTAACCAAGTGAATGACATGCATCGCTTGTTTGAAGTTTTACGTAATTCTTAGATGCTTGATATTTTTTTAGCATAAACGTTTGGAGATTTCAAAAAACGTCCTACTTTTGCGTTCCCAAATTTTAGAGCCATGGTAAGAACGTATCAGCCCTCGGTCCGGAAGAGAAGAAACAAACACGGGTTCCGTGAACGCATGTCGTCCGCTAATGGTCGTCGTGTATTGGCTGCACGTCGTGCCCGCGGCAGAAAACGTTTAACAGTGTCTAGCGACAAGCTACACAAACGTTAATCTGAACCGATATTTATTCGGAAGCGGCCTTGTGCCGCTTTTTTTATGCCCTCCAATAAGGTGCAAGGAGTTTTGTTGCTTTGTCGCTAAGTAAATTGTGACCAGCTTCAAGTTCAATAATTTGAATCCCAGGTAGAAACTTAAGTGCTGCTTTACGTGTCTTGGTAAACGGAATGACTTTATCGTTTCTTCCAAGAATACACACTACTGAGATTTTTCCTTTTTTCAAATACTTCTTGATAATATCATACTGAGGAATCGCAAGCCTGTATGCCATCCACGCATCATATAATTGTTGTCTTTTTTGGAGTGTGCTGATTTCGTTTCGATAAAAGTCAGAGACTTTTGTGGGGATAATTTTTAGCCATACTCCCAGTTTTATTAATCCAAATGCAAAGCCTGGTGAATGTATAAAAGTTCGGAACAACGCATTTCCTATGGCATTGTTGGTGAGAAGCCTATACAGTGTTGAAACAGGAACACCATCGGGCGCTAACAGAATTAATTCGCTTATGAGTTCGGGAAACCAACTAGTAAGACTAAGTGAGATTCTGCCTCCAATTGAGTAGCCAACGAGACCTATTTGTTTTTGTCCTGTCTTTTCTAAAATGGAATCCAACCAAACCTGAGCGTAATTCTTATCGAATAGAAATCCTTTTTGGAAAGAGTCATTGTTTCCATGATAGGCTAAGTCGATGGCTAAAATGCTGTATTTGTCTTTGCAAATTTCTGCTAGGTGATGGAAAAGCGAAGCTTGTTGTCCATACCCATGTAAAGCAATCAACCATGTTTTTCCTGTGCCGAAGCGAGTTGCTTTCCATTGAATATCCCCGGCTTGAAATTCCATAGCATGAATTAAAAAATGAAAGTAGTTTAATCTCTAATCATTTCAAATTCTACAAACCTTAGACTGTTTTTGAATTAATACCTTTGAAGGCTTGGAAACGCTACTAACCCTTTTTTACCTGATTTTATTCCTGTTCATAGTCAGGTTCTGGAAAGGATTTTATTTGCCTGGTCTTCCAAATTATTCAGCTGTTGTAATTTATTTAATCAAGTTTGCGGCAGGTGTAGCGTTAGCTTGGGTTTATAAAGAGTATTATACCGATCGTTCAACAGCCGATATGTATAAGCTCTTCGATGATTCGAAATTTATGTACGAGGCATTATCAGATAAGCCAGCTGATTTTTTTAAAATGGTTATTGGGCTAGATAATAATTCACCCTATTTCGATCAGTATTACTTGAAAATGAATAACTGGTATCGTCCGTATGACGTGGAAACGGGAATATATAATGATACTAGAACACTCATTCGTCTAAATGCATTTGTTCGGATTTTTTCATTTGGCGTTTATTCGGTTCATATTCTGGTTTGGTGTTTATTTTCGATGCTAGGTTTATCTCTCGTTTATCGAACATTTTATCGTTTTTTACCCGAGTATTCTTATTTATTGGCTGGTTCAGTTTTTCTATTGCCTTCTGTTTTATGTTGGGGATCAGGTGTTTTGAAAGAAGGCGTTGTGTTATTGTTAATGGGAGTTTTTATTTCCGCATTGTTCAGGTGGACTTTGGTCCATTTTAAATGGAAATACCCACTCATGATTGCTATTTCAATTTTTGGTTTTTATTTACTCAAAGTATACATACTGATAGCATTGATTCCAGGTAGTTTAGCCTTTGTATCAAGCAGGTTATGGGGCTTTAAGCGTGTTAGGAGTTTATTTGTAGGCTCTTTGATAATATTTGGATTAGCAGGTTGTTTCATCCAATATGTTATTCCCCCCATTAATTTACTTGAGTTAATTGCTTTTAAACAACAGGCTATATTACGATTGGCTTATTATACTGATTCGGGAAGTGTACTAGATATCAATCCGCTTGAACCGAATGTTTTCAGCATGTTGAGAAATACTCCAGAAGCTCTTTTTAATGCTGCTTTTCGACCAAGTTTAATTGATGCTACTAATATGCTTCAATGGATGGCGGCAATTGAGAATGCATTTATACTCTTGTGTTTTATTTTGAGTATTGGATTATACAAACCACAGCAAGATTCTGTTAAACGTGCAGCAGCTTGGTTTTGCTTAAGTTTCGTATTTCTGTTATTTCTAATTATGGGATTAAGTACTCCCATTCTAGGAACTCTAGTTAGATTCCGAATGCCAGCACTGCCATTTATGTTTATTGCATTTATGTTGTTTTCGGATTTACCCCGATTAATCGCACTAAAAAACGAATTGCTTAACAATGAAAAATGAAACAATTTTGATTTCAGGAGCTAGTTCTGGAATTGGAAAAGCAACTGCAACGCTTCTGGCTAAAAGTGGCCGAAACTTAATTCTAACTGGACGCAGATCTGATCGACTTACAGAATTGAAAAGGGAACTTGAATTATTAGGTGTTCAGGTTTTTACAGGCGTCTTTGATATTCAAAGCAGAAAAGAAACTGAAGCTTTTGTTTCGACTATTCCTGAAGAATTTCAATCCATTCGTGTATTAGTTAATAATGCAGGATTAGCTGCAGGATTAAGTTCTATTCAAGATGGTGATATCGATGATTGGGATCAGATGATTGATACCAATTTGAAAGGCTTATTGTATTTAACGAAAGCGATTAT
>Ga0116157_10006018_pt1 | contig 11023 bp, 8 predicted proteins | sample AD_UKC048_MetaG_FD_89882 | JGI IMG/M metagenome (GOLD analysis project Ga0116157, IMG submission 89882) | Active sludge microbial communities of municipal wastewater-treating anaerobic digesters from USA - AD_UKC048_MetaG | ecosystem: Engineered > Bioreactor > Anaerobic > Digestate | place: USA... | reverse complement strand
CCAGCTGTTCTCGGGGTGCATGCCCAGCTCCATAACGCCGGCAAGTTTCCGCGCGAGATCGGGGCTTTCGACGATGATCCCCATCTCGCTGTTAATCTGGTAGGACCTGGGGTCCAGGTTCATGGAGCCGATGAAGACCCGCTTGCGGTCCACGACCATGCTCTTCGTGTGCATGCTCATGAACTTCGACGCCACGGGGGGCGTGTCCGCGCGGGTTTTTTTGATCGCGGCGTCGGGGCGTACTTCGTAAAGCTCTACGCCGGCCTCGATGAGGGGCCGGCGCCACTGCTTGTAGTGGCTGTGGACGGCCGTGACTTCCTGGGAAGCCAGTGAGTTGGTCAGGATCCGGATCCTCACGCCGCGCTTGGCGCCCTGACGGAGCCCTTCGACGGCCTTCTCGCCGGGGATGAAATACGAGTTGGTGATCAGCACTTCCTCGTCGGCGGACAGGAGAAACTCCCGGACCGCCTGCGGCATGTGATGCGAGATGGCATCGCGGTCCGGCGAGTCGGTCAATACGCGACTCTTCCCGATACTCAGGGATTTCTCCAGCGAACCGCAGGTGTCTTTCCAGTCCCCGGGTTCCACGGCAATGCCCGCCAGTTTTTTCGACGCCTGGAGGCGTTGCGTCACGGATTCGTGTATCGCCTTCGCGTCCGCCTCCGGTATGGGTTCGATGAGATCCCGAGCGGAAACCACCCATTCGCTGTTCCAGAATCGATCGAACACCTCCGAGGCCTGACGTGCCGCCGGGCCGACGCCGAGCACGTCGAGGTCCACGAAATTAAACTCGTCGTTGAACCCCGTATACTCGTCGGCGATATTCCGGCCGCCTATAATCGCCGCCCTGTTGTCGGCGATCATCTGCTTGTTGTGCATGCGGCGGTTGAGGCGCTCCATCCTGCCGAGGAGTTCAGCCCCCCGCACGGCGCCTCTTCGGCTTTTCCAGGCGTTGAACAGCCGGATCTCGATGTTGGGGTGGGAGACGATCGAGGCAAGGTACTTGTCGCGGATATAGGGGGGTGCTTTGCTCAAGGCGACCTTCAGGTCGTCGAGGAGGATTCTTACCTTGACCCCGCGGTTCGCGGCGTCGACAACGCGTTTCATGAGAAGGAGGCCGCTATCGTCGGCGTACCAGATGTAGTATTGCAGGTCCAGGGTATGGCGGGCGGAGTCCGCGAGTGCGAGCCTGCACTGCAGGGCTTCCCCGTTGCCGTCGAGGAGCAGAAAACCGGACGAGTCGTCCCCGTGATTCCGCTTGATCGTCTCTTCCATGGCCGAGAAAACACCTTCAGGCCGGGGGGGGGCGGCGTAATCCGGCGAGGGTCGCGGGTATGCCGGGGGCGTCGTGGCGCAGCCTGCCGGGAAGATCAGGACCATCAGGATGAGGACGGCCAGGCACACATTACCCCGCGTCGCGTCTCGTTTTTTCATCTCACCGCCGTTTGCCATGGGGAATGGTCCGGGCCGTGACGCCCGTTGCAGGTACGGTTGTCGTTCCGAAACATGAAAAAATTTTACAAGATTATATCGCTGTGAGAAAGGAAAGAAATTTTCCCGCACACTTCATAGCACTGCGGGGCGGGGCGGTCAAACAGATTTGAATTATTGAAACAAGAGCTATTCGTCGGGATACAGGAGAAAAGGGGTTGAGTATATTCACCTAACCCATTGATTTGACTGGCAGACCGCACCAAATTCGGGCCTGTGACCAGCGGATTTCCATCACCCTGGACGCTTGAATTTCTTACATACTTCTTTCATCAGCGTGTCCAGTGCTGAATCGAGGGGGGGAGCGATCCAGACACCATCTTGATACTCCTGCAGCGAATGCCCGTCACTCGAGTAATCAACACCCTCGGTTCTTCTGCATTTTCCATTGAGACAGTTTATAAAAAACAGTTCTTTTGAGTAGCTCAGTGACTCGTATCCGGCCGTATCCACCCCGCTCTTATCATAGTCATGGATAACACTTTCCCGTCCTGCATCGCTATAGACCCTCTTTGTCCATACCTTGATGACGCCTTTAGATACATTGCTGACGCTGTCCTTATCGTAGAATGAATCGTTTCCCGAATCATCCCTTCCATAGTGAACCCAGTCCGCCCCTTTGACGTCTGAGAGGGATGCGAGAGCAAACAGACATATGATAGCAGCGATGACCGACGCGGCTCTTAATCGTTTACGGTTCCTTTTCAAACCCGCCTTATGAAAGAAGTTGTTTGTCATTTTGAATGCGCGAGTTCTTTGCATAATTTTTTCATCAATGTCGCTGTCATGGATCCGCGACTCACATCACTCCAGCTGTCATCATAATGAATGGCTGACAAAACGCTTCCATCACTCGCATAGTATGTGCTTTGAACCAGATTATATCTTTTGTCTTCACAGCTAATGTACCACAAATGCTCTATCTGGTTTAAAGACACAATCCAGGCGGACGGAATCCCCGCCTGTGCATTTGTTTTGATCAGGTTTGCCCGCCCTTCATCACTCAGAACCGTTGTGGTCCATATTTTGATCAGATCCTTGGTGACTTTTGAGACGCTCTCCTGATTGTAGAAGAAATTATTCCCCAGGGGATCTGTTCCATAGTGAATCCAATCCACCCCTCTGACATCGTTGGGGGATACGAAAACAAATTGACATCCCATCGCAATGATGACCGCCAGCTTGAATAACCGTCTGCTGTTCACAAGCGCTCCCGCATTTTCTCAAACCCGAAACCCCGCCTCTCTCGAAAACGGGGGTTCCGCCTGGTCACTTTGTATCTTCTTTGCATTGAGGGGGTGAGTCGCCGCTGGATATGCCCCACTGCGAGCATCGATATTTTTTACCCCGGCATTCGGCTGAATAATAGGTATATGAATAATCCCGTTGGATATTTGTTATTCTTATTTCTTCCGCCGGGCAACCGATGACGCCGGAAGTTGTCCTGGCAAAACGTTCTTCTTTCGTTGTTGCACAAGCTGACAATAAAAAACACGCTGTGAGAACCAGTATGACCTTTTTCATGGCAGTTCCTCCCGTTGCATGGAAAGAAATTTTAAGCAGCTGATAAAGCCTGCAACAGACAGAAATAACCCCACTGACTTCATAGCACTACGGGACGGAAACGGTCAAACAGATTTGAAATGATGGAAGGGATGGCGCCGTCGATTCCCATTTAAAAACACCGGTAGGCCGGGCAGAGAGAAAAAATCTCTGCAAAAAGGCATACAACAGCGGGCTTTACCTGCGGTCCTACGTCCTTTCGAATATCGTCGCGGGCGCCATTCCCCCGCCCGTGCAGAGCGAAACGAGGGCGTACCTCGCCTTCCGGCGCCTCAATTCGTTGATCGCCGTTACCGTCAGGCGGCAGCCGGAGTTGCCCACCGGGTGTCCGAGGGCAAGCGCCCCGCCGTTCACATTGAGCTTGTCCATGTCGGCCTTCAGATCCTTGGCCCAGGCCAGGGGGATCGGCGCGAAGGCCTCGTTGATTTCAAAGAGGTCGATATCCTTCATCTGAAGACCTGCCCTTTTCAAAACCTTCGGGGTGACGTAGATCGGCCCCGTGAGCATGAGCTGCGGGTCCGACCCCACGACGGCATTGGCAACCACGCGGGCGAGAGGTTCCAACTTCAGTTCTTTCATCTTCGACTCACCCATGAGCACGACGGCGGAAGCCCCGTCGGTGATCGTGCTCGAAATGCCTACGGTGATCCACTTCGTGTTCGGCAGGACCTTGAGGGCGGCAAGCGTCTCGTGACTCGTTTCGGGCCTTATCGTTTCGTCGGCGTCCCGAACAACCTCCTTCCCGTCCTTGTCCATGCCCTTCATGGGCAGGATTTCGTTCCTGAAATATCCCTTCACCGTCGCCTCCTGCGCCTTGCGGTGGCTTGCGATGGCGAAGTCATGGCAGGCCTCGCGCGTGATTCCCCACCGGTCCGCGATCATCTGGGCCGCCGCGATCTGATCCGGCGGGCCGAATTTGTCCGTGTAGAATTTCCCGAAAGGGTTCCCCATGGGCTTTCCGGTATAGAGCGTGCCGTTCAGGTCCGTGAACATGGTGTACCTGGACATGAACTCGCAGCCGCTCGCAATCACCACCTCCATGGTCCCGGACGCTATCAGGGCGTGAGCGAGCTGGATGGCCGTGAGGCTGCTCCCGCACTGGCGGTTCACCGAGACCCCCGGGACCGAAATCGGGAATGAAGAAGCCAGGATGCCCATCCGGGCCAGTGTAAAACCCTGCTCGCCGACCTGATAGACCGTACCGTTGATCACGTCGTCCACGAGTGCGGGGTCGAGTTTGATTCTGCGGACGGCCTCGTCCAGCACGGCCCCCAGAAGTTCCGGGGCCGTCCAGTTGCGAAAGTGCCCGTTTTGCCTGCCAACCGGTGTTCTGACTGCGCTGACAACAAACACGTCGTTCATAATGCCTCTCCTTGTCACTTGCGATATGGCGCCCCTCGGTCGGGGGACAATCTGATCCGGACATCCGTCCTGCGAATGCGGTCATTCCGGCAGCGGCGGGCCGAGACGGGATGTCATTCCGGACGATGGTGTCTGCACATCCGGTCAAATAATCGGCTGATGTTGAAGCCGACAAACCCTGTTGCCTTATCTGGAGACCACGAGCCTCTGACCCGCCGTCAGCCCGTCATCTTCATCCAGATGGTTCATCTGAAGCAGTTCGTCAATGGTCAGACCGTACTTTCTCGAGACCCGATACAGGGTATCCCCCTCTTTCACTTCATAGTATTGCTTTTGGTGCACGGGCTTGGAACGAACCGTCGTGATTTTTTGTCTGACATGAATCGACTCCATCTGCTTTTCCAGCAGATTCACTCTTTGCGGGAGAGTCTCGACTTCTTTCAGCGCGGGCGAATTTGAGAGCACGGTGAATTTCCTGTCCAGTTGAACCAAATGTCCGCGATCTTCGATTTGCTTTCTTTCAAGATCGACCGTCTTTTTTTCTATGCCCGCCACATGATTCTTCATCTCCGTTAATCGACCCGACAGGTGATGCAAAATGTAAACCGTTGATAATACGAACAGCAGGAGTATTGAAGCGGTTGCGGCGCACAAGATACGGGTCTTCTTGTCTGCCAGCCTGATCATGATATCGTCCACGAATTTCTCCCCCTCAAGGTAAAAAATCCCCGCCTCTTTCGAAGACGGGGTCTGATTTCTCCCTCCATGGCATCCCTTCCTTTAGCTGACCGCAAGAATTGACTGCCCTCATGCCGATGGTTAAGATCCTGCACGAGTACTTTAAGCAAATATTCAGATCGTACGCAAGGCGAAATTAACAGGGCCGGGCTTTTTCACACCGATGGACTTCAAGAAATTCCCCCCATCGATTTGGCAGCACTTCGGCAGGGGAGGAATCAGCTTCGATTCAGGTCTTCGGAGCGAGGTTATTTTTCTTCGGTGGGGCGGGGCGGGTCTTCTCGTCTTTCTTGTCGGAAGAGTCCGGTGCCCTCAACGTCTCGAAGTACGCGAGATTCTCCCGGCCGTCTTTGTCAACTTTTTTTGTGTCGCCATAGTGAACACCTTTAAAAAAATCCTCAGCATACTTCTTCCACCACCTGTGTATGGCAGAGGGTATCAACAATGAAAAGGGGTTGCAGACTATAATCTACAACCCCTCGATTTACTGGTGGGCCGTACCGGATTTGAACCGGTGACCAACAGATTAAAAGGTGAATCTAAAACTCAGGCGATTTCCCATCATTATTGATCACTTAAATATCAATCACTTACAAGGCCTATTTTCGGTTACTTGAGGTTTTGTGGGGTTAGTTTTGGTTCTGACAGTTACAGTTTAGTTACAGTTCATGGTGGCAATGAAGAGAAGCATTTCACCTACAAAGAGTCATTGGCGGCAAGTTATAAGATGTGAACATTCCGGTTCGAAAGAGAGTAACGATCGAACTAAAGCGTCTCACGCCCATTTAACGAAAGGCTATCCATTTCACGGCCAGATAAGTGAGGTCGCCTTGAGTGAGTTGTTAGATTTTCTGTTATTAAAGTCTTTCACGCCGGCTACTTCTCATTCTCTTGCAGCGTATACACTCCATTACTGGATATTTTTCTTTTATACCTTGGTCGCTTCTTCCCTCTATTCTGACTATATTCTTGTACTTTGATTCTATCAAATTAATTTCATCATCTTTAAAGCCTCGCGAAGACTTTGTGCCAAAGACACTAGTTATTTCTATTTCAAATTTTAATATAGCAGAAAAACAACGGCTACATCTATGTTGACGACATACAATGCGTCTATTTATTTTATATTTGTTATTGTTTTGGCACTCTGGGCTTATACAGAAATCAACACTATCTGGATTCTTAGTTTTATCTTCAACCCTATTAGAATCTTCGTCAGATGTTAAGTCAATCTGTATAAGGGTTATGTTTTTATTTTTATAATACTGTAAAACTTTTTCTTCGGGTGGATGTGTATTAACAATTTCAATAACTGCCAATACATTTTCTTCTTTATCTAATAAAGCAATGTCTGGTTGGCATTCTCCTAAATTATATTCAGCTTTTAATAATTTAGCTTTTTCTAGTAAGTTTCCCGAATTTTTACAATTGCAAGCACCACAAGTCCAATTGAATATAAATGGCTTATTTTCTACTCTATACTTTTCAAGAAGGCCGACTAATTCGTTTTTGAATCCTTCATGTAAAGATCTCTCTGGGGAACAATTGGGATTGGTTCCTTTTTTATGAGAATAATGCGGCCTTCTTGACCCCTTGCCAGTTTTACCGCTGCTTCTGAATATTATTTCTTTTTTGCATTCAGGGTCAGCGCAATAATATTTTATACCCTTTACCGCGTTGTTTACGTGTATAAATTTGCCACTCTCGTCTTTGGCGTATACGTGCAATATTTTTCTATTCATTATTTTTAAATCCAACAATTAATATACAAAATTCGTTTTTTCGATGATTTGGTTATCAACATAGCATATGTCCCTTCTCTACAGAAGAGATGTCCGCGATAATTACAGCTAAGTAACTGTCTTCAGCATTTCGAATATCATGGTAATAAGTAAAAAAGCGAACCTCGTAATTTATGGAGACCTATGAAAATTACCATCAAATGCCCTTAGCGCTAAATCATCAATGTCATAATTAATAAAAAGAAGTGGTCAATAATTATCAGTTGAAATCGTGCATTTTAATTGAGGTTGACGTTTTCTTTGTTACAGGAAGAAAGGGGTGGTCTGACCAGATTGTTTGGCCAAATAGCACATCAAGAGCGCGTTACACCTACTACTCTTGACCATAAACACCAGTTGATCGTGATCTATTTCCGGTTGAAACATTAAAATTCACAATGGTCCAAGTCCAAAATTTCCATTCCTATGCACTTCCGCCATAGGTAACTGAAATTACTCACTTCGTATATACAAAATCAAGAACGACCTCGAATTGAATCAGATCATAATTCCATTAGTGACAAAAGAATGTACCTTCGAGGCATTGAGATGATGTTTTATTCAGTCTGTTTCAATAATTTAATATATGGTCCTTCTGAACGCCAGGGCCAACATGAATTCTCTGCAAGCTTGATTATGTCCTCTTTGGACGTAAGTGCCCCCTGCTGTTTGTAAGCTACCAATCCCTGTATAGTTGAGAATGACATTTCAATCAGAAGTTCGAGTATATGGACGCAACCTTTGCTGCCGCCAAGAAGATCCTTTACTTTTGATGTAAATCCGTCTGAAATCCTTAATCCCTTGACAGGGGAGATGAACCCGATTACTTTATTACATTGTTCACCCGGAACAACAGGCATCTCCACATGCAGATCCTTAATTATGAGGCTTTTCTTGTTGATCAGCCAGTAGACTTTCATGTGGTGCAGGATACCGGGCTGCCTCCATCCCCCCGTTTCCATGTGATATTTCTGAAATCTGCGGTCTGTCAAGCAGCCCTCTATGGCGAATCTTTGATCATCATACTCGTAAGTGCTAACCTCTATTGTCCGCGTGTGATATTTCTTACCTTTTGGCCTTCCGAACAAGCTCATTCTACTCTGACCTCCCACCCCTATGGTTTATATGTGCAAACATGAATAACAGACTTGTACGTAAGCATTAACTAAACGTTGTTATTTGACATGACACTCATAGTCAGGTCAACTTCTATTGATGGCACCCGTTGAAAATCAATACCTAATTTTACATTATCTATGAGCGTAAGTATTGTTCAGGACATGTGAAATGATGAACGACCCCGATAATTGACAGGTGAAAGTGTTAGGGCATCGAAACGCGAAGAAGTATTTATTTCAGGAAGAAGGGGTGGTCTGACCAGAATTTTTGGCCAATAGCACATCAAGCGCACGTTACACCTACAAACAAACGATTTTCAAAATTCCTTACTATGAAGATTGTGGAATACAGCTTACTATGCATTAACTGGATGAACCGGTATAAAGATGCGACCCCGAAACCTCTCCGAACTTTTATGAAAAGAAAATTGATAATTGATAATTGAATTGATAACCATTGGCAGGGGCAATAAACATGAAGATTCTTTGGACATATTTGAAGCCGCAGAAATGGCTAATTGTTTTCTCACTTTTATTAGCAGGAATCAGCCAATTGCTGATGCTTATCGATCCTCTCATTTTTGGGAAAATAATTGATGACTATGCCATTCAGCCAGGCAACCGTTCTGAAAAAGAACTGGTTAACGGAGTTCTGTTCTGGCTTGGCGTGGCTATTGCTATTGCCTTATTGGCGAGAATAGCAAAATCTTTTCAGGATTATTTTACCCGGATGGCTGTTCAGAAATTTGGCATGCAAATATTCAATGCCGGCATAAAACAAACACTTCGTTTGTCGTTTCAGGAATTTGAGGAACAGCGCAGTGGCGAGACTCTATCCATACTGCAAAAAGTACGATTCGATGTACAGCAATTTATCAACGCATTTATTAATGTGTTGTTTTCTTCTGTTGTTGGAATAGGTTTTCTTATTTACTATTCCATTACAAAAAACTGGATGCTTATACCGGTTTTCGTCATTGGCATCCTGTTTCTCGGATCCCTTACCGGTTTGCTCAGCAAAAGAATAAAAACAACACAGCGCTCCATTAACCGGGAAACCAATAAAATGTCGGGCGTTATTACTGAATCATTAAGGAATATAGAATTGGTAAAAAGCCTGGGCCTGACTTTCCCTGAAATAAAGCGATTAAGGGAACAAACCCTAAAGATATATGAACTTGAGATGTCGAAAGTAAGAAAAGTGCGAACACTCTCCTTCCTCCAGGGTACTACGTTAAGCATTTTAAAGCAGTCGATTTTATTCATACTGCTTTGGCTCATTTTCAGGAATGTACTGTCAACAGGCGAGCTTATTGCCATGCAGTTCATTTCCACTGCTATATTTGGCCCATTGCAGGACCTGGGGAATATCATTCTCAGTTATCGCGAAGTGGAAGCATCCGTTTCAAGCTTTGATCAGTTAATGCACAAGCCGATTGACAGGAGGCCTGAAAATCCAATTGAATTGGGTGACCTTAATGATATCAGCTTTAGGGGAGTTGTTTTTCGTCATAAAACGGCCACAAGCAATGCCATTGATGAAATAAGCTTTAATGTTCGAACAGGAGAAACGATCGCTTTTGTGGGGCCATCAGGTTCAGGAAAGTCAACGCTGATGAAGTTGCTGGTAGGATTGTATAAGCCCATACAGGGACAAATCCTTTTTAACGAGATTCCATCAACCAAAATAAGGTATAACGAATTGCGAAGGCAGATGGGCTTTGTTTCACAGGACACGCAACTGTTTGCCGGCACCATTAAGGATAACCTGCTTTATGTTAAATCAGATGCCACCGATGGCGAGATCATGGATGCATTAAACGAAGCCTCATGCGATAAGCTGATCCGTAATTCTCCAAAAGGCATAGAAACAATATTGGGCGAAGGAGGGATGAAATTATCGGGTGGTGAAAAGCAGCGTATTTCAATAGCAAGGGCGATATTGCGGCGGCCAAGGATGTTGATATTTGATGAAGCAACTTCAGCGCTGGATTCGATAACAGAAATGGAGGTTACCAATACAATAAGAAAACTATCCGGCATCCGGGAGCAGATTACCCTGATCATCGCACACAGATTGTCCACCATTATGCATGCGGACAAGATTTATGTGCTTGAGAAAGGAAAGATTATTGAAACCGGATCTCACGTGGATCTTCTTGCAAAAAAAGGTTTGTATTACGCCATGTGGCGCCAACAGGTAGGCGAAAGAAGGGAATAACAAAAACCCGCTCGTGATCACAAAATGCATGAAACGGCATATTGTCAGTGATTATTCGCACCAACAATCCACCGCGCTAGGGCTGTTCATGATCACAACGCATAGTTAGGAGCAGTCTTTCCGCGGAGCATGGCGATGAAAATCGCTATTTGAGTACCCCATCGATTGTCGTCTGATTGTCGTCTGAGTTGTGTCTATTTGTCATTTGCCTTGACTCAACAGGCATATTTAGCCTTCTCTAGACAGACCCCACCAGCACACCTCAAATACGCAAAAAAATCAGGATCGTAAAACGACTATTACGATTTGTAACAAAGCATTCCCGTAAAAATTGTCGAATGCTCTCTTTCAGGAAGTACTTTTTCGCATAAAAGGGGGGAAGTGACTCAACCTTGCCGACAAAGCTATACAAAAACTATACAAAAAGGAAGGGGTCGCACATGACTAGCACATGCAACCCCTTGTTTTTATTGGTGGGCCGTACCGGATTTGAACCGGTGACCAACGGATTAAAAGTCCGCTGCTCTACCGTACTGAGCTAACGGCCCCTCGGTCGGTATGACCGACGATTTTGAATGTTGAGTCTTGAATTTAAATGATCGAGTGCTCTTTCTTCTATAATAGTCACTCAAAACTTAAAACTTGTATATTAAATCCCTATCGCAAAGTTTAAAGTTTATGTTAAACGCTCGTTCATCAGGCAGTTCACGTCGTGGTAGACCGTATCGAAACAGGGTTGAGAGCCCGTT
>Ga0116157_10006008_pt1 | contig 11034 bp, 11 predicted proteins | sample AD_UKC048_MetaG_FD_89882 | JGI IMG/M metagenome (GOLD analysis project Ga0116157, IMG submission 89882) | Active sludge microbial communities of municipal wastewater-treating anaerobic digesters from USA - AD_UKC048_MetaG | ecosystem: Engineered > Bioreactor > Anaerobic > Digestate | place: USA... | reverse complement strand
CAAATATCTGTTAAAGATTTTGGCCAAGGAATAGCACCACAGTATAAAGATAAAATCTTCGATCGCTATTTTCGTGTACCGGGAACCAAAAAAGAAGGAACAGGACTAGGACTTGCCATCAGCAAAGAATTTATGGAAGCCCAGGGAGGACAAATATCGTTAGAAAGTGAATTTGGTGCTGGTAGTACATTCATTTTGTCTCTTAATAAATCAGTCTAAACCAAAACAATCTCATAAAATCAACCTTTTCCTTAGAAAACCTTGATTTCAATTTATTTAAATTATGTAACTTAATTGCACAATTGTGTAATTACTTCAGCCATTGTCAATTTATCTTTGACATGCCTTTGAAAGGAATAGAAGAAATATAAAATTATCTATTAAGCAAAAATGAAAGTCATTTATTGTGAATTAAATGCGTATTTGGAATATATCTCTACCAGCCTAAAATAGAAAAAGGTTTTTCTTATTTTTAAAATACTTGAATATGCCGTTAATGAATGTTTTCATTGTACTTATTGTGGTTGGTGTGATCTTATGGATCATCAACACATACATTCCCATGGATAGTAAAATTAAAAATATACTCAATGCTGTTGCAGTAATAGCTGTGATATTTTGGTTGCTGGATGTTTTTGGTTTTTTAGACGTCATAAAAGGCATTAAAATATAATTCTTATTCAAAGATCATCGTAGCTATTCAGCTATTCGCTATTGAATCAAAAATTTAAGACATTTCAAGTCAGACAAGGTTCATTTTTCAATTAGAGCAGCGCTCTTACTGAAAAAATAGCCTAAGTATCACTTAAAATGGATCATTTTTGACCAAAATTGGATATAGCCGAATGGATATAGAGTATCACTAAATAAAATAACAATGATTAAAACTAAGCTATTGTCGTCGGGCAAAACCATTATATGGTTATTTCTTGCATCTTTTCTAATGTTTCACACCACATCATGCAGCAAAAAGATTATTTTCATGAATTCTGCGGTTGCTCCAGCGGCAACAGGTGACATCCAAATTAAAACTGATAAAAACAATAATCAATCTATAAAGATCAATATTGCAAATCTTGCGGAACCTGGTAGATTGACCCCGCCAAAACAGATGTATATGGTTTGGATGGAAACCGATCAGGCTGAAATCAAAAATCTAGGTCAAATTAAGACCTCTGATGGAACATTCTCCAAAGCTTTGAAAGCTTCTTTTCAAACAGTTACCACATTTAAACCAGTAAAAATATTCATAACTGCGGAAGATGATGCCAATGCATTATACCCCAATTATGTGCGTGTTTTGACAACAGAAGTTTTTAATAATTAAAGGTTTACAGATCAAAGGACTCGATCCCAGCCATAAATATTATTCTTGCACTGATTCTTTCAATAATCAGTGCAAGTGAAATGAATCAACAGGTATACACTTTACCAGACTGACCATAATAAAACTCATCTGAAAACTGCTATTCTGTTTTGAATGACAAATAATGTAATTCGTAAAACAAATAGTGTAACAATATCGGTTTTGAAATGCGCGATATTTGGAGAATCATAATTACTCGATTAAAATATATATCATGAATGCAGGAAAAGCATTATTAAGCTTAATTGTTGGACTATCTGTTGGTGCTGTTGTAGGTGTTTTGCTTGCGCCTCACAAAGGTAAAAAAACAAGAAATAAAATTGCTGAAAACAGCCACAACATGCTGCACAGTATGAACTCAAAATTTGATGAATTTGTAGATGGATATGCTCAGAAAGTTGACAATGTAAAGGACGATTTTAAAGATGCTTCTACAAGAGTTAAGAATAGATTAGATCATTTAGAAGCTTAATTTCTCTTGAACATTTCAAACAATGAATCCGGGGAGGAAAAAATAGATATTTCTTTATTACAACTTTTTCCAAGCCGGATTTTTTTTCAAACAATCAATCGAAAGCACATTGATTTGTAGTACAGAACACCCTATTGATCTCATCGTCAATCACTTAAAACCCCAAATAAAATCATCTTCTTTGATGCTCATATCTTTTGGAGTTTAAACAGTGCAGTAGGATATGGCTATTCCTTTGACAAGCTAACATGGAAAACATGTAAATTATTACCAAAATTGTGTAACAAATGAAGACATGCAATAAACGATCTTTGGGTTGTTAATCATACTAAATCAATGTACTAAATTCAAAATAGATTTTAATACCGAAATGGCAAAATTAATGAAAACGAATTCAACTTTACCATTAAAGGAAATTGAAATATTTTTTAATAATTTAAATACAAATAATGTATAAGTTAATAGTTTTCCTTGCAATAGGAACTTTTCTAAGTAGTACCTTGATCGGCCAGGACGATGAAAGGAATAATTTCCAATTCGGAATTAAAATTGGTACAAATTATGCCAACGTTTACGATGGTGCAGGAGATGATTTTAGAGCAGATGGTAAATTCGGATTTGTTGGCGGAGTATTTATGGCAGTGCCTATTGTAAATGTATTAGGATTTCAACCAGAAATATTGTTTTCTCAAAAAGGATTCAAAGGTGAAGGAACCTTGTTGGGCAGTGCATACAAACTCACCCGAACTACAGACTATATTGATGTTCCCCTGTATCTCTCCGTAAAACCAATGGAAGTATTGACCATTTTAGCTGGACCTCAGGTATCATACTTAAGAAAACGCAAAGATGTATTGGAAAATGATATCCAAAACCTGGAACAAATTGAAGAATTTGAAAATGAAAATTTGCGTAAGAATATTTTCGGTGTTGCTGTTGGTGTAAACATCAATTTAAATAAGTTGGTAATTGGAACAAGAGCAGCTTGGGATTTAACAACTAATAATGGTGATGGTACATCACAAACACCACGTTACAAAAATGCATGGGTACAAGCGACTTTAGGTTACCGTTTTTTATAAAACGTTTCGTAAGGCATTAAACTTCTACTTAAAAAACCATTTCCTCAGCCAAACACTATATTTGGCAATCAGTTTTGGGCTAAGAATAAAAGATATTCTTGGCCCTTTTTTTATGTCTTAAACGCCGAAAGGCAATTGGTCTTTGGCCGCCATGGGCAATCACTTATTGTAAGTTAGGACACGTTGGCAATTTGCAAGGCATTGTTTATTGTTTATTCGTTTATGCGTTTATTCGTTTATGAATTATAGACGAATAAAAGTATTTACTGTCCACCCCTTAAAATTTTACAAAAATAGTACAGAAGCAAGGCCTTGCGTATCTCCATAATTCACAATACTTAATATTTTTACTTTATGCGCTTTCTAATTTATGAACTTTCTACTTTATGAACTTTTTACTTTATGAACTTTTTACTTTATGAACTTTTTACTTTTTACTTTATAAACTCAACCGCCAACTGCATTTGCAAGCTAATAGTTTTTGAATGAAACATCCTTTCCATAGCTAAGCGTGATAAAAGAAAACTCAGCGTTGATTCTGCACCTTGATTGATGTTGATATTAAATTCTTCAATCCCATCATAACATCCACCTGTGCAATGATTGTATACATTCTGATTTAAGTGATTATCACCTAAAAACCAATTGAATGCAATTTCAGCTTTTGACTTATAATTTGACAAAGGAAATTCGTGAGAAAATTTTTCCAGAGCAAGGATGGTATAGGCAATGTCAATGGCTTGTTCGCCGCCAATCTGTGGAACATTTTCTTCATTCTTGAAATGCCACCCTTTGTTTGATATAATTTTTATGTGACCGTTTACGAAGATTATACCCAATAAAAAATCAAAACTCTCTTTGGCAACTTTTCTATATTGATCATCATCCAAAGATAAATAAGCACACAACATCGCTTCAGGTAATACACTATTTGCATAAGTCAAATAACTTTCAAACCAATGCCAGTCACCTTCACGCTCATGGCGATACATTTGCAAAAGTCTATTAGCAAAGACCTTCATATAAGACAAATTTTCAGTTTTATTTTGAAAGTGTAATCCTTTGATAATAAAGGCCATAGCACGCGAGGAGTTTATTAGTAACAAATTTGGCATAGCGTCCTGAATAATATTTTCGGCCATGCTAAAAACCCGTGTAGGCAAATAATCCTCTAATGAAAGCATATAACCAAGTGCCCAAATTGCACGACCAGTGCTATCTTCAATATTTTCAATTGTATTCTGTTTGGTGAACTCATTGTCATCGTTGACATAATTTAGAAATGTTCCATTGGGTTGAAAACAGTATCGGATAAACATGAAATAAACATTTATCTTTTCAAGATCTTGTGGATTTTTTGTTTGTTGAAAATGTTGGCAAGCTACAATTAATGCGCGTGCGTTATCGTCCAAGGTATAACCTGAATTCAAGTCCGGAATTGCTCCGTTTGAAAACTGCACAAAACCGATGTCAGTAGTCATTTTATTAAAATGATTTAAACTGAAAGTTGGTTTTTTAAAGATGGGCTTTTGTTTGTCCTTATTTAATTTGTTAAATAATTGTCCATGCGCTATGGCCGAATTACCCCATGACGTTACAGCCATTTTTTGCAAACAATTGAGCGAGAGTTTCATTCTCAACTTGTCATCAGATAACAAATAATTCACTGCTTTGGAAAGTTGGTCTGGGCGATCAAAATCAATCAACCTACCAGTATCATCAGTGATAAATTCCTGAGCAAAAGGTATGGGAGTCGATATAATGGGACAACCACAACTCATTGCATAAGCAAATGTGCCACTGACTGCTTGAAAAGGGTCTTTTGACGTAAATAAATAAATATCTGTTAGCTGCAAATAGTCTAGCAGTTTTGGCAGCGGCAAATATTCATTTAAAAACAAAACATAGTCACCAAGATTTAACGTGGCCACTTTATCTTCAAGCATTTTGCGATAAATCTCCCCTTCGTTTTTTACGACTGTTGGGTGTGTTTTTCCGAGAATTAAAAACAAAACATTAGGGTGTACTTGGATAATAGCTGGAAGCGCTTCCAGTGTTATTTCTATTCCTTTACCAGCATTCAACAATCCAAAGGTTGATAATATTTGTCTACCGGTAAAGTGGTAAGTATCTTTGAGGTCTTCCTTTTTTAAAGCCGGTACCAAATGCGTACCATGTGGAATAATCGTAATCTTATTTTGAGGTATTTCATAATCTTGGATTAATAGGTTAGCTGCATTTTTGGTCATCACTACTACAGACTCTGCCGCAGTGATCATTTGATTAACTTTTCTGAGTGTTATGTAATTTGGTTTTGGTAAAACGGTATGAAATACAAAAATTATTGGCTTAGAAATGGCCTCATAAAACTGTTTGAAATCCTCATCATGTTCATTAAAAAATCCAAATTCATGTTGAATGATAACAAGCTTGATGGCAATGTCTCTATTGATCAAAAAAGCAGTTTTTGCAAACGCATTTTTTTGGTTTGTATTTAATTTAAATTTGGGCGGACTTTTATAAATATGTTGTTCTGAATCGGATTCTAGGGCACAGATACTGTATTCAAAAGTATTTGTGTATTGATTATTCAAAGCATTGATCAAATCTTCAGAATAGGTGGCTATACCACACTCTCGAGGAGGATATGAAGTGATGAATAATATTTCAGAACTTACGTTTTCTACACGATCCTTTTTTGGAACTCTCAGGTTTGAATAGAAATTAATTTCACCTGGAACTATATTCAGTTTTTTGGTAGGCGAATAGGTTATTAATGCATTTATCATGGTCGTCTATTTTGGCTATTAAAATATATATCAAATACAGATGAAGGACAAATGAATACCATTTGAACACATATGTAAATCTGCTTAAAGAAACTTTTAAAGTTTAAAAGAGAAAAATCAACACCTATTGTTGTTCAGTTCTGCTAGTAAAGCTTCCAAACTCAAGGTGGCAAGAGCTATTCTTTCATCTGCAGCTCCATAAAAAATGAGTAACGTATCCAAATCCAAGACAGCTCCCGTCGGAAAACAAACATTATTTACCTCACCTTTTAATTCCCATGATTTTTGAGGAAAAAATAAAGGATATGGCAATCTTGCGATCTCCTTATTTGGGTCATTGATATCCAATAATGCTGCACAGGCACTATAAACATATCCTTGCAAGGTATCGTGGACGGCATGGTAAATGATCAGCCAACCGCTTGCTGTTTCTATAGGTGGGCAACCACCGCCAACATAACTGATTTCGTGTTCAAATTTGGGTGATAGTACTACGTGATCATTGAAGGCCAGAAAATAGGCTTTCCAGAATTCTGTAGTTAAATCCTCCAATTTTTCAATGGACACAACCACTTGTATGTCAGGCTTTATTCGATGCAAAAAACAAAATTTATCATTTATTTTTCTTGGAAAAAATATTAAATTTTTATCCCACAAAAATATTGGTTCTTCTTGGCTTTCATGACTTTTGGAATATTGATTGAAACGAGTATACTTTTCACTGATGGCGCTATTAGTTTCTATCAATGTTTTAAAATCATTATAAGTAATCAAGGGAACGATGATGCCATGTCTTTCCCAACTGATCAAATCAGTTGAAGTAGCCAAGGCCCCTAAAGCATTCAAGCCGTCATAAGCCGTGTAAGTCAGATAATAAACATCATCTATCTTCACGATCCTAGGATCCTCCATGCCATGTTTTTCATAGTCTGCCATGGGTGATAACAAAGGAGTCTGATTACGACTGGTTACTTCATGAGCACCATTTAAAGTACAATATCCAATTGAAGAATAATTATTTTTAGCTACTGCTCGGTAAAACATGTGAGTTGTTTCACCCTCCCTTATTACACCAGGATTGAGCACGCCTTCATTTTCAAAATCAAAATCAGATTTTCCTAAAATAATACCCAGCTTGTTTACTTCAACCAATTTGAAATTTTTTTTTAACTATTTAGGTGGAGTCAATTTCATTCAAAAAATGTCAATTTTCCGCGACTCTTCGGCTGTTTTTGTCGCAATAGCGCTGCTATTACTTCTCAAATGAGCCTCGATTGACGAAAATTTTCCTGATTTTTTGAAAAGAAAGCACCCACCTAAATAGTTACTTTTTTTAAACAATTAATTTACCTTCCATTTCTTTACCAGCCTTTTTCGCCACTTTATCAGCTTTCTTTTCCTTTTGTGACCTCGCTGGAGTTTTCTTGTCTGACTTCTGTTTAGAATCTTTTCCTTTTGACATAATATAGAAATTGTATTTTGTTAATTAATAAAATCTTATTCCTCGTAACCACTTTTGATAATGGTGGTTATCATCTTAAACTGTTGCGCCGCGTTAAAAACTTGCGTAGAGTGTGCAGGTATAATAATACCTTCACCCAATTTCAATTCTATTTTTTTACCATCGATTGTTAACTCCGCAGTGCCGTCGATGATTTGCACATACGTGTCGAATCTGGTAATCTTTTCACCCAATTCTTCACCTGAAGCCATGGAAATCGCCGTAACGTTGCCAGTGGTTTTTTTAATAATAGTTTTGCACACTACTGCATTGGGTACATACTCAATTATTTCAACAATAATGTGAGGTATTCCTTTGTCCATTTCACTCTTTTTGACCATAATATTTTTTTGAAAATTTGAATTTTTACAACACTAAAACAATGCTGCAATTAAATATTAGTTTTTCAATAAAGACGAACAACTGACTTTGTGATAATTACAAAGATCAATTATTCAATGCAATATTGTCTTACATAATTTGTTCTTATTATTACATATTTTGTATGTTATTCAATAAATATGAAGAAGTCATAAATTCTCCAAATTATTGCGATTTTTGCGTTTGAGTTGCTTGAAAAAAGAAGGAGTAAGTCCTGTAATTTTCTTAAATTGATTGGAAAGATGAGCTACACTGCTATAATTTAATTTATAGGAAATCTCCGTTAAATTTAGCTCGTCATACATGATCAATTCTTTGACTCTTTCTATCTTATGTAAAATGATGAAATGTTCAATCGTCATCCCTTTAGTTTTGGAAAACAATTCTGAAAGTGTATGATAATCTTGATTCAACTTTTCCTTTAAATATTCACTGAAGTTAATTTCCGGTAATTCATCTGCATAATGAATCATTTCTACGATGATGTTTTTTATTTTTTCAATAAGGATTGCCTTTTTGTCCTCCATCAACTCCAATCCTGCTTTGCGGAGCTCTTGATCCAAAAGTTTTTTATTTTTTTCTGAAATAACATTTTTGAGCCTTACCTCGCCTAAGTCTACATAGTCATATGGCAAATCAAGTTTTTCTAATGTCGCTTTGACAAATATTTTGCAGCGTAAACTGACCATATTTTGAACATAAATTAACATTTTAGGCATTTTAAAGGATGTGTTACCATGTCAACACCCTGCTCATGACTATTGTTTCCTCCGACCTAAGTATTTAATATTCAGAGACTTCTGTAGATTTTAAAGAAGAACAAAAGCAACAGATTTGCAGAAAATAAGACCTCAAATTATTACTCATTGGGGATAAGATGCTTTTATTATATGCTCAAGTTAACACAATTTCAATGTAATGTTGCGCAAAACAGAGTATTTCATGAATATTAGTATAAATATTTATATATACAATAGTAGTAATTTTTTATAGCTAATGTTTTTGTTTATAATTTAAAAATGATTTCCAATGCCAGATAAATTTTCATTTTGCTCGCTCTTCCTGTCTTAGGTTCTTAATAAACTAGACAAATGGCATTGTTATAATTAAACATACTAGTAAAAATTGATTACGATTTTATCATTAAGTGAGTAGAAAATGTAACTTTGAAAATTAAGCACTTCAATAAACTGATGTAATGAATTTAACAATTGAGAATATATTGTTGGTAGGATCCATTCTACTTTTTATTAGCATCATTGTTGGTAAGACTTCTTATAAATTTGGAGTACCGACATTGATACTCTTTTTAGCCATTGGCATGTTGGCAGGGTCGGATGGTATAGGGGGTATAAAATTTGATGATCCTAAACTTGCGCAATTCATTGGTATTGTCTCACTCAACTTTATTCTATTTTCGGGCGGTCTGGATACAAACTGGACTTCTGTAAAACCCATTTTGAGAGAAGGTATTGTTTTATCAACACTTGGAGTTTTTCTGACTGCTGTATCTCTTGGTACCTTTGTATGGCTAGTAACCGACTTTACCATTTATGAAGCCATGTTATTGGGTTCCATTGTATCATCGACCGATGCAGCAGCCGTATTTTCCATTTTACGTTCAAAAAGTCTTGCATTAAAAACCAATCTTAGGCCAACATTAGAACTAGAAAGTGGTAGTAATGACCCCATGGCATATGTGCTGACGATTGCCTTTCTGACTTTAGTAATTAACCAAGACCAAAGCATCATCTCTGTCATTCCATTATTCTTTCGCCAGATGATATTGGGCGCCATCAGTGGATTTGCCTTAGGAAAATTGAGTAAGTACATCATTAATAACATCAAGCTTGATTTCGAAGGGTTATATCCAGTGCTTGTCATAGCCTTGATGTTTATCACTTTTGCAGCCACTGACTTTATTGGGGGAAATGGCTTTCTCGCAATCTATGTTTGCGCGGTCTATCTGGGTAATCAAGATCTCATACATAAGAAAACCATTTTCAAAATGTACGATGGTCTTGCATGGTTGATGCAAATTGTTTTATTCCTCACATTGGGTTTATTGGTTTACCCAACTGAGATTATCCCGTATTTTGGGATAGGAATTCTTGTATCCTTATTTTTAATTTTAGTGGCTAGACCGATAGCTGTATTCATCAGTTTGGCTTTTTTCAAAATGAAAATGAGGCGAAGGTTTTACATTTCCTGGGTTGGATTGCGAGGGGCTGTTCCCATAGTATTTGCTACATACCCTTTATTGGCTGGAATCGATAAAGCCAATATGATTTTTAATATTGTGTTTTTTATATCTGTTACTTCGGTACTAATCCAAGGCACTACCCTATCGATTGTTGCCAAATGGCTCCATGTCGCGTTACCTGAGAAGGTAAAACCAATCTCAGAAGTGGACAAACTTATTTTAGATCTACCAAAATCTTCATTGCAAGAGTTTGAGATATTGCCTCATTTTTATGCAGTTCATAAACGAATTGTAGACTTACACTTTCCGAAATCTGTATTTATTGTCATGATCAAAAGAAATGGCAAATTCATTCGCCCTGGTGGGTCTACCGAATTGGAAACCGATGACGTATTGATGGTGTTGGCTGACTCGGAGAAAGATTTTGCACTGGTAAAAGATGTGTTGGATAAATCACCAAAGGATTTCCAATCGATATAAAAATTTACTGTGACTTTATAAACTACAAACAACAAATTCACTTCAAAATACATTCAAAGAACTATAAGGCAAGTCGATTAAAAAATACCTATTAAATCAATCAAATGACTCATTTAAGACCAATCCATCCAGATTTCCAATATTATTTGGACTTTAAGCATCCAGAACTTATTGAACTCTTCAAAGATCTGCGGGAATATTTACTAGAAATGTATCCAGATAGCAATGAGCTTTTATATCATACACATGCGTTGACAGCGGTGTTTTCTATTTCAGAAAAACTTTCAGATGCTTTTTGTATGCTTCCTATTTATACCAATCATATGAATTTGGGTTTTAATAAAGGGACATTATTAAAAGATCCAAATAAATTATTGACAGGGTCAGGAAATTTAATCCGGCATATTGATGTGAAAAATATAAATGATTATAGAAACCCAGAAGTAAAAGCACTCATCCAGGAAGCCATTGAGTTTGCCAAGACTGATATGGATAAACCATCAAAATCGATGGGTAAAACTATTTCTAAGATCAAGGTTAGCTAAAACGCAGTGCCCGTAGAATATTTTGACTAATTTGAGCACAATAATTTAGGGGTGCATTTCAGCACTTCGATTAAAATACCCCAGAGGTGTTAAATATTAATAACCATGGATGAAGTCCATGGAGAAAAATGAAAAGTGAATATGATTTTGGCGGGATTTTTGGCGAAGCTTCCAAAAATCATGACAAAATCCCAACTACAAATTTAAGAAGTGGT
>Ga0116157_10006007_pt1 | contig 11034 bp, 6 predicted proteins | sample AD_UKC048_MetaG_FD_89882 | JGI IMG/M metagenome (GOLD analysis project Ga0116157, IMG submission 89882) | Active sludge microbial communities of municipal wastewater-treating anaerobic digesters from USA - AD_UKC048_MetaG | ecosystem: Engineered > Bioreactor > Anaerobic > Digestate | place: USA... | reverse complement strand
GGGCGTCGAGCGAGTTCTCGAGATCTGCGAGCGGCCGGGGCGCGTGCTCATTCTCATGCAGGACAATCCGGATCCGGACGCCATTGCCAGCGCGGCCGCCGTTCGAGAGCTCGTGGCAAGCCATCTGCACAAGCGTGCCCTCATCGGATACGGCGGCATCTGCGGCCGCGCCGAGAACCGGGCGATGATGACGACGCTCCATATCGAGGCCCATCGCGTCACGCCGAGCGATGTGCTCTGTGCCAAGACCGTGTGCCTCGTGGACTGCCAGCCGTACACCGGCAACAACGCGCTTCACACGGCGCGTGCGGCCGAGATCGTCATCGATCATCATTTGCTGCCAAGACCGGCGGTGTGGACGGCCGAGTTTGCCGATGTGCGCCCTGAGTACGGGGCGACGTCGACAATCCTGTACGAGTACCTGCGGGCCGCGTGTGTCGACATCTCCGAGAATCTGGCGACGGCCCTTTTCTACGGGGTCCAGTCCGACACGCAGGACTTAGGCCGCCAGGCCGCTTCGCCGGACATCTGCGCGTTCCAGGACCTCTTCCTGTTGGCCAACAAGAAGAAGCTGGCCCGTATCCGCCGTGCCGCTGTGCCGCCGAGATACTTCGCCGCCCTCCAAGGTGGCCTCACCCATTGCGTCGTGGCCGGTAAGACCGTCATCAGCTACATTCCTGAACACGGCACGCCCGACATGATGGCCGAGGTGGCCGACCTCATGCTGCGGCTGTCCGGGACGCGCGTGTCGGTCTGCTACGGGCTGTACGGCGATGTCATCCACATCTCCGTGCGCGGCTACGACGCCCGCAGCAATGTGGGCCGCCGGCTCAAGCGCGCGGTTCGCGGACTGGGGACGGGCGGTGGTCATCGGAGCATGGCGGGCGGCCAGGTGCCGACTCTCGGGACGGCGGAGCGGCGTCTTGCGCTGGTTCGCGAGCGTCTACTCCGCGTTTTCGCCGCCGGCAACGAGCCGCATCCGCTCCTCGACCTCGCCGACTGAGTGGGTCACTACTCGCCGACACGCGTCAACGTGACACCGGTCCCCATCACGACGCTCACCGGCGATCTCCCGGGGAACTTGATGAACTCGACGTGACCGTCCATGAACAAGACATTGCATCCGCCCGGCACGTGGTTGAACTTCTCGGCCGTCTGCCCGAGGGTGTCGCACATGACCCAGATCGCGCTCTGGCCGGTGGCGCTGGACGACGCGTTGGCCACGTCGGCGATGAGGAATCGCTCGATCCCTTCGGCCAGCCGATACACCGTGTCGCTTCGGCCACTCCCCATCGGCTCGCCCTCCCGACGATCCAGGACGGTATCCTGGTCCAGTACGCTGAAGTCGCGCATGCCCGACGCGGCGACGGCATTGCCCATCTTGACCCAATGGTCGATGAACTGAGCCGGGCCTTCCGCGTTCGAGTCGACAGAACCCGCCGCAACGGACGTGACATTCATCAGCGAGAGCAGGACGTAGAGCGGCCCAACCTCGGTCTTCGCGTCGTCGTCGCTGACTTTGTCGTAGAGGTAACCGAAGTACACGTAGCTGATGTCGGCCTTCTCGAAGTGCGCCTGATCCGTCAGGACGGATGTGCCATCCTCGAGGTAGAGGTCGTCGAGCGAGCTGTTTCCATCGGACGGACACAGCAGAATGGCCGGGTCGGTTAGGTATTCCGGATAGACCGAGCGGACGCTCGGCATGGCGGCGAGTTGGATATCCGTGATGTCCGGTTCGAGCTGGATCCTTGGATACCGGCCTCCGTCGGACTCGTTGGCATACATCTTAAGAATGATGCCCCATTGCTTGAGATTGTTGGCGCAACTGGCGCGTCGGGCGGCCTCGCGGGCTCGCGCCAGTGCCGGCAACAGGATGGCCGCCAGAATTCCAATGATGGCAATGACGACCAGGAGTTCGATCAAAGTGAAACCATGTTTACGCAAGGGTGTATCCTTTCTTGAATGGCAGCGTCTTGCCGGAGACGGTTGGCGAGTCAGCATAGGCTGATGCGCCGGCGCTGCCGTGGACGCAAGTCTTGGAATGGGGTTCCGGAACGAGCGATCGGCGGTTTGCGCTGGCCGCGAACGAACACGCTCGGCGGCGATCAGGCGGCGCGCAACGACCGGCCGCATGCCAAGACCAGGGGTGGGACTTTGGGCTTCCTCGAGAAGCGGAACCGGACGAGTGTTGCGGCCATCGGGCAGGGGCTTGCCGGGGCGCGCACGCCCGCCTCGACATCGCGCCGACGCGCAGCGGCCGTGACGCCCGGGGCCTTGGGACCGCGAGACTCGCCACCGCCGTGGTGAAGCCACAGCGCATCGGACAACCGCCACGCGGTGGCCGAGAGGAACAACACAACGGGATACACTTCGGGCGCGTATCTCCGGACGATGTCCAGCACTTGCTGGAGCTGTCCCGCGGCGAAGGACTCGAGCGGCTTCTGACGGTGAGTCCATCGCGGCCATGAGCCAACCGGATCGCGATCGATGAGGCCGGTGTCTACCGCGGCTCGGATGCCGGCCCGGATGTAGTTGACGCGGTAGGCCGCGCCGCCTTGGCTCAACCCTCGGCCCAGCATCGAGACGTACCATGCCAAGACGGTGTTGGGGCTCAATTCTTCGGGCGCAGTGAGGTCTTGCGTACGGCACCACTCCAGAAAGCCGCGCCACGCGCTGCGGGCAGCCTGGACGGTCTTCTCCCCGGCGCCCGCGAGATAGGTCTCGACATGCCACCGCGCAAGACGGGCCAAGGCGCCCCGCCGGCTGGCTTCGAGGTTGTCCGCGGGGATCTGTGTTTTCAGGAAGGCGCTGTACCGATCGAGGGCGACCGTCAGTTCGACCGTATGCATGGACCGACGGACGCGTCGTCCGCCCACCACGCAATCGGCGTAATAGCGCCCGTTCTTCTTGCGGCGGAGCATGGCCATAGACACATTTTCGCAGTGCGGCGTATCCGAAAGCAAACCGCGCTTGTGGAAAGGGAAGGTCAGCCTTGGACGTCGATGAGCGCGCAGTTCGGCCGGCTGAGCTGGGCCGGCGGTCGGCCATCACCTTCCTGGGCCAGCTTGAGGAAGGCCTCCTCCCAGGTGTCGCGCATGGAGGTCATCAGGCCGACGCACTCGTCGATGGGGGATGGGTCTTTGTGGATGTTGGCCTGGATGAGGAGATGCTGAAAGTACTCATAGATTCGATTGAGGTTATGGGCCACGGGCCCAGCCTCCATGTTGAGCGCGCTCCGGATCTCCGCCACGATCTCCTGGGCTCGAACGAGGTTGTTATGAACCGCGACAAGGTCGTGCTTTGCCATCTGGCGCTTTGCTTCTTCAGCCCGCTGGATAGCACCGTTGAACAGCATGACCACCAGCTTTCCCTGCGAGGCGGTCTCGACTTCCACGCGGCGGTAGGCGCCATAGCTGGGATCGGATGGGGCCATCGAAACATCTCCTCATCTGACGCGGCGGCTATCTCTAGAGAATCGAGTAGGTGGAGGCCAGCGCGGATAGCGCGGAGCTCTGCTGCTGGTAGGTCGCGCTGATCTTCTCGAGGTTCGCGAACTGGGTGCGCAGGCGCGTTTCCTTCTTCGTAACGCGTTCCTCGATGCGGTCAATCTGATCATTGAGGTCCCTGATCTGCACGTCAATGGAGCCATTCGACTTGGCGCGGGCATTCAGGAACCCCGTCGTGCGCGAGATCTCGTCCACGTAAGAGTACAAGGTATCGGCAATGCCGGTGTTGGCCGTGTTCGCGAAGAGATTGCGGATATTGAGCCGGTCATCCCGCAGCGCCTCTCGGAAGGCTTCCTCATCGAGTTGAAGATGTGCCACGGCGGACGAATCGAAGCTGTCTCCCGTCGTAATCCCGATCTCCGGAAGGCTCTTGTAGTCGCCGTAGCCCGTCACCTGAGCGAAGACGCCGCTGCGCAGGTAGTTCTCGATAGCTTGCAGCGAACTGTCCCCGGCCAACGCGCCGTCCGATCCCGTCAGTTCACGGATCTTGTCGACGGAGTCGTTGAATGCCGTGAGGAACTCATTCAGCTTCTCCACCACGGCATCGTCATTGCCGGATACGGTGACGGTACTTGCGCCGACACTGAGCAGATTCAGAGTGACGCCGCCGATGGCGTCTGAGACTTCATTCGTGTTGCGTGTCTGAGCGGCGCCACCGTTCACCGTGAACCGAGCGTCGTTGCCGGCCACCTGGGTGGCGGCAGTCAGATTGGTCACGTCCAGGAAGTTGCTCGTGCCCGACTCAAACCGGATGGTTCTGCTGCCCAAGGTATTCGAGACGATCTTGATCGTGTCGCCTGACGTGTCGTAGCTGGCCGTTACCTGGGCATCGGAGTCGTTGATGCGTGTCAGTACATCCGAAATGCTGTCCGTGGCCGCGTCGATGGTTATCGTGATACCGTTGATTCTGAAGGTGCCGCTGGTGACGGCGCCGTTTGCGAACGGTACCGACGCGAGATCGTCGGCGGGATTTACGGCGCCGAGGTTGCGGGTGCTTGTGGCATAAGTCTTGTTGCCGGCGCCGGTGCTTTGCGTAGCGTTGGTGATGTTGATGGCGCTCAGAAAATCGCTGGTGTCGTCGTCGCCGCCGAAGATGATGACACTCGTGTCGTCATCGTTGGTGTTGGCGAACGTGACCTTGTCCGTGACCGCGTCATAGGTGGCCGTAACCCCTGCCGCACTTGAGTTTATGGCGCCAAGGATGTTGTTCAGGCTCTGGGTGTCTGGGTCGAAGGAGAACTGAACGCCGTTGATCGAGAAGATGCCGCCCTCGACGTCTTGGCCGATGCCGCTCGAGTTGAAGGCTGCATTAGGATTGACCGGACTCCCCAGGACGCTGCTGCTCGATGCCTCGGTCGCGCTGGCCAGTTGGAGAACATCGATGGCGTACGAACCGATGACGGGGTCCGATCCCGAGATCTCGACGGTCAAGGCTTTTTCATTACTCGATGCGGCTCGGTACTGGTCGAAAATGGTGTTGAGTCGAAAATCCTGGAACTTGTTGCGCAACGTGAACAACTGGGTGCGCAGTTCGCCAAGGGCTTCTTTCTGTTTTTTGAGGACGCTGATGCGGTCTTCGGCTCGTGTAATGGGCTTCCGCTCGATGAGCATGAGCTGGGTGATGATGCTATTGGTATCGAGGCCGGTGATGAGCCCGCTCGTGGTAAATGATGTTGTCATAGGCCAGACCTCCTCGACGTTCGCCGGCGGCATACGCACCCGCCAGCCGGCCCGCTCATGCCCATTGAGATCGAGCCGATCCGTCCCGCTCAGACTCCTCGTAAGGTTCATCGGCTGATACGGCAGAAACTTTAGCGGAAGACGGGTCCCCGCCGATCGGAACCGGGCTCCGACGGGTTGGTTCCCTCCCGATTATACACGAAGACGTTATTGTCCCAACGGGATTACCAGCGGGGCGACCTTGATAGTGGCGCCTATCGGAACGCAGATACCGTCTCCGTGAAGCCATCCGATGGCGCTTGTATACGGCCCCACTTCCACCCACGATGCGCCTTGGCGCCCGTCGTCGAGCGTGAAGTGAAGGCAGAAGTTGCGCAGTTTCATGAAGTCTTGTCCGGGGTTGCGAACTTCCAGACGGTTGAAGGCCTTCAGCGCTCCTATCGCCTCGGGAGAGAGAGGTACCGACGCCGATTGCCATTCGGTATCGGAGCCGGAAGACGGCGTTGTTCCAATCTCGATACCGTTAATGTCGATGTATGAAGTGTGTTCGCCCACATTCACGCCCGCGGACTCGAAGGTCAACTCCGCAGATGCGATTCGACTCAGGTCGGCTTTGGTGAGTCCCTTGATGGGCAGGGGCGGGGCCTGGACGCTCCAACAGGGCTTCTCGTCGTGTATTGTTAATGTTAACACCTCCGCGCCAAGCGTGATCCTGGGCTCACCCCAACAAGACCAGTCCGAGTAAGAGTTGTCCGCAGGGCCAACATCGGATATGAGCTTGATAATCAGGGATTTGCCGGCGAATCGAGTCAACTCGACAATGCCGTGTTTCCATTGGCCAAGCTGCGCGTACTGCTCGGAGAACACCTCATGTTCCTGCTTACCGTCGATGATAACGACCTTGAATACGCACCCGTCCTGGGTGGTCGAGCTGTTACTGAAACCCATGTCGAATTCGAGAAAGGGTTTACCCTCAGGAAGGTCCACGGCTATCGAGGCAAAGGTGTAACCCACTCCGGTTTGATAGGGGGGATGCATAAACAGACTTGGCTTGCTTTCTTCGCCCACGGCTTCGACCGTTGCATTAACATAAGCGCCTGTTAACGACATGTCCAAGGGACCCTCGCCACTGCCGCGTATGGCTACGCCGATTTCTCGTGGCAGTTTGATGAGATCGGCCGCGACCCATTCCGATGGGCGCACGCTCAAGTAGCGCGCAACATCAAAGACCCGCTCGCCGCGCTTGAACCGGAAGACAAGGGGCTCGACGGCGGGTTCCGGCGAGACCTCGATACCCCACACCGCCCGGCGCACCTCCTCTGGCGCGAAGGGGATGCTCTGCTCAGCCGGGTCGACGCGCCAGCCATCGGGGACCTCCGCCCTGCAAGTTACCTCCGTCTTCTCGGCGAGGTGGCAGACGATATCCGCTTCGATGGTCGTGGTCACGCCCTGCTGGACGGGCACGGTGTCCGAAAGGATATTCACTTCAAACGCTGGGACGACCCAGATGTCGATCCACCTCGAATCTTCCGCGACGTCCGGTCCCTTGATGGGCAACTCGATCCAGAATCGGTGGTATTCGTCGCCTGTGATCTCGAGAGGTGCGCTCAAGGGATAGGCCGCCGCCTGCCGCTCGCCCGTGAGGGGCCTGCCGCTCAGACCGGTGCAGTCCGACGGCGCGAGGCCTTCAGGCAGTGCCACGGTAGCCGAGATCGCTACCGCCTCGCCATTGGTCGCGACGTGGCGCGGCACTTCAATCCGCCACTGGGCACCTGCGAGACCTTGGGCCGGCTCGGCGCTGAGTCGGTACTTGACCTCGTCGGCGGCGTACGGCATGACGGTCACCTCGTTGCCACCACGTCGAATCTCGCATTCGCCGAGACGGTTCCCCTTCATGTCGTAAGCCGTTGCGCTGAAACGGTATCCGGCGTCGCGGCCGAGCCAGTCGGTCGAGACCGTCACTTCCTCGGTGTCAGGGCATGGAATGATCCACCAGGCGTCGTTACCGTCCCGCTTGACGGCCACCTGACCGCGGGCAGCCAACGACGGTGTCCGGACGAATCCGTCGCGTGAGTCGAGGTACAGGTAGTCGTTACAGTGGACGAACTCGTGTCGGGCGTTATCCAGCACCGCCGAGTAGGCGAGGATATCGCCTGGGCGTTGCGCGACGAACCCTCCGGGCGGCAACAGGTACTCGCGATCACCAACGGACACCGTCCAGTCTTGGTCGAAGCTCAGGTTGCACCAGGTCTCGAGGCCGTTCTCGTAGCGCACATGGACCTGGCGGCGCAGGTGAGCATCCGTCGCGATCGCCGTCGAGGTATCGACGAGACCCTGGCCGTCGGAATAGCCGATCTTGTCGACGGGCACCATGATGTAGCGTTGCTGGAGGGCCTGAACCATGTAGTACGACTTGAGCGTCGCGGCGAAATCCCACTCGTAGGTCAGGAATCCGAGATGGCCGAAGGCAATGGTGCTCGTGATGAACCGGTCGAAATAGGGACTCAGCCGTGATCCATCCTCGCTCCATTCGCCTCGTTCGCCGTAGAACATGTTGGCGAATCCCATGCCGAAATCCGTCATCTTGGGGTGCATCTTGAGGAGGTCGAAATCGACGATGGGGGGGACTTGCCAGCCGCCGCCGTAGGGCATCATCGTGGCGTAGTCGCCGTCGACGATCCCGGCGTAGAACCAGTGGTAGTTGCCTTCGCTGAATACCGGTCCGTGGTGGGCTTTGCTTTCGTTCCAGAGCAGCCGTGCGAAGGCGTTGAATTGCGTGCGGAACATGCCGGCGCCCGGCGTACGCGCATCGTAGTCTGTCCGGCCCCACGGGGTGTAGGCCGTGTGGACATCGCAGTACTGGGCGGTCGTGCCGAACTTCTCGTGGATGCGCGGGGCGTAATACGCTTCCTTCTCTGCGGCACGCAGCGGTTTGAGAGCGTAGCAGCGCGGCCAGGCCGTCTGCCACGAGCCGTCGGGGTCCAGGCACACGTCGTCCTCGTTCCAGTTCGAGTTCACCGGCGCGAAGTCCACGTAGTTTGTGTACGTGCCGAACCGATAGCCGAGATCCTCGCGCAGGTGGCGGCCGTACCGGGCCAGGCCCTCGTCGCCGATGCGCGGGGCGGCCTTAAGCCGCATGGTGAAGCTCTCGCCGGCGTCGCGCCAGCCGACCTCGTGATGGCACGCGATGAATTTGTCGATGCCGTAGGCCTTGTACCGGTCGAGCATCTCTTCTTCCGGCTGACCGACATTGCGCCACACGCATTCGCGGGCCATCTCACCGGTGTCGCATGTAGGATTCGGGATGCTCGGCAACACCTCGTGTACATCATGGCTGATGTTGATGAAGACGCGCTCACGGAGGTCGTTGCGCTGGCCGTCGGTCTTCGGCTTGTGGATCGAGCCGCCCGCGTAGCCGAGGGCGTCGTCGTCACGAATCTGCGGCGCGCCGAACAGCTCCGAGGCGTCCGAGTTGTAGTAGTCGATGAGCGCCGAGACGAACAGCGGCGTGTCGCCTGTCGGTGAGCAGGCCACGCGCGGCCAATCGCCGCCGTAGGTCAGGTACGGGATATACACCGCCTTGGCGGCGTCGAGGCCCTTCGCGAGTCCGATGTCGAATCGTGTCGCGCGGCCGCCGGGCGCCGTGACGTCGACGATCAGGGACTTCCCCTTGACGCGGAAGGTGTAGCGGTAGCTCAGGGCGTCGCCCTCGGCCGGTTGGACCGTCCAGTCGGCGACAATCGCATCGCCGTCACGGCGGACGCCCTCGCATCGCGGCGTCAGGCCCGGATCGCCAATCTGCAGTTCGCCATGGGGTGTCTCGAACCGGATGCCGCCGCGCCAACACGGATGAAAGGTCTGGCCCTCGGCCTCGACGGTGATGTCGCTCAGGGAGCCGTCCTTGGGCGTGTAGGTGAAGCGGATGGTCTTGCCGGCATAGGCAGAGATCCACGCGTAGCCGCCCTCGGCCGTGGCTCCAGGCTCCGGCACAGGTACCGGCCCGTCGCCCTTCAGGCTGGGCAGGATGGTGTCCGGCGTTGTTGGCCATGGCAGATTCTCGGGAATGGGCTCGAATTCGAGCGGGGCATATGGTATCTCGTAGAAGCTGAGCGCGTCGAAATGCAGATGGGCCGTTTTCTGGTTCTGGAATCCCAGGCATTCGATGCTCAAGAACCGCGCCGGATGGTCGATCACGCCGTCCGCGTTCCCCTGGGGTTTGACGCACGAGTTGAGTGTGCCCGTGGCCGGATGCACAAGGGTCTGGTGCATCACGCACCAGTAGTCGAACGTCACCGTATGGAGTGCGATACGATAGGTCTCGCCTTTCGCGTCCTCGATGTACACGGCGACATGCGCCCGTTCCGGCGCGGGGGTCTCGACGAAGCTCCAGTTATTGCCGCGTACCCATAGGTTCACGCCCGTGAACGTGTCGGGTATGGCGATGGGTTCCGGCGGCTCGATGCGTAGCCAGCACGAGGGCGAGGTCCCGGTGTACTCGACCCGGGCCGTGTATTCGCCGAAACACTGCTCCTGTTTCGAGCGAAGCAGTTTTGCGTCGGCACCGTCCGAGCACCGCACCTGCCAGCCGGTGAGGTCCTCGAAATCCGCGAGTTGCGGATGGTTGGGTTCCGTGCGCTCAGCCCAATCCATCTCGTAGGGGCGTGCGCCTACCGGTGAGTCCGGGGGATCCTCATTGACGGCGGGGATGATGGGACCATCGCACCAACCGGCGACGGAGGAGACAAGTAGTAGTGCGAACTCGAGGGAAGTTCTCAGCGTGGTCATAGGATTCTCCTTTGCGTGCCATTGGCGACGATGAGGATACCTCCACGACCAACCCGTCGGGAACCGCCGCCCGGGCCATTGTAGCAAACAAGGGCCGCAAACCGCCGCCACATTCGCAGCGAACCGGATGTAGGTTTCCAATCGTAGGGTGCGTGCAGCGGAGCGGAACGCACCGCGATGCTCGCGCCCGCCAACGCACAGGTTGTTGGCCTTCACGTGTGTGAGACAATGAAATGGTGCGTTCCACGTTGTTGCACGCACCCTACGGCTGGTCCGGACAGTCCTCGGCAGTTGCCAGCACACCAGGCACCGGCCCGAAGGGCCTCAAGATTACAGCCCCGGGCAACGCCCGGGGAAGATGGCGCATGCCGATGGGCCGCCCTGTAAGGGCATGACTGTATGCCTGAGCCTGTGTCCGCTGATCCTGTTGTGCCCTTTCAGGGCGGGTCTGAATTGTGTAACTCCTTTATTCCCAGGGCGTTGCCCTGGGCTAGAATCTTCCGGCCTTTCAGGCCGGCGACGGTCGGTCTGGTTCCTGTCGGTCCTGGGGCGGAGTGTGCCCAGCACGAGGCCTGAGGTAGCACGAGCATCCTGCCCATGATCTTTGCGGTGCCGGACGCCGTAGCACCTCGGAGCGTCTGAGGTTGCGTGGGCATCCTGCCCGTGGTTTTCCTGGGATCGCCGCGCTCCAGCGCGCCGCTTGATGCCTCGGGCTCTGCGGCCACCATGGCCATCCCGGACGAGATGGACGGCAGGGATGGCACGGAGGAAATGGTCGATTTCTGTCATGGGGTTCGTGTTGTCCAACTTGTCCATAACATGGAGCGCCTGCAAGCGTCGTGACCCTCGGACAGGTATAGCGTCCGTTTCCCAGTCCGGACGTGATACACGCGCCCGGTTTGGGCTACACTATGGTCTTCGTAAGGAATCGGGCATCGGGGCTGGTGCCAATGAGGGATGATTTCATGAGCATTGAGAGGGTGTGTTCTGTTCTCGCGGCCGTTTTGTTGTGCGCCGCGTTGGCTACGGCGGCGCCGGCGATATACGTCGGGCCGAACGCCTC
>Ga0116157_10006004_pt1 | contig 11037 bp, 6 predicted proteins | sample AD_UKC048_MetaG_FD_89882 | JGI IMG/M metagenome (GOLD analysis project Ga0116157, IMG submission 89882) | Active sludge microbial communities of municipal wastewater-treating anaerobic digesters from USA - AD_UKC048_MetaG | ecosystem: Engineered > Bioreactor > Anaerobic > Digestate | place: USA... | reverse complement strand
GTGGTCTGGAACCTCGGCAAACGCCCGGGCAGCAAGAACAACGCCATGGAGGTGAGTGCGCGCTACAACAACACCAATCTCTCCGGCTCGCCCGCCATTTTCTACGCCAGTGCGACAGTCGGCGATCCGAAACTGATCCTGATGGTGAGCGATACCAGCCGTTTCACGGGCATCACCACCAATATGCTGCCCGAACCGCTCAAGGTGCGCATCACCGATGAGTTCAAAAACCCGATCGCCAACCATTCGGTCGTTTTCACAGTGATGTCCTCGGTCGCCGCCGACGGCGGCTCCCTGGACGGGGCCACCAACAAGACCGTGACCAAGCTCACCGACAGCAACGGTCTGGCCTCGGTGCAGTTCTATCTTGGCCGCAACGCCGGTTACAAGATCAACCGCGTTGAGGCGGATGCCGAGTACAACGGCCTCAAGCTGACCGGCGCGCCCCTGCCCTTCCTGATCTCCGGTGCGCCCAGCAATGCCGAGAACCTGCTGCTCTCCACCGGCGACGGCCAGATCGGAACGGTCGGCAAGTTCCTCGCCAACGAACTGGCCGTCATGGCCCGTGACGTCTACAACAATCCCGTCAAGGGCCATCCCATCCAGTTCCGTATCCTGGTCGGGGCCTCAGATCATGCCGCCCTCGGCGCCGACACCCTGCTCACCAAGGTGGTCGAAACCGGCAGCGACGGCATCGCCCGGGTGAAATGGCGTCTGGGCCGCACCGCCGGCGCGGACCGCAACGTCGTCGAGGTCACTTCGACCAACGGCACCACTCCACTGCGCAATTCCCCCATCCGCTTCACGGCCAACGCCTTGCCGGACGTCACCGACGGGGTGCGCTCCAAAATCGCGGCTGTGGATGCGGCGGTGAGCGCCGACGGCATCTCGAGAGCGACGATCAAGGTCTCCCTGCGCGACAAATACGAGAATCCGGTGGCCGGCAAGTATGTCACCCTGCTCTCCAGTGACCTGACCACCATCATCACCCAACCGCTCAATACCACGGATGTCAACGGCGATGCGGTGGGGTTTGCCGCCTCGACCAAGGCGGGTTCGAAGTGGATCAGGGCCCGCGACGTCAACAACAATGTCAGCATCGCCGACAGCGTCAGGGTGACCTTCCTGCCCCTGGCGGCCTACGAGATCGCGCGCACGAACAGCCAGGATGGTGACGGCCAGACCCGCAATGTCAGCACCGCCCTGCCCCTGCCCCTGCGTGTGGTGGTGCGCGACCGCTTCGGCAACCCGATCGCCGGCCATCCCGTCACCTTCATGCCCACCCAGGGTGGAGGGGCGATGATCGATCCCCAGGTGATCTCCACCGACAGCGCCGGTATCGCCCAGGCGCGTTTCAAGCTGGGCAGTGCAGCGGGCATCAATGTCGTCGAAGCCCGCGCAGTCAAGAGCGACGGCAGCGGCCAGGCCCTCAGCAACTCGCCGGTGCGCTTCACCGAATCCGCCGTTGTGCCTTCGCCCTCCAGGCTTGTGATCATTGCGGGTGACCAGCAGTCGGCTGCGCCCCAGCAGCCCCTGCCCCAGCCCTTCAAGGTGCAGCTGGAGGACATCAACGGCTGGCCGGTGGCCACTGTCCAGGTCAAGTTCAGCCCCCTGGTCAACAACGGCGCCATCACCAGCACTAACCCGGTGCTGACGGATATGTATGGTCAGGCCACAGCCCAGGCCGTCGCCGGCACCGGCAACGGCACCAGCCTCTTCAGCGCCGGTCTGCCCAACTACAGCGCTATCAGCGCCGTTACCTTCACTGCCTATACCCTGCCGGGCGCGGCGAGCAAGATCGTCTATCAGATGGGCGGCGATCAGACCGGCACGGTCGGGCGCACCCTCTATACCCCACTGGCGGTCCGGATCGAGGACAGTTTTGGCAACACCGTCTCCGGTGTGCCAGTGACCTTCCTGGTCGTCGATGACGGCACGATTGAAGGCAAGGGCACGCTCGACAACGGCACCACCATGATGACCGTCACCTCCAATCCCCAGGGCATCGCCTCGGCCAACTATACCCTCGGCACCCGCACCGGTCTCAACAAGGTGCGCGCCTCGGCGGTCAACCTCAATCCGCCCTTCGTCGAGTTCGAGGCCCATGGTCAAGCCGACTATCCCTACACCATGGAGAAGATCGAGTCCGAGCCCCTGCACGGCGAGGTCGGCAAGCGCATGGTCTACCCGATTCAGGTCCTGGTCAAGGACCGCTACGGCAATCCGGCGAGCGGCGGCACCATTAATTTCGTGGTCGTGCCCGGCAGCGGCAGCATCGACGGACCCAATCTGGTGACCTCCAACAGCAGCGGCATCGCCAGAGCCTACTGGATTCTCGGCAAGCAGGGCAGGAATGAAGCCCTGGCCACGGCCAGCCTGCCGAGCGGCTCGCCGACCGTGACCTTCGAGGCCCGCGGCGATAACGAACCCTATCCGGAACTGTCCGTCGCGAGCGAGTACACCCTCTACGAAGGCCAGCAGCTCTGCTTCCCGGTGCTCGCCACCGACAGGGACGGCGACCAGCTCTACTACAGCGCCAGCAACCTGCCGGAAGGGGCCACCTTCGAGGTCGATGGCAGCAATATCTACCACTTCTGCTGGACGCCGACCTACGAGCAGGGCGGCCAGACCTACTATCCGCGCTTCACCGTCCTGGACAGCGACGGCGGCATCGATATCGATTCGGTCAAGATCGTCGTCACCAACGAGAACCGCGCACCGCGGCTGGTCTCCTGGGAGCCGGCCTCCGAATCTTTCAAAATTCCGCCGCTAGCTTCCCAGACCTTCTATATTCAGGTCGAGGATCCGGATAACGACCCCATCTATTACACCTGGCGGCTCAACGGACAGGTGGTCGGGAGTTCTTCATCCTATACCTTCGACTCGCGCTACTATCCGCTGGGCAACAACTATGTGATCATGGTCGAGTACGGCGATGCGACCCATACCGCGACCAAGGTCTGGTCCATAATAACCGCCGTCGAACTCAAGAGCTTCACCTGTGCGAGCGTCGCCTACCAGGGCATCACCCTCTCCTGGCAGACGGCCAGCGAGACCGACAACATGGGCTTCAACGTGCTGCGCAGCCGCACCGAGAAGGGCACCTATGAGAAGATCAATCCCGACCTGATCTCTCCGCGCATGGACGGCCAGTACAACTGGGTGGACAAGAGCGCGAAGGCGGGAGAGCGCTGGTACTACAAGCTCGAGGACATCAGCCGGAGCGGCCTGGCGACCCAGCACGGGCCGGTGAGCGCCGACATGCCGGTGCCGACCCGCTTCGAGCTGGCCCAGAATTATCCCAATCCCTTCAACCCGGTGACCAATATCCGCTACCAGCTGCCGGCGGACGGGAAGGTGACCCTGCAGATCTTTAACACCAACGGCCAGCTCATCCGCACCCTGGTCGACGGCGAGGTTCCTGCAGGCTATCACCAGATCGTCTGGGACAGCTGCAACGATTCCGGCAGCCGGGTGGTTTCGGGGATCTATTATTACCGCATCATCGCCAACGGCACGAGCGTGACCAAAAAGATGGCCCTGCTCAAATAAGCCCGGTGTCATCCTGTATCAATCAAAAGCCGCCCTTCCGGGGCGGCTTTTTTTTATGCTGCCCCCCAAAATTTCGTTCCTATCCGGATGTAATTAAAAAAAAAGTTGCCTCGCTGACCAGGGCACAGCCCGCGAGTATGCTGGAACTACTTCGGAGCAATCGGGCTATGCGGCGCAAAGAGTCCGGTGGGAGCCAGGTTTCGAGTGCACGCAGCGTAAAACGTCACGGTGGGACCCGGATTTCGGGGGGTACCCTGGATGTTATTTTTTGTTGATGTTGGGAAATATTTTTGATAATTTTACGGATAATTATCGGTACGGCGGGATTTGGCCAGGCATCCTTCAGGCCGGAAGCTCTAACAAAGGATCGGTAGGCTATGCAAAAAAAGCTGTGGATTTTCGCGGGACTGCTCTTTCTTCTTACGCCCCTGCTCCTGGCGGGCGAGACCGGGACCGGGAGTGAAGTGAATCTGGGCCAGGTGCTTCCGGTCTGGAGCATCATCCCCTTCGCCGGCATTCTCCTCTCCATCGCCCTGTTCCCGCTCTTCGCCCCCAAATTCTGGCACCACCATTACGGAAAAGTATCGGCCTTCTGGGCCCTCGCTGTGGCGATCCCCTTCATCCTCGTCTACGGCCATCCGGCCGTGCATGAAATTCTGCACATCATTCTCATCGATTATCTCCCCTTCATCATCCTTCTGCTCGCCCTTTTCACCGTGGCCGGAGGGATCCTGGTCGAGGGCACCCTCAAGGGCACGCCCGCCCTCAACAGCCTGCTGCTGCTGATCGGCACGGTGATCGCCTCATGGATCGGCACGACCGGGGCCTCGATGCTGCTCATCCGTCCGGTGATCAGGGCCAATGCCGGGCGCCGGAGCAAGATTCACGTCATCGTCTTTTTCATTTTTCTGGTCAGCAATATCGGCGGGTCGCTGACCCCCCTGGGCGATCCGCCCCTCTTTCTCGGTTTTCTCCACGGCGTGCCCTTTTTCTGGACCTTTCAGCTCCTTCCCGAAACCCTCTTCGTGGCTGGCCTGGTGCTGGCGATCTTTTTAATTATGGACAGCTATCTCTACAACCGTGAGCGCAAAGCCGGTCTTCTGACCGAGGCGAGCGAGGAAAAGACGCCGGTGCGCATCCGCGGCGCCCACAATCTCATTTTCCTGGCCGGCATCGTCGGCGCCGTGCTGATGAGCGGCACCTACCATGCGGGGGAGGTAACTGTGCTGGGTATCCATCTCGGCCTGGCCAACCTGCTCAGGGATTTTATCCTGTTGATACTGGCCGGACTTTCCTGGGCGACGACCGCAAAGGAGCTGCGCCGGAAAAACGAGTTCACCTGGGGGCCGATCGTCGAGGTGGCCTTGCTCTTCGCCGGCATCTTTATCACCATCATTCCGGCCCTGGCCATGCTGCGCGCCGGCACCCAGGGCGCCCTCGCTTTCATCATCAACGCCGTCAAGGAGCCCTGGCACTATTTCTGGATCACCGGAGCCCTCTCCAGTTTTCTCGACAACGCCCCGACCTATCTGACCTTCCTCAATACCGCCCTCGGCAACTTTTTCGCCGGCATGCCGGAAAAGGAAGCCATCGCCGCCCTCATCGCCGACAAGGGGATCTTTCTCAAGGCCATCTCCACCGGCGCCGTCTATATGGGTGCCAACACCTACATCGGCAATGCCCCCAACTTTATGGTCCGCTCCATCGCCGAGGAGCAGGGGATCAAGATGCCGAGCTTTTTCGGCTACATGGGCTACTCCCTGCTCATCCTCATTCCGGTCTTTATCCTCACCAACTTCATATTTTTCTAGAACTAGGTTTGACTGCGAGGGCGCCGCGTGGCGCCCTTTTTTATGCTGCAAAAAAAGCCGGAACGCTGATACGTTCCGGCCCGGTTTTAAGGCAAGATTTCGCTTACTTGAGGAATATCATCTTGCGGGTGAGGATACCCCCCTCGCTCTCAAGGCGGTAAAAATAGGTGCCCGCACCGGCGAGTTCGCCGCCATCGGTGCGGTCGTCCCAGTTGAGCAGGTGTGTGCCGGCGGAGAAGGAACCACTGGCGAGTGAAAGCATTACCATAAAAGATTTTTGATGCGATCATCGTAGTCAAGTAGTTAGTCTGTTTATTTATGAGGGAGTTGCCGCAGAATGCTGCTGGTCGATTTTTGAGAATGATGGCCGCCTGAGTGAAAAAAAGATTAAAAAACACTTGCAATTGGAGCGGAACATAACTATTATTGTCAAATTTACAGAGGAGGGGGAATCCCTAGCGCGAGGAGGTCGATCCGATGACGAGAAAACTGAAATTTGTGCTGATTGGCGCCGCTGTGCTGCTGATTCTGGCGCTGATGTTGGGCTGTGGAGAAAAGTCGGCCGCGCCCACCGCGGTTGAGCCAGGTGCGCAGACCAGCGCATGGACCATGGACAATCCCTTGCTCAGGACGGTGGCCGCGGTGCAGGAACGTTTCACCCCGGAATTGATGAAAAATCCTGAAGTCGTCGGCACCGCGGTGACGCTCTCCGAAGAGGGCAAGCCGGTTATTCTCGTGATGACCAAAAGTGCTGCGCTGCAAAAAGGACCGGGCGGCCTGCCCTATGAGTTGGAGGGCGTTCCCTTGCTCGTCGAGGTGACCGGCGAGATCAAAGCCTTGAAAACCACCACCCCAACGGTAAGCCATACCGCGAAGCAGACGGCACCGATCCAGCTCGGCACCTCGGGCGGATGGCGGTATGACCTCGCCAATGGCTACTGCTGCGGCGGCACGCTCGGCTCCCTGATCCAGATCGGCGGGAGCAAGTACATCCTCAGCAACTATCATGTGCTCGAGGCGGACATTGTCGTTGGCGGCAACAGCAGGATCGCAACGACCGGTGATGATGTGATCCAGCCGGGCCTGATCGATGTCAACTGCACAGCGACCTCGGCGCAGAACGTCGCCACCCTGGTTAAGAAATCCGCCCTCCCCGGCAACAACGTCGACTGCGCCATCGCCCAGATCATACCCGGCATGGTGCGCGATGACGGTGCCATCCTCGAGATTGGCGTCCTCTCCTCTTCCACTGTCGCCGCTGCTGTCAGCCAGGCGGTGAAAAAGAGCGGCCGCACCACCGGTTTGACCCGCAGCACGGTGTCGGCACTCAATGGTACCGTGTCGATCACCTATGAAAACGAGTGCGCTGGTGGCACTGCTTTCACCAGAACCTTCACCGGCCAGATCATCATCGCCAACAAGAGAAGCAAGTTCCTGGACAGCGGCGATTCCGGCTCGCTGATGGTGCAGGATTTGACCACCAATCCCAAAGCCATTGGTCTGCTCTTCGCCGGCAGCACCTCCACCGCGATTGCCAACCCGATTAATGAAGTACTCACCTTTTTAGGCGGCTCGATGGTGGGTCTGTAATCCACTGCAGCGGCTGTCATCCGCCCCAGACAGGTTATCAAAGGCACCCGCACCGAAAGGCGCGGGTGCCTTTTTTTATGCCACGCACAAGTTGGTTGATAGCGGGGGAAAGGGGCGCGGAATTACCAGATGAGCGGACGGCCGGGGAAGAGCTCGGGGAGACGGCGGCGGACGGCAAAATTGATCCGCTCAGACCAAAGGTCGGAGGGATTGCGGTCGTCGGTCAGCAGCACCGCCGCGGCCGTGGCTGGCGCATAGCGGTTGTCCCAGGCGTGATTGCGCTGAACCACCGTCCAGTGGGCGTAGGCATCCTCCAGAAAGTCGATTGGCCGGCCGAGCCACTCCTCGGGGAATTCGAGCGGGCGGTTTGCGGCGAGGAGCAGGACATTGCCGAGGGCGTCCGGGGGCTCGGCCGTTGGCAGGGCGATGACATGGCTGAAGCTGCTGCGCAGGGTAAGGGCCAGGCTCTGCAGCAGGGGATCCTCCCAGCCCAGGACCTCGACATTGACAGCGAGCAGGCCATCGTCGGTCAGCCGTGCGCGGATGAGATGAAAGACCTCGGCGGTGGTGAGATGCCAGGGGATGGAGCTGGAGCCGAAGGCATCGAGGATGATGACCTCGAAGGGCGGCCCGGTCCGGTTCAGATAGTTGCGGCCGTCGATGATGTGTACTTCCGCCTCTTCCGGGCGCAGCCCGAAACAGCTTGCGGCCATGCGTGCCACCACCGGATCGATCTCGACCGCCTTGACGCGCCATCCCGCTTCCGCCCAATTTCGCGCCACGCAGCCCCCGCCCAGGCCGATCAGCAGCATCTCTCCCGTACGGTCAAAAAAGTTACGCACAATATCCAGGGCCACCACATAGCGCATCTCGGTGCGGAGATCGGCGGACGAAACTGCTGTGTGGACCGCCCCGTCGATGAGCAGATAGCGCGCGCCCTGCCACTCCAGGACGCGGATCTCGCCGTACGGACTTTGACCGGCAAAAAGCAGGCCGGGCTCTTCCCCGGGCTGCAGCTGCAGCTGCAGCAGGCTGATTCCCACACCGGCGATCAGCAGGAGCGCCGCCTGGCGCAGACGGCGCCGTTCGCCCCAAATGGCGATGGCCGCGCTCAGAAGGAGCAGGGCGGCGATTGCCACAGTCAGGCGGTTGATTCCCATCGCCGGGATGAGCCAGTAGCCGGTGAGCAGGGCCGCGATGACACTGGCCAGGGTGGAGAGGGCGGAGAGTGAACCGGCAGTCCGTCCCAGCTTGTCCAACCGTTCCGTCTTGAGCTTGAGGGCATAGGGGGTGACCATGCCCAGCAGGGTGAGGGAGGGGGCGAAAAGCAGCAGGGCGCCCAGAAGCACCGCCGCCCGCAAACCCAGGGGCTGAAGAAGAAGCAGCAGCGGTCTTTTGATGAGCGGCACCAGCAGCAGCGACAAGCCGGCTACGGCCAGCAGTCCCGCGAGCCTGTGCAGGGTGGCGCCGCGATCCGCCCAGCGCCCGCCAAGGTAATAGCCACAGCTCAGCGAGAGCAGGGTGACGACGATGAGGGCGGACCAGAGATAGAGGCTGACACCGTAAAAGGGACCGAGGACGCGGGTGCCGAGCAGTTCGATGGCGAGCACGGCCGCACCCGCCACCGCGACGAGGAAGTAGATGAGGTTTCTAGTCATTATCCAGTGATTCCAGTGGTCTCAGATCTTTTTTTACCGGTCATTGGCATGACAGCCGGTGACGCGGTTCGCGCAGGCTTGCGCAGGGGAGAACTTTTTCTTCCGGCACTCCGGCTTCGTTACCAGAGCTGGTTACTGCGCTGTATGGCACTGGATGCAGATCGGCTGGCTTGCAGCGTCGGAATGACAGACGGTGCACTCGTCCATGTCGGCGCGGGCGGCGCGGGCATGCGCCCCGCCGTTCGTCGGATTGGACCAGGCGGCGCGGGCGTGCGAGCGCGGCATCACCATCATGCTCTGGTGGCAGCCCACGCAGTAGCCCTCATCCTCGTGGCAGGTCAGGCACTGCTCCTTGTTGCCCTTGGCGGCGAGGCCGTGGTTGTTGATAAAATTGAGGGGATGGGCCTTGCGGTCGAGGTTGCCCTTTTTGTGGCAAACGATGCACTGGTCGTCGGTGTGGCAGAGCTTGCACTCTTCGGTTTCGGTCTGCATGCGCACCCCGTGGGCTTTGGGCCAGTCGAGGGTGTGGGAGGCCGGCTCAAGCTTCTCGCCCCCGGCATGGCAGTCGTAGCAGTAGCCCGGTTTGGCAAGATCATCGTGACAGCTCGAGCATTTGGCCATGCCCGGCAGATGCGCCCCGGCGACGCTCTCGCTGGCGGCGATGCCGGCGTGGCAGGATTCGCAGGTCATCTTGTCCGAGATGTGGCGGGCGTGGGGAAACTTGGCGATGTAGCTGCTGATGCGCGGTTCAGCCTTGGCGTTGTCAACATCGCTGTGGCAGAGGCTGCATTCGGCCTCGCGGTCGTGACAGTTGTAGCAGCTCTCCATGTCGGGCAGGAGGTTGTCCGCTGCCAGGGCGCTCTCCGCCGCACCGTGACAGTCGGTGCAGGAGGCGCCGACGGCTTCACTGTGCAGCTTGTGCGAGAATTTGAGTTCTGAAACCTGGGCCTCCGCGGTTGAGAAATGGAGGAGGGCCAGAGCGGTCAGGGCGGCGCAGCTGAGAATTCTTTTCATGGCGGGGCTCCTCTTCGCTTACCAGCGGTATGTGATATGGTTCAGGAAACGCGCATCGCTCTCGGCAAAGCGGTTGGTCAGCCACTGATATTCGGCGATCACATTCCAGCGGCCGAGGGTATAGCCGAGACGGGCGGCGTTGGCAAGCTGATCGTCATATTCGTAGACGGTCTCGGTGCGGTATCTGGAGTAATCGACATAGAGCGAAGCGATCAACCTGGGCAGCACCTCGTAGCCATAGTTGAAAAAGGCGCTGATCTGGTCGCCGGTATAACCGGTCTCATAAAGCAGGCCGAGGCTGCCGTCGTCGTTGTTGAGCGAGAGCAGGAGGCGGTCGGCGCTCTCCTGATCGAGCATGAGGTGCTGGTACTGGGCCTCGACGGCGATGCCCGGCAGCAGCTCATAATCGGCGCCGGCGCGGAGCCGGGAGTAAGGCTTGACCTCGAAGATGGTGAAGTAAGAGTTGGCATAGACCTGGGGATTCTGCTGCTTGAACTCGAGAAAGGCGGCCAGTTTGTCATTGAATGAACGGCTGGCGTTGAAAAGCAGACGATGCATGCGCTCGTTTTCGAGATCGTAATGAGACTGCAGGCGGAGGTGGAACCAGGGAATCAGATCGCTGTCGAAATTGGCGCCCGCGATCTGCCAGTAGGCCGCATCGCTGTCGGCCTTGCGCAGGTAAAAGAGCTGCGCGGCACTGGAGTAGATCTTTTTCGCCTGCAGCATGCCGCCGAGCACTGTGGCGTCCTCCAGTTTTTGCACCTTGAAGGCGCGCGAACTGATGCTCTCCACACCCCCGTAGAGCTGCAGGGAGAGCTTTTGCGAGAAAGCATAGCGGGCATTAAGGCCGTCGAGAGCCCCGAGAGTGGTGCCCGGATGGAGGAACTGCCGGCCGAAGACCAGGTTCAACCTGTTGTGGAGCAGGTTTTTGGCCTCGAGGTTGAGGGCAAAGGCGCGAAAACGCAGGTCGTTGTCCAGATCCTGGTTGGCGTCGGTGAGAAAGCGGATATTCGAATTCAGGGCGAGATGCTTGCAGGGGCTGACGGCGGTAAAGTTGAGATACTGGAAAAACCGGGTGTGGGACTTGTCGCTTTCGTAAGCGTAGATCGAATTGCGCGCGCTGCCATGGAAGGAGATGCCCTGGGCGGCGAGGGCGCCGGCCAGCAGGAACATGAGGAGCGGCAGGAGGTGCAGTCGATTTTTCATGGTTCCTCACGGGTTGGTTAGGTTGCAGATATTTCAAATATACGAAATAACAAGATTTTAGAGCCGCTAATCACTGCAAAAACATAATCAAGCTGGCGCAAAAAAACAAGCAAATTGTGCAGGCTTTTTGTCGGTGTTGAGAAATGCGGAATATTACTCCTCCCCACCGGGCTGAAAATTGCCTGATGCCCCCAAAAATCCCGGTC